>Ga0208644_1000114_pt1 | contig 53230 bp, 65 predicted proteins | sample VirMetDEL_Nov_18_FD_184517 | JGI IMG/M metagenome (GOLD analysis project Ga0208644, IMG submission 184517) | Aqueous microbial communities from the Delaware River and Bay under freshwater to marine salinity gradient to study organic matter... | ecosystem: Environmental > Aquatic > Marine >...
GCCTGCTGGCATGGCTGGTGTGCCGCCTATGTATCCTGCGGCGCAGACGCCATTTCCTGCGGCACCTATGCCGCCTATGGCTATGCCTGCTCCTACGCCTTTGATGCCAATGCAGATGGCGCAACCTATGCGTCCACCTATGATGCAACCTATGGGTCCTGCGCGTAATGTAGATATTTTCTCACCGCAGTATATGCAGGCACAGCCTCCAGTTGGTATGGAGGATGGCGGTTCTGTCCCGCCACGCCGTACAGAGATCCGTGGTCAGGATCACATGTTGTCTTACATCACGCCTAAAGAGGCTGGCATTTTGAAAGCTTTAGGTGGCACGGGCGAAGCTGGCCCTATGGGTATTCCTTCTTATCCTGATGCTGAACATGGTGGTCAAGATAGCGCAGGCCCTGCTGATTCTGGTGGTAGCAGGAGCGGCCCCGGCGATATGGGCAGCAGTTTTGATAGCGGCTATACATCTGATTACGGTAGTATGGAAGCGGCTGACGCTCGTGCTGCCGAACAGCAAGCCGCCATTGATGCTGTCAATGACATGATTTCTGACAAAGCTTCTAGTAACCTAGCTCCTACACAAAAAGGCCCACCTATGGCAGAGGTTGATGTTCTTTCAGAGCAGGAGCAGGAAACCCTTGCCAACATGGAAGAAAACGAAGAAGAGGAGCGTGACTATAAGTCCATGGAGCCTACCTTTATGGACAGAATCAAGAGTCGCATGACTCCTCAAAATATTGGACTTGGTTTATTAGGTTTGTCTTTTGGGATGCCTCTTGGTTTGCTTGGTTTAACTCAAGGTGTGCCTACTGGGTATGTTTCTGGTTTCGACAGCGTAAATGCAAACAACCCCGGCCCTAGCCCAGACGGGTCTGGTGATATCTTTGGCGGTGGTGGTGATGGACCAGATCCTATTATTTATCCACCAGTTGCTCCAGAAGTTGCGCCAGAGCCTGTAGTCGGCAATGTTATGGGCGGTATGGACACGCCTTATGTTGCGCCTCCTTCGCTTCCATCACCGTTGGTTCCCAGTGACCGTCAGGTTGCTCCAACGGATTTTATTCAGCCTGTTGGCTATGGTTCGGTTCCTACTGGCACAATTAACCCATATGCGTATTTGAGCGCTGGATTTCCTGTAGGCGCACAGTTTTTTGAAGACGGCGGTGAGGTTTTAGATCAAGCCGCTAGTAGATTCTTGGAGGCGCTGACAGCGGCGTAGTGTGGGCATGGACACCGCTTTTGATATACCAACTGAGTTTCTAACCGATGCTGAGTTAGAAGCTCTTAGCAAGCATTTGGACAAATACAAGGAGCTTCACGATAGGGAAGAGTATCAAGAGAACTTCCTGAAGTTTGTTAAGCATGTATGGCCTTCCTTTATTGCTGGATCTCATCATAGAATTTTTGCGGAAAAACTGGAAAGAGTTGCCAGAGGTGAGTTAAAGCGTCTGATTGTTAACATGCCGCCTCGACACACCAAGTCCGAGTTTGCATCTTATCTGTTCCCTGCGTGGGTTATGGGGCAGAAGCCAGAGACAAAGATTATTCAGGCAACGCACACAGCGGAACTTGCTGTTGGTTTTGGTCGTAAGGTCAAGAACCTTTTGGACAGTGAGATATACCGAGATGTGTTCCCTGACATTCAGTTGGCGCGTGATGCGAAGGCGTCTGGTCGTTGGTCAACTGACAAGGGTGGTGAGTATTACGCTGTTGGTGTAGGCGGTGCGCTGGCTGGTCGTGGTGCGAACCTGTGTATTATTGACGATCCTGTATCTGAACAGGATGCGTTGTCACCAACCGCGCTGGATAATATCTACGAATGGTACACATCAGGTCCGAGACAGCGACTTCAGCCGGGCGGCGCGATAATAATTGTGATGACGCGGTGGAGCATCCGCGATCTGACGGCGAAGGTGTTGCAAAAACAGGCCGAGGGCGGAGCGGACAAGTGGGAGGTTGTGGAGTTTCCGGCGATCTTTCCCGATACCGACAACGTGTTGTGGCCCGAGTTTTGGAGCAGGGAAGAGCTAGAAGGCGTTAAGGCGTCTATTCCGGTAGCAAAATGGAACGCACAGTATTTACAAAATCCGACAGCCGAAGAAGGCGCGATTATCAAGAGGGAGTGGTGGAATGTTTGGGATTCTGATGAGCCACCTGCCTGCTCGTACATCATCCAGTCGTATGATACGGCGTTCACAAAAAGTGAGAGGGCTGACTTTAGCGCTATTACAACTTGGGGTGTGTTTCATCCTAACGAGAGTGATGAGGCGGCGATCATATTGCTGGACGCTGAAAAGGGTCGATGGGAGTTCCCAGAGCTTAAAGACGCGGCACTGCGACTGTATGAAGACTATGAGCCTGACCTAGTTCTGATTGAACAGAAGGCGTCTGGTACGCCGCTTACACAAGATCTGCGAAAAATGGGGATACCTGTAAGCGGATTTACGCCGGGCAGGGGCGCGGATAAATTTTCTCGCATGAATGCCTGTGCGCCAGTCTTTGAATCTGGTATGGTATATGCTCCTGAATCACGCTGGGCCGAAGAGGTCATAGAGGAATGTGCCGCGTTTCCGAATGGGGAACATGATGACTTGGCGGATAGCATGACTCAGGCTATACTACGGTTTAGACAAGGCAGCTTTATTCGTACTCGTTCAGATGAGGAAGATGAAGATTTTTATAACTACAGGCGCAAGAGAGAGTATTACTAATGGGTAAAGTTAAAACAATGGCGCAAGATGAGCTTGATGAGTTTCTTGACTCGTTAAGTGATGCTCGTAGAGATGTGTTTGAAAGTAAGGTTGACTCGCAAAGAGAAAGCGATCCATTTGGTGTCATGCGCGACATGAAGGCTGGTAAATACAAATATGGCGGCGCTGTTAAAAAGATGAGTGGCGGTGGTTGCGTGATGCCCGGACGCGGCGGATCATTCAAAGGAGTTAGCTAATGGGTAAAACAAAAAAAGCTGACATTCGCACAATGTCTCTTGAAGAATTAGAGCGTTATATTCAACAGTTAAAAGAGCCTGTGAAGAAAAACAAAGGCGGTATTATGGTATCCCCACGCAAGGCCATGGGCTATATGTGCGGCGGTCATGTGAAAGGAACAAAATAATGGGTAAGAATAAAACTCCCGGCGTATTACCAAAGCCGAAGCCTAAAGCCACTGCGACATCTACCAACATGCGTACTGGTGCCACACGCGGCGCTGGCGATGACAAAGAGTATATGAGTAAAGCAGCCGCTGCGAACATGATGTATGGCGGCAAGGTCAAAGGTTATGATGAAGGCGGCAATGTTATTAGCGATGCCGATAGAGCCAGAATAGCTGAAATTTCTGGATCAATGTCTTTTCCTAAACTTGGCAGAGCAAAAGCCATTTCGGATGCTGATAAGGCAAAAATGTCAGATCTTATTGGCGCTGAAAAAAGAAAAGATCGTAAGTCAAGACCTCTACCATCAGGAGCATCTTTATCCGATGCTGATAGGGAAAAAATTATGCGTTTAACAGGCATGGAAGAAGGCGGCGAGGTTCGCGGCATGGGGCGTGCATATCAAGGCAAGCCGAGAGCTTGTAAGGTGCGGTGATGAAAACCATTAAGATCGAAATCAATGTAGACGATCTGATTCCAGATGAAGGCTTTGAGCCTGAAATGGAATTTGCCTGTCCTGTTGCAACAGAAGATGCGAAGGTGAACGATGCCAATCGTCAATCGGCTATGGAAAACTACGCTTACGGTCCGGCGACAGAAACTTGGGAAAATAAAAATGCCCGCTGTGGTACTTGTGAGTATTTTGACATTCGATCAAAGATGATTTCCTGCATGGTTGCTGGCATTGGTTACAACGAGGGTATGGGCTATTGCTCTGAGTTGAACTTTGCCTGCGACAAGGAAAACGTATGTAACTTATGGGAGCTTGGCATTCCTGTCTCTGATGGCATGAACTCAGAAAAGAACCCAAGTGACGATGGAAATCAGAGGGATATCCTCTAATGTCAAAAGAGAAGCTGGGCGCTGGTTACGGTCTGCCCTTCTACCGTATCGCACCGTGCATGCTTCCCACACTGGCACTGATGCGCCGCGCCCAGCTTCACCCAAGGGGTTGTAGATGACAAAGCCAAAAGTCTATCAACGTAAGATGAAGGATGGTCGTATTGGTTTGTTTACGGCTCCTGAAGGAGAATCTGGCACTTTTCTTGGTTACGCTAAGACAACGCCCCCAAAGGAAGGCGAAACTCTAGCCTCACAAATCGGCATGTATGAAGATGGTGGCGGTGTGTTTGGCGCTTTTGATGCACCGACTGCAAGCTCTACTATGTTTGAAGCGTTATCTGGCAAAACCAACATGTTCAAAGATCCTATGGGTAGTAAAACTCTAGGCGCTGTTAACCGTGCCATTGTCGGCGCTCCTATTGATGCAATTGATCTTATAGGCCGTGTTGGTGATACAGCTTTGCGCGGCGTTGCATCTGGCGCGAGTAAGCTGGCGCAGGGTCTTGGCATGGGCGAGGGCATGGCTGACAGGCTGAAAAGAGATGTCTACGGCCTTGGTATTGCCGCATCTACTTTAGCTCCGACAGCCGCTCCAAGACCGCGTGGAAAATCAAACAAGGCTTTGGTTATTGAAGCCCAGAAAGATAAGGTTAAGTCTCCGGTTGCCAAGCAGAAGCTTGATGAGGATCTGGAGATGGAAGCAATCAACGATGCTCTGAAAGACGCATATCTGGATCTGGATGACACATTGTCATTTCAGTCTTTTGACGACATAGCGATTACCACCGAAGATTTTGGCGATGTTCTGACCAACAACTTTGCTGGTTTTAGGGGCGAGGGCAAGAGTCGTGGTGAGGCTATGGCTGATGCCATTAAGATGACTCAAGATGATTTTAATGTCGTTATTGATCGTCCGATACAGGACAAGATTTTCGCCCGTCTTGATGATGACTATGATTTTGGTGTAAAAAGAGCATTGAACCGCCGTGAGAAAGCAGCGGCGAACAAGGCCGCGTTAGAGACTGAACTGGCTAAAGCTAGAAATGTTAACAATCCGATACGCACAGTTAACATAGATGAGGCCACGCGGATGCAAAACGAGATTAGTGGCATGGGCATACCACAACCAACGCCGCAGAAGCCAGCGCTTACTGTTATTGAAGGCGGTCAGCCTTCAAAAAAAAAATTAAGTGACGATTTCAGAAAAGAATTTGCTTATGATGTGTATCATGGGCAAAGAGATCCAGAAATTTCTACAGGCGTTGTCAAAACGAAAGACGGTAGAGAGATTCTTGTGGAAGATGCCACGGGTGAATATGGCGGCATCAACGCATTTGAGTCTTCAACTGACAAATTCCCCGGCATACACCCATCTGATCTTGGTACATGGGTTAGTGAATCAAGAGATGTAGCAAATTATTTTGCTGGTGACACAGGCGCTGTTTATCCATTAAAAATGCGTATGAAAAGGCCCAAGAAATACGAAACATATGAAGATATGGAAGAAGCCTTTAGTCAATTTGACGATAGCGAATCTTTTGTCAATCATCTGAAAAAACAAGGGCATGATGGTATTGAAATTATAGAGAGTTTTACAGACATACCTGAGTATAGAACTGACTATGTGGTATTTGAGGGCAATCAATTACGGTCAAAAAACGCTAGGTTTGATCCCGAAAAAAGGTCTTCCAGAAACATAACTTACAAACAGGGCGGAATGGTGTATAATCCGTTTAAACAGGGTATTGGAGCTATATAATGGCTGTTGAAAAAGGAATAGGTGCAGGCGGAGACGCTATGACACCGCAGGAACAGGCAGAGATTGATGTAATTGATTTTCCTGCACAGCCCGGCATTGCCGAGATGGAAGACGGTTCAGCTATCGTTGGTGAGTTGATGGAAGAAGAGGCGATGATGGCAGAGGATGTGCCGTTTGACGCTAACCTTGCAGAATTTATTGATGAGTCTGATCTCGCTGTGATTTCATCTGATCTTGTGGGAGAGATTGAAGATGACATGTCTTCACGCGAGGATTGGGAAGATACATACAAGCGCGGCATTAATCTTCTTGGCATGAATTACGAGGAGCGCAGCCAGCCGTTTGAAGGCGCGTCTGGCGTTGTGCATCCACTGCTTGCTGAGTCTGTCACACAGTTTCAAGCTCAAGCATATCGTGAAATGCTTCCTGCTGGTGGTCCTGTTCGCACACAAGTGATTGGCGCTGACACGCCTGAAACATCACAGCAGGCACAGCGCGTAAAAGACTACATGAATTACATGATCACTTATGAAATGGAAGAGTATGATCCAGAAACGGATCAGATGCTGTTTTATTTACCGATCATTGGTTCAACCTTTAAGAAGATTTACTTTGATCCTTTGTTGCAACGCGCTGTTAGCAAGTTCGTGCATGCAGAAGACTTGGTTGTGCCATACAGCGCGACTGATCTTTTAACATCACCGCGTATTACTCATGTGATCCGCATGGACAAAAACGAAGTTCTAAAGCTTCAGCTTGCTGGTTTCTACAGGGATACAGATCTGCCTTCTGGGATTGATCCTGAAGATTACAGCGAGGTTCAGGAGTCAATTGATAAGGCGCAAGGCGTACAATTGTCCGGCTCTGGTTCGGAAGAGATGACGCTGTACGAAGTTCACACCTCTCTGGATATCCCCGGCTTTGAAGATATGGACGCCGAAGGTGAGCCAAGCGGCCTGAAGCTACCATATGTTGTGACCATTATGGAGTCTACAGGCGAGATATTGTCTGTGCGCCGCAACTATGATGAGCAAGATCCTTTGATGCGCCGTAAGGCATATTTTGTTCATTATAAGTTTTTGCCCGGACTTGGCTTCTACGGCTTTGGCCTGACACACATGATTGGTGGCTTGTCACAGGCATCTACCAGCATTATGCGTCAGTTAATTGATGCTGGCACGTTGTCTAACCTGCCCGCTGGATTTAAGGCGCGTGGCGCTCGTATTCGTGACGAAGATGAGCCGCTACAGCCCGGTGAGTTCCGTGATATTGATGCGGCTGGCATGGATATTCGTCAGTCGATTATGACATTGCCGTTCAAAGAGCCTTCAGCGACTCTGTACAGCCTTCTAGGTTCGCTTGTGGACGCAGGACGCCGCTTTGCGTCTATGGCTGACATGAAGGTAGGTGAGATGGGCGGAGAGACGCCTGTTGGCACCACAATGGCGATTATGGAACGTGGCACAAAAGTGATGAGCGCCATTCATAAGCGCTTACATTACTCACAAAAGCAGGAATTTAAGCTTCTTGCTAACGTGTTCGCCAGATTCATGGCTCCTGCCTATCCATATGCTGTACCGGGCGCACCGCCTGAGATCAAGCAGATGGATTTTGATGACAGAATTGACGTTCTGCCTGTGTCTGACCCAAATATCTTCTCTATGTCACAGCGTATTGCTCTGGCACAGACACAATTACAGCTTGTTCAGTCTAATCCAGAGATTCATGGCGGTCCAAAAGGCTTGTATCAGGCGTATCGCAAGATGTATGAGGCGCTTGGCGTTACAAACATTGATGCAATCCTGCCTGCTCCGCCAGAGCCTATGCCGATGAACCCTGCCAAGGAAAATCAAGAGGCTTTGCGTAACCAAAGACTGCAAGCGTTTCCACAGCAGAACCATCAGGCGCACATTGAGGCGCATTTAGCGATGCTGTCTACGCCAGTAGCACAGGCAAACGCTAATATTGTTATGACATTGCAAGGACACATTTCAGAACACATTGGAATGATGGCTGAAATGCAGGCGCAACAGGAAGTCATGGAGCAAATGTCTCCAGAAGCGCAAATGATGATGCAACAGAACCCACAGATGATGCAACAAGTTCAGATGGAAGTTGAAAACCGTGCCGCAGAGCTGGCTGGTGAGCTTACTGAGCAATATGCACAAGCAGTTGCTCCTGCTGATACAACTGATCCGTTGGTAGCTATCAGGCAGCAGGAGCTTTCCTTACGCGGCGCAGAGATACAGGAACGTGCGCGGCAGTTTGAAGAAAAACAGCAATTGGAACGCGAAAAAGAGCGTAACGATGTCCTAATCAATCAACAGCGCATTGATCTCAGCGAGGAAGCAAACCAAGAAAAGGTTCGTGTAGCTGAAGAGCGCATTCAGACCCAGCGCGATATAGCTGCGGCAAACTTACGGAGTAAAATGCAATGAGCGCCAGTTCAATTAATCGCAAGGTAGCCGAGGTAGAAAAGGCTAAGAAAGTGGAGCGCAGAAATGCCCTTGAAAAAAGGAACCAGCCAGTCAACGATAAGCCAAAACATATCGAAGCTGAGATCAGAAGGGTACCCGCAGAAACAAGCGGTAGCGATATCCCTGTCATCAGCCAAGAAGTCCAAGAAAAAAAGCCAGTTGAAAAAAAGAGCATCTTCAAAAAGAAGAAAGCCGCAAAGAAAAGCTGAAGGCGGCGTAATTAAGTCGTTTTCGCCTATTGCTAGGCCGCAAAGGTTCCAAGGAGTGTTTTAATGAGTGGTAAAAAAGATACACCGCCTTTAAAAGACGTTTTAGCTGGCCTTGAAGATGAGCAACTGGAAGCCTTGAAGGAGGCTATTAAAGCAGGAAAGAAAGGATACACTTATGATCACAAAACTGGTCAATATGGGTTTAAAATGCGTAAAGGTGGCCTTGTTGCCCGTGGTATGGGCGCTGTCTTGCGTAATAAGCCTTTTAAAATCCGTTGAGGAATGGCTCAACAAGATCATTGAAAAGGATCTGGACTTTTGACGGTTGATAAGTTCCTTGAGTGGAAAATATTACCGAGATTTATGATGCTGGTCAGCACAGCCATGTCATGGCGCTGTGCTGAGTGGTTTATGGCTATTGAAACACCGACTGCTTCCCAGTCGGCGTTTGTTTCTGTCGTGATGGGCGTTATGACAGGCGTTTTTGGCATATGGATGGGGCATGAGCATAAACCTGTCTCCAAAAAAGATGTTTAAGGTTATTGTCTTAGCATGCAGCGTTGCGATACCTTCAGATTGTTGGGAATATCACGATACAAGAGGGCCTTACAAAACATATGAGCAATGCACTGAACGTGCATACGTTATGGGAAACGATATAGCCTCCATACATGAAGGAAGGCTTATGCCTAAAGCTTATCGTTGTGTGGCGCTAAAAGGGACTGAATTATGATTCAAGCTTTGATTGGTCCGGTTACAGGAATACTGGACAAGTTTATTGAAGACAAAGACCAAAAGAATAAGTTGGCGCATGAAATCGCTACGATGGCTGAAAAGCAGATGCACGAAGCCAACATGGGTCAAATAGAAATAAATAAAGCCGAAGCCCAGCACAGAAGCATATTTGTGGCGGGTTGGAGACCCTTCCTTGGCTGGGGCCTAGCCTTTGCCATGATATGGCACTTTGTTTTGGCTCCTATGATTATTTTTGGTTTTGCATACGCTGGCATGGAAGCGCCACGGTTGCCTGCATTCGATATGGACAGCTTAATGACTGTTCTGTTAGGAATGCTTGGTTTAGGCGGTCTTAGGACTGTAGAAAAAGTTAAGGGCTTGACAAAGTAATGGATGGGCTACAATTAGCTGAGTATCTTTTAAAGGACATACGTCAACATAAAGCTGATTTAACGCAGCGCTTGGCGGATGGTTCGATAGGCGGCATGGACGACTATCGGTTCATAGTGGGGCAGATACGCGGAATGACCTACTCTGAAGATTTGATCAAATCCGCGATGAAAGGCATTGAGCTAGAGGATGGCTAAAAAACTATTCGTCCCTGAGAGGATGGCTAAAAAACCTGAAGTCAGCGAATTACCAGCGGCTATCAAAAAAGGGTTTAATCAACCCGAAGATCCAAACCAAAAGAACACAGAAGACCCATCACAGATGGATCTTTCTGCTATTGAGCGACTGCCACAGCCTGTTGGTTATCGCTTGCTTGTTATTCCCTATTACATGAAGCAGAAGTCGGCTGGCGGTATTATTATCCCAGATTCAGTTCGTGAGCGCGAAAGCTTTGCAACTGTTGCCGCTTATGTCGTTAAAGTCGGTCCTGACGCATATGCTGACGCAAACAAGTTCCCTTCAGGAGCTTGGTGCCATGAGAAATCATGGGTATTAATGGGAAGATATGCAGGTAATAGGTTCAAAGTTGATGGTTTAGAGGTAAGACTTATCAATGACGACAATATTATAGCAACAATACTTGACCCAGCAGATATTTCATATGTATAGTGTGGGAGACATGAATATGAGCGAAAACCAAGAAGCTATGGCAGAAGATCAGCAGGAAACTGTGTCTTTTGATTTTGACGATGACAACAATGTTGCATCGTCTGAAGGCATTTCTACATCTTCTGAAAAAAGTGAAACCCGAACAATTGTTCGTGATTCTGAAGAAGGGGCTGATGAAGGGGAGCTAGAGAACTACAGTGAAAATGTTCAAAAGCGCATTAATCAGCTAACGGCAAAGCGTAAGCAGGCCATTGAGGAAGCCGAGGCTGCTTACGCATACGCCCAGCAGGTGCAGCAACAGAACGAGGAGATGAAGAAAAAACTCTCCGATCTGGACAAGGGCTACATCAGCGAATATGGGTCACGCATTGAAAGCCAAGGTCAGGCGGCTCAACGCATGTTGCAGGAGGCATATGATGCTGGCGACATGGGTAAAGTTGCAGAGGCGCAAAAGGTTATTGCAAAGCTTGCTATTGAAGAGGAGCGTTTGCGTATTCAAAAGGCTCGTTCTGAGTCTGCTGAAGTACAGCAGCAACAGCCTCAACAGCAGCAAGTGCAACAGCCACGGCAGCAGCATCAATATGATCCGAAGCTAGTAAATTGGATGAGTAAAAATCCTTGGTTTGGCAATAATGGTGATTTGGTTATGACCAGAGGCGCACAAGCCATACATGAACAGCTTGTTGCTGGTGAGGGGTTTGATCCAACAACAGATGAGTATTATGCGGAAATTGACAAGCGTATGCGTCAAGAATTTCCGCACAAGTTTCAGGAGAAGCGGCAAAACGCCCAAGCTGTAACTCCTGCGTCCAGTGGACGGTCAGCTACCAAAAGTGGGCGGAAAAAGACGGTGGAACTTACACCGGGTCAAGTGGCTTTTGCCAAGAAAATGAAAATTCCTCTGGAACGGTATGCTCAAGAGGTCGCTAAACTGGAAAGGAAGGAAGCGTAATGTCTGATCGTGCAAGCCGGGATTCGCAAACCCGTGAAAATCAAGCGAGAGTAGCAGATTGGCGTCCACCTTCAGCCCTTGAGGCTCCAGAGGCACCTATTGGTTACAAGCATCGTTGGATTCGTGAGTCTGTCATGGAATATGATGACCGCAACAACGTGCATAAGCGCCGCCGTGAAGGTTGGGAACTTGTTAGGGCAGAAGACTACCCTGACTTTGATGCCCCCGTCATTGATGAGGGAAAGAACGCTGGCGTGATTGGTGTTGGTGGTCTGGTGTTAGCCAGAATACCAGAAGAAATCGCGGATCAACGTAACTCTCATTATCAGAATGTTACAAACAATCAAATGGAAGCTGTGGATAGAGACTGGATGAGAGAATCAAACGCCTCTATGCCAAAGCTTAAACCGCAACGTAGCTCCTCTGTGTCCTTTGGTGGACCCAAAGGGGTAGCTGACAATTAGGAGAAAGAAAGATGGCGAATAAAGACGCTTCTTTTGGCCTACGCCTTTATAGCGCAGGCAACGGCTCCGCTCTTGCAAACATGCAAAACAAGTATCGTATTGCTTCTGGCTATGCGACTGCAATTTACCAAGGTGATCTTGTAGAAGCTCTCACCGCTGGTACAATTGGTCGTAAAGTTGCTGGCGAAACAGATCCTGTTTTGGGTGTGTTCAACGGTTGCCGTTACACTGACCCTACCACTGGTAAGGAAACTTTTTCAAACTACTATCCGGGTTCAATTGCCGCTTCAGACATCGAAGCATTCGTGATTGACGCTCCGTATGCCAAGTTTGAAATTCAAGCAGACGACACATTCCCTGTCGCTGACTTGTTCGGAAACTTTGACATTGTTGATCAGTCTCCAGTGGGCGATACCAACTCTGGTACTTCCCGTCTTGAGCTTGATGTAACAACAGGTGCAGTAACTGCAACTTTGCCTCTGAAGGCTGTGGACATTTCACAGGACCCAGAGAACAGCGATGTAGCTTCTGCCAACACAAATGTCATTGTCATCATCAACAACCATCTGTACTCAGATGGCACTGCTGGCTTGGCATAAGGAGGCTGAATAATGGCTATTTCTCGCGCACAACTAGCGAAAGAGCTAGAACCCGGCCTCAACGCTCTGTTTGGTATGGAGTATGACCGCTACGATGCGGAGCATGCGGAAATCTACGAAACAGAATCTTCAGATCGTGCATTTGAAGAAGAAGTTATGTTGGTCGGTTTTGGCAACGCCCAAACTAAAGCAGAGGGCGCTGCTGTTAACTTTGACAACGCTTCAGAAGCTTACACAGCACGTTATACGCATGAGACAATTACTCTTGCGTTTGCGTTGACTGAGGAAGCAATGGAAGACAACCTGTATGATCGTCTGGGCGCACGGTACACCCGCGCACTCGCACGTTCAATGGCACACACCAAGCAGGTGAAAGCTGCCGCAACTCTTAACAACGCCTTTAATGCAACTTTTGCTGGTGGCGATGGTAAAGAGCTTTGTGCAACTGATCACCCACTTGCTGGTGGCGGTACTTTCCGCAACGAGCCATCAACTGCTGCTGACCTCAACGAAACCTCGCTTGAGAATGCCTTAATTGACATCTCAACATTCGTTGATGAGCGGAACCTGATCATTGCCTTGCGTGGCATGAAACTGATCATTCCACCACAGCTTCAGTTTGTTGCTGATCGTCTGCTTGAGTCCACACTCCGCGTTGGCACAGCCGACAACGATGTGAACGCAATTCGCAACATGGGCATGCTGCCAGAGGGTTACACTGTTAACCACTTCCTGACAGACCCAGATGCGTTCTTCATCAAGACAGACGCTCCAAATGGCTTCAAGCACTTTGAGCGCACCCCGCTTTCAACCAACATGGAAGCTGATTTCGATTCAGGCAACATGCGGTTTAAGGCTCGTGAGCGTTATAGCTTCGGCTACAGCGACCCACGCGCTGTGTTCGGTTCACCGGGCGCATAAAGCGAACAATTGTACTAAAGGGCGGCTTCCATGCCGCCCTTTTTTATTGTATATTGTATTTATCCCTGACAGTCCGGGGTTTGGACTGACACTAGCCACGACAGGAGATAAAAATGGCTCGTACAACTTTTTCAGGTCCAGTTAAATCAAACACTGCTTTCTGGGCTAATCCAATCCTTTTTGCAGACTTGCCTACCGCTTCAGCAGATAACGAAGGGTACATTTATTATGTATCAAATGCGTTAAAAGCTGCTGAAACAGCTACAAACGGCACAGGCAACCTCGTGTTTTCTGATGGATCAAACTGGATTCGTGTAGACAATGGCGCAACTGCTGCTGCGTAAGGAGGCTTAAATGGCTGGTCCAGTAAAAGCCTATAATTTTGCTCAAAGCGCTTCTGCCGCAGTGGTAGGCCCTGCCCGCTCTCGCATTCGTCAAATCGTGATTTATGCAGCGGCGGCTGGTGCCTTTACTATAAAAAACGGAAGTGCTTCTGGTGAAACATTGATTACGCAAAAATTTCCTACAGGAATCCATCACCTTAATATTCCAGATAACGGTATATTAGCTACAGATGGCGCGTATATCTCTGCGTTCACAGGCGCAAGCAACGAACTGACAATCTTCTTGTCATAGGAGACTGTTATGCCCCACGAGATACGATCTATAACTCAAGTTGGCACATCTGAGCCGTTTGAGCTACAGGTCGCTCGTGGGCAGATTCCGGGTCATAAAACTGTTTTTAAGTTTGGTTACAATGCTGCTGTTGGAGCCACTAAGGAAACTATTTGGGAACAAGGCGGTTTATACGCTTATCCCGCATCAGCCACAGTAATGACTATATCAAGCAGTTCAGCTAATGACACTGCCGCAGGAACTGGTGCAAGAACGGTAGAAGTTTTTGGCCTAGACGCCGATTACAACGAAATAAACGAAGTTGTCACATTAAACGGACAAACGGCTGTTAACACTACAAAATCTTACCTGCGTATAAATCGCGGCATTGTTCGCAGTGCAGGCAGTGGTGGCGCAAACGCTGGCACACTTTACGCAGGAACAGGTACGGTTACATCTGGGGTTCCAGCTAATATTTACCTGACCATAGATGGGGATGGCGACAACCAAACATTAATGTCTCTTTGGACAGTTCCCGCAGGATATACAGCGTTCCTTACAAAGATGGCTTTGTCCACAGGGACCTCTACCAACACCAAAGCCGTTTTGAATGCTAGTCTTGTTGCTAGGCCGTATGGAGAAGTCTTTCAGATAAAAGAAAGATTTACCCTGACAGATGGCGCACACGAACAGTTTTATACTTACCCGTTAAGGTTCACAGAAAAAACAGACTTAGAGATGAGGGCGTTTTCTTCCTCTGGGTCTGTTAGTTTTAATGTGTCCGCGTCAATGGAATTTATTTACATTCAAAATGGGAGTGACTTGTAGTGGCTGAACGCAAAAAAGCCAAAATGCCTCCCCGCAACAAGAAGAATTTTCGCCCCACTGAAAAAGGAGCGGGGATGACTAAGGCTGGGGTAGCGGCGTATAGACGCGCAAATCCCGGCTCAAAATTAAAGACTGCTGTAACAGGGAAGGTCAAAAAAGGTAGTAAAGACGCTAAGCGGCGCAAATCATTCTGTGCGCGTTCTGCGGGACAAATGAAAAAATTCCCTAAAGCAGCTAAAGACCCAAACAGCCGTTTGAGGCAGGCCCGCAAAAGGTGGAAATGTTAAAATGAGCAAACCAACAGTTGCAGAACTAGACAAGAAAGTTGAGGTTATTCAGGCCGTTTTACACCGGCTGGAGACCAACCATCTTGCTCATATGCAAAAAGACATAGATCGTCTGGATATAAAAGTCTGGGCTATTCTTGGCGGCATTGCTCTGCAACTTGCGGCAACAGTAATAGCATTAGTGGCAGTATTGACATGACACGAGTTAATTTAGGCGCGGGTTCTTGCGCTAAAAAGAGAAAAATAGTCCGAAAAAAGAAGGGTGGTGTCATTTGCCCCGAAGGAAAGGCTTGGGCAAAACGAACTTTTGACACATATCCGTCAGCTTATGCGAATTTGGCGGCATCTAAGTATTGTAAAGACCCTAATTATGCCAAAAAGTCAAAAGGTGGCAAAAAGAAGGGCAAATAATGGGAAAATTACAGGAGTGGGTTGATGAAGAGTGGGTCAGAATTGATAGCAGCGGCAATATCGCGGGCCCGTGCGGTACGTCAAAGAATAAGCGTAACCCTGACCGTTGCTTGCCTAGACGTAAAGCTCAAAGTCTTAGCAAGGCTGAACGGGCTGCTACAGCGCGTAAAAAGAAACGTGCAGGCGCTAAAGGAAAAACTACAGTCGCTAACACAAAAGCTGCGAAAGTGACAAAAATGGCTTCTGGTGGGGCGGTAACTCCACCAAAACGGCCGTTTAACGGAGCTCGTATACCGGGGACGGCTGTGGCTAGAGGATGCGGGGCGGTAATGTCTAACCGCCGGAAAAGAACAAAAGGGTCAGTGTCGCAAGCATGACAGCGCTAGCTTTTTATATAGATAAGGAAAAACAGATCTGCGAAGAGATTATCGCATGGTCTGAGCACACGCTTCAGAAGCCTAACCCTTTTTACAATAACTTACCTGCCTGCCCCTATGCTCAGAAGGCGTGGCAAGAGAATAAGGTGGCTATACTATTTAAGTATGAAGATAGTTATCAGTGTCTGTACAGCACTATATCTCAATGGGAAGACGTTTTTGATCTTTGTATTATTGTTGATATGGAGTTTGAAAAGGACCCGGAACGGTTTCACGCTTACCTAGATGACCTAAATACCGCTATTTCGGAAGGCATCTTTATAGAAAGAGACGCGTGGGTAATGGGCTTTCACCCGCACGATGAAGCAAATGATTTTGTTGATGACCAGTCTTTTATGCAAATGGTAGAAGATGAGTATGCTATGATTTTTGTGCAACGCTTGTCTAAGCTACAAGAATCAGCAGACAAACTTGCGGAAAAAGGTTATTATGACAATTACCTAGCCGAATATGACGCAGAAGCCATATTCAACAAACGAGCAGAGCTATACAGGAGATTACAGAATGGCGATGAAACCTCGTAAGATGATGAAAAAGGGCGGCGCAGTAAAGAAAATGCGCGGCGGTGGTATGGTTAAAAAAATGCGTGGTGGCGGCATGGTTAAAAAGATGCGCGGCGGCGGCATGGTAAAGAAGAAGTAAAATGGCCACTTCTGGCAGCACTAATTTTGAATTAGACGTAGCTGATTACGTCGAGGAAGCTTTTGAGCGTTGCGGCTTAGAGGTTCGCACCGGGTATGACCTAAAGACAGCACGTAGGTCTTTGAACCTCATGCTTGCTGAATGGGCTAACAGAGGCTTAAATCAGTGGACAATCGCTCAGAGAACGCAAGCTGTAACGTCTGGTACGGGTAACTACACTTTGGGGGCAGACGTTATTGATGTTCTGTCTGTGGTTGTTCGTAGAAGCGGAACGGATTACGCCTTAGATCGTATGAGTCGAGACGATTATTTAACCATTCCGACAAAAACGACGACGGGTAAGCCAAATCAGTTTTTCTTGGATCGCCAGATTACACCAGAGCTAAAAGTATGGCCGGTTCCCGATAACAGCACAGACATCATTGTATACGACGCTCTGACTAGAATGGATGATGCGGACGAATACAACAACACAATGGACGTTCCTTTTCGATTATACCCGTGTCTTGCAGCCGGGCTTGCTTACTATATTTCTATCAAGAGAGCTCCGAACCGTGCTCAGTTGCTAAAAGCGATTTATGAAGAGGAGTTTGAGCGGGCAATGGCCGAGGACCGTGACAGGGCCTCTTTCAATGTTGTACCGCAGTACCAGTATTTTAGGACGAATTAATGTCTAAGTTTTCGTCAGGTAAAGATTCCTACGCTATATCTGATCGGTCAGGCTTCCGTTACCGGTATAAAGATATGCGTCGGGAGTGGAATGGCTTGCTTGTTGGTAAAGATGAGTGGGAGCCGAAGCATCCACAACTTGAGCCGTTTCGTAAAGTGTTTGATGCTCAAGCGCTAAAAGACGCTAGGCCCGACCGTAACGAAAACGAGAATGTAACGATTACTTTCCCTGTTTTTAGCCTAACTCAAGTTCAATTTTTAAGAAGCCCTGCGAGTGCTGCAACCGTAGGAAATGTAAACGTATTAACCACAAAAAATACTTCGTTCAGTGTGACGGGAAATACCGGCAATAGTGCGCTAGGGTCTGTTACAACCAGCTTAACTCAAATTCCCGCGGTTACAGGGGTTTCTTCTACGGCTGGATTAGGATCGGTAACCATAAGCACCCCTGTAACTCTTGCGGCGACATATGTAATGACTGTAGTTAACATACTTGGTCAAGATAAGTATCATCAAGACGGCTCCGGTCCGGGTTTGGCCGGGCGAGATGTCACCGAAGGTTTGATATATCGTTATGATCAGTCGGATGCAAGTAACTCCGGACACCCCTTACGTTTCTCTACGACCCCAGATGGTACACACGGCGGCGGCGTAGAATATACCACAGGCGTGACAACTTCGGGAACTCCGGGTCAGGCGGGGGCCTATACACAAATACAGGTTGCGATAGGAGCCCCGACACTGTATGTCTATTGCACAGTTCACAGCGGTTTGGGTTACAAGGTGAACACGTTATGAGTTATACACAAACTACATTAAAACAAGCTATCCAAGATTATGCGGAAAACGACGAAACTACGTTTGTAAACAATCTTGATAACTTTATCCGTAATGCGGAAGAGAAGATACTGAAGCTTGTAGATCTTGATGTGTTCCGCAGGAATGTGGCCGCGGTAATGACTACAGGCAACCGGTTTTTAAGTCAGCCCACAGATTATTTAGCGACCTTCTCTTTGTCTTACAACAACGGCTCCGGCACTGATCACGTTTTTTTAGAGCAAAAAGACGTAAACTTTTTACAAACTTATTGGCCTACGTCATCCACTACCGGGGCACCTAGATACTACGGCATTTTTGATGTTGATAATTTTCTTATAGCTCCTACTCCGGATCAGGACTACACAGTCGAACTACATTATTACTACAGACCTGCTTCTATTACGGGGGCGGCAGGTACGTCGTGGCTTGGGGAAAACGCACCAGATGCGCTTTTATATGGCTCTTTGGTCGAGGCTTATATCTTTATGAAAGGGGACCCTAACCTTTTACAGATGTATAAGCAGCAGTTTGAAGAAGCCGCTCTTCGCTTAAAGAATTATGGTGAAGGCGTAGAAAATACCGAAGCTTACCGCGACGGGTTAGTGAGGATCCAAAAAACATGAACGTAGCAATAGTGGCGCTTGGCGGCTCGTTTTCTGAGTACGTCTTATCGCGCATAAACTCGCAGAAATTTGATGAAGTGTGGGGAATAAATAGCATAGGTGCTATCTTTCACGTGGACAAAACTTTTATGATGGATCCGGCTAGCCGGTTCTTAGACGACATAAAAGCCGGGAAGCAGACGGGTATTGCTCAAGAGTTCTTGCTAGAGACGCCCAACAAGGGGCCTATTTATTCTTGCTGCTTAGATGAGAGAGTTCCCGAAATAGAGCTATACCCCCTAAAAGAGGTGGTATCTGATCTCGGTTATTCTTATTTTAACAACACGGTAGCCTATGCGATAGCTTACGCCATCTACAATAAGAAAGTGTCTAAGTTGCACTTGTACGGTGTCGATTTTAGCTACAAACAGAACATAAATTTTGCTGAAGCGGGTCGAGCCTGTTGTGAGTTTTGGTGTGCTATAGCTTTATCAAAAGGTATGCAGATAGAAATAGCTCAAACCTCGGGTTTTATGGACACAAACGTCCCCGAAAATGAAAAGCTATACGGCTACCATCGACTAGCAGATCCCCTTGTTCAGACCATAAAAGACGGCAATCTTCTGATCATGCCTCAGTCCGAGTATATAGCTGAAAACAAAGAAGTTTTACGGCCGCCGGAGCCTTTAGATGATCCGGTTCTTATTGGAAGACATGATGTTCCGGGAGTGACTTATAATGATTAGTGTTGGCACAGGAATAGACGTAGGAAGTATTGGCGTAACAACGTCTAATAATGGCGGATTATCTTCGGACCAAATAGCTGAAATGGCGCGTAAAAAGATTGTGTATGTATCTGATGACGCTCCCCCGGCTATTAAAGAGCAAGCACAGGTTTTTGCGGACAGAGTAGAAGACGTTGTGCGATTTTACATTGACTTGGCTAAACGCGAGGAGCGTGGTACTATATGCCAGACTTTGCGTAAAGCTGGTCACAACGACATTGCTGATTTTATTAGGAGACTATAATGGCAATTACTCAAGCAATGTGTACCTCATTTAAGTCGCAACTCCTAACGGGTACACACGATTTTACAAACTCAACAGGCAACACCTTTAAGCTTGCTTTGTACGCAATTGGTGGTGGCGGTAAGTCAGGCACAACTGCAACGCTAGGTGCTACAACTACTGCGTTTACCACAACTGGCGAAGTGGCTGACAGCGGTTCTTACAGTTCAGGTGGTGGTACGTTGACAAATGTTACTCCGTCTACTGATGGAACAACTGCTATTACAGACTTTGCTGATTTGAGCTTCACCACAGCTACAATTACCGCTCGTGGCGCTCTGATCTACAATAGCTCTGCTACTAATGCGGCTGTAGCTGTTTTGGATTTTGGTTCAGATAAAACATCGACATCTGGCACATTTACCATTCAGTTCCCAACAGCGGACGCTTCAAACGCCATTATCCGCATAGCCTAACGGAGTAAGCCGTGGCTAACATTACGGGATGGGGCAGAGGCACTTGGGGTGAAGGTGCTTGGAATGAAGCCCTTCCCGTTACAGTTACGGGAGTTGAAGCTACTGGTGGCGTAGGCAGCCCACTTGCCGCTGGTGGTGCGTTAGTTACTGAGACCGGCCTTACCAGCACCGTTGGTTTTGGGGATGAACAGGTAGAAGGCACCGCAAATGTCTTCCCAACGGGTGTTTCCGCTACCGCCTCCACCACTACTCCAGAAGCCCCTGCCGCGGCTATACTCACAGGTCAAGCCGCTACCGGTGCAGTTGGCGATGCGTCTATTGAGGCTAACGTCGTTGTTTCGCTTACAAGCCCGGCGCTTGCTATTAGTTCTGGCAACGTTGTTCTGGAGTCCGCATATGGCGTTACAGGATTGTCAGCAAGCGGAAATATTGGTATTGTCTTTATCTGGGGACAGTTAGTCCCTGATCAGAATGCCTCTTGGTCAGAAATTGCTCCGTCAAATGCAGATGTATGGGGTAATATAACACCAGATCAGGTGGCTGATTGGAAAGAGGTCGCGTAAATGGCTAGTACATACACTACTAGAACAGGTATTGAAAAGCCAGCTACTGGCGAACAGTCAGGAACTTGGGGTGATACCACTAACTTAAACTTTGATATTATTGACACCGCGCTAAACGGTGTTGTGACGCTTAGTCTTAGTGGCACAAGCTCAAACCTGACCACAACAGATGGCACCGTTTCTGACGGTATGAACAAAATGATTATCTGTTCTGGCTCTCCATCTGGCACCCACACAATCACAGTAACACCGAACACCGCAGAAAAGTTCTACTTTGTTACCAATAGCTCTGGGGAGTCCGTTATATTTTCTCAGGGTTCTGGAGCCAATGTAACCGTTGCAGATGGCGAAAGCCGTATCATTCATTGCGATGGGAATGGCTCTGGAGCGGCGGTGACAGATTTTACCTCGACTATGGTAGCAAGCACTACTTTCATCAACACTATTGCGTCAGGTGACGCCACCGCTTTGGCAATCGCGTTAGGATAAGGATATGGCAAATACATTTAAAGTTGTAACAAAAGCTGGTGTCACTACACTTGATGACATCTACACGGTGGCGGCTTCGACAACCACCGTTATTCTGGGTGTTGTCCTTGGCAACACAACCACAAGTCAAACCACAGCAACGGTTACACTGTCATCTGACACAGCAAACCGCGCAGGTAACAACAACGAAGCTAACCAAGATGTCGAGCTTATTACCAATGCTCCGATCCCGGCTGGATCTTCGCTGGAATTACTTGCGGGTAACAAAGTGGTAATGGAAGCAACTGATGTGTTTAAGGTTTCAGCGGCTAATGCAATTGATGTAACGCTGTCAATTATGGAGATCACCTAATGCCATATCTGGGTAATCCTCTCGCATTTGCTTACAGCGCGGTAAGCTATCAGGATTTAACTGGTGGCACTGGAACCAGTTTTACCCTGAACAACTCTGTGTTAAATTCCAACGAGTTGGAAGTCTTTGTTAACAATGTGCGTCAAGAGCCTTCTGTAGCTTACACAGCCAGCGGCACAACGCTGACCATGACAGGCAGCATATCCGCATCAGACGATTTTTACGTTGTCTATCAGGGCATGGCAAAGCAGACCGTCACCCCGGCGGAAAGCACTAACTTGTCAATTACAGACTTGACCTTGAGCGGAGAGCTTTCTCTGGCTAAAGCTGTTCAGGGTACAACTCTTACCGACACCACAAACACAGGTAACGTCACGCTTGACTTTGACACTTATCAAAATTTTGTGTTGACACTTACAGGTAACGTCACACTCGTTAATCCCAGCTTAACCTCAGAGTCGGTTGGTCAAGTCGGAACAATTATCTTTATTCAAGACAGCACGGGCAATCGCAGCTTATCGTTAGGCACCGATTACGAGTCTGTTGGTGGATCTGGTATCACTCTATCAACTGCGGCCAGCGCCACTGACATGGTTCCCTATGTCGTGGTTTCTACTACCCGTATCTTACTTGGTACGCCGCAACTGGCGTTCAGCTAGGAGGCAGCATGTCCGGTCCTTTTGGCTCAAGTCCATGGGGTTACAACTCCGGCGGTAGCTTTTACCCCTACAGCATTGACCAGTCTCTGCGGTTAGATGGCACCAGTGCTTATCTTACTAAAAACGATTTTGCCACCTCAACAGACACATCTAAAAGAACCTTTTCAACGTGGGTAAAAAGAGGAGAACCTGTAGGGGTAGCTGGCTACAACCATATTATTAGTGCGGGTTCTACTGGTATTGATGGTTTTGGTTTTGCGAATGGAACTGCAAAACTACAGTGGGTACAAGGTGGAGTTGTTACTAAAGATGGTGTTAGAGATTTAAGAGATACAAGTGCGTGGTATCACATTTTTACGACTTGGAACGCCACTGACAATGAGGTGTATATTTATGTAAATGGAGAATTAGATTATTCAAGCACTGGTTCAATAGATCCTTTGAGCAAACTTGGAAATACAGGTCATACTACTTACATCGGTAAACGTAGTAACGCAGCCACATACATAGACGGCTATCTAGCCGAAACTGTTTTTCTTGATGGTTATATTGGCGATGTAAATGATTTTGGGGAGTTAGTTAATGGCATATGGGTGCCGAAGGATATTTCAGCCGCTAGTCTAACCTATGGCACCAACGGATTTTATCTGGATTATGCTGACAGCAGTGACTTCGGTAAGGATGTATCTGGTCAAAATAATCATTTTACATCAAACAGCTTAGCCGCAGAAGACCAAGTGCCGGACAGCCCGACTAATGGGTTTGCTACGCTTAACGCACTAAGAACAGTTGGTTCCCCCAACCGTACACAAGGTAACTTAGAGGCACAAGATGCTTCTACAGCTTGTGGAGATTCAACCTTCCATATACCTAAAACTGGCAAATGGTATTTTGAAAGTATGACAGCAGTAGGGGGTGGTGTAAGACAAGGTGTTGGAGACTACAGTGTTACATTTGGCGTTAATAACTTTTTGCCTGTAGGCGGTGGTACAGGTTCCTATCTATGGCAAGAGAACGCTACAAGTGTATCAATAAATGGTAGCACAGGTTCCGCTACAGGAGGCGGTACTAGTGCATTTACTGCAAATCCCGGTGTAGGTACTCCTGTTGGAGTTACTGTAGATGTTGAAAATTTGGAAATATATTTTCAAGCAGATGTTGGTAGCGGTTTAGAAGTTCTTGGGCCTTTTTCTATAAATTCAGCACACACTAATTTAAGCCCAGCTTTCAATATGAATGGGGATACAGTTAGTTTTAATTTTGGTGCTGACAGTAGTTTTGCAGGAAGAAAGACATCTGGTTCAGCCGAAGCACAAGACGCAAATGGAAGGGGTGATTTTTATTACACGCCACCAACAGGGGCGTTAGCTCTCTGCACATCCAACCTACCAGAGCCAGTCATCGGCCCGAACAGCGACACAACGAGTGACGAACACTTTAATACTGTGCTTTACACGGGTACGGGTGCGGCGCAAAGCATTACAGGTGTAGGGTTCCAACCCGACTTTACTTGGATTAAAAATAGAAGTGCGGTACAGCACCATAACTTATTTGACGTTATTAGAGGTGCTGGTAAGCTACTATATTCAAGTCTCAGCAATGCAGAGGCTACAACATCTACCCACTTAAATTCGTTTGATAGCGATGGTTTTACTGTTGGCAGTGCGGTATCCGCAAATGGCAGTGGCAATGCTATTGCTTCTTGGAACTGGAAAGCTGGCGGCACAGCATCATCTATTGCTGTTGACGCATATAGTGCTGGTGTACCAAGTATAGCGTCAAGCGTTTCGGCCAATCAGGATGCTGGGTTTAGCATTGTGTCTTGGACTGGCACGGGTGCCGCTGGAACTATTGGTCACGGCCTTTCATCTGCGCCAGAACATATAATTGTAAAAAATAGAGATACCGCAGGTCGTATTTGGCTAAATTATGTTAAAGCGGCAGTAAGTGATGCTGAGACTGATTATTTAAGTTTGAATGGCACTGGCGCATTGGTAGATAATGTAGATGTTTGGAATGATACCGCACCAACATCTACTGTATTTACTGTAGGGTTAAACGCGTCCGCTAACCAAAGTGGAAACGATATGATAGCCTACTGTTTTCACGGCGTTGAAGGCTACTCAAAATTCGGCGCATATGTCGGCAACGGTTCCGCAGATGGCACGTTTGTCTACACAGGGTTTAGGCCAGCTTGGGTTATGATAAAAAAATCAAGTGGAACTGATGGTTGGTCAATTTATGACAGCGCAAGGGAAACCATTAATGTAATGGACACTAGGCTTTCAGCTAACTTGAGTGATGCTGAAGTGTCAAGTTCAAACATAGAGTTAGATTTTATATCTAATGGCTTTAAATTAAGAGGTACAGGCTCAACTATAAACACCAGCGGGCAGACCTACATCTACCTCGCCTTCGCCGAAGCCCCATTCAAATACGCCAACGCCAGATAAAAGGAGATAGTATTATGGCATGGAAGTATAACACTAGAACTATCCGCGTTGGTAAAGCGTGGGTTGATGACAACGGAGTACAGCATCCACGGAACTGGTCAATCTGGTCAGATGCGGATAAAACCGCCGCTGGTTTGACTTGGGAAGATGACCCGGCTCCATTTGACAACCGCTTCTATTGGGGCCGCGATGCTGACGGCAACCTGATTGAGCGCTCACTCGTGGACATTAACGAAGTCAATGAGGACGGTGATCCGCTTTTAGACGAAAATGGCGACCAGATGGTAACACTTGGCCTGAAGTCACAATGGAAGCAGACCATTAAAGAGCAGGCTGCGAGTATGCTGGCTCCTACAGACTGGATGGTAATCAAGGCGTCAGAGGTTGCGGACTACTCTTTACCTAGTGACGTTGCTACCGCTCGTGCCGCGATTCGTGCTGCAAGCAACACAATTGAGGCTTCGATTGATGGGGCTAGCGATATGGCGGCTTTTGTGGCATTATGGGATGCACCAGTTGACAGTGATGGTAATCCAACAGGGAATGCGCCGATAAACGACTGGCCGGAGTAAGATATGGCACTTTCAAAACTAAGGTCTGAAAGCATAGACTTAACTGATGACTATGCGTTCACTGGTACTGTAACAGGGGCTGGTGGCGGTAAGGTGTTGCAAGTTCAATACACTCAGTTTGCTGGGTCAAACACATACACTGCCACTGGAACCGAACCAGCAAACCCAATCATACTCACAGATTTAACTGTCGATATCACGCCATCAGCAACCAACAGCATCATTCAATTACAGGCAATGGTAACGGGTGAGTTTGGTGATGTAAATGATTTGTGGAACCACACGTTTTTCTTTTATCGTGATACGACAAAACTTGCCGCAACTACTGCTGGGAGCAGACCAACAGGCGTATCAGTCGCCACCAGAACGCACTCTAGCGATGTAACGTCAACACCAGAAGCGGCATTCTTTCAGTATTTTGATAGCACACATAACACTACTTCACAGATAACATACAAAGTTGGGTTACAACTTCAATATGGAGCAGGTGCTGTTGACTTTGCATTAAATAGGACAATTACAGACACTGATAATGGAATCCATGAACGTCTTATGTCTTACATTAGTGCTACAGAGATTGCGGGGTAACACATGCCATACATAGGTCGATCCGAAAAATTTGGTGTTAGAAACCGCTTCTACTACACCGCAACTGGTGGCGAAACCTCGCTATCCGGCGCGGATGATGACGGCAAAGTTCTGGACTTTAGCGATGGCGCGTATGTAGACGTTTTCCTAAACGGTGTGCTTCTTGTAGCTGGCACCGACTATAACACCACAACAGCAAATACAATCTCCAGCCTAGCCGCGCTATCGGCTAGCGATATTGTTGAAATCTTGGTCTATGATGTTTTCAACGTGGCTGACACGGTGTCTGCCGCATCTGGGGGTACATTTAGTGGCGGCGTTACATTCAGCGGTGATGTCACACTTAGCAAGTCTTTACAGGGCAACACCCTTACAGACACCACTAACACAGGCAGCGTCACTCTGGACTTTGATACTTATCAGAACTTTGTCCTTACCTTTACAGGCAACGTGACCTTCGCCAATCCGTCTACCGAAGCAATCGGTCAGTCTGGATTTATCGTGATCATCCAAGATGCAACAGGAAGCAGGACGCTTTCTTTGGGTACGGATTATGAAACGGCTGGTGGGTCAGGTATCACATTGTCCACGGCGGCAAGTGCAAGAGACATCGTGCCTTACGTTGTTTCTGCTACAGGTTCTATTCTACTAGGTGCGCCTCAGTTGGCGTTCAGCTAAGAGGTTCGTATGTCTGGTCCGGCAGGTTCACAACATTGGATGTATGCAAGCGGCGGTAGTTTTTACCCATACAGCATTGACCAGTCTCTGAGGTTTGATAGTTCAACCTCATATTTAACTCGCACACCATCATCTGCTGGCAATAGAAGAACATTTACCCTTTCCTTTTGGTATAAAAATTGTGACAACACAAACGGACAGATTATTTTTGGGTCAAGGATTGATGGCAACAACCAATTCACATTTCAGAAAACCACTGCTAGTGCTTTAGATTTTTACAGTCAAACTAGCGGTTCAATTACTGTAAGAATGATTACCAGTTCTGTTTTTAGGGATGTTGGGGCGTGGTATCATATTGTTCTAAAGGTAGACGTAACAACTGGCACATCAGCAAATGCTATTTATGTGAATGGTGTTGAGCAACCTCTTACAACTGATACGTCATCAAACACTGACACTTATGTAAACTCTACAATACCACACCAAATCGGTAGATGGGACACTGGAGGCTATATAAATGCTTATATGGCAGAGGTTCATTTCATTGATGGCACTGCCCTAGACGCTACCAGCTTTGGCGAAACCATCAACGGTATCTGGGTTCCAAAAGCATACGACACAGCAGATGGCGCATATGGCACTAACGGCTTTTATTTGACCTACGAAGGAACAGGCACAGCTACAACAACGCAAGGCATAACAGCGCAGACAAATATTGGTGATGACCAATCGGGTGCCGGAAATAATTTTGCTGTTTCTGGCTTTGCCGCAGAAGATGTCGTGCCGGACAGCCCGACTAATAATTGGTGTACGTTGAACTTTAACGACAGCCGCCCAAATCTGGGATGGCAAGAAGGTGGGTTACGTTGGTTTTCAGCTTCTGTTGCATACAAGGCCTTTGCAACAATGGTAATCCCAGAGATATCTGACAGTGATACTTATTATGCGGAATATCATCTTGCGCAAGAGGGATACGCTGGCGGCATAGCACCTTTGTCAAATTCTGGTTCAAATAATAGCACTGATAGGACAGGGTTTCTTGCTTGGTACAGCAATGGCAATTTTTATAATAACACTACCACAACAGCGTCTGGATACAACCCTGTTGTGGGTGATATCATAAGCATCAAAGCTGGAAACGGACAGATTGAGTTTTTCTTAAATGGCACATCTGTTGGAACACCATACACTGGATTAACAGGGTCATACAAATTTGGCGCGTGGGCAGTAGGCGCAACTGGAAATGGGATGTATTGGAATTTTGGACAGGACAGTACATTTGCAGGGTCTAAGACTGGTTCATCAAATACGGCTGACCAAAATGGCTTTGGCGATTTTTACTATGCCGAAGCCGCAAACAATATTTCACTTTGTGCGGCTAATATAGTAGAGCCAGACATCGGCCCGAACAGCACGGAACAGGCTGACGATTACTTTAATACGCTTTTATACACTGGAACTGGAAGCACTGATCTAGAGGTAAACGGCCTTTCATTTACACCAGACTGGCTATGGATTAAGCGTAGAGATAGTGCGCAAAATTTCAGCAATGCTATTGTTGACAGTGTTCGGGGTAATACAAAAAATTTAGTTACAAACAGGACAGATGCTGAATCTACATCAACAGGAACAAATGATATTCAATCATTTGACAGTGATGGTTTTACAACAGGGCCAAGCAATCAGGTTTCTGTAAACGACAGCGGCGGAACATTTGTTGCTTGGTCTTGGAAAGCTGGCGGTACGGCGGTCAGCAACACTGATGGCAGCATTACGTCAAGCGTATCGGCTGCCCCTGATGCTGGGTTTAGCATAGTGTCCTACACTGGCACAGGTGCTAATGCGACTGTTGGTCACGGTTTGTCTAGTGCGCCTGACCTTGTTATTGTCAAGAACAGAAGCATTGTGTCATCTTGGCTTGTTAGACATTCTAGTCTGACTGCAAGTCAAACCTTGCTTCTTGAAAATACGACAGGCGTTGTTAGTACGAATTATTGGCAAAGCACACAGCCAGACTCTAGCGTATTTTATGTAAGTTCAAATAGCGAGGCCAATGGTTCTACCAACAATCTAATAGCCTACTGTTTTGCAAACACCGAAGGCCACCTGAAATGCGGCTCATATGTCGGCAACGCTTCCACAGATGGCCCGTTTGTCTACACAGGGTTTAGGCCAGCTTTGGTTATGATTAAGAACACTGCTGATGTTACACACTGGGCAATATGGGATTCAAAGAGGGTTGCTTATAACGTGAACACTACAGCTTTGTATCCTAGTTCTACTGACGGCGACAACACAGGGACATCACTTTATGTTGACTTTGTTTCAAACGGTTTTAAGTGGAGGTCTAGTCACAATTCTGTAAATGGTAGTAATGACAAATTCATCTACCTCGCCTTTGCAGAGGCCCCATTCAAATACGCCAATGCGCGATAGGAGTAAGAAATGAGTAGAGCAAGAGATTTTGCAGATTTAGCTGGTAGTGCAGACGCGGGTGGCCTGACAGGTCGCAACCTCATCATCAATGGTGCGTTTTCTGTTTTCCAGCGCGGAACCAGCGCAACAACTGTTAACGGTAATGACATTTTTGCGGCTGACCGTTTCAAAGGTTGGGCAAATGGCGGCGGTACATTTACCGTTGAACAGTCTACAGATGTTCCAAACAATGAATTTGAGTTTAGTGCAAAGCTAACAAACACAGCTACAGATGGTTCTGTTGCGGCTAGCGATAATTATAGATGGGCTACAGACTTAGAGGGATATACTGTTTCACAGCTTGGATACGGACATAGTGATGCTAAAGCAGTCACTCTATCTTTCTGGGTAAAGTCTAGCTTGGCTGGCACATATTGTGGTGCGCTTTACTCAACAACAGCTTCTAGGCATTACATATACGAGTACACAATTTCATCTGCAAACACTTGGGAAAAGAAAACTATTACCATTACATCTGGCGACACAACAGGTAGTTGGAACAAGACTAATGGCAATGGTTTGCGTATTTATTGGGGGTTTGGCTCTGGTACAGATTATCAAGGCACGGCTGGTGCGTGGACTGCTGGCGAAAAGTGGGAAACATCTAATCAAGCCGCTTGGATAGGTTCAGCTTCAGCAACCTTCTACATCACAGGCGTACAGCTAGAAGTAGGCGATACAGCCACGCCGTTTGAACACAGAAGCTATGGCGATGAGTTGGCTAGGTGTCAGCGGTATTGTTACGCACAGGCAAGATACGGTGATGGTAGTGTAGGGGTGGATGCTAATGGTTCTACTTATCTGCACTGCGCTACTTACAACTCTACTATTTCACCAGCCAGAAGTTTTGTAACCTTTCAATATCCAGTTATGATGAGGGCTAATCCTGATTTAACTTATACTGCCTCTGGCGGTGCGACAACTTCTGATTTTAGTAACGCTGGAGGCCTTCATCTTTATGATAGCGATGATGATAGTTGGTTAATTTACGATTTTATTGCGGAGGCTGAACTATGAACATAGTTAGTGCGAAGTATTTATATGACTTTGATGGAACTGTAAAAACTCATATACAGTTAAATCTAGGCACAAATGAAGCAGGTCATGAGTTACGCAAACACATCCCCGTTGACACCAGCCGTGATTCCTATAACAAAATAATGGATATGGTAGAAGCTGGCACCCTGACCATAGCGGATGCTAACTGATGCCGTTAACCAAGCTGCAATTCAAGCCGGGAGTCGTAAAGGATACTACCGCGTATTCTAACGAAGGCGGCTGGGTTGATAGCGACAAGGTGCGTTTTCGCTTTGGGTATCCTGAAAAGATTGGTGGGTGGCAAAATAAAACCCCGTCGGCAAGCTTTGTGGGCACTCCTAGATCTCTACATGCGTGGCAGTCTCTTGATGGCGTACCCTACGTCGGTATGGGGACCACAAAGAAATACTATATTGAGTCCGGGGGCATCTATAACAACATAACCCCGATACGCTTCAGTGTAGCCTTGCCCGTAGAGCTCACAGGAGTTAGCGCTACATTGTCTCTTGGTGATGAGACCGTCAGAACAGAGCCGTTCCAAAGTGCATTATTGCAGGGACAAGGGGGCCTTGGTTCTGTTAATATACTATTTACCAACACAATTAGCGCCGGGGTCCCGGCAGTTTCTTCGGTGGGTAGTGTAGTAATAGCAACGTCATAGGTGCGGCATGGCTAGTATCACAGTAGCAGTAACTGGCATAGGCTTAACCGCAGTAGCCCATGGCTTCAATGTCACACCAACACCAACCGCGGTCCTCGGTACAGGAGCCACAGGCAGTCCTGTAATTCAGACCAGCATACCTGTTTCATTTCTTTTAGATTTCACCACCACACAAGGCAGCACCTTGGTGACGGTAAACCATTCTAACTTCGGTTCTATAACCGGGGACACCGTAGTCCTGTCTGACTTTACTTTTGGAACAGGCGTGTACACGGATTTGGTCGATTTGCTAAATGGTGAGCACGTCCTTACTCGTGTCACTGCGGCGCAGTATACGTTTAATTTACCGTCCCCCGCGCAACACAGTGTGGTTCAATCAGGTAAAGCCAACGTAGCTTACGAAATCAGTATTGGTCTAGATATCGCAACGGGAGGTGTTGGCTGGGGTGCAGGCACATGGGGCCGTGGAGCGTGGGGCAGTGCCGCAAACGTAGTAACCACGGACCGCATCCGTCTTTGGAAGCAAGACAACTTTGGCGAGGACTTGATATACAACCTTGTAGACGGCCCAATATATTACTGGGACGCAACGCTAGGCATCTCTTCTCGTGGGCTACTGCTTACACATTACGATAGTAACGCTCCGTCATTAGCGCGTCAGGTTGCTGTATCCGATAGAGACCGTCACGTACTAGCATTCGGGGCCACACCAATAGGGTCCACGGTCCGCGATCCTTTGCTCATACGTTTTAGCTCACAAGAAAATGCGAAGGACTGGCTACCAACTGCAACCAATAGTGCGGGCGACATACGGTTGGGTAACGGATCCGAGATCATACAGGCTGTTGAGACCCGTCGTGAGATAGTTGTTTTGACAGATAGTTCTGTGCATTCGTTACAGTTTATCGGTGCGCCATTTACTTTTGGTGTTACTCAGTTATCTAATCAGACCAGTATCATTGGCATAAACTCAGCCGTAGCCGTTGGGGACGCCGTGTTCTGGATGGGTCAGAACCGGTTTTACATCTACGACGGCAGGGTACAGCCTCTGCCTTGTCCGGTAAGAGACTATGTGTTTGAAGATTTTAACTCGCAGCAACAAGACAAAGTGTTTGCCGGATCAAACGCAGCCTTTGGTGAGGTGTTCTGGTTCTATCCATCTGACACAAATTCTGCCGCTAACGGGGGCACAGACGAAAACGACAGATATGTTGTGTATAATTACGAGCAGCAGATCTGGTACGTTGGTAATTTGGAGCGGACCACGTGGCTTGACCGCGGCCTGAACGAGTTCCCGATGGCTACTACGTCAGAAACAAATCCTGATACACCGAACAGGCTTTACAACCATGAGCTTGGGGTTGATGCGGATGGCGAGGCGTTTACTGCATTTATTGAGTCTGCGCCTATCGACATACAGGACGGCGAGGACTTCTTGTTTGTGCGCCGCATGATACCTGATATCAACTTTGACCGGTCGGCTAGTGGAGCGACAAAAGAGGTTACATTTACTTTGAAGGCCCAGCGCTTCCCGGGGACAGGGTTTACTACATCTAAGCCGCTAACTGTGACGGATACCACGACGCAAAATCATACCAGACTTAGAGGTCGCTCGTTTGGTTTGAGGGTGGAGTCGGACAATCAGGGTGTATTTTGGCGGTTAGGCGCACCACGGCTTGAGATACAGGCGGACGGTAGACGATGAGTGGGCGCGAACTTGTACCACCGCAGTTTCCGTTGCCGCCGGAAGAGTATGACCGGCAGTATTTTGATGAGATGGTTCGGTCATTGACGCAACTTGTGATACAGTTGCAGAACCCCGGTGAGATGCGTGGCACCAAAATAACGCTCACGCAACTACCTACGTCGCCCACGGGCCTAGAAAGTGGTGCATTATATAACGATAGCGGCACAGTAAAGATCGTCTCATGATGGACGTATGGGAAAAAACATTGTATATTACAAAAACTATAGCTTAATCGGGTTAACAGCATGGCAAAACAAGCACTAAAAGAAGAATTTGAGTTCCCGGCTGGGGGCATTGCCGATTTCTACATGGAAGACCATGAGATTGAGGCCCTAGAGCGGGCAGAAGCTGAAGAGGAGTTCGGTTCTGCTGGTATCGCTACTTTTCAGCCGATTGCAACTCGGATGGCATCATATGGTCGTTACGGTGATGATACTGTTGCCCACGTCGAAACTGGCGAATTGATTGTCCCAAAAGCCCTGATTGACCAGAACCCGAAGCTAAAAACATCTATATTCAATCACTTGCGTGAGCTAGGTGTAGAAGACCCCGAGCGGTATGTTGTTGGCTCTGGTGTAAACTCCATCAACCCTGAAACAGGTATGCCTGAGTTTTTCTTAAAGAAGATATTCAAAGGCGTCAAAAAGGCCGCTTCTAAGATAGCTAAAGGCGTAAAGAAGGCGGTTAAGGGGGTAGCCAAAATAATTAAGAAGGCCGCTCCGGTAATTATCCCGTTTGCTCTTAACGCTATGTTCCCCGGTCTTGGTGCTATTTATTCAGGCGCTCTTGGATCAGGCATTGGCACGTTAATACAAGGTGGAAGCCTGAAAGACGCCTTTAAGAATGCTTTGATTGGTGGCGCTATCGGTGGCGCAACTGCTGCTATTGGTGGTGGTATGCAAGCCGCTAAAGCTGGTGGCTCCTTTAGTGAAGGCGCTATGAAAGGTATTCAGGACGCGGCTAAATTGTCTAACTTGAAGACGGCTGGCCAGCAGCTTGCTTCTGGTCAGTTTGGTCAATCCGGTTATGATGCTGTTACTATGGACCCAGCGGCAGCGGCTTACCCTGATTATGGAAATGCCCCCGTGACGGATCCGCAGGTTGCTGCTACTCAAGCTACAACGCTTCCTAGCGATGCCGCCCCCGGTATGAGTAAGCCTCCGTTGGCTTCAGATATGAGCACTCAGTTGTACGGTCCAGACCCGCAAGCAATGCCGACCGGTGATGCACTTTATGCGACCGCGCCGCCGCCTCCACAGGATGTTACAAGCTTCAGGCCTCCGCCAGAGCAGATCTCTTTGATGGACAAAATAAGTGGTGGTGCCGAAACGGTAATGGATTATGGTCAGAAGGGTATGGACTTATTGACCGGCGGGACTCCGACTGATGCCGAAATCTATAAGTTAGCTGGAGAAAAAGTTGCTCAAGCGCAGCAGGCGGGTCTACAGTTAAGTAGTGACGCGGCGATTAAGGCCGCTACCGAAGAACTAACCCCCGGCTTACTTCGCACATATGGTCCGTCACTGGCTTTGGCAGGCGGCGCGGCATATGCTGGCGGCATGTTTGACACCCCCGAACCGGAAGATGAACCAACAATACAAGAGTTGCAGGGTCCAACTGGTGTGGATCTTATGGCAGAAGATCCGGGCAAGTATTTGGTAACAGGTAACACTGAAAGCCCAATGACCTCTACGGGTCAGTATGTAGTCGGCACGGACTATGCGTATAACCCGCTAGACTACTTTAACCAGAACCCGTTCTTGCGTCCCGGTGCATTAGCTGCCCGTCCAATTCAGGCAGTAGCAGACGGCGGTGAGATCTTCCCACGCCGCGTAGGTGGCATCATGCCAGACGAAGGTATTCCGGGGCAGGATAGCGTAAGAGCTATGCTGATGCCCGGTGAGTTTGTTATGACCACAAACGCGGTAAAGGGTTTAGGTAACGGAAACAATCAGGTCGGCATCAACCGTATGTATGATATGATGCGTGGACTTGAAGCTAGAGGGAAGGCAATGGCGTAATGGCTACTACTACCGAAATTGTCCGCGAAGCCCCCGAGATTGAAGCCTATAAACTTGGGCTTCTGGAATCAGCAAAGAAACTAGCGGACCAACCGATTACCCTGCCTATCCAGCAGGTCGCGGAGATGTCTGGTCTGCAACAGCAGGCTATTGGCGCGGCTTCTCCTGCAATGGGTGGTATCGGCGGGTATCAGCCATATCTTACAGGTGCGGGCTACTCGCTAGGTGATGCTTACTCAGCTTTGGATCCGTCCGGCATTGCACAATTCATGAACCCGTTCCAAAGAGCGGTTCAGGACGAAATCAACCGCGCATACGATATTGAGGCACAAAAAGCAAATCTGGCGGCTGTTGGTCAAGCAGGCGGGCCTTCTGCCTTTGGTGGTAGCCGGGCGGCTATTGCACAACAAGAGATAGCGCGTAACCGCGCATCTGCTTTAGCTCAGTCTCAGGCACAAAACTTTTTGCAGGCGCAAAAGCAACAGTTGGCACAAGCCGAGTCACTGGGAACTTTGGGTCTTCGTCAGGCTGCGCTTGGTGAGCAGGCTCAAAAGCAGTCCCTTATGGATATCCAGACACAAATGGATATTGGTAAGCAGCTTCAGGCGCAACAGCAGGCCGAGCTTGAGGCCAAGAGACAGAGCGATTTGGCGCAGTTGTATGAGCCATATCAGCGCTACGGCTTCTTGTCAGATATTTACAAAGGGGCACCTACGTCACAGCAGACTATTGCTACGGCTACCTCCCCTAGTGTTTCACCTGCTCAGACATATTTAGGTTTGGGTATTGCAGGCTTGTCAGCAGCGGCAGGCGCTAAGACCGCGGGGTTATTCGGATGATGAACAGAGGTGTAATGGACCGGCAAATGTTTGCCAGAGGTGGCGCAGCGGGTCTGCCGGACTTTAATAAAGATGGAAAAATTACACGTGCAGACGTTTTAATTGGGCGTGGTGTAGAGCTCAAGCAGGAAGGCGGCGTGGCTGGAATGATGCCTGCTAATATGCCTGCTCCGCAAGAACAGCCTATGCCTACAGGTGGTGAACAAGCTATGGACCCGCAGGTTCTTGAGGGTGTACTAGCTGCCGCCGAACAGGAAATCGGAAACCTCGACGAAGCCGAAGACTTTGAAACAATCATGAACACCATCCGTGGTGATGAAGCGTCGGTAGAAGAGCGCTATCAGGAGCTTGCTGGTATTGTTGGTGAAGAAGATGCACGGCAAACACCTGAGTCTGTTTTGACTTTGGTTCAGCCTGCTATTGTTATGGGTGCCGTAGACCAAGGCATTGGCGGCCTCGCTCAAGAAGAAATGACACAACCTGTTCAAGGGGCAATGGCTCAAGGCATCATGTCCACAGTGGCCCCACCACAGCCCGCGGCCCCCGGACCTGAGATGATGGGAGGGCCCCCGCCCGTAAATTTTAACCAAGGCGGGCTGGTCCGCCGCGGAGACAACCAGCCGGTTTTAAAATTTGAAAATGCAGGTTTGGTGCCTTATCTAGGGCCTAGAGTAGGGATGACCCCTGCTGACTCTCAAGCTTTGCGCCGACAGATTGATATGGCTAATTTAAAAAGTGAGCTAGCCGCGGCTCAAAGCGCTCCAACAGTGCGCCCATTAAGAGAGATATTTGACGAAACAAGAAGCACGTATGCCTCTCTTTTAGGCGGAGCCGATAAAAGAGCTAAAGATTTAGAGGAACAAAGGAACTTAACACAAGCTCAAATGCTGTTTGACATAGCTAACACGGCTTTGACGTTTGCAGCGCCGATGGAAGGTGAGCGGCGCGGGTTAAGCCCCGCCGAGCGGTTAGCTTTGGCGGCTACAAAAACTCAGTTACCTCAAACTATTGGCGCACGTGCTCAACAGCAGCTTGAAGCAAAGCAAGCTGCCGATAAGGAGGGAAGAGCTCTAGATTTAGCGGCGTTGCAGTCTGCTGAAGCAACGCGAAAGGCAGAAGCTGCTGCAAGATCTGAGTATCGCCAGAAACAAATGGAGCTTGATGCGAAAACAACTACCCTTGGCCCAGATGACATTCTGGTTAACTCAAAAGGAGACACAATCGCAGAGGGCGCGGGCTCGACTGTCAACATGGCACCAAATTCAGTGTTAATGAATAAAAAGACCGGTAAGATTTTGGGTAAAGGTGTAAACACCCAAACCATAAACGGAATACCCATAGAAACATTTAATAAGCTTGATCAGAAGGGTAAAGATTTAATCTTGTTTGGAAACCCAAGTGTAAACGGGGTTCCCGCTAGTATTTTCACACAACTTTCTTCGGATGATCAGAAGAAAATATTGAATACCGCCGAAGAGGCCGTCAAGGGTATTCCAAGGGCGATATACAACGGCTTGTCGGAGGACGATCAACGCAAAGTGCTTCTAGGTGCTCAGTCAGATGAAAAGATGATTAAAAACATCCCTGAAAGCGTTTTCAATAAATTGCCTAAAGTACTGCAAACTCAAATTTTGGGTGGTTTGGTTACTACAAGTAAAGGTCAAACGGTTACGGATGTCACGACTAAAGAAGTTGTCGCTGAAGGTAAAACAGACCCTATTCTTAAAGTGGTTGATAATCAGTTAGTGCTGTTTAACGAACAGACTAAAAAAGCTGAACCCATTTTTGGTAAGCCAAAGCCTCCTGCTTTTAAAGGTGTTAAAATTACTCGTAACGATGGCACAGAAACAATTGTCAATGCTAATACTGAAGCCGGTATGAAAGCTATTGAACAAGCTAACGCAGACAACGCGGCTAATCCGGGCACGGTAAACGTAGTCAACTTGGGTACAGAAGCAAGGCCAACGCCAAAGGCCTTCCTGATCCCGGGAACTGGTGTTGTTACAAGTTATGACGGCGGTCAAACATATACCACCGCTACCGGGGCAACGAAACAAATGCCTCAAGGACCGGGCGCATCGTTTCCGCTGTCCGACACAATTTCTTACGACATCTATCGTAAAGAATCTATCCGTCAAGAAGCTCGTGATCGTTTAGGCGCGGCTGACGATGCGATGACCACGGCACTTACTCGCCCAGATGGAAGCATTGCGCCAGCCACGGACCAGACCATGGTTAGAAATGCTCTGTTAGCGGCCAGAAACGCTACAGGCCCTTGGGCAAACTTTAGTGCTCTTCTTGATGGCGTGGTTGCTGGTACTGTTCCGTCAGAAACTATTAGAAATATATTCCAAGACACACAAGATAACCGGCAATTTATTCGGGCGCTTAAAATTCTAGGTAGTTCTGCCCTGTCTGTATCTCCAAGAATGGCGGTATATGATTTAGCACGAGTAGAACGGCTGTTCCCTGATCCAGACGCTTTCTTCCGTAACCCTGTATCAGAAGCTAATAAGCTGGTTGTTCTCAAACAAATTGTTGTCCAGCAGAAAACAAGAAATGACCAAGCTCTTGCGGCGGGCATAGATGACGCAACTTTACAAAGTGAAGTCATTCGTAAAAACTTTGAGATTGACCGACTGTTAAGCTTGCTGGAAGGTGTTGATGCTACGGGGGGTGGATTAAATCAATCTGTCATGGATCAAATTATGAAAGATGTTCAAGGTAAAAGGGAATGACGGAAGAAGTAAACGTAAAACCCGTTACATTAACTCAGCCTCAAGTAGATGAGTATACCCGGCTTTTTGCAGAAGAAGGCAAAGAGCCTAGTCAGCAGTTAGCGGATACCGTTAGTCGTACCCTACAAATAGATTATCCGGATTTGTTTTCGTATCAAGGTTTACGGGACGGGACGGCAGGCTGGTTTAATACACAAACTAAGCCTTTAGCGATGCCCGACGGTAGTATGCGTTCTTTGTCAGAAATGGCACCCAATGAACGAAAGTTATCAAACTCCCAAATTCTAAAGCTTTTTGCTGTAGACGAAGAAGGCCGTCCGCCAGAAGATGGCACTTTTACAAAAGGGTTTCTTCGCCAAGCACTTCCAGAGTTTGGCGGTTTAGGTGGAGCGCTTGCCGCAGGTAAGGCTGGATTTGCCTTGCAACAGCCCATACCCCCCGCAGGTCCAGCAGCGGTAGCCTTAAAAGTAGCTATTCCTACTGTTTCATCTATTGCGGGCTTTTTTGGCGGATATGAAGCTGGAGAACTTGCTGCGGACACCATTTTAGGTAAAGAACGACTGGTTCTTCCAGAACATATGGCTGACTATAAATCGGGGAAAACTGGGGCAACCGTCTTGCCTTGGATGTTTTTTCCTTTTTTAGTTGGTAAAAATGTGTCTTTAGGCGGCGGAGCATTATTAAACAACATTTCTAGTCTTACAAGTAAAGGCCCCCTAACCGCGGCTGAAATGGCGCAACCCGGTGTCGCACAAGCTCTAAAAACAGGCCGTGGACCACGGATAGCCCGATTTACTCAAGGTGTGGAAAACATGTTGAACAATACACGGTCCGCGGCCTACGGTGCTCCAAAAACAACTTTAGCCTTAGAAGCCGCAGCAGGGTATGGTGGAATTCGTGGGCGATATGAGGCTGAGACAAGATTCCCCGGTCAGGAGGGTGTAGGCGTAGGCTTTGAAATTGCGGGTAGTCTTACCCCAAGTTTGTTTGGAGCTTTTTTAGCGCAAAAGTTACCTGCGGCTAAAAAAGCAATTGGCGAATACTATGATCGGTATCGGTCTGAGGGTTTTTCTGGCCTTCGTTCCAGAGCTAACGAAGCTCAACTAAACTTAGCCTTAAATGAAATTCGTGACCAATTAGAGATAGAGGGTTATACAAAAAAAGACGTAGACAATCTAATTGCAAGTCTTAGAGACAGTAGCGTAGATGAGTTTATGGTTAACGAAGCGGGTGAAAAAATTAGGCTCACCTCGGGTCAGAAATCAACAGATCCCGTGCTACTTGCTATGCAAGCCTCTATGGAAAGAACCAACAAAGGTCTTGGTCGTCAACGCGCCGAGTCTAACAGAGAGGCGATTAACGCTCTTCGTGGTATAATTTTGACCATGTCTGCTACTGGCGATAGAGAGATGATAAAGCAGGCGGCGGCGCTTCAAAAAGAGCTTTTTGACACGGGCCTTGCGGAAGAATTAGCTATAGTTTCTGATCAAGTGCTTCAAGCTGCGGAGCGTGTTGGTGCTACCAAGGGTAATCGGGATTTATCGTCAAACCTCCAGCTAGTCACTCTTAACCTTTTAGAGGAAGCTAGAAGCAGAGAAAGTCGACTTTGGTCAGCTATACCAGAGCTTCAAATATCTGAGTTCAAAAATGCCGACGGTCAGGTAATTCCCTTGCCTAATTTTATTACGAACTGGCAGCGTATTCTACCTTCTACTCCGGAAGCTGCGGCAGAATATTTGCCAAAGTTACGTAATTTACAGCGGTTTGTGACTAGAAAGGCTGAAGAGCTTGGGGTCGCGGAACTGGCTGAGTCTGTGGTAGAAACCCTACCGGAGGCAAAGATACTTGATAGACGAAGAGCAAAAATTGCCGGGTTAAAGGCAGGACCAACCAGTCCCACTTATGAAGATAGGCTCAATACGTTAAAAAACTTTATCTCAGACCTACCTGTTGAAGAGCAGATAAAACGCTTACGCGAGGCCACCGAAGAATTTAGAAACCCGCGGTTCATAGACAAAAAGGGCGGTAAACTGTATGCGGATGTTTTAGACGCCGAAGCAGACCTGTTGGCTGCTGGGCAGCTTCGCACTCAGCAAATTCAACAGAATGCCGCCGAGGCTATTTCTGATCAGTCTGAAGTGGGCTTTTTGACCGTTACTGAAATTCAAGACATGCGAACAACTGCCTTGAATATTGGCAGAACCGCTTTAGCTAACAATGACCTTCAGACCGCCCGCATAGCACATGCTTTTGCTGCTGATTTGCTGCTGGATCTAGAAAGCTTTCCGGAAGGAGCTAGTGCAGCTTACGACTCGGCGAGAGCGTATTCGCGCTCTTTGAACGATGTGTTTACCAGAGCTTTTGCTGGGGATATTTTGTCTCTAGATAGGAAGGGCGGCTCTAGGATTAATCCAGAGCTTTTACATAACCGTTTATTTACCGGCGGCGATGATGCCACTTATCTACGGGTAGAGCAGATGAGCAAAGCGGCACAATTTGCTGTTAATGAAGGTCTCACTGGAGCGGTAGAGGCCCAAGCCAGTATCTATGGTGGGTTAGAGGGTCTTCTTCGTAACGCTAGGAGAGCTACTATGGACCCGGATACTGGGGAAATAGATCCAGAACGGCTGAGAAAATGGGTGTCTACAAATAGTGGTACGCCGGAAGAGCCTAAACTTTTAGATTTTTTCCCCACGGTAAAAGAAGATTTAATAGATGTAGAGAACGCAAACAGGCTTCTTAAATCTACTGTCTTAGATAACAAAAAAGCTCTTCAAGACTTACGCGGTCAGGTCACGTTTATGGACTTGTTGCCGAACACTCCGGGAGCGGTAGAAAACCCGGCGCTGGTTGTTGCTCGGGTTATGTCCAAAAGTAGTAAGGCTCCTATGAAATCGCTAAACAACTTAGCGAGGATGATAGATGTTGCACCAGACGATATGAAAGATCTGGCGCGTCAAGGATTAAGGTCGGGCATATTAGAATGGTCGATGACGCATAGCGGCGGCAGCGCTGGTAATTTTAGCCCTAGAGCGGCTTACGAGGGGCTTTTTGAAAAGATACCCGGAGCCGTCTCAGACACGTCTATTATGGAGTGGGCTTTAAAGAACGATGTAATTAGTGAGAGTCAGGTAAATAAGGTAAAAAAAGTATTAACCACCATGATAAAGATGGAAGCTAGCGCCGCTAGAAATGTTGATTTCGATCAATTTTTAGCAGACACCGGCCCAATGGTTGATTTCTACCTTAGAATTGCGGGCTCTGGGATGGGTGAACGAGCCGCTAGTATGACTGGTAGTGGAAACACCCTCATAGCACAAGGCGCAGGTTCTAGAGCTTTACGCCGAGTGTATGGTCGTATTTTTAATGAAATTCCAGCATCTTTGAAAGGGAATGCGGTAGCTGCCCTGTTTGAGGACCCTCAACTGTTAGCAGATATGTTGGAAAAGCCGCGTAACGATAAACAGGCATTAAACCTTGCAAAACGGCTGGCTAATAAATTTAAAGAACTAGGGTTTACTGGTGTAGCGACAGAAGCTCTACTATCCGGGGGTCGCAGAGCCGCACCATTTGTTGGCTCTAGTGCAGCCGAAGACCGCGAAGATTATGTAGTACCCGAAGTAGAAAATGAGCCGACTGTAAGTCCGGTAAGCTCTGTCGCACCAACAGCTATGCCTGCACCACAACCAGTTCCGGCGCAACCGGTGGCACCTCCTCCCACAACCACCCTTGCGTCGGCTACGCCTCCACCTCCGCCGCCCGCGGCCCCCGGTCCTGTAGACCGTCAGCGCTATGCGGCTATGTTCCCCGGGGATATTGCTTCTAGCATGATCCGTCAACAGGGCATCGGGAGCCTGATGGGATGATCGGTGACGTTATTGAGCTTATGCTCAAATCAGAAATGCATCGTGACTGGTACATTGCCGACTTAGAGCGGCTAGTGGTGCCTGCTATAGAAGCCAACAAAATGACTGTAGTGTACGAGAACAAACTAACAGCAAAGACGGCTATCTTTCCACGGCCCACGGGCCTGTTCTCACATGCGTTCCTGACAGAGGAAGCGGCAAAAGGTTACGAAAGAGGAACCAGAAAACTACAGCCAGAAGACTGGTTTGTCGGTCCCGATGGTGGTATGCTATATGTGATAGACTTCATAGCACCGTACCAGAACGCACTGAAGATAGGAAGATTTGTACAACAGGAACTGACGGGGCGCTATCTGGAGTCCTATCCATATGACGGAGCTACTTTCCTGCGGCAGATGACCGGCAGACAGGGCTACGCAACCGGCGTTCAGGAAGACATACAAATGCGGAGATATAGCTGTGTTTAAGAAGCGCTGGTTTGACGGATTGCAAGACATTTATGAAGGCCGAAACGAATTTGAAATCAAGTTCGGTTGCTTCGGTGGTGACGGCGGCGGTGGTGGGTCTTCAAACACCGGAAAAGCTCAAGGTAAACATGACACCACCCCTACCACCGGATTCCGCGGCGAACAAAGTGCGGCATCTCCATCGAACAAAGGTTACAGCGGCCCAACTGGTGTTGGTATAGGACCGGGCCCAACCGGCAGCATGTCGGGCAAAAGTTCAACAGCAGATAGCTTTGGGGATGATAAGTCTGACGTTAACCAAAGTATATCTGAGGCTATTAAGGCATCCATTGCAGCACAGCAGGCTGTAAATAACCCGATGAATATGTCTATTAATGACATAGTAACGACAAACACCAATCTTACCAATCCACAAGAAGCTATGGACGTAGCGCTTGGACGCACTCAAGCCACAACAGGTAAAAGTCTAGCTGACGCTTATGCTGCGGCTCAGTCTCAAATAAGCGACATGGTTTCCAACCAGATGGCACAAGATACGAGCGCCTACGGAAACACAGGGATGGACCCGTCTATGGGAACGCTTTCAAACACACCGGGGATAGGATTTAGTGCCTTTGGATTTAATGTCAGCCCTACAGATATCAGCCCAACCAGTATCGGTTTTACCGCTACAAAACCTTTTGCCAAAGGCGGCGCAGTGCATCAAGGCATAGGTAGCGTATTCCCTTACCGCAGGCGCTAGAGCAACCACTCCCGAGCTTCTTCCCCTAGCACCTTACCAGCTAGATTTATCTTGCCCCGCAGGGCCTTCAATATCTTTTCGTCTATGGTCCGGGGTGACACAAGGTCGATATAGGTTACTTTATTGTCCTGCCCGATGCGATGTGCGCGGTCCTCGGACTGCAACCGTATTTCCAAATCATAACTGTTAGAGTAATATATCATCGTGTTAGCCGCGGTCAGGGTGATCCCGTAGCCCCCTGTCCGTGGCTGACCGACAAAGAAACGAAGCGGGCTGTCCTTGTCTTGAAACTCATTGACAATGGCCTGCCGTTCATCTTGCGGCGTAGCGCCGTAATAAGTTGCGACCGCCTCGGGCCCAAAGCGGTCGCGCAGGGCCGAAGATATCTGTTGAATGTCATGTGTGTACGACGCCCAAATGATAGCTTTTCCCTGTAGCTCGTCTGTGATCTCCAGTAATTCTTTTAGCCGGTTGCTTTCAATTGGCTGTATCTCGCCTTCGTCCGGCTGCAAAAATCCACAACATATCTGTTGAAGACGCATGATCTGAGTGAGCACACTAGCGGTAGTAGCTAGCTCTCCATTATCCAGTTTAGCCAGTGCAAGTTTTTTCATCTGTGTGTATACGCGCTTCTGCTCATCAGTCAGCGCAACATCCCGTCTGATGTACATTTTATCCGGCAGATCAAGGCAATGCTCTTTAAGTATACGATTACTAAATCGGTCTAGCTTTTGGTTCAGTTCGTCAAGCCTGCGATAGGCCACAATCTCTTGTATGGCCCTTTGGCCGAACTGGCGCTTTTGCACCACGGCATACCGGCCCTGAAAGGAATAGTAACTACTAAAGCCCAAGGCATCTGGGGATAGAAACGCACATTGGCTATACAAATCCATCGGAGACTTGGTCACCGGGGAGCCAGTCAGGATGCGCTTATATTTTGCTTCCTTGGCCAGCATCATCACGTTCTTGGTGCGTGTAGCCTTGCGGTTCTTGATAGTCGTGCTTTCGTCCACGACCATGATGTTGTCAGGGTTCCGCTTTAGAAATGCATATGCGGCCTTTGTACCACGCGGCGTGGACAGCGCTTCGATGTTCATCACAAACACGCGGAGCCCCAAAAAAGGCTCATAAACCAACGCTTTCATTTCATCTTGAAACTTTTTAGAATTAGACGGCGTCCAACGAACTACGAGCCGTTTTATGTCATCCGGCAAGTGCGTAGGTATTTCACCCTGTACCCAGTTGTCATACACGCCTTTAGGCGCTAGGATTAACGCCGCGCTTATCTCACCGGCCCCATATAACGCGCCGATAGTGTCAATGGCCACTTTTGACTTGCCTGTTCCCATTTCCATGAACAGCGCATAGTACTCCGCGGCCCACGAATCTGTCAGGGCCTTCAACTGATGCTTATATGGTGTCGTTTTAAATTTATATTCCCGCATGTCTTTTCTCCTTGACTATGAGCTTATATACGATTATATAGGCATGTGTCAAGACCGGAAACGTGTCTTTCAAAAAAGGAGATTGCGATGAGCAATATATTTGACCAAATGGAAGCGGACTTTGAGTCCAACCTAGCTTCCTCAGTTGAAAAACTGGACCAAGGTGACTTGACTACAGTCGCCGGAATGGCAAGAGCAATCAGAGACAAAGAGGCAGAAGTCGCTGACCTAGAGCAGAAGCTCAAGGCAGAGAAAAAAGCTTTGCTGAAAATGACTGATGAAGACTTGCCTACCATGCTAGCCGAAATCGGTTTGACTAGCATGTCGCTTGATGATGGTTCTCAGATCTCAGTCAAGCCGACATACGGGGCATCCATCCTCGTGGACAATAAACCGAAAGCTTATGATTGGTTACGGGATAATGGGTATGACGACATCATCAAAAACACGGTTGCATGTACGTTTGGCCGAGGCGAAGACGACAAAGCGTCAGCGTTCAAAGCCATTGCGGAAAAAGAAGGCTACTTTGCGGAGCAAAAGACGGATATCCATCCACAGACGCTTCGTGCCTTTGTCAAGGAACGTGTTGAGAATGGTGACGACTTCCCAATGGAGTTATTCGGAGCCTATGTCGGACAACGAGCTATCATCAAAAGGAGCAAATAAGATGGCTGAAAAGAACGAAATTGTTGAAAAGAAAAGCGCTGATATTATTCAGTTTGATCCAACTATGTTTGAGGCTGACGCTGGAGACGGCCTTGAAAATATGGGTCAGGATGACCTCGCGCTTCCCTTCCTGAAAATCCTTGGCGGTATGAGCAAAGAGCTAGATACTCTGGAAGATGCCCGCAAAGGTGACATCTACAACACCGTGTCAGGGGCCGTTTATAAGGGCAAGGAAGGCATCAACGTCATTCCGGTAGCCTACCAGCGGCGCTTCATCCAATGGGCACCATTGGGCGAAGGAACGGGTGCCCCGGTAGCTATTTATGCGCCGGGTGAAAAGAGACCTGAAACTCAACGTGACCCTAGCGACAACCGCGAATATGTCGCTGACGGGTCTGGTCAGTATATCGAAGAGACGCATCAGCACTTTGTAATCGTGTTGCACGATGACGGATCTGCTGAGTCCGCGCTGATTGCCATGAAGGTGACACAATTGAAGAAGTCACGTAAATGGAACAGCATGATCTCTTCCTTGACTATGCAAGGCAAGAACGGTCCGTTCACCCCGCCACGTTATAGCCACATTTACCACCTCAAGACTAACAGCGAGGAGAATAGTAAAGGTAGCTGGCACGGCTGGGAAATGAGCCGGGTAGGTCCTGTTCAGGACTTGGGCCTTTACAACCGCGCAAAGGATTTTGCTAAGAGCATTACCGAAGGCGAGGTTGTCGTAAAGCATCAGGACGAAAACTCTGGCGGGGACGATTTCTCCGACGAAGTACCGTTCTAAACAGTTGGGGTGGTGAGACTGATGGCTGCTACCATCTCATCACCCCATTCTTTTGGGGGCATCCATGTCTGTAGATAAGTTTTCTGCCATATTTAATGGCCTGCAATTGGCCTATGGCACATATAAAATTGAAAAACAGCAGGCTAACGGGAAGAACACCGGGCGGGCATCCATTGTGCGCGAACCGCGGACCACGGAACTGTGGGAAGGGCATCTAGCTGGCACTGGCCGCGCTATCGGTATTATACCTATCAACGAAAACAACCAGTGTGTCTGGGGCTGTATCGACGTTGATCAGTACCCGCTTGACCATCAGGTTCTTGTCGAGAAGATCCGTAAGCTCAAACTACCATTAGTTGTCTGTCGCTCTAAATCGGGCGGGGCGCACTGCTTCCTGTTTACCACGGACTGGGTAGACGCAAAGGAAATGCAGGATGCATTGAAGCAGATGTCTGCCGCGCTTGGCTATGGTGGCAGTGAGATATTTCCAAAACAAATTAAATTGCACCTTGACCGCGACGACGTAGGTAATTTCTTAAACCTGCCGTATTACAACGCGGAAGAGGGCCTGCGTTACGCTATTAAAGACGATGGCACAAGCGCCGAGCTTGATGAGTTCTTTGAGTTATATGAAACGCACAAGCAGACACCTGAACAGGTGATCAAGCTGCAAATATCAGAAGAGCCTGAAACATCCCCTATGCGCGACGGTCCACCGTGCTTGCAGTTCTTGCTGAAGAACAAGATCAGTGAGGGCGGCCGCAACAACGGCCTGTTCAACATAGGGGTGTATCTACGTAAGGCGTACCCGGATAGCTGGGAAACCGAGATAATGACATATAACATGCAGTATCTTGAGCCGCCGCTACCGTTTAGCGAGGTCACAATCGTGGCCAAGCAGTTACAGAAAAAGGACTACGCATATAGGTGCTCAGATGCGCCCATCAACGCGCACTGTAACAAAGAGCTATGCCAGACCAAGAAGCACGGCATTGGCGCACTAATACAAAACGCAGCCATAGCTAACTTGCGTAAGTATAACTCTAACCCGCCCGTCTGGTTTGTAGATGTAAACGGGGAGCCGTTGGAATTAGATACGGATGCGCTACTTAGTCAGCCCGCGTTTCAAAAGGCTTGTATGGAGCAGCTTAACACTATGCCTCGTACATTAAGTAAGCAGGCGTGGGAAATTCGCATCAGCGGTCTGATGACTGAGATGAAGAACAATGAGAGCGCGGTCATAGACGTGGCAGAAGACGCCAGCACAAGTGGTCAGTTCTATGATTACTTAGAAGAGTTCTGCGCTCACATGCAACAGGCTAAAGACCGTGAAGAGATATTACTAAAGCGCCCGTGGACAGACGAAGAGCAGGACACGACTTATTTCCGAATGAAAGATTTTGAAGCTTATCTGAAGCGCAATAAATTCTTTGAGTATAAGCCATACAAAATCGCTCAACGCTTACGCGATATGGGCGGGGAAAGTACCGTCTTAAAAATAAAAGGCCGATCAGTACGAGTATGGAAGATCCCGTCTTATGAAACGATGGACATTGAGATAAAAGCACCAAGCTTTGGAGGACAAGAGGAGGCACCCTTCTAATGTTAAAAGCAGATGGATTTAATGATGCATTTATAGGCGTCTGTCACCGGGCCGGACAACCCGATGTCATAGCCTACGATTTTGACCGGTGCGTAGCCATACTATGTGAGCGGGATCGAATGGAGCCCGACGAAGCCGCTGAATACATGTGGTTTAACGTAGTCGGTGCGTGGGTTGGGGATGAAACCCCTGTCTTCTTAAAGCTGATGAACAACATAGAAGATGTTTCGGACGAAGAACATGGAAACTAGAAATCAAAGTATTTATCGTGAGCGCGTTTTAGAAAAGCGGACGCTTCAAGCTATTGCAGATAAGCATGAAATTAGCCGCGAAAGAGTGCGTCAGATAGTTAGGGAGATAGAGGAGCGCCAAGAGATAAGGTTTCCTGAACAACCCGTACTAGTTCAGGATATCCCGTGGACTCGCAAAACATACAACTGCCTGTATAACGACAACCTGACGCCAATGCCCATAGCTGAATTTGTCGAGTACGTTAAGCACAATGACATTCGTCGTATACCAAACTTAGGGCGTGTAACGGCTGGAGAAATACAATCTAAAATTAATAACCTCGGCTATGAAATAGATGTCTAATGGAAACTAAAATCTTTCGCATTTACGGTCCGCCGGGCACGGGTAAGACCACTACGCTACTCAACAAGGTTGACGAAGCTTTGTCAGCAGGCGTGGACCCGGCGCACATAGGTTACTTTGCGTTTACCCGGCAGGCGGCTAACGAGGCTGTAGAACGGGCTTGCACCCGGTTTCATTTAGACAAGTCCCAGCTACCGTGGTTCCGGACCCTGCACAGCTTTGCCCTGCGCCTATCTGGTATACGTCAGGAGCAGGTAATGCAGCCCGAGCACTACAAAGAACTGGGCGCGGCCCTCGGCTTTGATTTAAACGTAGAGCAGACCGGGGACGACGTGTTCGATCTCAGTAAAAACAACAACCCGGTCATCAGCATAATAAACCTAGCTAGGCTTCGTAAGGTGGATCTGCGTGAGCAGTATGACCAGATGCGTACTGATGAGCCGTGGAACAAAGTAAAATATATTTCGGATAGCCTGATAGAATATAAGAACCGATTTGAGGTCTACGACTTTACCGACATGCTGGAAGTGTTTGTAAAAGAGGCTGCGGGGTTTTGCCCACGCCTTGCCTTAACCTTCATTGACGAAGCGCAGGATTTGTCACCCCTGCAATGGGACGTGGCCCATGCTTTAGAAAAACACTCAGAAAAGATATATGCGGCGGGCGATGACGACCAAGCCATCTACCGCTGGGCTGGCGCAGATGTCGAACACTTTATCGGCCTCAACGGCGGCTACGAGGTGTTAGAGCAATCCTACCGGGTGCCTGCTTCTGTGCACAAACTAGCTGAGCGTGTAGCCCGCAGAATAGAACGCCGGGTTGTGAAGAAGTATCTGCCGAAAAAAGATGTCGGCCATGTTGAGCGCTTACCTGACCCTAGCATGATAAATTATTCGGAGGGTTCGTGGCTCGTGCTAGCCCAAGCCGCATACTTTCTAAACGATATCACGCAAGAACTAAAAAGCCGTGGCCATCTGTTTAGCTACCGCGGTAGACGGTCCATATCGGAAGCTCTTAGTGATGCCGTTAATGGCTGGGAGCAGCTTAGAAAGGGTAAACAAGTTACGGGCAGGACTGCACGAACCGTCTACAGTTATATGTCAGTAGGAGACAGAGTCAAGCGTGGATTTAAAAAATTACCAGCGCTGGCTGACGATGAGATGGTTACGCTTGATGAACTAATCGCGGACCACGGCTTGATAGAAAATGTGGATTTGGTCACGTCTATCCGAGACATGATCTGGCACACTGCGATGGACAAATTACCCAGCGCGGACCGCGCCTACATAACGGCGCTGTTGCGTCGTGGTGAAAAGTTCAATGCAGAGCCTCGTATACATCTGTCCACGATCCACGGATCTAAGGGTGGTGAGGCTGACAACGTGGTTCTGTTTACCGGAGTATCGCCCGCGGCGGTAAAGGCGGCGGAGACCAGCCCGGACGATTTGCACCGGGTGTTTTATGTCGGTATAACAAGAACCAAACAAAATCTTTTTCTAATTGAACCTCAAGATAGTACACAGGCTTATCCGATATGAAACGTGAAGAAATACTTAACAAGGCAGAGAGCCTAGTCAACGGCCCACGGGCCAAAGCTTATGGCGACGCTTACGAAAACCATGAACGCATAGCGAAGATCTGGTCTGTCCTTCTAGACAAAGACGTATCTGTGTCTCAGGTCTATCAATGCATGGTTGCTGTCAAGCTGGCTCGACTAATAGTGACGCCAGAGCATGAAGATAGCTGGGTAGATATCTGCGGGTATGGAGCTTTAGGTGGTGAAGAATAGACGCAAAAGCAAAGCCGAAATGCTCATCCGGTTCATACGACCGGAACAGCTTGACGCTTATCTAGACCAAGGTTGGATTGTCCTCAAGCAGGGCACCGAAATGATTACAATCTGCTACAGGAGATAGCATGTCTTTACAGATGACAATGTGGGCACCAAAGAGTGAGTGGGTTCCACCCGCTGAACTACCAGACATCTTTGATGCAAAACAAATCGCCATCGACGTGGAAACCCGCGACCCCAACATCAAGACTAACGGCCCCGGCTGGCCGACGGGTGATGGCGAGGTAGTGGGCTATGCAGTAGCCGTAGCAGACTGGGCGGGTTATATACCTGTCCGACATCTGGGCGGCGGCAACCTAGATGAGCGCATTGTCAATAAGTGGCTCAAGAAAGTGTTTGAGTGCCCAGCCGACAAGATCATGCACAACGCACAATATGATGCGGGATGGATACGACGCATGGGCTTTACCATAAACGGCCGCATTATCGACACAATGCTGGTTGCGTCTCTACTTGATGAAAACAGGTTTAGCTACAGCCTGAACAGCCTGTGTTATGAATTGCTGGGTAAAGTTAAACAGGAAAAATCTCTACAGGACGCCGCCAGAGAGTTTGGGCTCGACCCAAAGGCAGAAATGTGGAAGATGCCTGCTATGTATGTCGGACCCTATGCTCAGAACGACGCTGAAATTACGCTGGAACTCTGGAATTATCTATCCACCCAGCTAACTAAAGAAGAGCTTTGGCCTATAGCTAACCTTGAGCTCGACCTGCTACCGTGCCTGATTGACATGACATGGCGTGGTGTTCGCGTTGACCAAGACCGGGTGGAGCGTACTCGCAACGAATTAATCAAGCGCGAAAAAGAAGTTTTAAAAAATATTAAGCGTGTGGCGGGTATGGACGTAGAGCTATGGGCGGCTGCATCTATTGCTAAAGCATTCGATGCGCTGGATATCCCGTATCCCAAAACTGAGAAAGGCGCTCCATCTTTTACTAAATCTTTTCTATCGGACCACGACCACGAGCTAGCACGTCTAATTGTGGAGGCGCGTAACCTGAACAAGACCAGTGGCACGTTTATCAACACCATCATGAAGCATTGCCACAGTGATGGCCGCATCCACTCGCACATCAATCAAATTAGATCTGACGACGGTGGGACGGTATCGGGCCGTATATCAATGTCCAACCCCAACCTACAACAGATCCCGGCCCGCGACCCTGAACTGGGCCCGATGATACGCAGTCTGTTTCTGCCGGAAGAGGGTGAGCAGTGGGCGGCCATTGACTTCTCGCAACAGGAACCACGGATCTTGGTTCACTACGCTCATCTGTATAACAGGTCCCGCGGCATCAGCATGGCGGGCGTGGAGGAATTCGTAAATGCTTATAGACACGATCCTGATATGGATTTTCATACGATGGTTGCAGAAATGGCGGACATCCCGCGCAAACAGGCGAAGACGATTAACCTTGGCATGATGTACGGCATGGGCGTGAACAAACTATCTGATCAGCTTGGCATTGAAACAGATGAAGCCAAAGATCTGGTCAAGCAGTACCACGGGCGCGTCCCCTTTGTTAAAGGTCTGATGACCGGCGTACAAAACCATCTAAACGACCGCAAATCCAAAGGCTCTGTGCGCTCTATATTAGGCCGTAAGTGCCGCTTTGATCTGTGGGAGCCTGATACCTTTGCCATGAACAAGGCGTTGCCGTACCACCAAGCCGTGCAAGAGTACGGTCCCACCACCCGGCTGAAGCGGGCATACACCTACAAAGCGCTGAACAGGCTTATTCAGGCGTCTGCCGCAGACATGACAAAGCAGGCTATGGTGAAAATTTATGAACAAGGGCGCATTCCGCTTATACAAATTCACGACGAAATAGCCATGTCTGTGAAAAATCGTGAAGATGCGGAAAGTATTGCCAACATCATGGAAAATGCTGTACCGTTAGAGATCCCTAGCAAGTGCGATGTCGAAATCGGCCCTAGTTGGGGTGAAGCCAAATAGGCTTATTCATGATGATCCTCCCTTAACTAGGCCCCTGTAACACCCAACAGGGGCCATTTTTTATTGTATTTTAGTATGTTGTCCTATATATTCGCTTACAGAAGGAGCTAAATATGGACATTACCAAGTGGAAATCCGTTCTTGTGCCGATTGAGGTGTATGAACAGATCAAAACTCTTGCAAAACGTGAAGGCCGAACCATAAGTGGTCAGCTTCGCATCATGTGGGACGTTTACAAAAAGACTATATAACCCGACAACATGTAGATTTTTGTTGACCTATTTTTTTATAGGTGGTATGGGATAACTCTTACATAGTAACGGGAGAAATAAATGGATATTTCAAGAAGCTTAATTCAAACCATAGGCAGTGTGCTTGAGGATACTGAAGCCCACGGTATGTCGCCTACCAATTCTATGAAACGCCTCGCGGCCTACGGCCTTCTGTTGGAAGCTAAACTGGATGAGATGGAAGAGAGCGAAGAGCTTGAAATCATCTTCACTCCAGAAGGCGAAGACGAAAACGGTAGCCAATGCATCGTGTGTCATGACCCGCTGGTTGGCAAGCAACGCAAGTTCTGCTCGACTAGCTGTTCCAAAGCGGACTGGCGGGCTAATAATAAAACCCGCATCCGTAACTATCAGCGCAAGTGGTATCGCAAGAATAAAAGTAAATTGCGCGTGGTAAAATGAAAACTTGCCCGGAATGCGGTGGGCTGGGACAATGTGAATATGAGGTAGCTGTCCCGGCCCCAATGTCGTGGCGCGGCGGATGGCTTGAAGACCAGTTAATGGAGTGCGAGTTATGCGGCGGCGTAGGAGAGATTGAGGATGAAGACGATGGGAGCACCGGGGAAGATAGCTGAGTTGTTACGCAATAACCAGTGCCCGCGGTGCCACACCGCCTTACCACCAGTCGAAGTGCACGGCCATGTCCAATGCGCCGTGTGTAAACTTTACATCAATGAATGTTGTCAGGGAGAGCAATGTGATTTGCCCGAAGTGTCAGTCAAAGAGCAAGGTCTATAATAGTAGGCCCAAGGGGGATACAATACGGCGCAACCGTAAATGCCTAACTTGTGGACATAAATATAACACACTTGAAATACTGGAGAGCAAGGTCAACGAACCGCGGCCCACGGCCCCTAAACCATCTGTGGTTAAATATAGGAAGCCGAAACAAAAACCGCGGTTCGCGGATCTGGATTTCGACAGCATGACAGACGATGAGCTAGAGGCGGCTATCTACGAATACAAGTGATCCATGCAGTGGTTCCACGACTTTAGTTCTACATCATCTCTATCAAACTTTTGGGGCAGAAACCTTTTGGTTAACTGCCCCTTTAAACATTCTACCGGTTTGAACAAAACCCGTTCTCGGTCTATCGCCACAAACGCTATCAAATCGC
>Ga0208644_1000116_pt1 | contig 53146 bp, 68 predicted proteins | sample VirMetDEL_Nov_18_FD_184517 | JGI IMG/M metagenome (GOLD analysis project Ga0208644, IMG submission 184517) | Aqueous microbial communities from the Delaware River and Bay under freshwater to marine salinity gradient to study organic matter... | ecosystem: Environmental > Aquatic > Marine >...
GTAGAAACATATAGTGTCGCCCTGTAATATACGTAGGGATCCCATTATTGTAAAACCAAACACCGTCACGCCTACGCTGAAACTCTTGTTCGATGTAAGTACGAAACTTTTTCTGAAACTCGGCAGGCTTCTCGAGCCACTCATCCATACTGCGTATCCGCTGCAATTCCTCTGGCATAGGTAGCCTCTTCCACAACTGCATTGCCTTTGGTAAGTCATGGAAGAGAATCTGCGATCGGGGTGGTTTCTTTGGAAGTACCACGAGTAACCCATGGAGTTCGAGGAGCTCTCCCTCTGTGCCGTTAGGGTCGATCTTAATCCCTTTAGTTTCATATCCTTTTACGTCAATTAAATTCATTCTGTAAAAATACTTCAGCTTTTTTCATGGCAGATGCTATGACCTGATGCATGTCATAATACTTGTATTCTGCTAGTCTTCCACCAAATATTACGTTCTCCTCTTTGTCGGCTAAAGACTTGTATTTTTTGTACCTATCTGAACTCTCCTCGTCATAGCAGGGGTAGAAAGGCTCTTCTCCTCTAGTGTATTTTTTAGGGAACTCCTTGCTGATAACTGTTTTTTTTTGCCCTTTGGGATTAAACCATTTGTGCTCAATAGACCTAGTGTAAGGGGTTCCCGCATCTGTAAAGTTCATAACCGCACACCCTTGATAATTATCAGAGTCAACAACCTTGGTGTCCCACCTTAAGGACCTGTAGTTTAAACCTCCATAACAATAATTAAAGTACCTGTCTATTGGGCCAGTATATACTATGATTTTAGCTAGGCCGTCATAGCGATGCTTTTCTTCAAAATAATCTGAATTAAGCTGGACGGTTATTCTTTTGTGATCTAATATCCGCTCAAACATCTTGGTGTACCCGTCAGATGGAATACCCTGATACTTGTCGTTAAAGTAATTGTTGTTCCACTCAAATCTAAGTGGAAGTCTTTTAATGATACTCTTTGGCAGTTCTTTAGGGTCAACGCCCCACTGTTTTTTCGTGTATCCCTTTACTAGCTTTTCGTACAAGTCTTTGCCTACCATGGACAGTGCTTGTTCCTCTAGGTTTGAAGGAGTGCCATCAAATGACTGCTCGCTTATTTTCTTTTTCGCTTCATTCTCAGTCGTAACACCCCACATCTTGTTGAATGTCCACATATTAAAAGGTAAAGAGTACACCTCTCCATTGTTATATGCGACTGGAGAAAATACAAACTGATTGAAATCAGAAAACCTATTTACCCATTTCCAAACTTTTTCGTTATCCGTGTGAAATATGTGGGGGCCATATACATGAACGTCAATGTTTTCTGTTTTTTCTGAGTAGCAGTTACCCCCTATGTGGTCTCTTTTTTCTAGAACTAAAACATTTAGGCCGCTTTCCGCTACAGCCCTAGAAAACACAGATCCAAACAGGCCAGACCCAACTATTAAGAGATCATAAGTCTGTAACCCAGTAAGATTTCGTTCCATTGTTTGCCTTGTTTTTTTTTATACCAGCCTCTCTGTAATACTCAACAAACCTTTCGACTCCATTACCATAAACGTCCATAATGCCTAGTGATTCAAAGCCATTACAAATATTGGGCATGTGCCTTGTAAACTCATCCTCCATCTCAACGCACTTCTCTTTAGATATATTTTTTATCACATCTATTTTGCTTTCAGCAAGAGAGAAAGAACTCTTGTCATAACTACCCATGCTCATACTAGGAAACCTATTTACCCTCTTGCCTGAATACAAAACATGGGAATCAAGAATCTCCTTAAAGTTGCTATCAACCTCTATGGTGTCATGCAATAAAAACCAATTGTGGTTGGTGATCCCCATTTCTATTATCGAGACGACTGATGTAAAGTCAAATGAATTGTGAGGGCATTTATAGGCATTTACATTAAAACCAACATCAATTGTTTCGTAACCCCCATTGTACCCGCCAATAAAAACATATATGTCAGAGGGTTCAAAGCCAGAATCAATTATAGACTTAACGCAAATCGGAATTGTTTTTTCATAAAAATCGACGTTTGACGATATGCCTATTTTTACTGGAGATGAATTCAATTCTCTCCACTCCTCAATATCATGCTTTATAACACTACTCAGCCCCTCAAGATCACTTGTAGTAGACATTTCTGTAGATATCTTGAAAGCAAGGGAGAATGACTTTTCGTGATTCTTTATAATCCAGTTATCTCCATACCATATCTTAATCTGTTCGGGGATATCCACCCAGTTCTCCTTCTTTAAGAATATACAGCATCCCCACCCTTCACCTATGATGGATCCTTTTTCAACCTCAACGGGTCCCGCATACCCTTTGTAGCTTATTGGGTGAACACCCAAACATGATGTTGGGTGATCCGAGAGAACTAGATTCGCCACATTGAGGACCTCATCCACATTGAACGTGACGTCATCATTCAAAATGCATATGTTCTCGTTCCTACACTCCCTTACACCCAGATTCCACGCTGGGTTCACGAATATGTTCTCCTCCTGCTCAATCAACCGAACCTTGCTATAAAGCTGTGAGTTGGGGCGATCCTCTTTTGCGTTATCAATGACTATAATCTCATCAACAAAGTCAGAGTGATGTAGCCTGTGGAACATGCCCCATATCCTTATGGATTTCCACATGGTTGGGATAATTACGCTGAACATTTGGACTCTAATTCTTTGATTTTTTTATCTAACTCTTTTGGTTTTATGTGTTCTCCCCCAGTTTGTCTTAATAATCTCAATGCAGATAAGGCCGTTTCGTAAAAACCACATTTTTCTGCCGCAACAGCATAATTTCTTGGAAAAGAATAGTTCTTACAAAGATCGGAAACATGGAAGGAAGTTCCAGCCCCAAAAACCTTCTGAAACATAATAGTCATTTCTCCATACGAAAAGGCTAGCGAGGCCCTTCCGTTTGACACAAGCATTGACATTAAAGCAGCAGCTGCTTCATACCTATATGGCATATACTCCCATGCCCTAGACATTTCATGAATAGCCCTCTCTTCAGAACACCCATTATTTATGATGTGACCAGCCCTCCTGAAAAGAGATATGTAAATCTCTTGATCCCATCCGCCCATCTGTATTCTTTTCTCATAATTATCTATGGCTAAATCTGTGAGTCCAGCATCAGCGTAACACTGAGCAAGATAAAACTGATTCCTTGTGTTGTCTGGATCCTTTATCATTTCCTGCTCCAGAATCAAAGCATCATTCAAGTATTTTTCTTTTTCAGAATTAAACCTCTTTAGCGGAGAGGCCGAGGCAAACATTCGGCAATTTTCTGCAAACCCAATAAATTTCAAGTCCTCATCTGGTGAGATCTTTACTATATACTCATGCAAAACACCTTTATATTTCCATCCCTCATTGGATTTAACCATAAGGGTTCGTTCAAAGCTCGTGTTTCTTACTGAGAAGGCGCAGTTATAGCAAAGGTGATCAGAGCTTAAAAAATCAAGATTAAAGCCAGGATCTGTTTTAAAAACATCATCGGCATCCATGAACATGACGTAATCAGCTTTCGTCTCAGCTATCTCAAGTGCTTCGTTCCTGTTGTGGGAGAAGTCTACCCATGGGCGCTCATGAAGTTCTCCAGGTACCTTGAACCTGTTCTTCATTAAGGACTTGATCTTTTTGATCGTCTTGTCCTTTGACCCCGTATCAATAATTACCCAGTAATCAATGTACTTGTAGACGCTCTTCAGACATCGCTCGATGTCCTTCTCTTCGTCCTTTACAATCATACTGAGACAAACTGTTGGTTTGCTCATTTCAATTTAATTTGTACACCTGGAGGGATTCGAACCCCCAATCGACAGCTTAGAAGGCTGTTGCATTATCCGATTATGCTACAGGTGCATTCTTTCATGTTCTTCTCTGTGGCAATTAGCACATAAAAGTAAACATTTATCTAGCTCCAGCTTAATAGTATCGTCAAATTTAGTTCTTCTCTGTCCTCCAATCCCAAAATCTTTTTGCGAGGGATCTACATGATGAAACTCAAGAGCTGAATTTGATTTGTTGTAACCGCATTTTTCGCAACACCCACCCTTGTATTCAACGCACTTAGATTTATATTCTCTACCCCTTTCTACCCTGTTCTCTGATAAGCATCTTTTACAGAACCCACTTAGGCGTTTTTCCTTTCTGCCCTTCCTGATGTAGTATTCAGACGCATCCTTATCTGTTTTGCATCTAGGACAGATTTTATGAGTTACGCCTTCCATGTGCTCCCTATTGGATTTGAACCAATGACCTACGAATTATGAGTTCGCTGCTCTGACCTCTGAGCTAAGAGAGCAATTCCATACATGAACATTCCAACAACTATTAAAATGTTAAGTTTTATCTGTCTCTGGACCCCATGGGGTATCGTAGATAATATTAAAGTCATTCTTTAAGTAACCAGCGGTATCTGTTTGATTATCAAAGTTATAGTCCTCCCAATAGATAAGTCCACTGGCGTTACTTTGAGAACCTTTCTGCGAATCCCCCTGAGTAGTCTTTTGCTTCTTCGATTTCTCCATTGTTCTTGAGATCCTTAACCATTTGTTCTAAGCGCTGTCGCTCCACCAAAAGCTCTTTGCAATCAATAGCAGTTTGCTTTATGGATTGTAGCTCAGCTTTTCTCGCTGACCCACCAGCCTCGGGATCGACGGGTTTTTTAACCTCCTCGATCATATTATTGATAGCCACCTCCATGCTGGACATGAGGCGCTCTGCAGCGCTAATAGTAGTGAACTTACTTTTCGACATACATCAAGTCTTCTGATCGAATGCGATAATACTCCTTACCCTCGATGCTGATGCGATAATCTATGTTCTTTCTGAACCCAACTACATCACCAATCTTCAACCCAAGAACTTCCACCCAAGGCGCCGTAAAAGCGACCATGCCTTTCGTGACAGGGTTATCTTTAAGTTTAACAATATCGATAATACTGGACTGTTTTTCTTCTGGTTCTTCCACTCGTTCGAGAAGTGCCCAGCCCGCCAACGGATGTATCCTGCCAGTCTTTGCAGACTTGTAAGCAATAGCCTGGTTATTAATGGTATGATCAGGATCGTAGCGTACAAGATAGTGGTTATCCTCGCCAGTAAGAGGCTGACCGTCGTTAATAACAACAAGATGATGGAAATAAAGTACGTCACCGACCTCCACGCCAGTGTCGTGCTTAAACGGGACCGCAACGACTGGCCCCTCTGTGATTCTGTTTTCGAATTCATTGAATCTGGTATCTATGTATAGTTCTAGACCACTATCGGTCTTAATTGTATCATTAAGTGTTTTCTCAAGCTTAACGACGAACAAATCAAATGTTCTCATTAATTAAAAATTTAAATCGTACTCAATTATGCATGGCATGCTATCTACAGCCTTCCACAAAAGTACATCATTTTCATTTTTAATGTAAACAAGATATCTAACAATTGAGTAATTATGAAGATGCCTCTCATCCAAAATAATTGAATCCACCTTCCCATCACCTGCTCGCATACCCACATAGTATGCCATGCCATTCTTAGGGTCTTCCCCTATGACAATTTTTCTAATAAGTCCCTCCATTAGTTTAATGATATATCAAGATCACCAAGGAGGTCACTAAGATCTATGTCATTATCATCCTCGTCCTCATCAACATAAGCGGTATCCATTACTTTCTTTAAAGCGTCTAATTCCGATCTGCTCTGAAGATTAAAGCTGTACATAGTTTTCATTTCGGCCTCAGTCTCACCGTACTCTATAGCGTCCAGGTCAAGTACCCCAACTACTATGGAGGCAAGCACCCTATCCTGCATATCAAACTCCTCGATGGTTTCCTCCATCTTCTTAACTAATGAATACATTTCTGCAAAGAAGAGGGTGTCCTTGGTGTCCATGATTTAAATTTGTTATAAATCAAATATACGACATAATTAATGCCCAGGTCTACTGTAAAGAAATCAAGATTATTCAGGGAGTTCTCACCACTGCCAGATAAGTACGTAAAAGAGAATCACCTAAAGAACCTTAGGAATGCCACAAACGATTTCTTAAATAGAAACACAAGCCTCACGAAAGGATACTTGCACTTTATGCTATTCGTTTACGACTTAGAGTTCTTTACTATAAAGTGGGCGGCCGAGGAGTATGGAATGAACAGAGATAACCTAGCGGATAGAATAATATACCCGCTAATGAAAGATGGGTACATATATAAGCACTTCGATAAGCTTACGCCCTCTCAGACGCTAGAGGATCATTTGTTTCGTGATGAGACGAAATACAATTACCGAGTAAGGTATGCGCTATCCCAGAGAGGCAGAATGGCGGTACAGAGTTTTTATAAATCCCTTTAACCACTGCAACTCTCACAATTATCTGGGTCCTTTATGTTACAGGTTATCTCACCAGACTTTATTTTATCTTCTTGCTTCTTGAGCTTCTCTTGATCTAAGAAGTCTACGTTGAAATCGTCTTCTTCGTGCATCTCGTTTGGTTTAAAAGGGGCGCGAATATATGAAATTTTATTTTCCCTGTCCCCTGTACGATTTCTTGTAGTTCTTGCTTTTTTTATTCTTAGATGATTTCGTTTTAGAGTGAACCCCTGGTCGGCTCACCTTGCTCTTTGAGGGTGCGTAATTAGCTACTTGCTTTGCCATTATAAAGAGATTAACATATCCATAAGATCCTCCTGCGGGAACATATCAGACTTATCTTTTCTGACATTCGTGTGTGTCCACAAACCCTTTACTTTTCCGTAGTATGCATCTTCATTCCACTCAAAAGCATCTGCACCTTTTTCCTTGATGAGGGCGGGTAGTCCTGCGCGTACATCGATATTATCTCGTTCTGCAATCCACAGGATCCAAAGCCGTAATGACTCGATCTGAGCATCAGAATAGCGGTGCCAATCTTTGTATCCTCGGAACTTCTTCTTTAGTGTTACAATCTGAGATGGATCTGCTACGGTGCCAGCATACGTCTTGCCGTCCTTGATATACCCGAAGTTATTTACCTCGATACCGACAGACTTCTTATGCATCTCGAACGAACCGTTCTTACCCAAGTGATACCCCCAGTTACCTTGTGGGAAGGCCTGAACCAGGACGCCATCATACTTATCGTCATTACCTTTAATAGACTGTCCCCCTAGCACAAATTCAGTAGCTATTCTACCCCTGGTGTCTTTCGCCCAGTTATTAATAGTCCTAAATGGGTTGTTCCATCCCGCTGTGTGATGCAAGAATACCCACTCTGGCTTTACTGGTCCGTGGCAATACTCGTGCCCTGGCATAAAGTTCTTATTTACCACGAGACCATTGCTTGTCGTGTAGGACTTCTCTGAGTCATCTGTAGAGACTAAATCCATTGCCTCCCATGTTCTGGGTCCAACAATGCCATCTGGTATTAAATCATTAGCCCTCTGCCACTTGGCTACAGCTTCATGAGTCTTAGGGCCAAACACTCCATCAGCAACTATACCTAAAAAAGACTGTATTTGCGCCACTTCGGGGCCTGTTTTTCCAATTCTGAGGATCATCTTGAAATGTAAAAATTTGTAAAAAACTTGCAATCGGTGAAATAGATCCCTACATTGAGATCAGCAAAACAAATTTACGAAACAATTTAAATCCCTCATTGCTATGAAAAAAATCATTTTAATTTTTCTGACGGCTGTACTAAGTCTGTCAAACACCCCAGCTAATGGACAAGTGTCAACACAGGAGTTTTACCCAACGGTTTCTGGTGTAGACTCAATCGTAGTTTACAAAATTAGGTGGGAAGTACCTCATCAAAATTTTCGTCCACTATCCGTAATTTCATTTTATAAAATGGTTGGATATGCTCCAGCTGAAATTGCAGAAGAAACTGGTGAACTCTACGAATGTGCATACGACGCAAAATACGATGGCGATAGATTCACTCATGGCTTCTTGGATCATGGGGCATATGCAATCCTCTCATACAAAGATGGGGAGTTGCTCCCAGTTACATATGCGCTGATTGACAAGAAGTGGAGTAAGCATAAGCGCCGAGCACACGGATTGAATTACAGATTAAAAAACGATAAAAGAAATGTTGCTTTAAGAGCATAAAAAAAGGGGCCTTGAGCCCCTTTTTTATTCTTGAGTTATTATTAGTTATATGGATTCGAGTATGCTGGGCAAGCCTTAGGCTTTTTACCGAACGCTCGATACAAAGCATCCCCAATTCTCTTGCCCATTGGGGGCTTAGATGGTTTCCATCCTCCACCTCTTCTGGATCTATTTCCAGTGTATCTCTTATTAATTCTAAAGTTGCTCCCTCTTCCACCTCTTGGTTCTCTTTCTCTTGGTTCTCTTTCTCCTCTTTCAAGTTCTGGCAAATTAAATTCTCTGAGAGCGTTCACATTTGTGGTTGGATCTACGTAATCAGAATAAGCTTTCTGAAAGGCATCTACCCTATCCATCAGGTCCATTCTCTCTTGATCAGACATGTCCCCTGAAAACAAACCACCAATTGCTTCAGCACCTCCTGGAAGTCTGTCGCTGAAAGAAAAACCTTTACCTGTCATTCCAAATGACTCTGCTGGAAGACCAAGTTCTTGCGCCATATTTAGCAATTGTCTCTCTCTTCTAGCTCTTTGCCCAGGTCTGTAATAATCCTGAAGCCCAATACCTCTTCCTCTTAACTCTCTTTCGAGTTCAGCTCCAGCCTCCGTGCTACCTATTTGCGCCCCAGCTGTCCCCATTAAATCACGACCCGCTCTTGCTCTAGCTACATCTCTTGCTTCTTTTCGGCCCTCCCGCATGGCTTTCCTTAATTCACGTCTTCTTAATCTTGCTTGGCGCCCTCTGTAATCAGATGCAGATGGTTCATCACCAATCTCACCGCCGTCTTCGTAACTAACGGGTTCATCATACTGATCCATCTCCTCGGAGCCAGTTTCAGGTGGGTTGTTATACCATAAGGTATTTCCAGTACGATTATAACCCATAGATGGGGGTAGATCCTCAGGGATTGCCTCACCAGAGTACATGGTGTTGATGAATTTCTGGACGGTTGGAGCTTCCTGATGCTCAGGATTAGCTCTTACGAATTTAATCAAATCATCGAGGTCACTCCCAGTTTGCTCCATTGCCCGCATTTTAGCGTAAGCGTATGTCCCTTTTTCTGGGATTGGGTCACCATTGGCTCTTCCACCCTGATTCATGTACTTTCCTCCGCACATGTACTTCAGTACAGCGCCATTACTGGCGAAGTCATACATAGCATTAGCGGGCTTTCTTCCTTTGTGTAAAGATCTCATATTATGTTGTAGCTAAAAACATTTCTAATTCGCAATCTGCACCTACAGCCATAGCGTAGATAGCATCGATATTGAGCAACCCAGAGTTAATCGTAGATGCATTATCCAATGTTGGGTTATCTGTAACTGTAGTTGACTCAGCAAACATATCATCATTGCCAAGTATGTAACTCTCACCAGGCTCTACAATGACAGCATACTGATCTCCATCGGAATCTGTCACAAAACGCAATTGGATGTTATTTCCTGAGTCAAGGTTTGTGAACCTTAAGTACCTCAAAGTGTCATCCACTATAGTACCAGCCGATACCGCAGTGGGATGAAACAAAAGAACGCTCTGCTCTGAGTTATTAGGGAGGGTGACCACCCTGTGCTCAGCATTATTAATGCCAGAGATAGCGATGTAGTTGTTATTCCCTACATCCTTCCCGTTTAGTACGAGTTCCTCTTTGATTGTAACCTTGAGAGTTGCCATAACGCAAATATAATGCATTATTTTTATCCCAAATCGTACACATACATGGTGTGGTATATGTGGGGGGCTCTCCTGGTATTCTGTCCCCGCCCCCCCCCTATTGGACAGTTTTCGTGCCCTTCACAGCTTAATTAGTTTGATTGACGCTCACCTGAGTTGATTAATGCGCTTACGCATTCATAAAAGCAACTCCTTAGCGTCTAAATAGCTTCTTAGTGTCTTGATCGCTAACAAGCTTGGGCAAAGTTACAGCTTTTTTTTTACAAAGTCAAGCCTTAAAGTGAATTCTAAGTAATGCTTATAAGTTGTTGATTGACAGTATAGTATGAATCTTAGTTAAAGTTGTTGTTTAAGTGTGAAAGCAAGAGAGCACCTTGAAAAAGTGGTGAGTCATACAGATCTGGGGGATTATATATAATGTGTGACGTACGCGCGCGCACACCGAAACGCACCTACGCACCCCCGTGGGTGTGTGCCACGAGAGTTTTGGCCTATAATTTCAGCTTTTTGTTAGCATTTTTGTTGTTGGTATTAGTATTGACTGTCTCACACGCGGGTACATGACGGGCGCACACGGGCACAGCACGGGAACAGACCCACCCCCACATTGCACACTCACACTCACGCACTCACGCACGTAGGCACACATCGCAAGCACATACCGAATCCGATTGCCTCTGAAACCCCTGTGTTTACTGGCATTTAACATCTGTTGGCTTGACAAGGCTGAACCGAAATCCTATCTTTGGGGCATCAGCAACGTCGCTGGTATCAAAATCTCTCACATCATGTCACAGCAGACATACACCCCCACACACTGCCCACAGACAGGGCGCAAGTTCACGAAGGCCGAGCGCAAAGCTGCTAACAAGGCGAAGTACGCTCTTGAGCGAGCACAAGCACAGGCGGATACCAAGCCCGAGCGCAAGCTGACCACGTTCCGCAAGAAGGGAGGCGTAAAGCTCAACCTCATGACGTCCGAGCAAGCCCGAGCGCAAGCTCGCATTGCGAAGCCCACGAAGGTGAGCGTACCCACGAGCAAAGCGAAGCTCATGCGCATGACCAAGGCTCAGTTGGTGGACATCATCGTAGGTTCGGAGGCTCAGGCTTCCGAGCCTGCCCCCAAGCGCAAGCCCAAGGCGAAGCGCAAGCCCGCACAGCAAGTGCGTAAGCCTCGTCGCAAGTCGAACGATGGCATCGAGCAAGCTCAGGCACGTAACCACACAGCCAACAAAGTTGGCAAGGCTGTCAAGACCAAGGTCGTACACGCCATCACCGAAGGTGAGCCTCAGCCATTCGAGCCTCGCAAGGAGGTTATCGTCCCCGAGCGTAAGGCGGTCAAGCGAGCGCAAATGCGTGTGACTTTGCTCCCAGGCGAGACTCCTGAGGAGGGCATCCGTCGCATGAAAATCCAGCAAGCTCAGGCGGAGGCGGAAGCATACCGCATCGAGGCCGAAGGCCTGCTTGCACACGAGGATTAACCCTGTCAAATCTAAGTAGTCATGAATATCTCATTCAGCACAATCCCGCTCGCTACAGTCACGCGCCGTGTAAAAGCGTGGGCTGGGCGGGCATCCAATCGAGAGCGCGAGGAAGGCTTGCGCTGGTACAAGGAAGCGATGGAATTCGCTGATTACCTATCGATTACGTTCAACGTGTCCAAGGTCGTAGCTGCGGGCGTAATAAGCGCACTTTCCCCGAACAACCGCTGGGAGCGGAACAAAATCGATGCGTTCAACCTCATACAAGCGTACAAGGATGGGCGCGGAGTGGACAGCGTGAAAGTATGCACGTACACGAGCAACAAGCTTCGTGCGTGGGCTATCCTAAACTTCGATTTAGAGATGCTTCGCAAAGCACGCAAGACGCACGCATTCGCGCTGAATGTGGGTGCGATGGATGAGTCCGTGGTGACTATCGACAAGTGGATGCTTCGTGCGTTCGCTACGACCTCGCGCACACCCAAGGACGTACCTACATCTTGCACACCAGCACAGTACGACCGTCTGAGCGCACACTTTTGCAAGGTGGCGCGGGACATGGGGTACAAGCCCTACGAGCTACAGGCCATCATATGGGTTACTATTCGAAACCAGTGGCTCTGAAACCCCAGTAAACGCTAGGGTTTCGAAAATAAATTTGACTTCACTGTTGAAATGCCTTATCTTCGTGGTCGGCAATTCAGCCAATCTAAATCTCTCTCATGTCACACAACACAGACACACAGCGCAAAAAAGCGCAATACGACTACACAAGCCACACAACAAAAAGCTTACTCATCGAATTGGAAGCCACTAAGAACTCCTTCAAGGTTAAGACTTCAAACACAGAGGGCTGGTGGAGGAATGGGATGCTAGCTACTATCTCTCACATCGAGAGCGAACTAGAAAAACGAAAGAGTAATTTAGCGCCTTGAGGACTTGGTTGGTCAGGCATACTGATGAGCGTTAAGTACGCGAAACGCCGAGAGGCGTCTATGTCAAACTCAAAATCTCTAATATCATGGGCATTTACAACGACCCCACAGGAGCAATCTTTTTCATTGCTATCGAATTCACTTTGTTTCTAATCGCATACATTAAAACCCGAATCTAATGTATAACTACTTCTTAGAATTCAGCGAAGACGAACTGGTAGATGCATACGACTACTTCGACTTCATAGGTGATTACGAAGGCTGTCGCTTAGTAGCTGAGGCTTTCTGTGCAAATAGTACGTTGGACTTAAAAGGATTTGGAATATGAAAACTCAAGAACAAATTGACGCGCTGTATGAACGGCGCAAGTATGCGGGTGGATTCGAGTGTGCGTTAATCGACGCATACATGAAGGCCGATGGCGGTAACGCAAGAATCCTCGAAGAGGCATTCAAAGGAACACGGTTTGACCTAACAATAATCAGAAGCTATGAACTTGACTGAATGGAGAGAGGGGTACGACTACCCAAGCGATGACGATGATGCATATGAGTATGACATCATGGAAGAAGCAGACCGAACATATGAACAACAAAACGATAAATAAAATGAAAACATCAATCTTCAACACACGAATCATTCGCAAAGGCTCACAGGTATTGTACCGTGGCTCATGGGGACGCGACCCACAGACAATCGCAGAGGTAATCGCAATCGAGCAAACACAAAGCGCAGGCGAGAAATACGGGGATGAGGTGGACGCTGTGTCCTTGGATGACCATTATGTGCTCACCTTGAACGACGGTCATTGGTGCTACTCCTACCAAGTTGATGGCTTGGTTCAACTCCCTGAAACTGAGTCAGTTACAAAATAAATTTGGAAAATCGAAAACTCTGTCTTATCTTTGCAGTGTCAACAACGACAAAATCAAAATCTCTAACACATGGCATTACCCACACTTACCGACTTCCTGAATTCTTGGGATAAACTCATCGTCACTGGCATGACTCCTGAGCGTAGCGACTCAGTGATGACCACCACTACGGACAACATTCCAGTGGCTATCGAATACCGCCACCAAATCAGCCCATCGACAGGCGAATGTAGTACGATTGCGTTCCTTGTAGCCTACGATGAAAACGGCAACCGATGCACCCTGCGTAATCAGACGTATGGATGCTTCGATGACGAAGAGAAGCAGTTCCACAAGTGGTTTGCAGGTAAGATGGCTACTGCCTGTGGGCTTGATGTGAGTCGGCGGCTGGACGTGGCAAGAGCTGTCGATGACTGGTTGGCACAATAACAACATACGGACGGTGTTACAAATCACCAGGAAGACCACTACCTGTGGCGTAAGCTGTGGACTCATGAGGCTTGCACCGATGGGAGAGAAACCTAAGCACCGTCCTTTTTTATTAAATCAAAATCTCTAACACATGGACAAAGCAATTCTTGACCGCCTCGTATACTGCGAGGAAACCTATGCAGGTGAAAGCGAAACATGGCAAGACCCTGTAACAGGCGACTACTACTACGTTCCAATCGAAATAGTACGTGATTGGGATAATGCAATGAACCTTAATGACCCGAACTAATGACACACGAACAATTTGAAATCTTCCGTCAGTGGGCAGACCGTGTGGCTAACACAGCCAACGACACTGACACACACATCCGTCCAATCGATATCGTGCATGACATTGCAGGAATCTTGGCTAATGATGAACACTTTTTACCACGACTATAATGAAATACTGGAACGGAAAGGGTCAATACCAAGACCTATTTGACAAGCACTTCAAGAACCTCGTACCTGAAATAGGGCGGGCGGACACAGCAGGGGGCAACGCCTTACGAGCGATTGCCAAAACCAACTACGACGTCTTCAACAACGGCGCAGGCAACATCGTAAACCAATACGAAGAGATGGACGATGATGGAGATTACTACACGGGTTACGAAATCAACCGATGGTGGGAAGAATACTTCGATGACATCGAGGATTACTCACGACTGGATGTAGACAGACTCAAGCGCAAGATTATCGAGTATGTGCAGTACGATAAGGATTACGGGCTGTCTGACTTGATGGATGACTACATTGACCACATCGTTTTAAAGGTTGATAATCAGTTAGTCGCAAAATAAATTTGGAAAAAAATCTCTTTCTCATGAAATACTACGCATTATTACACGGTGTATGTGGACTATCCGAGGGTTACTCCGACACCACAGTCCGATGGTTCAACGACTTGGACAAGGCTATGGAGGCCAAGAAGACAACCCTTGCGCGTCTTATGGAAACTGAACACGAAGAAGTCGAAAGTTCGACAGACGGCATGCAGGACATCGTTACTTTCAGTAACGACGAGAGCGAAGCAGAGACTCTCAGAATCATCGAACTCAAACCCACATGGCCTGAGAATAAAGACATCAGCGAGTACCTCGTGTGGGACCAGATGAACTGCATCGCACCATACGACGGGGACTATCTTCCGACCGAGATGGGTGTAATCAAGGACTTGTGCGAGCGATTGAAAGCTGTTGCTGTTGCCATTGAGGTTGAGCCACTCCACGAGTTCGTCAATGACATATGGTACGAAAACACTGCCATGTTCGATGCCGATGACCTCTGCGTCTACTATTTCAAAATACCAAAACAATTAACACTACAAGATGACAGCAAATGATTTCATATTCGTCTGTAAGGAGTACAATATCGATCCCGTGATTGCACTGGAGGACGATGGTGTACGTAAAATCCTGAAGACACCAACAACCGATGTAAAACAACAGCTTATGCTCTCAGGGTATTTGCATAAAAACTTCTAACACAATGGACTTTAACACAATGGATAGTGCAGAAAAATCTAGGCACATAAGGAACATTTGTCGATGCATAAAGATGAGCGTTCCAAGCTATGTCGCTGATGATTTTGTCATTCATAACATTCCAACTCCTCAGCGAGCAGGAACTATGACACAACAAGAAACATATGCAAGCATAACAGCAGTGCGTGTGTTTGAAGAATTTATTAAAAAACAAACGGATTGATATGACAACACAACGCAAAGAGGAGCACATCCGCAACATCGCTTTCTGTATACAGAACGGCGCGTCAGGTTATGTAACCGATAACTTTCGTATCGACGACCTACCTACGCCACAGCGAGCTGGTACTCTCTCACAACAAGATGCCTATGCAAGAGGCAAGGCGCGTATCATCTTCGATGCATTCATCGAGCAAAACCCTAACATCAATGAATGACTTATTAGATAAAATCATCCTGTACGAAACGGGTTACCTGTCGGATAGCGACACGCTCAAGCTATTCGCCGAACTAATCAAGACGGGCGATATACTGTCCTTGCAAGGGCATTATCAGCGCACAGCTCGACAGCTTATTGAGCGCGGGGTAATAAATCAAAACGGAGTAATAATCAATTCAATCAATTTAAATCATGACTAACTACGCAGTATACCGAGTATTCCGTGATTGGAACAAAAAGCCACAGGTTCTCATGGATAATCTGTCACGAGAACAGGCACAGAACATAGTTAAAAACACACCATACGAGGATGAAAGCATGGTGGTATTCGATAAGATGAAATGATTTGTGTGCGATCAAGCGCGAACGAGAATCCCGCAAAGGATTTCAATGAGTGGGCTAAGCATGTCCACGAAACAGCAAGAAAAAACTACTTCAAACAAATTCAAGAAGCATGTATAAAATTCGATTCCATCTCGCAAAAGGAGAGAACTTCATGAAGTGGCAAGTCAAAGCACCTGGGTTCGTGGAATACCACCGCCCAGAGGAGCGACAAATTGCCATGTTTAACGCCAAGCTCAAAGTACAGCTCGGCACAGCAAAGAAAATCCATGAGGGTGCATGCAAAACGGTGTGCGCATGGATTGAATGCGAGGACTTTCAGGTACTTGGTAAACCCGATTTAGTGAAGCCAAACGTGAATGATTTCTATGTGAGGTTCAATCCAAGGCATAACCCAAACTGGATGGATATGCACGGGAACATTATGAACGACGAGGAATACAACCTCATCGTCACCCAAGACCGTAGCCTGTTTGTTGTGACAGAAAACCACGAATGCGATGCCGAAGTATAAGCACCCACAGGAGCACTTGATTACAGACGATTGCTTCGTAGAGATATACCCATCTGGAAATGAAATGGGGTTTGATGATGGATACTACGTGTCTGTCGTGGACAGCATCACCGATGAGCTCATATTACGAGAGTTTGAGCCTGACTTTGAGTGGGCTTATCAGACAGCCGAGTTCTTCAGCAAACGACACAATTTAGAAATAACAGATAAAAGCCCATACTAATGACATACGATCAAATCATACAGCAAGAACCACAACCAATAGTTTACTCTATTGACTTCCCGAATGGAATGTTCTATGTGGGTAGAACAGTAGACATATCACGACGTGCAAAACGTCATTTTCAGGAGTCTATGCGATGTGTGCATAACAACACAGCTATGCAACGATGCTTCAAAAAATACAAGTTCCAAGAGACGTGGGGAGTAGTAAAGACATTTGGTAGTGCAGAGGAGGCTGTTGATTTCGAGCGTATGTATATTGAAGAGTTCTGGGATGACCCAATGTTTCTTAACCAAAAGCGTGGAGATAAGATTGATGCACTTGAGAATGAACGAAGACACAGCAAGGTAGCATACTACATGAACCCATACACGGGTCTTACATGGAGGTCTGAGAAGAGGGCTGAGCTAAGACATCAGTTGGGGCAAAAGGGGTACGCTCCATTACCAGCAGGTCTTGGTGGGGTGCTCGCTTATGGACCCACTCCTGAGGAGTGCAAGGCAGATGCGGAACGAATATTGAGCAGGGATTTCGCTCGTCTATGCGACGAAATTGATCCTAAAGAAAAGGTTTTAACTCCAGAAAAAAAAAGAGTATTACAAGAGTTAAACGCAAAGCGAAGAGAAGAACGCAGAATAGCAAAGCTAAAAAAGTCTTACGTAGTAAAGGACTTAAAGACAGGGCGTGTCTCGATTGCAAAATGGTGGTCTAAAAAAGGAGGACTTACCCCTGGTCAAAGAAGAGTATTGGAAGAGGGTGTAAGGCCATGGTCTTTGCACAACGTGAGAAGATATGGTGAGCCTTGGGCAGAATTTGTTCCTCAGAAAATTCAATCATGGGCAGATCACAACAAGCCTAAGCCCATCATAGGTGTAAACGACGCTGGGGAAATACGTGAGTGGGCTAGCGCAGGTGCGTTCGTAAGGGAAGAGCTAAACGCCGAAACAGCAAAAAAGAAAAAAAACTTAATAAAAAAAGTGGCGATTGCAATTCGAAAAAATTATAATTGCCATGGATGGAAACTAAAACACAAAAACCAATGAATAACGTTAATTACATTTACTCCTACGTTCACAATGGAGCGTGGGTATTCGACGACGAGTCACGAGAACTCGACAAAGAACCATTTGTAGCAGGGGCAGACTTGCTACTCGATGCCATGAGCGGACGAGATACACATGAATACATAGACAAGTGTGCGTTCTACTTTGCACAGACTCCTATCCCAGACTGGGATGTACAGCTCAAGATGCACAGCAAAGACGGGTATGACGGCACATACTATACTGTAGACTTCCCAGAGAAAAACGTCAAGAACGAAGGTCCGATCTGGCTTTGCCCAGCTTTGCTAAAGTTCTTTGACGAATCACCAGAAAACATTTACGTAAAAATCAAATGACAAACGAACAAGCAATACAATTGATTCAGGAAAAATCTTCAGAGGCTAATCAGCCAGAAAAGCTTGCTGCTATGTACGCAATGGACGACATAATTTCAAGCGACATCGACATGTGGCTCAATACAGACGTGTCAACCCACATCGCACAGTTTCCAGACATAGCCAGAGAATTAGCCGATGAGGTTATTGCAGACGGCATAAGCATGGAACAACTGGCTGACGGTTTGTGCAATGTTTCACAGGCTGTTTTTTACTACGTAAGATTTTACGAGATACTTACATCTTTGGATATGGCATTGTCAGAACGCTGACAGAGAGGAACGTATGGTGTGCGGGGAGATCCCGTAACTAGTTTGTTAGAGAACTATGAGAAACAAAGTTCCTCTTTTACCATTGAAAAATTTGGATAACCAGAACTTAAAACCTACATTCGTATGAATAATGAAATGCAATCCATACTTAAAGAGTACTACCACGTCATTGGTCTTACTCCAAATAAATCGAGAGAACAAGAGCAAGTAAAAGCAAGGTCGGCTATGATGTGCGCTATGCGTCAGTTCAAGCTGACCACCAAAGAAATAGCCAGCATTTTCGGATCAGACCACAGCACCGTTTGCCACCACTCAAAGAACCATGAGGCAAACATGGATCATTGGCCTGGGTATAGAAAAAACTTCATAGCTGCTGCCCGTTTATGTAACGAGACAATGAGACAAAAGGCTGTGCAGTCTAGGCTGAAGTATGTGAACGCTCAACTAACGAGATTAAACAAGATAAAACAAGACTTAGAAGAAACAATTCAATCCAATAAAAATGTCTAATTACAAATTCAAAACCACCAACATACGTGGGAAACAGTATGTAGAAGTAAATGAACGTATCAAGTTTTTTCGTCAGGAAGATCGATACAAAGACTGGACGATCATGTCTGACTTCACCCATCTGGATTCAGAACAGTGTGTGTGCAAGACAACCATCGCAGATGCTACTGGACGTGTTATTGCCACTGGACATGCACACGAAGTGCAAAGTGCATCCAATATCAATAAGACCAGCTACGTTGAGAATTGCGAAACCTCAGCAGTCGGGCGAGCTCTCGCTATGCTTGGAATCGGAATCGACACTTCTATTGCGTCAGCTAATGAAGTCCAAGATGCAATCGCAAAGCAAGAAGCAGGCGACATCGACAAAAAGATCAAGCACGTACAAAAGACGTTTGACACCGAGGCTCCAGAGAACATAATGGACAAAGCTGTCGCTTACATTAAGTCTCAAACAGACAAGAAGAAGGCATTCAACAGCATCATGGCTAAATATGAAGCCTCGCTTACAGAGAAGCAAGTTGCTGGTTTAAAAAAGTTTGTTCGATGAAAGAATTAGTTCAATGCAGTAGATGCTTAAGCCTACAGACCGCAGACATATCAGAAACCTGTGCTATAAAATGTGATAGCTGTGGAGAGGTGGACGCTTGTTTTTCTGGAGACGAAATAATCGATATGCCATGAGGTTAGATCTGGTAAGAACGGACCATAAAAGGTACTCCGCTTTCAGGGCGTCTGCTTTGAGGCTGAGGACAAAGAAGTTTTGGGTTGATGCAGATGAAAAAGAACCAGATTTTTCAGGGTTGTTTTTTATCAAGCACAGAGACTTCTTAGGCGACATAGATGTGGCCGAGTTCTTTATCAACTCAAAGGGCAAAAGATTCTGGCTTACCCCAAGTCGTCCTACACATTGGGCGGAAATAGAGACATACGAATACACTTACGAAGACGGAACACCAGTTTATGATGAATATACCTGAAAAATTACAAGAACGATACGGCAAACCACACTTGTCGTACTCTTCTCTTAAGCAAGCCTTGGGGGACATGGCGCAGTTCGATCGATACATGAAAGGAGAGCTGAAGTATCAATCCGATGCGCTGGATTTTGGAACACTGTATGATATGCTATTGTTCGAGCGAGAAAAAGCGTTCAACACTTACATGGTAATATCTGAAAGTGAGATCATGTCACAGCTTTCTGATAAGGCTCGTAGCTCTAAAAAGCCATCCTTGACTTCTGAATACAAGGCTGTCCTATCATCCATGAGTGCAAGCGCTACCGAAGAAGGGAAGACTATTGTCTCTCATGATGATTGGCAGACGGCAAACGATATGATCGACAGACTAGCTACTTGCGGACTGATTGATTCACATCTTTCTGGTGAATATCAAGTAGAATTTCTTGACGAACTAAACGGAGTATTACTCAAGGGATTCCTTGACTGTCTAGGTGATGGATTCATCAGCGACAGTAAGTCTGCGCGGAGCGCAGAGAAGTTTCGATATTCTGTTCGTGATTTCTGCTACGACATCCAGGCGTACATATACACAAAGGTGTTTGGCATAAAACACTTCTATTGGGTTGTGCAGGAGAAAACTTATCCGTATCTTCCAGCCGTGGTAAAGTGCTCTGAAGAGACATTGTTCACTGGGGAGATGAAATTTAACGATGCCGTGACTAGAATCAGGACATTATTGAGAGAAGACTATAACCCAGAAAAAGACTACCTCGAATATGAAGTATGACGAAACAACAAAGCAAATCCTAGAGGCTTTAACTACTTTAGCCTTATTTATTTTAATCTTTATAATCATTTAATCATGAGTGATCAGAGCAAAAAGTACGAGAGTGTTCTCGTAGGTTGGGCAGATGAGCCCAGCTACAATGACAACGGTGATCTGATGGGATGGAGCTTCCGTCTCAAGGACAACGAGTTAAAAGATTGTCTTGACCAGTACGCTACTAAGCGTGACAATAGCGGTCAGGGCGGTAATGTTCGATTCCGTCTCTTCATGTCGAAGAACGGCAAAGCATGCTTGAGCGTGTGGGATCCGAATAGCGAAGCGGCGCAGGAGCGTCGAAACGAAACGGCTAAGAAGGAGGATACTGAGGCTATCCCGTTCTAGTATATGGTTTACAGGTTGGGTTAAGGGGTGTGGGCTTCGGTCCCACCCCTTTTCTTTCCCCTTTATCTTTACATCATGGGCAAACCCATTTATTACATGACTGGGAAAGCTACATTCATTAAGAACAAGCACCCACAGACAAGAGATGTGTGGATTGTCAGTACATACGATAATCCGAAGGATATCATGAAGTACGATAAGCACACTATGTACAGGCTTGATCAGGAGTTACTCACCCCTAAAGCCAATCAACGCACTATTATTATCGAAGAAATCGATAGCATTAAACAAGTAGGAACCACTGTAGATGTCAAAAAAGCACAGCGATAAACAAATAGGCGGACAGCATTATAAGCATATGAAGATTCAGCCAACTGAATTCATAGCCGTGAATGACATTCCTTTCATAGAGGGTAATGTTATTAAATATGTATGCAGACACGCACACAAGAACGGAAAAGAGGACGTACTGAAAGCCATCCATTATTTAAACCTATTAATTGAATACCAATATGAGAGTAACGATCTTCAAGAATCTCTACAAGCGGAACAAGAGCGATGCGCACACGATGCCAATATCTCAAGCCCTCAAGCGGATTCAGGAGGGGAATTCTGCAACAACGATTGAGGTAATTAGAGATGGAAATAAAGAATTCAAAACCAGCTTACCAATTGTACTTTTTAGTGGTGAGTTTTCGGGAAGGACTGATGATGCGCTTGAGAAACACAGCGGATTCATTGTTCTGGACTTCGACCACATTGATGTTGAGGCGTCCAAATCGACTCTATCCACGGATCCTTATGTCTATAGCTGTTGGGTATCTCCAAGTGGCGACGGACTTAAGGCGCTTGTTAAGATCACCCATCCAGAGAGACACAGGGATCACTTCCGTGCGCTCAAAAACTACTTCAACAAAGAGTACGGACTTGAATTAGATGAATCTGGAATAAATGAATCCAGGGCATGCTATGAGTCCTATGACCCAGACATTATTGTTAATGAGGACTCAGCGCCATTTGGTGCGTTCTCTACTGAAAGGAACGAGAACCAAGTAGCTGTCTCACAATCAAGGACTTACACAGATTACTTAAAGTTAAATCTAGCTACAAGAATGATCCGTCAGTGCGCTGATGGGGAGAAGCACAACACCCTGCTCAGGGCCTCTAGATTGTGTGGTGGGTACATCGCTGCTGGACGAATGGAGGAGGATGAGGTGATCCGTGTCCTCACTAGGGAGATAATGAAGCGAGATGTTGATGATGAGGATAGAGCTGTAAAAACGATTAGGGAGGCCATAGATCAAGGAAAAAGAGATCCGCTAAGAACAACCATAGATGATGAGAAGAAAGCTCAAAGAGAGCTGCTTATAAACGATGGGGACATGTCTTTTATATCCTCTGACGATGAGGATTTTAGATGGATTGATGATTATGCAAACGGAAAAATACCTATTGGGCTTGATACTGGGGATCCAAACCTAGATAAATTCTTCAGGTACAAGAAGGAGTTTACGATCGTAAACGGTCACAGTAATGTGGGTAAAACCACCATGGCGCTGTACCTCATGGTAAATGCTTCGATCAGACATGACTGGAATTGGGTTGTTTACTCGTCAGAGAATAGGACAGCTTCATTGAAGATGTCTTTAATCCAGTTTGCATTAAACAGAGGTGTATCATCCATGAACCACATGGAAAGAAAAAAAGCCTATGAGTGGGTAAGCAAGCACTTCACTGTCATAAGCAACAAACAGGTCTATAGCTACGCAGACATTATCATCTTCCTTGAGAAGATCATGAAACAACAGGAAGTGGACGCTGTATTCGTAGACCCATACAACAGCTTAAAGCTGGACATGGGGAATACATCTATCGGTGTACACGATTACCACTACGAGGCTGCATCGGAGTTCCTTACGTTCTCTACTGCAAACAACGTAGCCGTGTGGCTGAACATGCATGCTGTTACCGAAGCTCAACGACGTAAGGGTGATGACGGTTTACCCGTAGCCCCTTACGCAGAAGACACGGAGGGCGGTGGTAAGTTTGTTAACCGAGCCGATTGTTTCCTGACTATACACAGAAAGGTACAGCACCCAGATCCAAGTATGCGAAAAATTACTGAGCTTCATGTTCGTAAGGTCAGGGACGTAGAGACTGGGGGTGAACCAACCCCATTAGAGGACCCAATAAGATTTGAAATGAATCTGTCCAGGACAGCCTTTAGGGTATACAACACTCAAAAAGAATTGTTTCAAAGCGTTGATTTACAGGGTGGTGAACAGGACCACTTCGAGTTTCCAATTAACCACTCATTTTTAGAAAAATAAGCTGTAACTTGCCCATGTGAAGCGACGCTCAAAGGGAACAACGAAGCGCAAATCCGCCAAGAAACGAAACTTAGGTAAGTACAAGAGCGGTTTAGAAAAAACCTGTGCTGATCTTTTAGCTGAATCGGGGCTAAGTTTTACCTATGAATCAATAGAGTTCATTTTACTTGACAAATTCAGGTATGATGGCGTATATTTGAAATCGACGGCTAGAAAAAAGGATTTATCTGATAGATCAAATAAGGTGGTTTTACCGATTAAATACACTCCAGACTTCGTAGGACCAAACGGAGAGTGGATTATTGAAACCAAAGGGTACACTCCATCTCATCATGATTTCCCGATGAGGTGGAAGCTATTCCTTAAACACTTGATGGACTCAGGAGAACCAATCCCAGCCTTGTTTATTTGTAAGAACAAACACCAAATAGAGGAGGCTATAGTCAAACTAAAGGAACTAGGGTATGGTAAAAAGAGAACTAACAAAAAAAGATCTTAGTCGAAGCTACTCAATAGCGACTATAAGAATACATCAGTTGATCACTGAGTTTTATGAAGAGTTGCATGATTCAAAAGGAGAACCCAAGGAAAACCCAGGGGTAGTCGCCAACATGATATCTGGAATTAGAGTGTTGATCAATCACGAATTGGATTTAATTAAAGACGCATCTTATGAGTACTTCGAGGACAGACTTGACGACAAATCAAAACAGGAAAAAATACTCTTCAACAACGGGCAGGGTAGCTGAGGAAAGATTTAAGAGATGCGCTGATGCCCTTGGGTTTAGCGTGAAAAATAGTAGCCTCAGGGACGATCAGGATCTCCACATAGATTTTTGGTTGTCAAAAGACGGAGAGGGAAGATGGGGTGTTGATGTTAAGGGCAACAACCTGCCAGATGAAGTTTGGTGTGAGTTCAAGAACGTAAGAGGAGACAAGGGCTGGGTGTATGGAGGGGCCTCTATAATAGCATTTGATATGCCAGAGGAGGGGGGATTTAGTGTGGTTGATCGGGTTGAACTCAAGGATTATTGTGAGGCAAACGTTCAGGATATTCTTGTAAGAAACAAGAAGAACGCCTACAAAAAAAAATATACAAGGGATGGTAGGGAGGATGTTATTACAAAGCTGTACTTGACAGATTTGAAATCACTCAACTCTTACAGGGTCTGGAAATACTTTACTGAATATAGCTTCAGGTAAAGCACCATAACAAACTGACTGCCAGTTCGTTAGGACAATTGTAAAGTCTTGCAACCCAACGAATCCGTCGTGATCTAAATCAGCTGGACCTTCATAGTATGTGCCCCATCTTGACAGTATTTGCATGAGGTCCTCAACACCAACAACGAGGTCCCCGTCTACGTCACCAGCGCAATACGGCTCAGAAGAAGCCAGCCCTGGCCTCCATGAATCTAGCATCGCATGCATCCTAGAAGTCTGCCCAGCTGTGAAGTCTGTCCTGCAAGAGTCAGGATAATAATCCATATGATTATTTGGTTCGTAGTTGTATGCTCCAGGAGGGCATATAGGATTCTCACAGCTCCAGTTTAGTTTAGTTGGCGGTGTGTCGCAAACCCTGTCATTCACCATAGAGCAATCTGTTTCCTCTTCTCCGCAGTAATCTATACCCTGAAATACGTGGAATAGACCGCAGTAATGACCAGCCTCATGGACAAGCGTTTTATTACCATCACGACCCTCCAAAAGATGATCGCCGTATCTACCAAAGCAATCGTTCCTGACGTAGACTCCATCAGCTAAGTTGCCTTGCATGTAATACAAGAATGCAAACCCCAGTATATTCCCGCACATGTTAGGATAGACATGGATATTCATGTACTCCTCGGTATCCCATTGTAGCGGTTCGATATACTCCTCCATCAGAGAGTAATTCCAAGGGAAGCAGTTGTATATCGTGGAGCTATCTAAGAAGTGATATTCTGTAGCTACATGATCGAATGATATCTGAGAGGATATAAACTCCTCATTCAGGTGAATCATCGCATCGTCTATAATGTCTTGTGGGATGTACGTCCCGTCTGCTGTATCTGTGTAGTGGATATGAACAACAGAATAAATATTCTTCCATGAGATGTCTCTGTTCCATCCCATGATTTTTGGTTCTATCTCTTCTGGATCACCAAGAGAGAGACAGATGTTTTCCTGTGCTGCGATCATATTAAATGAAAGCAAACACAGAGCAAGATGTATTAATCTCATTGCATTTGATTCTTCGCAAGAAGAAGCTTAATCTCTTGAATGTCTTTTAGAAGCTGTTTTACATCAGCTTTGAACTCGGCGTTGTCATTCTCTAGAGCCTCCACTCTAGCCGAAAGCTTATTGTAATCCGCATGAAATTTCACCCAGCCACCCACAAGCGTGATCGCAAGCATTAAGAATTCAAAATGACTAAGATGATCCATCATCGCTTTTTAGTCTTCTCTACGGTGCGCCCAGCGAAATACGCGCCAAACACAGTCAGCATTAAGATTTCTAACAAAGATACGTAACTCTCCTTGACGTTAAATGGCTGATTATCAAGTGAGTCGAATACAACCAACCCTACAAAAACGCCAATCAAAACAATAAGCATAACTGGACGAATGGTTTTGGCGAGCTTCACGTCACCACTCATATCTGCTTTCCATCGCTCGGTTACATTGTTCTGAAAAGCAATTTCTGCATCTACTTTAGCCTTGGCTTCAGCTGGATCAATGTCTGGCTCTCTGTCGAGCAGGTTCTTAACCACACCTAGGCCCCCTTTGTCTGGAAGCAAATCACCCACCGTGTCTAAAATACCTGGGGCTTTCTCCTTGAGCCACGCCCCCAGCTTTGTGTCTTTGATTTTTTCGCTCATCTCTTTTTTAGTTTAAGACCTTTTTTAGCCTTTTTAATAGTTTTAATCTTGCCTCCAAGCAAGAGTTTTTCAACAAATGGAATCGGGAACCTCAACATAATTGGAGCTGTTTCACCCTCAGGCACATGCTTTCCGATGTCGTGCATCTCTACCTGAGATGGAGGGAGCCCCCTTCTTGCCAGCTCTGGATCGATATATTTTTCCTTCACTTCCATAAGCAGCTTGTTAGCCTCGTCCATGGACTTAAAGCCATTAGGCCCAATGTAAGCTCTTGATGTACCATAATGCGTAAGAAAGCCATCTGTAGCAATCCTAGATGTAAGCTCCTCTGGAATCTTAAAGAAGTTTGTAAACTGTCCCATTGCATTTAGCGGTTGAAACTTCATTGCTTCGTGCGATGGAACCTTATCAAGTATTTTTGTCCCCTGCTTTTTTCCTCCTTCAGTCAGATACTTCGTCCCTTTTTCTAACTGCCTTAAGAATATAGGATATGAGTCTGTGCTGAGAGAGCCAGGATCCACAATGTCGCCAGACGGAACCTGATCCATCATTTTTGTCATCATAGAGTAAACGTCTCTAGGCATTACTTCTCCAGAGGTCTTGCCTGAACTCATATCGACATTCATTGTATTGACATAAGAATCTGGATAAGCCTGGACCCAAGAATCTGGGGCTTTACCTTCAAGTGGAGATGTTGTTAAGTCTATATAGTCGCCAGTGGTTGGATGTTCATATGAGATCAGTCTATTTCCGTCTTTAGAAGATTCAAACTTCTTAAATCCTGCTATTTCGTTAGGAAGATTGCTCGCAATCGAAGGGTCTTCAAACCTCATCAAAAGATTAGGGCTGTTGGGGGGAGGAACGTCTTCAGAAAGAGCAAACATGATGTCAGTCAAATTCTTTTTCTCTTCTGAATTCAGATCAAAGCCAGAGTATGGATCCTCAGCTATATCTAAAAGATTTGATATTTCGTCTGACGCGGCCTCTCTTTCAGCTTTGCCGTATTTAGCAAATACAGGGCTCATAACATCATTGAGATCAATGTCGGTCCCTGCCATTCTGCTCTCATCAATTGTATTGGCTATGTCTTGTACGACTCTGTTATCGACAGACTCTCCGAACGATCTCATCATGCTGGCGTTGCCAGGCAAAAATGCCATTCCCACTGCGGCAGCGCTAAGCCCAGTACCAAGTCCTATTTTCTTTAGGTCTCTTTCAGCGATGCCCTCACCAATAGTTTGAACGCCCTCTCCCATAGCCATAAGATCGCCAACTGGTGTTAAGAACTCAACTACTGGGGATACACTTCTTACGGCGCCAGACTCCATAGGATATTGAACCCCTGAGACTTCAGTGTAACGCTGTCCCGCTTGAGGTTCACCCTCTGTTTCTTTTAGGAATTTTCGATATTCTTCAACGGCAGGGGCTAAAGATTGATCGAAAATCACGTCCTCCCCGCGATCCAAAGCGGCAGCTATTCTGCGCAATTCTTCTTCATTATTCATTCTCGTTAATGAAGGAGCCCAGTATTGAGGCGCCAGCTGAGGCGAAGCAACTGACGTTCCAACAAAAGAACTGCTAGAACTCTTTACAGGATCACCATTGTGTATCCCTCCATGATTGTATTTTCTTTTTAACCTCATATCTATCTATTAGATGGGGTTACTGGGGGCATTATAAAATCTTCAGCTAGAATACTCTCTGCTTTTTCCTGACTGATATTCAATTGACTCTTCATCATGTCTATTAAATCCTTGTAGTCAACACCCAGTCTAATTGCCGCCATTACGTCCTCCCTGATTAAAGCCTCCCTAACTTGCATTTTTTCTATAGCGTCCCTGTATGATTCTACCTCAAAGGTCTCGCTTCCCTCTTGCAGATCCTTATACCTAACACCAAGATCCTGCCTTAAGTACCTGCCATGCTCTCTGAGCTTATAGAACATCTGGTCTTTTACGTCAATCTTAGATTCTTTATAACCAGTCATTTGTCCCATGAGCTCATTGTATGGCTCGTCTGCCTCATACACTTTTCTCATTGAAGTAACTGTACCAGGCTCAAACACCCCATACATGTACGTCAGGGCCTTGGCAAACTTCTCATCATTGGTATCATCCTCAAGCCATATGTCCTTCCCATAATCATCCCTACCCTCAATCAAATTAAGCACCCTCCTTGAGGCGATGTCAGCCCCAACGAATGGCTCTATTGATTCACCAAGTACATTCGCTAATCCATCCATAAAGGTCTCTCCTCTCTTGTATGAATTTACCACCTTGTCGATACCACCCCATGGATCAGATGCTGAAAAATCTACATAAGAAAACTTTCCATCAACAACCCCATTGGAGGTCATGAATAACTCCGAGTCTTCAGACCAGAAAGGAACAAACCTCCTTATATCGGACTCTCTTTGTTTCTCCTCCTCTGATTGATCCTCACCCATTGACAACAAGCCCTTGGCCCCCATACCAGCAGAAACAGACGCCCCAGAAAGTATGGCGCCTTTGGCTCCCATATAAGTACTAACACCCGCCATTCTTTTGAGGCCTATCTTTCTTACGGCTGGATTATCTGATTTTATTTCTTTCTGAGCAAGATCAACTATATTCCAAGCTGTTCTGTAAGACTCTGCCTGGAATGAAATAAAGTTACCAATGAAGGGGTTTCTTTTCAGGAACTCTATGGCAGATGGAACCCTACTGTATGTCGGGAATGTATTCTTTACTATTTCAGCAACCTTATCATCTAATTCTGTCAATTGTTGCTCCGTTAATTGATCTGGTGGCAACCCAAACATAGCCTCGGAGTACCTTCTGTGTTCACTCTCATAAGCCATAATCTTAAAGAAATCATCCTCAGCCTGATACATGTCTTCGGCGAACTTCTTGGTTCCCTCAAAACCCCTCTGCGCTCTGTTTCGACTATTTCTATCCAGTCTGCTTTGAGCAGCAGATTCAAAATCATCAGCAGCTAAGATGTCTTTTATTTCACCTAGACCAGTACTTTGCTTGACGATTCCCAGCTCTATATACTTCTGCATCCTCTGCCTTAGCTCAGCATCAGGGATAGACCTAAGGTCAGCATATACCGCCTGGAATGCCCTGACTGCATCGCCAGCTGTATCAAAACTTAAGTGTCCATTAGCGACCATAAAGCCCAGGTTACCAACCACGTTCTTAGAGTGTGTACCTACAGAGCCAATGGTCTTCATCCACTTAGCGGCACCACTGAACTTAAGCATAAAGTCAATAGCTTCCCCCTCAAAAATTCTATTCTTGTACTGATTATTTAGTTCATTAGCTATTTCAGGAGTGGTGTAATAAGTCTTGTCACCTATCTTAACCTCGGTGTTAAAGTTTTCTCCCCCTGGGTTCTCAAACAACCAGGTGTTAAGACCAGACTCAAGGATTGAGTTATTGAACTTAGTACTCTCATTTAAGGCCGCAATTTTATAAACTGTCCTAACATAGTTCTGAAGTGGATCATCGTACCTACCCAATAAGCTAGATATTTCCTCTGGCATATCCACTCTTTGTTTTAGAATGCTCTCATCGCCAGAACCTATCTGACCCTCCTTGCTGTAGATACCCTGATCTGTGCTCAGCATATCTTGAATCTTACCCTCAACTAAATAATCTAAGTATTCGGATTCTGTCTTGGCTTTGGAGGCCGCTACCTTTTTTTGATCCTCAGGATTATTAGATTTAAATTCTGATTTAGCTCTCTCTATGAGTTCAGTATCGGTCTGCTTCAAGAGAAGGTGCGCTTTAGATTTTATCTCCAAGCCTCGCTCATCTTTATTTATGAAGTCTTTCCATTTGCCAGGCTGATCATATGCAGCGTAAGCAATATTCATGTACTCCCCTAGGTTTGAAGAAACGACATCAATCTGAGACTCACTAATTAAACCAGAGTTAATTAAGTCCATACTTAATCGGTCTATGTCGGCTCTCATTTCGATTGCCATCAAGTAAGCTTCATTAGACAGTGAACCCCGATCCCCTCCCCTCAGGACGTTATCAAAGTCAGTGTAAAACGTTTCTCTTTGGTCCTCTGGAATTGACATCTCCAGTTTCTGAAAATCCTTAGATTTTTTCTCAATCCTGTTTAGTGTTGCAGATGTCGATGCGTTCTTTGATTCAAACGCATTGAACACAGATCTAGGCATAAATCTTCTTGCACTGAAGAGCCTTCGCTGAAATCTTGTTTTACCGAGTAGTACATCACTCAAAGATTCTTTTACGCCCTTCCTTTGGTTTCCTAAGAAAACGTCCTCTTCCTTTAATCTTTGATTTAATTCGGATTCTGCTTGCGCTCTCTGCTCTTCAGTTGGAGCTTCTGTTATTTGCTCTTGTAACGCCCTGCCCTGCCCTGGTTCGGACATTTCCTCTGGCAACAAACCTATTTTTTGTGGAGCGAAAGACCTATCAGCTGGACTTAAGTAACCCTCCTCACCCTTCTTTATAATCTGCCCTTTATCGTTCCTCATCTGTGGGCCAAAGTTCACCCATGAATTCTGCCCCCTTGTCTCGGTAGTCATGGCTCTTCTGGCAAGGGGTGAGTACATCCTAGCATGTACATCCCACGCATTCTCCTCGCCTATAGCCCCAAAGCTATTACCCCTCTCCCCATGACCGAAGAAATCATGCACAGCTCTAAACACATCATTCACAAGGAGTGGCTTCCCGTTATAATCCTTTATCCCAGAATCAGCAAGTAGCGGATTTTCGGCTCTCTGCTGGTCAGTAATCCCTGATGTGCCAAAGTCCTTCTCGGTGGAGAGAATAAATATTTGATTGTTTTCTCTAAGGTCTTTGAGCATCTCCGCTGAGTTCTTGTATGGCTCCCCCTCGCCCTCATAAATAACAACCTTAACGCCGTTTTTTTGCAACACACCAAACTGATCCATTGTCTCCTTAGCCATGGCCTCATATGAAGCCCTAACCTCTGGATCATATGGCTTATGCTCCATCTGGTCAAAAGCATCAGCTATAGCCTTAGCGTTATCAACATCAAGTTGTGTGATATTGTCAGCCTCAGTTATCTCCATACCAGATTCATCAGCATAATCCTGAACTGATTTTTTTACGACGCTGACTGGCTCGCCAGAAAATATTTTATTTGGGTCGCCTTGAAGTATATTCTTTTCAGCTGGCATCTCAAGGCCCTGCGCGTATTCGTCAAATATCGCATCTATCTCACTCTCAAGCTCCTTTCTTCTTCTGTTCGCTGTCTTTGTGTCCATGCCCCTCAATCTCTTCAATTGAGTCTCGGCCTCTATGAGTCTTTGGCGTTGCTCACCAGTTAGATCATCGGGAAGCGATGATTCTATCTCCGCTTTTTCAATCGCCTGATTCATCCTATTGCCCATCTCCTGGTCGTTATCGACACTCAAGCTAAGTCTGTCGCTTAGTAAAATGTCGGGACCATTTGTTTCTATAAACTTTGAGAACTCATCCCTTGATACATCCTCTCCGTTAATACGGTACCTACTAATTGGATTAGGACCCCCAGTGAGAGCATTATCTACAGCTGGCATGATCTTAAACCCTCTTTGAGTTCCGCCATCTATAGTGTTTACTGGCTCGTTACCAAGAAAAACAGTGGTTACGTTTGCTGGCGTTTGGGTTACAGGGCCAGTAAATCCCTCAAGTAAAATATCCTCAGCCGATATCTCTTGACCAGCAGCTAACTCAGCCGAAAGTTCACCCCCAGAGCCAGACGCTACATCAATAAGCGATTGACGAGTAATGACCCCAGCCTCACCTATCCTTCCTGCGGCTCGCAATGATCTCATGGCGCCACCACCTATACCCCCAGCCGCTGCGTCAATAGCGGCAATAGTATTACCTCTGGCTCTCGCTTTACTTGTAATTCTTCCGTATGCTTCCTCATCGGACAGCACTTCAAGCACAGACTCTGGACTAAATTCATACCCCTTAGCGTCTATCTCCTCCCTTAAAAATTCGTTAAAAGAGTTTAGAATTTCAACCTCCCTGCCCATAGCGGCCATCGCAAAAGGAATAGAATAAGAGAACCCCTCTATAGCCCCAGGAACAGCACCAACGCCAGCAAAAGCAGATCCTATCGCCGCACCTGTTCCAGTTCCAATGGCAACGACTTTACTTCCCTCAGCGATCACATCATCCTCAAGCATTCCAGCGTATGATTTTACAGCTGTATCCCAAAATGCGCCAGGATTATAATAGCCAGCCGCGAACCAACCCCACCATTCTCCATACTCCTCAGAGTATTTTGCGTAATCATTTCGATAAGCCTCCATCTCCGCTGATTCAACCTGATTGGCCGAAGCCCTTACCGCTGATTCGTAATAAGCATTGACTGTCTCTTCATTTATCTCAGCCATCAGAGCCCTGGTGGGGTCATATGTTTCTGTTTGTCTATACCCTTCGCCAAGGGCCCTTGCTGTATCATCAATAAAATCACCTAAAAACGGGATGCTGTTTATAAGATCTCCGAACCATCCAGTAAGGTAATCTGTCTCGTAATCCCAGGTTTTTATCCAGCCCCCCCTAACGACCCCAGCGTTATTAAGAACCTGTAGATTAGGGTCATACACATACCTGAATTGCTGAATCTTATCAGTTCTAAAGTTGTAGTAATCACCATTCCCTCTGTTTAAAATAAGATCCTCCTCAGGAATGTTTCTCTCGCCTATTGTCCAGTCCCCACTCTCAGGATCCTGGTAAACATAGTTCTCTTTAAAGTCAGAGATAGCCATAGCTTCTCTGATGCGCCGTAGGTCGCTTTCGTCCCAGGTGTCTTTATTCCCTAGATTCGATTCCCACCCAGAGTTATTTGCGATGTACCTCCACCCACCAGGATTTATTTCTTCATTTATCCTTGAGATAGTGGCCTCATCTAGTGGCGCTCCATTCAACTCCTTAAGGGAATTAGCCCAATCAATATTTACTTCCCTGGATAATTTCTTTTTTGCAGAAACAGCTAATTCAAAGGCCTCGTCTTTATCATCAGAGAAGTACCTAATTGGATCCTTAGGGGCAGTACCGTTTATTATAGAATTAAATCCTGACTCTACTCTATTGGGATCATAGTACTGATATTCCAACCCTGGTTGTGGTGTTCCCAAACCTGAGGTAGGCGCCATAGAAGCCTGAACTGAAGGAGATACCTGCTGAAAAGACTCTTCTTGAGTTTTTTTTTTTAATGGTGTTTCGCCCTCCACAGAAAATAAATCCGCTCTGAATTGCTCTCGATCGTACAACTCAAAGGGTAAATCCTCTTGTAAGCTAAGCCTTTGATACAACCGATTAAAGTCGGCGTCACTGCCAGAATACTTTTGGTAAAAAGAATCCTGAGTTGTTTCCTCACTTAACTGTCCAGAAGACTGGAGGTAATCATATACTTGTTGAAACTGCTCGTTCATTACATCTTGTTAAATTCACTTATGAGTTCAGGAATTCCAACCCCCATGGCTTTTTTCAATGCTGAGTTAAGGTTTTGCCATATTGAAGTTCCTGTGGCCGAAGCGTTTATGTAGATCTCATCAATAGGCTTGTTATCTACACCACCACTTGACCAATCGCTAAGCCCAATGTAAATGAGGCCATCATCCCCCATGAGTAGCCTCATGGTGTTTGGGCTTGACTTAATTGTTATCGGATCTCCATAAGTGTCTTCTTGCTTCACGAATTCCCCTGATGACTCATCGAAAACCCACTCGCCTTCCTGTTTCTTCTTCTTTAATTCATCGCCTATATAATTATTTAGATTCAATTGAGGTATACTCATGCTACTCAAAGGAATTATAGACTGCTGCGAGAACCCTGTAATACCGAAATCTTTAGCGGAAAAGTTCTCCGCTAATGCATTAGGGTCTCCATCCCATTCCATAATATCTGCGGCACTACTCAATGAGTTATTCTTAAGTGTTCTTTTCGCTATTTCTGATTGAGTGGCAGTACTCTTCCTAGTGCTGAATTCTGTCGGGGCGATGTACAACAAGTTTTGCTTTATCATGTCCCTTATTGCAACATCTTTGGCATCCGAATCAAGCGCATTATCTTTATTTTGTTGCTCCCATATAGTAGTAGCAGTGTTTGAAAGGCGAGTATAATTTACATTAGAAGAGAAAAGGGTAGGGTCGGACAGCCTTTGATCAAGAAGGTTATTCCAATCCTGTTCTTTCTGTGATTTCGAAATATCCTGAGCGTTAATTCTATTCCAAGAAGATAGAAGCTCTGCCTCGAAGAAATCAGAGTAAGCTATTTCTTTGTCTACATCAGACACCTTTGGTTGATAAAGACCAACAGCTCTGTCAATGTATTGAGACACAGCCAGGGCCTTTTCTTCATCCGTCAATTGCTGACCTGGATTGTTAGCGTAGTTCTCAAGCTTGTACTCTTTCAGAGCGGTGTGATAAGCCTCCTTGCCATTCTCATCAAGGGTCTCATATGTATTGAAGGATCTGGTTAAATAATCCTTGAGGCCCTGCCTTTTCTCCTCTGGGTTCAGATCTGTGTTGTCATTATATGACTTAATAAGATCGCCCAAATTCTCCTGCAAGTATTTACCAGCATTTCTTTCTGCTAATTGACCTGTATTAGCCGCAATGCTAAACATGTTGTTTGAATCAAGCTGATAGTATGGGGCCTTTAGGATTGATCCCTTTATGACTTGACCGTTTTCATCCCTTAAGTACTGGGGGTTACCATTTTCATCAAGCTTAGCATCATAATAGGGGGCAATAATCTCATTGGTTTCTTTATCCCTACTGAGATTATTATAATCAAAACCCCCATTAGAAATCAACCTAACCTCATTGTTTAGGGTTTCTATTGTTCCATTCCACTTTAGCCCATTGCCCAATTCATCCTCACCAAATGTATACGCCTCGTATTCGCTCTGCCGCTTATCCATAGCGTCATGAAAAGAATCAAACATCGCGGTGTATTGCTCTGCCTCGGTGACTATCTGGCCGAATAGCTCAGCATTATCTGGACTCTGCTTATAGTCTTCTGTTATGAAGTTTATAACAGCCAGCTCAGCGTCATTATAATTCCCCTTGTTTTTTAAGTCAGATAAAGACTCTCTTTGCTGGTTGTATTCCTTTTGCAGCTCCTTGCTTCTCTTGTATTCGAGCTGCTCTCTTTGTCTTCGCTCCGCCTCCAGTCGCTGCCTCTGCTGCTCACTGAATTGTTGCTGCTGCTGAATAACAGGAATTGCTCTACCGATTGCCTCACCATAAGTGAGACTTGGAATAATTGGGACTATAGGATCAGCCATTACGCAACCTCTTCGTTAAATTGAGGCTGACTAAATACGTTCTTGACAGCCTCATAAAACATCATCCATTCTTCTTCGGATACTGGTTCTCCATTCTCAACTTTAGCCTCTATAGCTTCGTACTGAGCGTGTATCTCCTCCCCCTGCTCTGGGTTTAAGACATACTCACCACCAGTTAATTCAGCCTCTTTCTCTCCGCTCTCCTCATCGATTAAAGCTTTCTTATTGGTGTCGTGATTGAACTCCCCTCCCGTCTTGTATATATCTTTATTTTTCAGTATCTCTTCAATCAACCCCCCTGATTCGTACTTTACTTTAAGTCCATTTTTTGCCTCCATCATACCAGTAAAACTCAGCAGGTTTCCAACTGCCCCAGGGATAGCGCTCTCCATTCGGCTTTGAGTCCCAGCTAAATTCTGTTGAGCGATATCTGCCTGCTGACCATAGAACCCAGCCTTCAATTGATCCGCAGCTGTCTGTACACCCACGTTGCGGTCTGCTATATCTTGAGCTGTAGTTGCTGCTGTCTGGCGACCAGCAAGTTCCCTGCCGAATCTATTTGCTAAATCTTGTTGAGCCATATTGTATGTGTCCCCAGCTAAATTCTGAGAACCAAGCATCAGTGCCCTTTCCCCTCCCTCACCATAAGCCCCCAGCTGGTTAGCTTGAATTGTCTGAATGGGATCTATGTTCGCTCCAGGTGATTTACTGCCAGTCATCAAGGCCTCAAGATCCTTTTGCTCGCTGGTTTTTCTGTATTGATTCTTGGCTATATCACCTATGGATCCAAGATAAGATTGCTGAGCAGAAGCTAATTGATCCTCCAGACCAGGGATTTTTTTCTTAGCCCCAAAGTAATCTATAAGACCGCCAGTAACAGATGCCGCAGTTCCTAAAAGGGGCATAAAGTTATTTTTTAAAAAATCTCCCATATTACAAATTTAAGAATTTTGATTTAAACGAGAATCTAGCTTAGAGAAACTATAATCTACGTTAATTGCATGTAACTCAAGAGGTTCGTTGGTTTGAGTTTCCAGCTTGATTCTGGCGTATGGCCCCCTCATCTGATCTCCATTAACAGTAGGATTTGAAATAGCAAAGGCTGGAAATGCACCCCCTCCTCCACCATACCCATTAGTGAATGGAGTCATGTTGTAATATCCTTGAAGCCAATTCGCAATGTTGTTTATCCCTAAGTTAAGTTGAAGAACAAGGAAAGGGTTATAATTCCCCCATCCTGGACCATACCCGAAGGCATTGGTAGAGTTCCCATAAAAGCTCTGTAAATAATTACTCGTAAACCCGCCCTCTAAAGTAAGGTGATTGAACAAGGAAGTAGTGTCGATGGACGTTAGTTGCCCGTTGTAGTAATAGAATGGACCTTTTTTTACAGCGACAGTAACCTGAAAGAATCCAGTTTGGTGTACTCCAGTGGAATAAACATAAGAGGGCTCACTGGTGTCGAAAAAATTAGGATTACTCCCCATTTCATTCCAAAGCGGGTTGATTAAATTACCCTCCTCATCAAGAACCTTTATCTCAGCGCCAATATCAATAGGGAATGGATTCTCAGATATTAGCTTTACATAAATATACTCACCTTCATCATCGAAAGGTGATACAATCTGACTATTAACTGTATCAGCATAATAGCCTATGAACATTATAGGTATTGGAGATATGTTGCCAGTAGAGTTAATAGCGCTCCTTGGCATCTCGGCGTACTTAAATCCCTCCCTACTATCAAAGCTACTAACCTGGCCTTCTTGTCTCTCCCCTGTAGTGTACTCCTCGTTAGTGTAAACGGAGGCTGTCCATGAGTTCGTATTGGTCTCTATTGACAGGGCGTTGAATGCCTTAATTGCTGATGGATCCTGATTAGAGAATACATCAATAGAGGCACCACCATCAACATCATAGAATCTACATCTGTTCTCATTCACGTCGTGCTTCCATAACCCATTCTCCTTTGAGGAAAGCATTGTGTTATTAGTGGTGGCGTAGCAGGTAGGCTCAAAGCTGTACCTCGTGGTCCACAAATCATATTTATCTGAGTACGCTATCGTCATGAGGCATTAGGGAATATAAGCGGGGCGCTATTATCAAGGTTAGAGAGATTGGAGTCGATGGTACCCAAGAACAACAACAAGTCAGGGGTAGCCACGAGGCCATTTCCATCCAGATCAGACAAAACCTGATTGATCGCAGCGTTTAATGTCCAAGATTGAGCTTCGATACGAGTGGCTTCTAGTATGTCTTTCAAGTCCCCAACTGTAAGAGTGTTTTCTGGGGACTCATCACTGAACTGTCCAATCTTTGCTACGATTACATCGACGAGCTCGCTTATGCTAGCAGTTTCAGGGTCGACAAAATTATCTCCCCCCGTAGAGCTAGCCACAGAAAGATCGTTTGGCTGAATGATTCCACCAGTTATCAAATCATTTATGAGGCCATCTGTGAATGATGCTGCATCATCAGTGTTTTGTATATACGCAGATAGTATTTGTATTGGATCCTGTCCATTTGCAACAAGCCCAGTAATGAAATCATTTATATCGATGTTACCATCATTATTCAGGTCGGTAATTACCTCCTCGCCCTCCTCTAAAATTAAACCAGGATCAAACCCACTTTGCTCAATAACCTCCTCAAATGATATTATTCCGTCACCATTATTATCTGTAATTACAATCTCATCATCTTCCTCTGCTGGTGGTTGCGGAGGGGTTTCTGTAACAAGCTCCTGAATAACAATCTCGGCTGGTTCGCTTAAAGAAATTTGCGGAACTGATATAATCGTAAGCAAGTACTCCTCCTTTACTGGGTCATAACCACCGACAAGCATAACCCTCCCATCCTCAGACTCCTTTTGCTTTATTTCTTTTCTGATTAATGAAGCAACACCATTATCAGATATCGTTATTACCCCGCCACCAGACTTGTCCATTTTAAACACCTGGTAGCTATTTGAGTCAGCAAAATAAAGCTTACTATCCACTTTAATGACAGACTCTGGTGAGCTAGACCCATCATCCTGGTTAATGAACACAGGGTCCCCAAGTATCTCCCTTGATGAAATAATGTTTTGGTTTCCAGAAGCATCTGACAGTATGTTTCTGTTTAACGGAACCATACTTATTTTGTTTCTCTGCAATACCACTAAGTACTCACCAAAGCTGGACATGTGATTTATATCACCATAATTCTCAGACAGATCCTTAAAGTTTAGGTTATTTATGTTAAAGGAACTGAAGTTTGATTTCTTTGAGGATGGGTCTGTGCTATCCGAGTAAGTAATGGAGGACTCCCTTATAACCTGTCCTGCTAACTCAGAGTACACGTTTGGCCTACCTATGCTATGAGAATTAGATTTAATAGTGTCATTTGCTGACATTGTTTCTAAGTACACGGACTTAAAGTTTGGGGTTGGATCTGGGAGGACCTCATCATCATCATAAATCAGATCCTCAAAAACACCCCCATTAAACTCCCGTAGATTAACTGGAACTTTCCTGAACCACACATCACCCTTAGTGAGGGATATAGTGCTTGGTACGTGCGTTAAAGGTCCATTGTATCCATCAGAATCATCAGAGAAGGCAACATCACCAGTTTCACCTATCTCGTAATATATTCTGTCCTCCTCATCGGCCATCTGGTAAGGTGAGTATATCTCGAATATGCAATTATCCCCCCACTTGTCAGACCCAGCGGCAACAGAAGTGTAATCAAAACCAAAGGCAAAAGGATTATTCCTCAACACAACAAACGCGCCCTGTTGATTCTTTGATGGTTCCTCACTGAGTGGATTATCCTCCCCATCAGAAAGAAGCCTATAATCAACCACATCGAACTCATAATTAAACACGTACTTTCTTGATCCCCCCTCATCAAATGATATAACCCTGAGTTTATCCCCTTCTGCAAACTTATATATAGATAAACCACCATCAATTCCCCTTGCGCCAAAGGCTGAGGCGTAAGATATATTGCTCTCTTGTAAGTAATTTAAAGAAACATATATGTTCTGATTTGATTCAGAAACTCCCTGATTCTGAATTAATTGAGCAAAAGCTCCCCCAGAAGAGTACTGAACAAACTCCTTCATCGTGGTGTTCTTGGAGTACGCAATTTTGTACTTGTGGGCCCATGATGGAGGCGTGTGATGCAGGGTGAGGTCAATCGAAACAGAGCCTGGAGGACCATCCCTCTCTGTGCTTGAGTACCCAGGTACATAAACGGTGGTTAAAGGATTAACAAAACCGTGCCTTCCCCTCTCATCGTAATAGATAATTCCGAAATCATGATCAGCACTGGACTTAAATGATCTGTCCTGAACATTAACCTCATTCACATAAAAGAAGACAGAAGCTAACTCCGCAAAAGAATGTAGCCTCTTGAAATCTATAGTGCTAACAGCCCCAGTCAAAACACCCTGATCTTCGTTATTCTCAGCAAAATCACCCTCAAGCCCAAGCTCTGGAAGTATAACGCCGAACTCTGTATCACCATCTTCGTTATAAGAGAATTTAATTGTCCCCCCATAAAATACAGTGCTCGCATAAAATGACACGTTTTGGATGACATTTGGGTCTGCATTCACTGTGACTGAACCCTGATTGTATATAAGGGCCTCATCGTAAGGGCTTAAATCTGGGTTTGCATCACCATTAAAAACGCCCTTCTGCCTTCCCCCACATGGCCCTCCCTCGCCGTCAAGAAGCGAGAACTTTGAGGCCGAAGGAAGGTAAGTCCCACTAATATTGTCTCTGTTCTGAAAAAAGGTGTCAGTAAGCCCGTTCTCTGGTGAGAATTTTAAGTACCCTATTTGTCTTAAATAATTGTGTCGAGGACCATTTGGATCTTCCCCCTCGTTTAGCTCGCCCCCATCAAATGGAGTGGTTAAGGAGTACTCTAGCGTTGAGTTTATTCCAGACACAAAGTCCCCCAAAGTAAATCCCTCACTTAAAACAGCTTCTTTCTTGAGTACAATCCAGGATAGATTATTAGATGAACCAGAGGGAGGTGAGTGCAAACAGGTTTCAACTGACACATCATTAATCTCCCTTACGCAAGCCAAGAAATTCATTAATAGGGGAGCATTTGGTTCCTCTGAGTACTCAAGATCAAAAACCACATTAGCCTTATCCACAATAAAATACCCGATTGGGATTCTGTTCTCCCCAGGTTCAACAGAAAAATCAACGTCACTCCCCTCTTTCTTAACCGCAACTATCAAGCTAGCTAATGGATCAGTATCATCATCAGGTTCGTTTATTCTTGCCTGCTTTATTAATTGCTTGTTCTTTAGCTTAAGATCAATGTTAACCTCTGAGCTATGTTTTCTTTGAAGGATTTCAACCCCAAGCGAATCCAACACGTTGTTTTGAAGCTGAGCATCATTTAACGCAGTGTTATTAAGGGAGGGATTAGATTCAAGTGCGTCCTGCCACTTGTAGGCTATTATTGCGGTAATTGCATCCCTCACAAGCTCCCTTCCGCCTTGGGAAAAATCCTCAACTACCTCAAAGCTAGCAACAAATGTTATTGGGGCGCCCTTCAGTATTAGCGGGTTACCAGCGCTAGTCCCAAAATTACAATTTACTTCATCGTCAGCGAAATTCCCCGCGACGGTTTTCCACTTTAAAGTAGAACCAATGGCCCCCTGAATTCCGTCCCCCGAACCAAAAACAGGGTCATCATTATTTGCTCTAAACGAAGCGCCTGTGGCGGTATCGGTTTGATAAACATCTGGGTTTAAGTTCACTCCATCATATGCGGCATCTGGAGCAACCTGTTCCAGAGCTCCAAGGAATTTAGTGCCATGGTAGGAGCCCCCCTCATAATAATAAAGATGCCAGTTCTTTTCTGGGGCAATTGTTATTGAGAAGTTAATGGTGTCTCCAGCTGAAAATGAGTCCTGTACCTCAGTGAAATCTAACTGAAAACCAGTGGACTTATTAGAAGAGTTTTCGTTCCTGGTAATTGCTGGCTTAAAACCAATATTAAGATCAATGAAATCATTGGGTCTATCAGCGTACTGTATGGTGGCGGTGCATGTTGTTTGAACATTATCATACCCATCAATATAATTCCCATACATCAACCTATTAGAGGAAACGGCCTGAGCCTTAGCCCTTCTTGGTAGATTATCGAATTGCTTTTTGGATTCATTGCTTGAAACTCCCCTCGTTACTCTGTCATTGAAGAACTCATAAATGGTTGGTTCATTTGCGATTGATTCAACCTCATCAATAACAAAGAAATCATTTGAGTTCCCTCTCCTCGCAATAATTTTAATCTTAGATATCTCAGGGCCCTGAGCTGGAATTGTTAGAATACACTTATTAAATAAAGAGTGATCCACATCGTTAGCGCCCTGATTAATTATGGTTGGCGGGAAGGCTATGTCTGAGTAGCAAGAAATAGCCGAATCAACCCCATCAGAATATACATTCTGGTAAGCAAACTGAAACCCAGGTTCAGACCTGAAGTTACTTACAGATCTATCCTCATCCCTAGTGAACTCAAAAGTAATTGGGTCTAATGGGGTTTTAGGACACGCGGTAATGAAATCAGCCTCAGCGTAAATATCATCTCCATGTATCTGAAAATTATTTTCAGCCTGGTACGCTCTGTAAACATTAAGCTTTCTAGGTTCGTTCCTGTTATCAGTGAAGTAAAGAACGGCATCCTTCTCAAACTCTGGACCCCTATCGGTAAAGGTTTGGTTATTGATATGAACTACATCACCCTTAACAAACCCCTGGGAATCAAAATTAAATTGTTTACTTCTGTATATGAGTGTAATAATCTCAACCCCATCGTTAGCCAACTTACCCTCTGGATCATAAGCCCAAATACTATGATAAGATGGGTCTTCAGAAAACACAAACAAATAGCATATGCCAGTCCTAACATCAGTTGCGCTACCAATAACCCTATGGTTTGAAGGGAAATCAACCGATGTCGCGATTGAAGTATTCCCTTTTATGTTCTTTAAAACACCTTTATTACCATTATCGTCCTCACCCATGTACAGGTTGAGAGCGTCAAGCATAGAGGTCTTGCTAATCAGCTTTCCATCAGAGTCTGCGTCAAGCTGTCTAGGTGTTATCTTATCTATCGGCATTAGTACTTAGGAGCTAATTGATAGTTCTTTCTAATCACTTGTAGTGCCTCATCCTTTGAGAAGCTAGCAAATCGAGCGCTTGCTTTTCTTCTCTCGTTATAGTACTCCTGTCTGGCTCTGGCCTTTTCGTTTGCAGGGACAGAAGCCTTACGCTCAATTATCTTGTAGTATATGTAGCATCTAAGCGCCTCTTCTGCGTAAACGTGTATCTCTGGGTCCACGGATCTAGCCTCGTCAGCCACATACTCTATAACTACCTCGGATCTACCGCTGGCGGTTTCAATCTCAATCCTATTCTCGTCAAGATTAAGTCTGTACTCACCAGACATATGCCCACCACCAATACCATATAGATTGCCTACTCCACCCTGGTATGTGTAGTTATGAAAAACATATGGGAAGTCACCAATCGGGTCCTGAGTATCCCCCTTTGCAGATATGGTATTTGCGTTAAGGTTGTTTATGATCTTATGATAACCATCAAAATACTGACTGTCACCTAACGGGCTTTTATCAGTAATGTCTGTTGGTGAGAAATCTTTTATGTTGTACTGATTGTATGTATTTGGAACAGCGTCATTCGTGTACTCCCTGGAGTAATTAATGGATTTATTCTCACCAAAAACTCTAACGTATCCGTTATCATCCACAATGCCAATCTTTACCAGACCCGCAAAATCAACTGGGAGGGGTACAGTATTGTTTGCTTGAATCTTGAGCTTAAGTGACTTTATTTTGCTGCCAAAATCAAAGCCCATATCCCTTATTCCCCTGAGCGCAAAGTTCCTTATCGCCGAGTCAGAAGCATTGCTGGCGTAATCATCATCATCAAGAGTAATGATAAAATCCCTAATTACCTGACTAAGTTTTACTTTATGCTGTGCCATTATTCAGATGCTTCTTCTTGTGTTGTAAATGCAGATACACTAGGGTCCCTTAACCTAACGCCTATGAGCTTACCCATCTCCATGACAACCTCACCCAAGTAATGAGGGGGCAACATAAAGTCTCTAGTTGAGTCAACATCTGGGAGTGTTATAGTGGTCCCGTCTATATTGGCTTCATTAAAAGAGAAATAAGGCTGAAGGTCATTCACATTGCCATTCGAATCATAAGACGATGGTCTAGCGTAGTATGTCATTCTAGCCTCATTTGCTATGCCCTCTGGGAATAACTCAATCTTATTAGCAGATAAGTAAGCCACTGGGAACATTTCAGTAGGAGCGGACAGGTTGCTCATTACAATTCTGTCCAGATCCTCAGGGCTATAAATGATCTCGCAGTTTGTTCTATCAAAATAATATTGTGTATCTGTATTTGCAAAGCTGGTTACAGAAACGGATATCAACTTTGAGAAATTAGAGGGCAACTTAAATGAGTCACTTGCCGTTGGGAGGGTAGTGATAAAATTATTCCCCGTGACCTGCACAAATGTGCCTTCATCAAATGCTGCGGGAAACTCCCCTTCCGTGTATTGAAGTGTGCCAACGGTTCCAAAAGCAACGATATCATCAGGCCCAAATAGCTTAGTTCTTATAAAGTAAGATAAATCCTCTAGGCGCTGCTTCCTGACAGACTTATCTCTACCAGGGTCAAACCCTTGCCTTGAAAGTCTCTTAGCGTTTACAAGCTCTGCAAACAACTCGTTATAGATGTTCATCTGAGCTACAGGCGCAAAAGAATTAAACACCTGTGGCGTTATGAACCCTTTCTGCTCCTTATTAACTAAGTCCTTAAGTGCATTATATACTTGTATCACACTGACCATGACACAAATATACGAAAAAGAAAATCAGGCTTATGAGCGCGTCGTAGTGTAGTGATTCTGTAATTGAACAGCTATATTTCTGCAAAGCAAATCGCCTAGGTCTTTCTCAACGATACCAAACCTAGCAATCCTTATTTGAGGATTAGAAACGTTAAACGGAAGGACCATACCAAACTGTCTGAGCTCAATCTTTGTGTCATCATCATTCTCATTTGGCCCTCTATTACCGATCAGCTCACCATCCCTGGAGTATATGAATATCTCCCTGCTCGCAGCTCTTCTTATTACGAAGGTGTACAGATTCTTTTCGCTACTCAATTCGTCACCAGAATCCACCCTGTACTCAAAGCCAGGGGATAAAGAAGGGAATATCTGACTCTGTACGCTAGTAGTATAAGCTACGCTTAAATCGGGCGCTACAACGCGCTGCCCGTGGTTTATCTCAAACTCATTCCCCAATGAGGATCCTGGCATAGGACCCATATTGCTCACAAACGTCTCGGTAAGACTATTTGCCCCAATATTATTAGAGTACAGCGGGTTAAAGAGCGCACCGTCTGGGGCCACAAATGTGATGTATATCACATAATCGGCTAGAGGGAACGGGACATCTGGACTTGTCGGGACAGTAACAAAGTCAATAGTTGAGTGGTAAAAATCGTAATTAAACTCATTGGACTGAACAGTGTATGTTACTGCCCCATCGACCTCAAAAGCAACTGCAAGGACATCTCCTGCTTCGATTCCTCTACCCCCATTAACGACTTTGAAGTCAGTTATGTTAGCAGAGGCGTCTGTACTTACCGTAAATGTAGCATCCTCGCCAAGCGTAATTGTAGTCCCACCTCTCAAAACAAGAATTCCCACACTAGGCTCATCCGATAGATTCGGGTCTAGGTTAACGTTACCAACAATGTGTGACGCAGCCCCAGAGTTAGAAAGGTCTACGCCTACCTTTAGGGATCCAGTAAGGTCAAAACACACCGTTTTCTGTGAGCAGGCTGCATCAGGGTCCTTACAGAATGGCTTAGGGTGCCCAGAGGTTGAGCTTCCAGTAGCATCGTAATCAGAGCCCGATGTTCCGCTATTTGAGAATGAACTAATCGCAACGTTATCAGCTACGGGAATATTCTCTCCAGCAAAATCAATAAATGGCTTATTGCTCGTCTTGAGAAAATCAATGCTATTAACCACTGCGGCAGCATCAAGGCCAGTAACAATACCATCAGTTCCAGTAAGACCCCTCTCTACTGGACGTGCTCGAACCCTGGTGTCAATGGTTGGAGATGGGGATATAGAAGAGAATGTGTTGGTTCCGCCAATCGCGTCAAACTTCATCACATTCTTTGTCTTATCTCTGTTCATGAAGTCTATAATGGCCTCCATGAGCTCAACCTCCCTCCCTATCTCGCAAGTAACCCTAATGCTTGTTTTCTCAAATGACTCACCAGCAAGCGTAAGGCTATTCTCCTCGAATGGAGCAGAAGCATTGAAGTACATCGTTATAGACCCCTTGTCCGCAGCCATATAAGCCAGGTTATTGGCCTGTAAGGTGATAGCACTAATGCCCTTTCCGTTATCAGAAAACACAGCGCCACCCTTCGTCGATGGGTCATTTCGCTTAAATAAGAAGAACTTTTGGGTCATGCACAAATATACGAAAGAAAAAAGCCACCCGAAGGTGGCCTTTCCTTAACCAAGTTCTTTGTCGATTTGGGCAAGTACTGCTGCCCCTCCTTCAGTGAGGCAGTACCTGACAAAAATGTCCATAGGGTCCTTGCCTGGAGGAACTATAATGATAACCTTATTGGTGTCATACCATCGAATAGCATCCTCGGATAACTTTATGACTTGCATTTTCTCAGCCTGTCTGAGCTTAGCCTTCATAGCAACTACAGGGTTATCGAATGAATCAATAAAACCCTGGGGGGATGCTTTAGCCTTAATGAGAAGATCATGCTTAATTTCACTTACTGGTCTGTCTGTATCAATTGAGAACGAAATAGCAACCGCCATAAGTTCATCAATATCTTTTGATCTCAGTAAAGTAATAGCATCATGAACCAGGAACTCATCGTCAACTGTTTGCTCAATCTTAGCGCTATTATCAACCATATAAAACAGGTTACCACCGTTCGCCATGTTTCCTGGATGAACCTCCAAGAAACCCTGTAGGTTTGGTTGATCTGGGTTCACGAAGAGATTCTTATCTCTGAACACAATGGGTGACTTTGTGGCGTACTGTGATTGCTCATCCTTCCAGATAGAGTTCTCACCAGCACAGTAACGTAACTCTCTTACTTTACCTGTGTTGTCATCAAAGATTGTGACTTGTTTTTGACCCAGTAGGTAAACATTTCCCCCCTTGGGGGCCACCCAGTGTTTAATCTCTTTTGAGGCCTTAATCATTGAGGGTACCTGGGAGCTTACTTTAATCCCACTGCTTTTTGGTCTACCCTTTTTTGCAACTGTGTTACTCATAATTAAATAGAATTTATTATTAAAAAAACGGTAAGAAGGCAGGGGCCAAAGCCCCCGCCAAATTACCTAGTAGTGTATTACTTGAGCAATACGTGCTGGTTAGCAGCGCGTGTCACCAAGCAGCATTCTGATCTGTAGTGGAACTTAGCAACGTCCTGGTCATTCGTTCTGAATCCAAGCACATCACCACCCTCAACCCAGTGATTCATCTCACGAGAGTATCCGCCAGCATCCTTGAAGTACATCTGCAATGATGGAGCTCTTTCACCAGTTCTAGCATCAGCAACAGTGGTCATTGGAACCATTGCTCCTTTATAAATGCCATTGCTACCCAATAGGGTTGGATCATTCAAGAGCTTCCAGTCATGCTTGTGGAAGGTGTAACCGCCACGAGTGAATGACTTAAATCCAAGGTTAACAGCCATCTCTGGAGAGTTATTGAATGCACCAAACTGAGAAGCCAATCCAGAAGTGATTGAGCCAGCTCCAGTGATTCCAGACGCCAACATATCGTCAACATTCAAAGAAACGGTTCTGTTTACGTACATAGCGTACTCAGAAGGAGCTCCTTGAGCATCCAATTCCAAAATGATGTCATCGATTTCAGAGAAGTCTGTCACGCTGCCGAAAGCGTCAGAAATAATACCTCTATTCTCAAGAGCAGAGAAGTAACCCTCAGTGCCCACGATTCCATCATTATCCGCTGAGGTGATCGCCGCAGCTGTTTGCTCACCCAAAATCATCAACATTTCGCGCTGATCCATGAATCTCTTACGAGTATCCATTTCACCCTTCACGTACCATCTGTAATCCCCGTTACCAGTATTGATCCATCCAATGTTGGTAGCCTGAGAACCATTAACATGGAATGTTTCTCTAGCAATAACAAAGGTTTGGTCTCTCTTAGTAATGTCAGTTTGATAGAACTGAGTAGGCTGAGAACCTCCCTGAGCGGAGATATTACCGATCACGGAGAATCGGCCTCCATTAGTTGCAGCAAAGGTTCCGTTGCCACCCATGGCTCTTACACTAACGGTAGTTCCTCCCTCTGTTACAACCTCATCAACCAAAAGACGCTCACCAGATGTTTGATCATACAAAACGTCATTTAGTCTTGGTCCTTTACCAGAAGGAACAGTTAATGTAACTGATGTATAAGCAGTGGTACCAACAGGGAGAGTAGCAATAAAGCTATTATGCAATCTGCCCTCTTCCCAGTACTGGATTTGATCAGAAGTTCCAGCATTCTTCTTTGCACCAGTCAACTCAAGGAATCCTGTGATGCCTTGATCTCCATACGTCTTAACGTATAGATCCATATTATCTGGTTTGTTGTACTCCAACAAGTCACCCAAAGAGGTGTACTTATCTGGAGTAGCTTTCAATCCTGGGAATTGATTACTCCCAGATCCAAAGGCTTGTCCTGTAGCAGCCATATTTTCTAAGTTTTAAAAGTTTTTAAATGAACCCAAAACCACCCTGCTGACCAAAGGCTTGTTTTAATTGATCAGAGAGCGTGGTGTCCTGAGTCCTTGTCGTGTTTTGTTTAGGGGTGTTTGTGGACACGTTAGCCGCCGTATTTAGTAGATTCTTTTGACCATCACCAAGGCCGCGTGTGTACGCAGCCTTCACGATCTTGTCAATATTATCTACCACCGCTTGATGCGATGACAGCCTATCAAAATCCCAATTCCCCTGGTCGTCTACAAATTCATTAAAGAATTCATCAAGACGAGCGTTTTTTGATTTAAGCTGATTCCTGTACCCCTCATCAAGTCCGAACTCCAAGGTCTTTCCATCAATGAGGTCAAACTCTAGACCTTCAAGTGAATCGACTTCGGAAGACATTTGAGAAATCCAATCATCATCTATAAAACTTTGGGGTTCTGCCTGCTGAACCTCTGGAGCAGAGTAGCTATCTCTAATCCTATTGATTTCATCCTTGGCTTTACTCCCATCAATTTTTAATTGGAGTTGAGAGAGTCTAATCTCTTCATCCGTATGGATGTCGGGATTCAACTTGTACTTACTTCCAATTAAAAGGCTCAGCTCTTCATAAGAAAGGTTCGGGTAGTTATTTGCCATATCAATTTGAATGGCCGTCATATCATCCATTCCCTCAGGATTCAATGACTGGTACCTGAACCAATCCTCTGGTGCGCGGCCCGTATCTTCTACGAACTTCGCAATAGCGCTGATTCTTTCATCCAAGGCTGGTGCCTCGGATTGTTGAGCCCTAAATAAATCTTCAATGCTTTTAATCTCTCTCCCTGTGCGTTGCTCAAGAAAATCCATTACAGCATCCTCAATTTCATCTATTGAGGGCTCTTGTTGTGAGTACGCTGGCTCAGCGATCCCTTGCTGTTGCTCAGCGACTGCTTGTTCTACTTGTTCCGTAGGCTGTCCCTCAGTAGCTGGAGCTACTGTTTCCTGAATTGTTGGGGCTGCCTGTTCTGTTTGTGGCGCCTGATCTACAGGCTGACTCTGGCTCTCACCCTGATCCATAGAAGCAGCTAAAGCTTCTGGTGAATCAAAGGTTTCGATTTTACCGAGTCCCTCGAAATTATCTTCCATTTGAATTAAATTATTTTATTTTATGCTAGGGTCACAGCTGAGCTATCCAATCCGAATACCCCATACTCAACCATAGTGTCTACTTTAGTGGCGTAGCACTTAAAAGTTTTATTCACCGCAACAGGAATAAAAGCAAATTCTCCGCCCCCAATCTTGGCTACCAAGTCATCATTGTCTGTGTCTTGATAGATGTATACGAAGTTCTCTTTCTCTGAGTCCAGGTTCTGAACATAGAGGTAAGCAGACGTCAACTTATCGTCCGCTTTGTAAACTACAAGCGCATTAGCATTAACAGCGGTTTGAGCCACCTTAGCTCGAATCATGCTGCCAGAATCAGCCGTAAGGTTGATACCAGTAGTCAGATTCAGAGCGCTGCTCATTACATCAGCACTCGTCAGTGTTAACGACGCTCTTACTGTAGCCATTATGCTTCGAAGATTACCATGTACTCAACAGTCATGTTGACAGCACTGGTATCAATGTCAATATCGTTATTTGCGTCCCAAGGAAGCAGAGCCCAATCGCCAGCGTACAAGCGACCCAAAGAAAGGTTTGTTGCTCCGATCTCAATAGTCACATACTCGGCGGCGGTTGTGCTGGTGTTCTTAATGTAAACTTTATGGGCCTTATCAGCGGTGTAATCAGCAGCGGTGATGAGGTTAAAAGCTGTTTGTGCTGTAGCGAAGAACTTTCTAGCGACACCAGTGGTTTGATCCAAACCTGTAGTCACACCAGCCTTTGTCAAGGTAGCTGTTGTGGTCAGGGCCAGGGCGTCACCAGTGAGGTCTCCACTAGAAAGAGTTAATGATGCGGTTGTTGTAGCCATTATTGTTAGTTATATAAATGCAAATATAACAATTATTTTTTAGGCTTTTTCTTGAGCTTGAACCTGCTTACTCTACCCTTTTCTTTTTTCTCCTTAGCGGCTCTTGCTTTTTCCGATGGGCTAAGCTCTCCCCAGGTAGTAGGAGTCTCTGAAGATACTCTTACGCTGGGCCGAAATGTCTTTCTCTCTCCTCCAGTATCTTTTTCACCAGACTGTGTTTGCCATTTCTCTTTAAACCACCTTTTAAGGTTAAGCCCTGCCTTAGTCTTTCTTACCGCCATTCCCCCAGTTTTTTGCGCCAACCTTCCTGCATTTAGCTAAAGCCCCAGAAGCGTAAGCAGAGGGCCATACCTTGTATCTACTTTTTACTTTAGTGTAGCAGGCGTCCCTGACCTTCCCGCCTTTAGCAAGCTTGTCGCATCCACAATCACACTCTTTTTTTCCGCATCCCTTTTTCTTAAGCTTCATGGCTAACAAGCTTAAAATCAGCCTTCTTGACAGCGTTTGGATGTGGTTTGTAATCTCCCTCCATAAGGAAATATCTGCCCCGATCAACCATCCAATGGTAACCAGCAGGTGGGTCAACAGATTTCTTATTGCTGCTAACATTTAACTTCCCCCCTTTATTCTTCTTTATTGTGTTCATGATCCTTTAACCCACTTTTTGCTAGGTGATTTAGTCTTGCTTGGGCTCCACTTTACTTTGTCTGCCCAATACGCTGCGCTGCACTTCCCTTTAGCTATATTCTTAGCATGACGACTCTTAAATGCTTTGCGCTGTCCAGCAGTCTGATTGGTCTTTACGCCAGCCTGACCGAAGCGGATAATCTTAATCTTGCCATCACAACGAACAGCAACAACGTGTGACTTTCCTCCGCTGGTTGATCGCTTAGGCTTGTTCAGCCCAGAGAGACCAAACCGCTTTAGTTTTTTCTTTACATCTTCAGCCATAAAACAAAGATAATAAAAACAAAAAAAGGCCCACGAGGGGCCTCTTCTGTAACACTGAGAAGTCTTATGCGTCGAGTGTAAAGTCTGGGAGAGCTGCGGCTACCGCAGAGTCTACGATCGTGTCGAGGTTGGTCTCACCACCAGCGTTGTTGTACTGGATGTTGAGGTTGTGCATGTAAACACCACCGTTCTCCACCGCTTTTAATGCGATGTATACGTTGCTTTCTTGTACTGATACGGAGAGTACAGAGACTGTTGGGTTGAGCAAGGTGAAGCCACCGTTCTCAAACTCCTTTGTGCCTGTGAAACTCCAGGACTTAGATTCAAATGCAAATGCCATAATTAAAAAGTTTAGTGCAAATATAAGGAAAGAACGTTAGTCAATTTCGTTGGTATGCCATCCTTGACTTACATCGTGAATTAAATCTTTTATTTGTGTGTGGGTATAATCTGTGAGCCCTGCTAAAAATGACGGCTTAACTCCTGAATACTCCACAATAAACTTAGATCCGTCTAGGCTATATCTTAGGGTGTCTGCGGATGTTTCTTCAATCTTCGAAAAGTCCACAAGGCCAAGATCAGACGTGCTCATTATGCAATATGTATTTTCGTAAATAATCATTATGAAGGTATTACAGAGCTGTAGGTCGCGCCATTAGTCAATGTTCCAGAATTAGAGTTGCCAGAAGAGTCATTTGTGTTGTCTTCAAATCTCCACCAACCAACTAAGTTTGTATAAGAAGACAGGTCTCCAGGAGCGCCTGAATTGTATATACTGGTAACGTCACTTGCTGATAGGGGACTGTCGAACATTGCAACTTCATCAATGTTAGCGTCAAGAGCGCTAGTTCCTGAAGGGTAAGCTCCTATTCGAAGGTTGTCGAATACAGTGCTAGAGGAACCACTTATTCCAGAAGAAACTCCATTTCCGTTATGGGCAGGAAAAGTGGACTGACCGTGATTTACAAGAGTGCCGTTAAAATAAAGCCTCATAGATCCGCTATAAGTAGTTCCACCGTATGTGAAGTTTTCTGACGTATTCCAAGTTAGAACAATATGATTCCAGTTGTTTTGACTTAAGCCTGCTTGATAAACATGGTCCCCAGCTGAATTAAAGTCTCCGTAATCCGAAGCTATCCTGCTGAATGGTTTTCCGTGATAAGCACTCGCTGTCTTAGCGTCACTCACAATACTAGACGACCCTATTCTATAGTTTGCAAGAACTGACCTTGCTTGTGGAGCCCCACTAGTATTAAAAAACAGTATTTCAATTCTATTATTTGTGTAATCAGTGGCGTCATATAAACTAAAGTATCTACTTGTTCCTGTTTCGTCCGAAGCTATTTTTACCCAAAGAGAAACAGATCCTGAGTAAGAGTCTATTATTTCAGAAGAAAGGCCAATCTGAAAATAGTCATTTACACCATCAGTAAACAGCGACTTCGTGTTTGTAAAAGCCGCCCCAGACGGAGCGTCCTGACCAGCTACTTTCGCAATACCTGCCTTTGCTACACCGCTTATGCTAGACAAACTAGACCAAGCCGTTCCAGTTACTTTATCAATAGCCATTATGAAAGCTCTATCCAGTCCTTAGATGGGTCGAAGTAAACAATGTTCGTCCCTACTTTATAGCCGCATACCCTTACTACAGCAGAGGCTGTTGTTGGGGCAGTAGTAGTCAGTTGATTTGCTGTCTCACTAAGATAAACAACATCGCCTACACTGCCTCCAGGATCAGCGCCTACGTACACAAATCCTTTAATTAACATTCCGTCAACGTCTGAATCTGTTCCTGTCGAAACTGCTATCATACCCTTGGCCGTAGCTACAGCACTGGCATCTGTATTAGCCCAGTTCCCTGAGCTGTCTAAGTAGTATACGCTTCCAGCCGTTGGGGTGGAGGCACCTTGATACCAAATCTCTGCGCCTTTACCATAGTCTCCCGCTGCGGTGAGACCGCCATCATCTGCCGTCACACCTCCAGTAACCTCGAAAGAGCCGTTTACTCTAAGGATGTCATTATCAAACTCCCCGTAAATCAGTGGGGTGGTGGAGTTGCTGTTCTCTATGTAGAG
>Ga0208644_1000117_pt1 | contig 52500 bp, 55 predicted proteins | sample VirMetDEL_Nov_18_FD_184517 | JGI IMG/M metagenome (GOLD analysis project Ga0208644, IMG submission 184517) | Aqueous microbial communities from the Delaware River and Bay under freshwater to marine salinity gradient to study organic matter... | ecosystem: Environmental > Aquatic > Marine >...
CTGGAGCATTAAAGATGAAGATTATGAAACTTTAGAATGGAACGACAGTAATACCTCCAAAAAACCAACATTAAAACAAATCGAATCTAAACGTAAAGAATGTGAGATCTCTGTTTTGTGGGCGGAGGTGCGTGCACGCCGAAATGTCCTATTACAAGAAAGCGATTTTACACAATTAGTTGATGTTGTTGAGAGTATGCAAGATTCATTGATCGACGAGTGGATGGAGTACAGACGGTCCCTTAGGGATATTACTGATGATTATGCTGATCCAGCATATGTAGTTTGGCCGAATAAGCCAAAAAGAAATTAAGGAAGCCCACGCGCGTTATGCCCAGAACATACTACTCCAACAACCAAATCGGCACATCCACGACAACTTCGACCTCATATGTGGATGCGAATATATTAACACTCACAACAGAGGCCAGCACAAACTATGCTGTTTTTTGGACAGCGCTTGTGGACGCATCCGTGGCCGCCAAGAGCGTGGTCGTGAGGGTATTGTGTGATGGCACAACTCACCATGAGTCTGGTATCTATCAACATTCATCTAGCTCCCTAAAAAGAACAGTGACCGGCGTTACTGTTTTTGAAGAAGGTGTATCACCAGGCAGCACAGATTTCAAACTCCAATTTAAGAGTTTTGACGGCACCAGTGTTAGGATGTATGACTCGTACCTCACAGTCATGGAGTTGGTAGCTACTGATGTATTCAGCACAACTTTGGGTGAGACGTCTTCTATTAATGCTACCGGCGCTGATGGTGATTCTGAGTATACAACGTTGGATGAGATTACTGTCCCTGCGGGTAATTTTAGTGTTATGGCTTCTTCTTCGTTTGAGAAAGTAGCACTTTCTCCAGAACTCGACGGCAATGAAGTTCGGAACCTAATTTGGGACGATACTAATAATAATGCTTACGGGTACGTCGATGGCTTACCTGTAAACAACTACCTAGCTGGCACGACAACCACTAGGTTAGATGTAAATATGCATTATTGGTACGCTACGAATATCACAACCGTAGGTTCAACTAATCTTGACTATAGGGTGCAAGCTGAACCAGATTCGACAACAGGTTTCTATACCATCCAGTACCCAGGGTACTGGAAGCACCGTACTATCTTAGCACTGGATCAAGATGCGTTCTCGCAAACTATTGCCGAGACGATGGAGAATGTTCAAGCCGTGACATCCACGGTATCAGGGACTGACACAAATTGTGTTGTCAGCGCTGAAGCGGAGGTTTCTGGCAATAAGCTTCTTGTAGCGTCTGCTTATGTCACTTCGGGCTCATCAAGTATTGCAGTCAATACTCTACCGATTGCTGACGGGACTGCGTTGTACACAACAACCACCCCTTCCTTCATTTCAACAGCCGCTCAATCTTCGCTGAATTATTATATGTACCCTATCGGGTTTGTTGGCGTTGTTAATGTAACTGCAGGTACTGGTAGTTACGGTTGGGAGCACTGGAACGCCTCTACTAATACTTCACGTATTGGCCGAGCCAGCATGCTATCTCACGACCTAGATAATGAGAACGGTGTGAATTGGAACACCAAATATAGTGGTGTATGGAAAGCAGCTCGAACTATTAGCGTGAAGACTAGCGGGACTTGGAAGACAGCTTCTGATGTCTACGTTAAAGATAGCGGTGCTTGGAAGACTTTGATCAAAGACCCTGTGAGGTTGGCTGGTAATACAGGCTTGGCCATTTCCTCTGAATACAGTAGCAACTTTACTGCATTACAGGGCTTCACTGTAACTAGATCACGACCAGCTATTAACGAAACTACCGTTAAAAGTGTTGACTTTACATTAACGACGGTTAATGTCCCTGCAGGGACTTCTGTGCCTTATACTATCACAGGTATCTCGGGAGCTGACATTACTGGCCCGTTAACTGGTAACTTTGTGGTCGGAACGACAGATGTTATAACTGTTACAGCTGTCACGGACAGCCTCACTGAAGGCACTGAAACTATTACATTCAGTCTAGATAATGGTGCAGACAGCACGACTGTCGGTATCCTAGACACAAGTCTGACGCCTCCACCTCCTCCACCGCCTCCTCCACCACCTCCACCGCCTCCTCCACCACCTCCACCGCCTCCTCCACCAGTTGGTACATGTGTTGGTATCGGCACTCTTATCGATATGTGGGATGGTACAAGGAAGCCTATCGAAGAAGTTGTCGTGGGAGATACGGTTATTACACTCTCGGGTGTTATGGGAACAGTGATGGATGTGGAAAGCCCACCACTTACTTTGAATAGAAGAATGTTACGTTTCTACCATGCTGATGGTTCTTACCTGAGAATCTCTGACGATCATGAAATGTGGATCGATCATGAGTTCCAAAGATGGGGTGTTGCAAACTATAACTGGTGGTTGTTTGAATACGAAACCATCATGGATGATGGTGGATCTGTTGCTGCTGGTGGCGTCGATTGGGGGCGGCATGAACACCCATTACCTACTGTACCTTTCAAGGAATACAAGTATGCAACATCATACGGTTGGATCACAACTAAAGGTGAATACGAAGCTACACAAGACCCAGAAGAGCGTTTATATAACTTAGATCTCGATCAAGGTGGTGGATTTATAGCTGATGGTTTTGTTATCTATGCAGGTAACTGTAAACTTGAAGATATAAAGGACACTGAATGGAATCCACCTAAGAAATAAACCCTTATTATGAATATATTGGTAAATGGATTGTATCGCTCCGGTAATAACTGGAGCGAATACCTTATAAATGAAAATATCATTGGGTGCACCCATGTCGACATTAATCATTTCCCATTAGCACACCATCCATACTTTAATTGGCACGACTTTCATATTATGATTTTTAAGAACCCATACAATTGGGTTAACTCTATCATGAGACAAAGTTGGGATATGCCATTTTTCTACGACTTAGAACCAACCGAGGGCTGTAAAGAGGTTAACATTAATCTTGGATACCCTAGAGAAACCACAAAAGACAAACCAATAAAAAAACAATACACCATTAGTTTGCAGAAGTTAATTCGTTGTTATAATAATTATTTTTATTATTGGAGCAATCACTTACGGGGCATGACTGGTAAATATGTATTCGTGCAATACGAACAAATCTTAGCGAATCCAGAAAAGTTTTTAGATTGTATTTGTGGGAAAACTGGATTGAAAAGGAAAGGGGTATTTACTAATTCAGGCACTGTTCATTCTTCCAGGGATTGGGTGGCGTCCAGAGAACAAATATACTTGGACCAGCCAAAGATGGATAAATCTATTTCAGATGTGGTCAGACAAGATTTAGATAAAGATATTATGTCAATGTTAGGATTTCAATATCTGGATTGAACGTCGTAGGCAGTTCTTTACCCTCATGCGCCGCCTCGTATAAAAGACAAAGCATAGCATACTTAGATCCTTTGATTATTCTACCAGAACTGTGTAGGGTGTCTTCCCAACCATCTCCATCATATTTAAAGAACACCAGAGAGTTTTTCTTTGGTTTTATAGATATATCAAGTTTGGGGAAAGACAGTTTACCACCAATATAATCTTCATTTAAATATAATAGGCTAGAAGCTAATCTTTGACCGCGATTGCCTATGATACTCACATCATCAGTGAAAAACTTATCGTAATGCGGGGTGAACTTTTCGCCCTTGACGTACTTTATCATCTGTAGACAGCTCAGTTGGTATACATGTGCATTATTAAGATCAGCTATTCTGGATGATAATATCTCAGAGATATTATTCTCGAATACATTCATATAAATACTTTTGCTGGTTCTTTCGTTATTGGTATGTTCGGCTGGATCGCCCTCATCACCGACAACTAAAGATTCCTTGAACTCTTTTGTTTCAATATATTTGAACAGCTGTTGATTTTCATGATCGCTTATGAAATCGAATATCTCGACAATCAATGGAGATTTGCTGTGTAATATGTGATTGAATGATTCCAAAGAGGTCATAATGTTACAGATTTTATGTTATTATAATTAGGAGTATTTATATAATGATACCATGTGATTTCCTGGATGGTGATCTATTTAGACTTATGTCTTCGCAAGATTCAGACGATGGCGGTGATATCCAAACAAACTTCTCGAGAATCCACGCTTTGTATGAATATTTTGAGATGAATCCAGAACTCATAAAAGACAAAATTGTTGTGGATTTTGGAGCGGGCAACGGAGCCTTGGCTGTTGGGTTGTGTAAGCTTGGTGCTAAGAGAGTTATAGCCATTGATTATAACGATGACGCCTTGCAGTGTTGTAAGGACGCAGCCGAGAAGTATAATGTTGATATTGAGGTAATAAAATATATTGACTACAATAAGATATACGGTGATGTGTTGGTGGCGGCTGGTGTGTACTATGAAGGTTATAATACGGAGTGTAACTGGCAATATATTTTGATGAATATGGAAAACTCTATACCAACTTATATATGCTCCGGAACCCTCTGTCGAAACGCGCATAAAACTATAAAATTAAATAATCCCAATATTATACACAGCACACAGCTCGTTGACATATGTGATGGATTCGATAGTTCTAGTTGGGCTGCAAGTGACTTAAAAATAGAAATGTATGAAGTTGGTCGTGCTCCGCACGAGGTTGAACCGGCTAAGAAACGAAGGGCGTGGATGGACAAAAATCAACATGCATACCGTTGCGTGCCACTCAGTATAGCCAACACGTATGGTTGGGATATCTTACTACCAGCCGACTTGGATGTCGAATGGGATGGTGGTGATGATCGATCTTCAGTAAAAATACACGGCAATGATCACTTATATGATAGTCATTTTGCTTCGGGCACATTTACTATACAATCGGGTAATACCTGGAAGACACCAGAAGACCACCAAATTATGTGTATGCCTATACCTAACCCAGATCAGTATGACATAATTTCATTAACGGCTATAATGGAATCAGATAGATTAATGTATCCATGGTTTGTGACATGTAAGATAACCAGACCTGGTAGATACCAGATGCCAGCCGGAACACCTATATCGAGGGTCGTGCCGATAAAATTAGGCGATATCATAGATAGCGAAATATCTACAGCTACCGAGCCTGAAGAATATAGAGAATATAGACGATGGCAGACTGCTGTAAGAAATAACAAGCCGGAAGATGTTAAATGGCAGAAGTTCTACCACAAAGTTGCAAGATACACTAGTATAAAATCACCAAGGGTCCATAATAATGATGCATAAAGATCTATTAATCATCGATGATTTTCTAAGCTATGATGAATGCGACGAGTTAGTTGAGTTGTATCATGACACTGATGTTATTATTGAACAGGAAGATAATGTGTGGACTGGCAGAGGGAGATGGCCAACATATACTGACGTTCAGAAAATAAAACTTAAAGAAAAAAGAAAACTCTTAACACAAGATTATTTCAACAAAAAGTTAGAGTTATCGAACTTACATATGATGGTATGGGAAGTTGGTCACGAGATGACACCGCATTCTGATTATGGTGCAAATAATGAATTCCCTGGGCGGGATTATGCTTCTGTGATTTATTTGAATGAAGACTATGTTGGGGGAGATATATACTTTCCAGATTTAGGTGTCACACATAAACCAAAAAAAGGTCAGTTAGTTTCTTTTCACGGTGGAAACACTTTCCACGGCGTTAAACGCATCTCTGAAGGTACAAGATTTACTAATATTTGTTGGTTCCAAAACGTATAAATAGACCTAGAGATATTTTAAACCAAAAAAAACAATGGATCATTAGAAATGACAAATAGTATCGATATTTACCACCAACAGCTTCTAAGTGATATGAATTTATACGCTGGTAGTATTGATGGTGTTATAGGACCAGAGACAAAAAAAGCCATCAAAAGATTCCAGATGATGAATGGTTTGGAGGCTGATGGAGTAGTTGGACCGAATACTAAGAATGCATTCCAAGAGCAATTATCTAAGAACCCCAACACTGGCACAAGAAGTTCATTTCTTTCCATTACTAAAAAAGGGTATAAGGTCTGGCCAAAGGAAGGCACATCTTCGCTCAATAAGTTTTATGGTGGTGTTGGTAAGAACCAAACTTCAATCGCAATTCCATATAAAATGTACTTAGCTTGGGACAAAAAGAAAAGCGTTAAACGTATTACTTGTCACGAGAAAGTAGCTGATTCATTACAAGCTATACTGTCCAACGTAAAGAACACATACTCACAAAGGCAAATTGAAGAATATGGTTTCAACATGTTTGGTGGTTGTTTGAATGTGCGTAAGATCAGGGGCGGAGATCGTTACTCTACACACTCATGGGGGTGTGCTATCGATATCGACCCAGCCCGAAACCAACTGAAGTGGAAGTCTGACCGAGCTTTCTTAGCCCGACCCGAATGTATGGATTTCCTTGATTGTTTCAAACAAGAAGGTTGGTATTCATTGGGTGGTGAGAGGAACTTCGACTGGATGCATTTTCAGGCTTGTCATAGGTAGTATACGAAATGAGAGGTAACGATTACATCTACAACGAAGGGTTCGTCTACCAAGACCCTTCTGTGACCTTTACAAACATATCTAGGGAACACACTTCTCAGAATGTTGAAAAAGTTGAAGCTGATAGTTGGATAAAAACTAAATGGAGACCATTAGTTGCTTGGCAGTATTTGGTTGTTTGTTTATTTGATTTTATTATCGCCCCTGTTACTACAATGGTTTTCTTTCATTCAACAGGCGGTGATTATGTTCAGTGGGCGCCATTGACCATCCAAGGCGGTGGTTTGTATCATTTGGCTATGGGTGCTGTTCTTGGTGTTACTTCTTGGTCCAGAGGGCAAGAGAAAATCAATCGCGTAGAGCAAAACTACTAGAATATAAATACTACTAAACAGGAGTTGAATAAATGGCTGAACCAACAACACGTAGTGAATTCCAGGAAAGTTGTTTGCGAAGACTAGGTAAACCAGTTGTGGAAATTAATGTGGATGACGATCAAGTTAGTGATCGTATCGATGAGTCCCTGCGTTATTTTTGGGATTACCATTTTGACGGTGCGTCACAAACTCATTACAAACATCAGGTTTCACAGGCCGATAAAGATAACAAATACATTACAGTTCCTGAGAATATCATCGGCGCTGTTAAGATTTTCGACCTTGGATCAGCCCTTGGTACTAATAATCTTTTTAATATCAGGTATCAGATTGCATTGAATGATTTGTATACATTGACATCAGTACAAATGACTCCATATGTTATGGCCATGCAACATATCCAATTTTTGGAGCATATCCTTGTTGGAAGGCAACCGATGCGTTACAACAGACACATCAATAGAATATACTTGGATATGAATTGGGATCGATTGACTGTAGGTGAATATTTGATTGTTGAAGCCTATCAAATAGTAGATCCTGATGTGTATAGCGATGTTTGGAAAGATAGATGGTTAGCCAGGTATGCATCTTGTTTGATCAAACAACAATGGGGTACTAACCTCAAGAAGTTTGAAGGAATGCGTATGCCAGGCGGACTTGCGTTTAATGGCCAACAGATTTATAACGAAGCAACTGAAGAGAGAGAAAAGTTAGAACAAGAGATGATCTACACTTATTCACTCCCTGTTACAGATATGATCGGATAACGCACTCGTGACAACTTCAGTCTTCTTCAACAACTTTGCGAGTTCACAGGAGCAAAACCTCCTGGAGAATCTGATCATAGAATCCATAAGGATTTATGGACAGGATATGTTTTATTGTCCGAGAACATTAAATCATTATGATGATGTTTATGGGGAAGATGACATTTCTAGCTACGACAGTGCGCATCAAATTGAAATGTACATTAAGTCCATCGACGGATTCAGTGGCGACAATGATTTTATGTCTAAGTTTGGTGTTGAGATCAGAGACCAAGTAATATTCTCGATGGCCCAGCGAGTATTTGACATGGATGTGGGTACCACCACATCACAGACACGTCCCAATGAAGGCGACATAATATACTTCCCATTGAATGGCAAAAGCTTCATCGTTCGTTATGTCAATAAGTTCGAGATGTTCTACCAGTTAGGCGCTTTGCAAACTTGGGAAGTGACTTGTGAATTATTCGAATATTCTCATGAAGTATTCAATACCGGGATACCTGAAATTGATTCGATCCAACAAGTGTTCAGTACTAACCAACTCGATTGGGTTGTTATGGATGAGAATGGTAAATTTATCACGGATGAATCCTCTAATATTATTGTCAGGGAAAACTCATCTATAGAAGACATTATACCTAACTCTGATAATTACGAAATTCAACAAGAGTCTGATACGTTTATCGATTTCTCGGAAATGGATCCTTTCTCTGAAGGAGCGCTGTAAAAAATGTTTAATTCTCCATTCTATTTCGGGTTGATAAGGAAGTATGTGATCCTTGTCGGTACTTTGTTTAACGATATCAAGATATCTAGGACAGATGGTGTGGTTGACACTACTGATTGTCACACTAACTTCGGCGCTCAAACTGCACTGATTAAAGTTCCTATCACATACGCTCCAAAAGATAAGATGTTGGCGCGTATAACACAAGACTCTGATATCGACCGAGATACAGCGGTTATTCCACTACCGGCTATTTCGTTCGAGATGATTGACCTTGCTTACGACTCTTCAAGGAAGTTAGGCAACGTTAAACAAACTCGTATAACTGATTGCGCAAACTCTAGCATCACGGCATCACAGTTCAATCCAGTGCCGTATAATCTGAAGTTCAGGGTGTATGTTTACGCCAAAAACGCTGAAGACGGTACTAAAATAATTGAACAAATACTGCCATTCTTCACGCCTGATTTCACAGCTAGTGTGCACCTCATTCCTGAGATGTGCGCCACTATGGACATTCCTATTGTGATGGATAATATCGACCTATCAGATACATACGAAGGTAGTTTTAAAGATAGAAGGTCTATTATATGGACTTTGGACTTGACAGTAAAGGGTTACTTCTATGGTCCTATTAAAACTTCTAAATTAATTAAATTCGCTAACATCAATATGTACACACCCACTGGTACTATAGCAGATGCTATCGGTGTGGCTCCAGTTTCTGAGAAGATCACGGTTCAGCCAGGATTAGACGCGAACGGCACCGCCATCAATTATTACGGTGGTCCCAATAACACAACTGGTACTATCGCTTATACTTCCATTGAAAAAGATGATGATTACGGTTTCGTGACAATGATTTACGACACTGACGATTTGATATAATAATTATAAAGTTGAGTTTTGAATGTTATGAAAGATATTATTGGGGAATCCCTTGGGTTAGACGATGAATCAGAACCAGAGACAGGGAATACAGAACTGCAGGTAATTGACGTGGACGAGTCTGACGACACCGCTTCCGAGGATTTCGATGCGGCTCGTGTTAATATCCATAAAGTGATAATGGACGGCCAGAGCGCTATTGACACGTTGACGCAAATCGCAGAAAGCTCACAACATCCAAGAGCGTATGAGGTTCTAGCGACATTGATGAATACTATGCTTCACGCCAATAAAGACCTTATGACTTTACAGGAAAAAAAGTCTAATATAACTGGCATTGAACGTTCGCCTTCTGCGGGTAAGACTATAAATAATAATCTTTTTGTTGGTTCTACATCCGAGTTACAAAAAGTGTTGAAGGGTATTAATGAAGATAATGAACCAGACAATTAATAACACCAAAGGTTATAATGGTAATGTACTTCTAAAGAGAGCCAATCAACAGATTGAATGGACCGAAGATTTGGTCCAAGAATGGGTCAAATGTGCAGAAGACCCTCTCTATTTTATCAAAACATACATGAAAATCATCACGCTGAATGAGGGTCTTCAGACCTACCAGCCTTGGCCATACCAAGAAGAAATGATTAAGAAGTTTGTTGATAATAGATACACTATTGTCACTACAGCAAGACAGGCTGGTAAGTCCACCACGACATGTGCATTCATTTTGTGGTATATCATATTCCAAGCAGACAAGACAGTTGCATTGCTGGCGAACAAAGGCGAAACAGCTAGAGAAATTCTCGGCAGAGTGCAGCTTGCATACCAACATCTACCAAGATGGTTGCAACAAGGCGTTAAAGAATGGAATAAAGGTTCGTTCGAGTTAGAGAATAACAGCCGTGTTATCGCCGCGGCCACATCAGCCTCTGCTATACGTGGTTATACAATCAACCTCCTCTTCATCGATGAGGCTGCGCATATTGAAAACTGGGACGAGTTCTTCACTTCCGTTTATCCTACCATTTCGTCCGGTACTGATTCTAAAATCGTTCTTGTTTCAACACCAAACGGGCTGAACCACTTCTATAGTACATGGCAAAACGCCATAGAAGGTAGGAATGGGTATGCTAATATATTAGTCTCTTGGAAAGACGTCCCAGGGAGGGATGAGGCTTGGAAGGAAGAAACCATCGCCGGTATGAACTTCGATCACGAGAAGTTCAATCAGGAGATGAACTGTCAGTTCTTAGGTTCTTCCGGTACTCTTATTTCTGGCTGGAAGCTAAAGGAGATGGTGCACTTATCCCCATTGACAGAGCGGGATGGTTTAAGTCAATACGTAGAACCAGAAAAAGAGCACGTTTATGTTATGGTGTGTGATGTTTCGCGGGGTAAAGGGTTAGATTATTCAGCCTTCCAAGTTCTAGATGTAACAAATATGCCGTACAAACAAGTCTGCACGTTTAGGAATAACTCATTAACACCAATAGACTATGCTGATGTTATATACCGCATTGCCAAGAACTATAATAATGCGCTTGTTTTGGTCGAAATTAACGATATTGGTGAACAAGTTTCACACTCAATTCATTATGATTTCGGTTATGATAATATGCTGTTCACTGAGAATGGCGGTCGTCAGGGTAAACGTGTTACTTCTGGATTTGGTAGTAAGAAATCGGATAAAGGTATAAGAACCACAAAGATTGTAAAATCTATTGGGTGTTCTATGTTGAAGTTGTTGATTGAACAGAATCAGCTTGTGGTAAACGATTTCACCACAATTAACGAGTTGTCTACATTTTCTAAAAAGAGAAACTCATACGAAGCCGAGCCTGGTAAACACGACGACCTTGTTATGTGTTTGGTTTTATTTGCCTGGCTTAGTGACCAACAATATTTTAAAGATCACACGGATATCAACACACTTAGTTCGTTGAGAGAAAAGACAGCTGATGATATGGAGCAAGACCTAGCACCATTTGGGTTCTTAATGAACGGCAGGGAAGATCAAGGTCTTGAGATAGACAGCTACCATGAGAACTATGCGCCAGACGAATGGATGTGGAATATGAAAGATTTCTAAGAACTCCATTATAATAAATACATTATATGTGTCAATAAATACCCATTAACAATAAATCCTCATCAAAGGAGATAATAGATATGGCATTTCAGCTAAGTCCAGGCGTGAATTTTTCAGAAGTAGATCTAACCACAGTAGTGCCTTCAGTGGCGTCTTCTGATGGCGCTATTGCTGGCATTTTTAAGTGGGGACCGATCGGCGAACGGGTTCTGATCGATTCAGAAAACCTTCTAGCACAACGTTTCGGTAACCCAACAAACTCTAATCCAGAAACATTCTTTACAGCCGCTAACTTCCTAGCGTACGGCAATCGCCTTTACGTTTCACGAGCCGGTAAGACTACTGGCACAACACCTCAAGTATATGCTAACACAACAGATACTGGTGACACCACATTCTCTAACGTATTCACATGCACAACCACAAGCCTTGAAGTAGGTATGTATGTGACACAGTCAAGCAACACAACAATCCTGAATGTTGATACCACTCCTTCAATCGTTTCTTTGAACTCTACAGCGGTTATTCTTTCTGCTGCTGCATCAGTTAACTCGTCCGCTAATACACTATTGTATTTCGCAAGACCTGATACAACATACACAGCTTGCGCTGTAGATGCAGCTAATACTTCCGCTGTTGTAGGTAATCTAGTAAACCAAATTGTTAAGAACGAAAATACATATACATCTAAGGATGGTAATTTCGATCTTGATGTGCTTTACGTTGGCCGCTATCCTGGCGAGCTAGGCAACTCTCTGAAGGTTTCTGTATGCGATACCTCTAGTGGATTTAGTTCAAATGTTGAAGTTGGCAACTCTTCGTTTGGTTCTGCAGTTAGCTTTAGGATCGGTGAAACAACAGCTACTGTTAAAGCTTTAGGATCATCTAATACGGCAACATTAGGTACAATCTCTAATAATATCACTCTTGGTGATTATATTCTTGCTGGTAACGCTGACATTGGTGAGCAGTATCTGCTTGTCACATCTAAGGCTGTTACTTCTAACACAACAGCAAATCTTGTTGTACCGAATACGGGCGTAAACACAACCACTAACTTCTTGGCTGTTACTAATCACACTAACGGTGTTTTAACACTCACTCCAGGCGATGCGGTTATCTACGCTAATAGCGCAACTATTGTCACAGGACTTACTTCTGGCTCGACATACTATGTCAAAGAAGCTAATACCTCTGGCATCACAGTTTCAGCTACTCCATTCGGCGCTGCTGTAAACCTTACTGATGTTGGTACTGGTAATCATACCTTTACTTCTAACACTTCAACACTTACGGTGACTTTCCAAGATCCTTATCGTTTGCGTGAAGATTATAACGCCAATAATATCCAACGACACTGGGAATACTTTAACGTTGTTGATGTTGCTCCAGCCCAATCCGATCATGTTCGTTTGAATGGTAACACATCAGCTAATGATGAACTACATATTGTCGTTTCTGATGAAGATGGCGGTTTCACAGGCGTTCCTGGTACGATTCTTGAAGTATATAAGAACGTGTCCAGAGCTACTGATGCCAAGAACAATGATGGTTCTGGTAATTACTACAAAGATGTCATTAATGACGCTTCCGAGTATATTTGGTGGGCTGCAGACCGCACTCTAGCTGCTTCTGCTACTTCAACGAATATCGCTTCTGCCACCACAACTTCACCTGCTTCGATGTCTATGCGTTTCGGTAGTGATGGTTTAACAGAATCCACAGCAACACTCGGTATCCTCGGTGATGCGTATGATATGTTTGCGTCAACTGAAGATGTCGATATTTCTTTGATTATGCAGGGTAAGCCTATCGGCGGTGCAACAGTTGTTGCTGGCGAGACAATCTCCAACTACCAACTAGCCAACTATATCATCGATAATATCTGTGAAATCAGAAAAGATTGTGTTGCTCTAATCTCACCCGATCTAGATAAAGTTTTGAATAACTCTGGTAGAGAAGCTCTTAGTTTGAAAAACTGGAGAGGCGCAGTTCATAATAGTTCTTACGCTGTTCTTGATTCTGGTTACAAATACCAATACGATCGTTATAACGATATTTATCGTTGGATTCCGCTCAATGGCGATATTGCTGGCTTGTGTGTTCGGACGGACAGCACAAACGATGCATGGTGGTCTCCAGCTGGTTTCAACCGCGGTAACATTAAGAACTCTGTCAAACTAGCATTCAACCCTAGAAAAGCTGAGCGTGATGTGTTGTATCCAAACGGTATCAACCCTGTCGTTACTTTCCCAGGCCAAGGAACTGTTTTGTTCGGCGATAAAACCCTCCAAGCTAAACCTTCTGCATTCGACCGAATCAACGTTCGCAGATTGTTTATTGTGTTGGAGAAAGCTATCTCTGAAGCCGCGAAATATTCACTGTTTGAATTCAATGACGCGTTCACTAGATCACAATTCAAGAGCTTGGTAACACCTTACCTACGCACCATCCAAGGGCGTCGTGGTATTACTGATTTCCAAATTATCTGTGATGAATCGAACAACACGGCTCAAGTTATTGATGCTAACCAGTTTGTTGGTGACATTTATATCAAGCCAGCACGTTCTATTAACTTCATCCAGTTGAACTTTGTTGCAGTTGGCTCTGGGGTGCAGTTCTCAGAAGTTGTTGGTAAGAACTAATAAATATAATCAAACATAATATAGAAAAAAACAAAGGAAAAAAGAATGCCTTTTAATATTAGTTCTTTCAAAGAAAACGGTCTAGTGTATGGGGGCGCTAGACCATCCCTATTCAACGTCTTTATGTCAGTCCCAGGTGGTATCGGTATCGACAGTGTTTCTGTTGACAAGTTTAGATTTGTTTGCCGTGCCACTGAAATGCCTGCTTCCGACGTTGGTGCTGTCGACATCCCTTATTTCGGCCGACGCATCAAAGTTGCTGGCGACCGTAACTTCTCTAGTTGGTCTGTTGCTGTAATGAACGACGAAGACTTTGCAGTGCGTTCTATGTTCGAAACATGGTCCAATGCATTGAATCGTATGGTTTCTAACGTCCGCGATGCCAATCTTTCTTCTGAAGAATATAAAACTGATTTAGAGATTGTCCAATACGGAAAAGATGGTACTACATTGCGCTCTTACCAGTTGATTGGTGCTTTCCCAACAAACGTTGGTAGTATCGGTCTTAGCTGGGATCAGCAAAATGCAATCGAAGAGTTTAGCGTCAACTTCGAATACGATTACTGGGTTCCAGGCGTAGAGTCTTCCGATAAGAAGGCTGGTGGTGTTAACACATATGGACCACAGACAGATCAAGACGGTGTAAACGGACCTTCATAGGTCTGATATGTTGCGGAGGTCCACTCAATGGACCTCCTAAATATATGCGTATATTATGGTATTTGGAGATTTAAATGGCTGAATTGTTCGGTTTCGAGTTTAAGAAAAAGGCTGGTAAGCCAGAGTTGCAGTCTTTCGCCCCACCCGTCGATCAAGACGATGGCGCGTTAGAAATTGCTGCAGGTGGAGCTTATGGTACATATGTCGATTTGGACGGTACTGTAAGAACAGAAGCTGAATTAGTTTCTAGATACAGGCAGATGTCCCTTATACCCGAGTGCGATTCCGCTGTTGATGAAATCGTAAACGAAGCTATTTCCATCGAAGACCCCAACCTAGTCACACTTAATCTCGATATGTTGCAGATATCTGAAAAACTCAAATCAGTTATGCGGGCTGAGTTCAAGAATTGTCTGAACGTTATTAGTTTCAATAAGTTTGCATACGAGATCTTTAGGCGTTGGTACATTGATGGTCGTCTTTATTATCATGTTGTGATTGATGATAAGAAGCCAGCTGAAGGCATCAAAGAACTCAGATTCATCGACCCAAGAAAAATAAGAAAAGTACGTGAGGTCGAGAAGAAAAGGGGTACGCAATCTGGCGCAGCCGGTGATTTAACTATATCTAAAGTAACCAACGAGTATTACCTTTTCAATGATAAAGGTTTTGATGACGGCTCCAAACATGCACCTGGACGCACTGGTACATCAAATGCTTCTGGCCTAAAAATTGCTAAAGATTCTATTGTCCATGTGGTTTCTGGATTGACAGATAATAACGGTAAAATGGTTCTGTCATACCTTCATAAAGCTATTAAGACGCTAAATCAGTTAAGCACTCTAGAAGACGCACTTGTTATCTACAGACTTTCAAGAGCACCTGAGCGCAGGATTTGGTATATCGATGTTGGTAATCTACCTAAAATGAAAGCCGAGCAATACGTCCGTGATATTATGGTCAAACATAAAAACCGCTTGATCTATGATGCTTCTAGTGGCGAAGTCAGAGATGACCGTAAATTCATGACAATGCTGGAAGATTATTGGTTACCGCGTCGTGAAGGTGGTCGTGGCACAGAAGTAACAACACTACCAGGAGGCCAAAATCTTGGTCAAATGGATGATGTTCTTTACTTCCAAAAGAAATTCTTACAATCCCTTAACGTTCCAGTGAGCCGCTTGAACTCAGATGCTTTATTTTCTGTTGGTCGCGCTACTGAAATTACAAGGGATGAATTAAAGTTTAGTAAATTTATCGTTAGGTTGCGTTCTAGATTCTCTCACCTATTCATGGAGATTCTTAAAAAACAACTGATCCTTAAAGGTGCATTCACTCTTGAGGACTGGAAAGAAATCAGTGGTCTGATTAAAATTAATTTCGCCAAAGACAACTACTTTGATGAATTGAAGACAGCTGAGATTCTCGAAGGACGTCTGAACCAAGCTAAAGGTATCGCAGACCTTGCTGAAAAATACTATTCGCATAAATGGATACGTAAAAATGTTCTTAAACAATCTGAAGAAGATATTGATCTCCAAGATTCTGAAATACAACGCGAAACGGATTCCCAAGATCCAAGGTGGATCAATCCTGCATTAGACCAAGTACAGCAGAATAGAATTTCTCTTAATCAACAACAGCAAGAAATGCAACATCCGCAACAAGCAGAAGCCGCACCAGAGGAAGATGAAAGAACTGAATCTGTTAGGCAAGCTATGATGACCGTCAAACAAATGGAAAATCGCGGCAAAGAAAACAGATCGATGCAAGATCAATCGGCGTATAAAGCTGCAGTACAGGTCGTCGCTAAAAACCCAGATATCGCAAAAAGCCTGTCCGGCCAGTAATAAATATAGTATTAAAAGGATTTGAAAATGCCAGAAGAAAACAATATCTTTAGCCTAGAGAATATACTTGCAGCCGCTGCAGAAAACAAAGCAGTTGATTTCGAAAACCAATTCCAAGGATTGATGGCGAGTAAATTACAGAATGTGGTCAACCAGAAGAAAATTGACATAGCTCAAACTATGTATGCTGATGATAATGACCAATCAGAAGAACCTGCCATGGCAGATGATGATGCTGGGACTAACGAAGTAGAAAATAATAGACACACAGAGGAATAACCTGATGTCATCTAAACATCTTAGACAAATTTTACAAAATGCACATAATGTCATTGGCGGTAAAATGCCAGCAACAGATATCCAACCACTAACAACAGGCGAACGACCAGGTGTTGATTATGCTTCGAAGATGCCCGACGAGCGCGAATTCGTAGCCAGCCATTCAGTAGAAAAACACCCCGATCCAAACGGAAATGGACCTGATGTTTTCTCGGCCACTAACATCGACCAAACTTCATCCGAAAGCGGTAAGCATGGCCATATTCCAGCACCAGCCGACACAATTGCTTATGACGCCGCCAATACTTCTGATAAAAAAGAAAGTAAGAAGAAGAAAACTGTCAAAGAAGCTAATGTGGTCGACGATCAACCCAAGTACGGTAAAGGTAAGAAGAAATTACTTCTAAGTTACGCCGCGGATATTTCTGAGAAAGAAATGTCTGATGATGAAAAAGAAAAAGAAGAAGAGCTTAAAGCCAAATTCGACGATAGCGATATGAAGAAAGATATGATTAAGCGATACGGCGGAGAACGTGGTGAAAGAATCTATTTCGCTTACATCCGTAAAATGGCTATGAAAAAAGCATAAGTACATAAAATACAGTTTAAGACACAAAAGAGCAATCAAATGAAACTGATGACAGAAATGACAGAATCCGTCGATATGATCGTGGAAGATGTTGATGGTGAGAAGAGCCTTTTCATTGAAGGTATCTTTTTACAAGCTAATATCAAAAACCGAAATGGTAGAATGTATCCTGTTGACGTGTTGGAGAACGAAGTAAATCGTTACAACAAAGAGGTGATCAAACATAACCGTGCTTATGGTGAACTTGGACATCCAACGGGTCCATCTATTAACCTCGATCGCGTATCACACATTGTCACCGAACTATACCGTGATGGAAATAACTTCATAGGTAAAGCGAAAATCTCTAAAACACCAATGGGGGAGATCGCTCGTGGCTTGTTGGAATCCGGCGGTCAGCTAGGGGTTTCTTCGCGCGCTATGGGTTCGTTAAAAGAGCAAAAGGGCGCTATGGTTGTACAAGGCGATCTGAGAATCTCAACTGCAGCTGATATCGTTGCTGATCCATCTGCGCCTGATGCATTCGTAAACGGTATAATGGAGAATGTTGAGTGGGTTTACGATCCCGTCCAAGGCACTTGGTTGGAAGAGCATCTAGACAATATCAAGAAAGAAATTAATGATATGTCAAAAGCAGCAATCCAAGAAAACCGATTAAGCATTTTAGAAGATTATATCTCTTCTTTAGCCTTAAAAAGATAATTAATATAAATAACTAAGTAAACTTATTATTGTAAGGAGATGAATATGTCCGATAAATCTATCGACAAACTAGACGAAGAGGAGGTCGCTTTGGATGAAACCCTAGCTCTCGACTCTGTGAAGACTAAAGGGAAAGCTGCAGATATGAATGCTGTTATGCAGCTTATGCAAGCTATGCCCGAAGCTGATTTCAACAAATTTGTTGAAACTATGAACCAATTTGCTGCTGGTAAAGACTATGGTGTTGGTGACAACGCTATGCATAACGCCACTACTATCATGGCCAAAGAAGACTTGGACGTTATCTTCAACGATTCTGATGAATTATCAGAAGAGTTTAAAGAAAAAACTTCTACTCTGTTTGAAGCTGCTCTCGGTGCGCGCATTGCTGTAGAGACAAGCGCTTTAGAAGAAAAGTACGAATCAAAGCTCCAAGAGAATATGGACCATCTCGTCGAATTTCTCCAATCAAACATCGACACATATATGGATTATGTTGTTGAAAACTGGATGGAAGCAAATGAAGTAGCTATTGAATCAACACTTCGCAATGAACTCAACGAAGAGTTTATGGAAGGATTGAAGACCCTCTTCACCGAAAATTATATTAATGTTCCTGAGGACAGAGTTGATGTCGTTGAAGCTCTAGCAGAACAAGTTGAAGATCTAGAAGAAGTTCTTCATGACGTTTTGACGGAAAATCACGAAATGAAAGACAGTCTCGTTGAAGCAGCTGCTGCTTCTGTTATCGAGGAAGTCTCCGAAGGCTTAGTTCTCTCTCAACAAGATAAATTCTTCTCGCTTGCAGAAGGCGTTGAGTTTGACGGTGATTTGGACAAATATGCTGAAAAGCTAATGACTATCAAAGAAGGTTACTTTGGTGGGCAGGAAACTTCCAGCGATGATGAGAATTCTTCTATTGAACATGAGCAGTTTGATGGCGAAGAAGAAACAGCTAAATTCAGCGACCCTGTTGTGGTCCGATATGCTGATGCTTTGGCACGAACTATCACGAAATAACTAAAAACTAGCTTTTTATAAATACCTACAGACTATTAAATATTTCTTTACGAAAGGGAAAACAATGTATCTAGCTGAAGAAATTCAAAAAAAATGGGCTCCTGTGCTTGATCATGATGCGCTTGATGGAATCAAAGATTCTCATCGTCGTTCAGTGACAGCAATTATGCTCGAGAACACAGAAAAAGCTCTTACCGAGCAAGCTGGCCATGGCAGCCAACAGAGCCTTCTTGAAGCTTCACCAATTCCTGGTAACTTCATGGGCGGTTCTTCGTCTACTGCTTCTGATGGCGGTGTTGATATTTTCGATCCAGTACTTATTTCACTGGTTCGTCGTTCAATGCCAAACCTAGTAGCATATGACATTTGTGGCGTTCAGCCAATGACAGGTCCAACGGGCTTGATCTTTGCTATGCGTTCACGTTATGCTAACCAGACTCATGATGAAACATTCTACGACGAAGTTAACACTGCGTTCGCGACTGTTCCAGCGGCTGATTCAAACACTGCATTCGGTGGCATGAAGGGTACTATTCCTGGTGCAACTAACACTTCACCGCTTACTGCTACTAACACTTATAACACTGCAGCAGGCATGTCAACAGCTCAAGCTGAAGCTCTTGGTACTGACTCTAACACAGCATTCCCAGAAATGGCTTTCACAATCGAGAAGCTTTCTGTAACTGCTAAGACACGTGCTCTTAAAGCTGAATACTCAATGGAACTTGCTCAAGATCTTAAAGCAATCCATGGTTTGGACGCTGAAACAGAACTTTCTAACATTCTTTCTACAGAAATCTTGGCTGAAATCAACCGGGAAGTTGTTCGTACTGTCAACATCTGTGCTAAAGTAGGCGCTGAGACCGATACAACTACTGCTGGTGTTTTTGATCTTGATACAGATTCTAACGGTCGTTGGTCTGTTGAGAAGTTCAAAGGCTTGATGTTCCAACTTGAGCGTGAAGCTAATAAGATTGCGAAAGAGACTCGTCGCGGTAAAGGTAACGTTGTTCTTTGTTCTGCTGATGTTGCTTCAGCACTTCAAATGGCTGGCGTTCTTGACTATGCTCCTGCTCTTAACGGTAACAACCTTATGGTTGACGACACAGGCAATACTTTCGCTGGTGTTATCAACGGTCGTCTACGTGTTTACATCGATCCATATGCGGTTGGTGGTAACTACTTGACAATCGGCTACAAAGGTTCTTCAGCGTTTGATGCTGGTGTCTTCTACTGTCCATATGTTCCGCTACAAATGGTCCGCGCCGTAGACCAAAACAGCTTCCAACCAAAAATCGGGTTCAAAACTCGTTATGGCATGGTTGCTAATCCATTCGCTAAAGGTGCTTCAGCCTTTACTGATGACGGTCTAGCGATTAACTCAAACGTATATTACCGTAAAATTATCGTCAATAACTTGATGTAAGACTCGGTATTGAGTTAAAATAATAAGACTGGATATAACCAGTCAGGATTAAAGGGAGCTTCGGCTCCCTTTTTTTGTTATATAAATATATACGAACTAGAAAGAAGGATTATATACAAAATGGCTTCGGTAAATCCAAACTGCGATACGCAGGTGCCTGCTAATAAGAACTTTTTATCGCCCCTTAATTTTGTTTTTCAAATTAAGAAAGCGCCTCATGTTAGCTATTTTGTACAACAAGTCAATGTACCTTCCCTAAGTTTAGCATCACCTATCACAACGAACCCAATGTTGAATATCCCATTCCCAGGCGAACATCTACAGTTCGGACAACTGGATGTAACATTTAAAGTCGATGAGGACTTTAAGAACTATTTGGAGATACATAATTGGCTAACGGGATTAGGCAAACCAGAGACATTCTCACAATATGATGAATTAGAAGAAAACCAAAAACAGCCATGGAATGGTGATGGTATTTATTCGGACATGTCTTTGATCATTATGTCGAACGCAAGACAACCTAATTTCGAAATATCATTTATAGACGGGTATCCAACAGGCATCAGTGATATATCTTTTAATTCACTAGAAAGTGATGTGAATTATGTCAACGCCACAGCCTCGTTCAAATACACTATGTATAAGATCGCTGACATTTCATAAACAAGTCGGTAGGTGTCACACCGACTTGTTTATGAAACTTTATTATTATTATTATTATTATGGGACTCCAACAGTATGAAGTTAGAAGATATATTTGAGCAGTGGAAAGTAGACGCTGAGATAGACAAAACAGAACTTGGCGACGAAGCACTAAAGATACCAAAACTCCACCACAAATACTACCAAATCCTAGTCAGTGAAAGACTACTTCTCAGAAAATATGAAGCTGATGCAAAAGAACTCAAATTAGACAAATACGAATTCTACACGCAGGGTCCAGACGAGTACTCCGAGAGTAAAGGTTGGAAGCTACCATCAAAAGGTATGATACTAAAACCCGATATCCCTATGTATATGGACGCTGATCCAGACATCATTAAATTATCTTTAAAAATAGGTCTACAACAAGAAAAGGTGGAATTCCTCGACTCTGTATTGAGGACTCTCATGAACAGAGGTTATAATGTTAACGCTGCTATCAATTGGCAGAAATTTATTAACGGTGTGTAAATAATTATGGAAGATATAGTTGTAAAGAAATTAAATGAAGTACACCTGAAGGTTTTGTGTGATCCTGGAGTTGCTCACGAGATATCTGATTGGTTTACATTCGAAGTCCCAAACGCTAAGTTCACTCCGGCTTACCGTAATAAAATGTGGGACGGGAAAATCAGACTTTACAATCTTTTGACTCAAACATTATACTGCGGGTTAGTAAGGCACCTAGAAGCATTCGCTGAATCCAGAAAATATAACCTCATTTTCGAATACGATAGAAGTTCAAGAAACTTCTCTATCAAAGAAGCGTTGGATTTTATCACAGAGCTGAACCCAAAGTTCCCACCAAGGGACTACCAGATTAAAGCGTTCACACACGCTGTCCGTGAGGAAAGAAGTTTACTATTATCCCCAACGGCGTCGGGTAAGTCATTTATAATCTACCTTCTTGCGAGATTTTATAATAAGAAAACACTAATCATCGTACCAACTACAAGTCTTGTAGGACAGCTGATAACAGACTTCGCTGATTACGGATTTGATAGTACCAACCATATGCATGGTGTGTTCACTGGAAAAGACAAGTTATCCCCAAAACAAATTACGGTTTCTACTTGGCAATCTATCTATAAAATGCCAAAGGAATACTTTGATAACTTTGAAGTTATTGTAGGTGATGAAGCGCACTTATTCAAAGCCAAATCCCTTACAACAATAATGTCAAAGTTGGAAGATTGCAAATACAGATTTGGATTCACTGGGACATTGGATGGCACCACCACCAATAAACTGGTTCTCGAGGGGTTGTTTGGTGCTGTAAAGAAAGTGATAACTACTTCGAAACTCATTGAAGATAATCACCTTTCTGATTTTAAAATTAAATCTATTGTTTTGACTTATCCAGACGAGGCAAGGAAGCTCGTATCAAAGGCTGATTACCAAGCAGAAATGGATTATCTAGTTAGATTGAATGAGAGAAATAAATTCATCAAAAATCTTGTTGGATCTCTAAATGGCAATACGCTAGTACTATTCCAGTATGTAGATAAACACGGCAAGGTTTTGAACGATGAAATCAAAACAGCCTTTCCCGATAAAAATGTACACTTTGTGCACGGCGGTGTTACTGGTGATGCTAGAAATAATATACGCTTAGATGTAGAAAATGATAACAACTCAATTATCATAGCTAGTTACGGGACGTTTTCGACAGGCATAAATATTAAAAATCTCCAGAATATTGTTTTTGCATCACCATCAAAATCACGCATCAGAAACCTGCAATCTATCGGGCGAGTATTGAGAAAATCAGCTAATTCAGAACAAGCGACTTTGTTCGACATAGCGGATGATTTGTCTTGGAAGCAAAAAAAGAATCACACGATTCGACACTTCATGGAGAGAATTAAGATCTACAATGAAGAAAAGTTCTCTTATAAGATATATAACGTGGAACTAATAATTGATCAATAGCTATCAATGTAACACCCTTCGGGTGTTGACCTTCGGTCACTGGCTATTGTCTTATTCTTTATTGTTTCTATTGTCTTATCCTTATTAAGCAGTAAGAAACAGTAAAGTATATTCTTAGGCGACAACCTATTATACCGTTGTTCGTGGATTAAGTCAAGTAAATAATGACAAAAAAGTGAAAAAAAGTGAATTTATTTTATTTTACTTATTTTTGAATTAAGTGTTGTCTTTTTATCCATTATGTAGTATTATACACTTATATTAATCATTAATCGTTTTTTATATCACAGGATCAATATATTCAGATGAGAAAAGCTAGAAATTATATTAACAATAGAGCATTATTTGAAATTATGCAAAAGTATAGATTATTAGCATTGGAAGCCAAAGAAGCTGGCGATGTACCGCCTCCAGCTGATAAATATGTTGGTGAGGCTATATTAAAGATTTGCTATAATTTAGCCAAAAAAAGCTGCTTCTCCGGATACTCATGGAAAGAGGATATGATATCAGATGGATTGATAGATTGTGTTTCCGCGATTAAGAATTTCAATCCCGAGAAATCAAATAATCCTTTCGCTTATTTCACTCAAATCGCACACAATGCATTCTTGCGACGCATTGCAAAGGAAAAGAAACAAAACTATATCAAACACAAGAACTATGAAGTTAGTTTCATGATGGAAACATTACATGTTAATGGTATGGGGTCTGCACAATTGAGTCAAACAGAAGCATCATCCGCTGTTATTGGTAATTTCGAGACAAGTCTCGAAACCGCATCCCTCAAAAACGCCAAGCCTGTTGAACCCAAAGGCGTTGAATTATACTACTCTGAATAATAATAATAAAATAATATGAAAGTTGTGGACCTTGGCTAAAGTAGCTCTTATAACTGACACGCATTGGGGCGTCAGAAACGATAGTAACATTTTCTTAGATAACACTGAGAAGTTTCTAAAAGATATATTCTTTCCGCGATTAGACGAGGGTGATATCCAGACTGTGATACACCTTGGTGATATCGTTGACCGAAGAAAGTATATTAATTATGCTACTCTGAAACGTCTGAAGAACGATTTCCTACAGCCGTTGTCAGATAGAGCGTTGGATGTACATATCATTGCTGGTAATCACGATGTTTATTTCAAGAACACAAATGAAGTCAATGCTCTTCGCGAACTTATCGACAACGATGACACCTATAAGAATTTTAACATATATGACAGAACAGCGGAATCTATAAATGTTGATGGATTAGACATACTTTTGATCCCGTGGATTTGTAATGATAACAGAGAACAAATAGAAAATGAAATCAATCAAACAAAATCTCAAATCGCAATGGGCCATCTTGAAATTGAAGGCTTCCAAATGTTCAAGAATTCCATTGCCTCGCATGGTGACGATCGGAATCTTTTTGCCCGTTTTGATCTTGTTATGTCTGGCCATTTTCATCACAGGTCTAGTGATAATCACATTCATTACCTTGGTAGCCATTCTGAGTTTACTTGGAGCGATTATGGCGACGCTCGCGGTTTTCATATATTTGATACTGACACAAGAACATTAGAGTTTATAGAAAATCCATATAAAATATTCCATAAATTTGTGTATGATGATAGTAAGGGCGAACAGCCTTTTATAGATAAAAACAAAGCTAATGAGAATATTAAAGATTCTTACGTCAAGGTAGTTGTTTCTAATAAAGAAAATAATTATTGGTTCGACAAGTACATAGACAGTATCGATGTGTTTGGACCTTTCCAGATCCAAATTGTCGAGGACCATATGCACCTTGATATGGAAGATGCAGATGATATTATTGATGAAGCGGAATCAACATTAGACATCTTTAGGAAATATATCAAGGGGTATGACCTCAAAGGTATGGATAACGATAGATTGTATATGAAGATTGAAGAAATCTATCAAGAGGCGATTTCAATAGAATGATTATTTTTAAAACAATAAAATTTAAGAACTTCCTTTCGACAGGAAACATATTCAGTGAGATTGGTTTAGATGAACACCAAACAACGTTGATTGTTGGTGATAATGGTGCTGGTAAATCGACGCTACTGGACGCTTTGTCATTCTCTTTGTTTGGAAAACCATTCAGAAAGATTAAGAAGCCGCAACTAATTAACAGTATCACACGCAAGAATTTGATGGTCGAAGTTGATTTTAGTATCAATAAAGTGGATTATAAGATCATCCGCGGTATCAAACCTCATGTGTTCGAGGTGTATAAAAATGGTGAGATAATCAACCAGTCGGCTGCGGTAAAGGATTATCAGGCTATTCTAGAACGGCAGATTTTGAAAGTCGACCATAAGACTTTCTGTCAAGTGGTGGTTTTGGGATCAGCCACTTTCCAGCCATTTATGCAGCTCAGCACACAAAACCGTAGAGAGATTATTGAAGATTTGCTCGACTTGCAGGTGTTTACGACAATGAATGGTTTGTTGAAGAACAAGATTCTCGTTAATAACGAGTCGCTACGTAAGTCAGACGCGGATAGGAAGCAGCTTAATGATAAAATAACTCTCATGCGCTCCCATATGATTGAAATGCAATCGAATAATGAGGATCTCATTTCTGAGAAAAAAGAAATGATTGAAGATTCTCGAGTAAAAATTGAAGTAAACTCAGCCAAGTACAAAGAACTGGAAGAAAAGAATTGTACATTAAAATCAAATATATCTGATGAGAATAAAATAAAAGAAAAAATGGGTCAGTTGTCATTACTGAAGGTTAAAATCGAAACTAAACTCCGAGGGGTTAGAAAAGATCTTGACTTCTATATGGTAAATGACAACTGCCCAGTTTGTCACCAAGACATCCACGAGGATTTCCGCGAGGAGACAATTAAAGAAAGAAAATCGCAAAAGGAAGAAATTGATGTTGGAATCGATAAACTAGTAGAACAATATAATAAAATGGACTCTAGAATCAAAGAGATCATGGTAGTCAATGATAAAATTAATGATAATAATCTAGAGATTCACACTATAAAGAATAATATTAATTCGACCATGGAATACGTGGCTATATTGGAGAAAGAGATTAACGGTCTGAATAAAAAGATTGTTGAAAATAATGACCATTCGACAATGACTGAATTAGAAACCCATCTTCAACGGATTGAGAAAGAACACTGCAATAACGAAGAAGAGAGGAATATTCTCTCGATGTGCACATCTATGTTAAAAGACGGCGGTATTAAATCCAAGATCATCAAACAATATGTCCCAGTTATTAATAAACTTATCAATAAGTATTTGTCTTCTATGGAGTTTATGTGTCAGTTCGAGCTCGATGAACAGTTCAATGAAACAATCAAATCCAGACACCGTGATGTGTTTAGTTACACATCTTTCAGTGAAGGTGAGAAGATGCGTATTAATTTGGCTATTTTGTTCACCTGGCGTGCAGTCGCAAAAATGAGAAACTCCATAAATACTAACATATTGATAATGGATGAAGTGTTTGATTCGTCGCTTGATGCTAATGGCACAGATGAATTCATGAAAGTCATTAGAGAATTGACCATGGATACGAACACAATTATCATTAGCCACAAGTCAGATCAATTATCAGACAAATTTGAACGAGTGCTGAAGTTAGAAAAGAATAGAAATTTTAGTACCATCACAGAAATATAAGATGAAAGAAATATTATGATTGTATTGTCACCGAAAAACGACCCAGTTCTCACTACTGAAACAGAACGTTTCGACCTAGAGAAACCACCAACAGATCCAATTGCCCTGGCGCACGATATGGTCTCTTTTATTCATAAGAACAACGGCTTGGGGTTGTCTGCGAATCAGTTTGGACTCCCATATAAGGTTTTGGCTATGCGTTCGCATCCAGAGAACTTTGTTTGTTTCAATCCCAGGATCGTCGATCAAAGCGAAGAAGAACTAATCATGGAAGAGACGAGTTTCAGCTTTCCAGGTTTGGTTGTGAAGATTAAACGACCAAGGACTATCAAAGTTAGATTCAACACACCTAATGGTGAAACGTTGACTCATAAGTTTACAGGCATGTCCGCCCGAGTGTTCCAACATCAGATGGATCATCTTAATGGTGTTATTTTTTACACGAGAGCGAGCAAAATTGTCCGCGACCAAGCGCTAAAAAAATGGAAAAAAACTCAAAATAAAGCTTGACATTATTGATTCATTGTAGTATACTATATGTATTGTTAGAATGGAGAAACAATGAATATCTTTTATATGCACGAATCCCCCCAACAATGTGCTGAGTGGATGGTGGACCGTCATGTTGTTAAAATGATTCTAGAAACAGCGCAGCTGTTATCTACGACACATCGATATCTAGATGGCGACGAATGGATAGACCAGACTAAAAATGGTAGAAATATCAAGCGCTGGGCGTTGCCAGATAACCGCGAATCAATCATGTATAAAGCCACCCATATCAACCACCCATCAGCTGTTTGGACTAGACAATCTGTTGAGAATTACCTCTGGCTTGTCGATCATCTGTTTGCTTTGCTTGGTGAATACAAATATCGATACGAGAAAGTTCATGCTGTAGAAGGCAACATTAGTTGGATGTTGCAATCGCCTCCACATAAACTGGAAGAATGGGATATGACTGAAATGCCATGTGCTATGCCGGACGAATACAAGATATCCAAAGACCCCACAATTAACTACAGAAATTACTACAAACACGCTAAAAGCCACCTACATTCTTGGAAAAAAAGAAACCCTCCAGAATGGATTATATAGAAAGATTAATAAAATGACAACAAGAAAGTTTGACCCAGTAAGGGATGTTAGAGATTTCCACCAAGCTTTTGATCAACGAGTGGCGTCGTATCCAGAATTTCCCGAGCAAGACGAACGCGCGCTCCGTGTTAAGTTGCTACGTGAAGAGTTTGGTGAGTATATAGCTGCTGAAGAAGGTGATGATTTTATTGAAGTAGCTGATGCTTTAGCTGATATGCTATATATCATATGCGGAACAGCTGTCTCATACGGCATTCCACTAGAAGATCTCCATAATGAAGTCCATAGATCTAACATGGACAAGCTTGTAAACGGCAAGCCAATTAAGCGCGAAGATGGCAAAGTCATTAAGCCAGATGGATGGGAAGCTCCTAATGTCGAAATGGTTATGCATAAAGCATTAGAGACCTATCAAAAAAAGGCTGAAATGAGTCTGTGGTTTGCTGCTAAAAGTAAGGGACAATAATAAAATGGTTGAAGTTCTAACAAGAAAACAACGTGATGTCGAGCATGTTCTTGGGACGCATATTACTTGTGAGGAATATTCCGATAGAATTATGGATACAGATTTTGATTTGTACTCTAGTAATATGGAAGGTGTCAATAACGAAGATAATATTATCGCTAAGTTCAGAAAGAATGTTTTTTCTAAAGATGAACAAGATATGGCGTATGCTGGCCTTCGGGATGCTGCTGTCGAATCACAGAACCGAGGTGTAGCAGCTGGGCCACGTGGTGAACAACTAGGCTCTTCAGGGCGTTCTAATCGCGATTGGGTTACAGCCGAACAGCTTGAACTTTTAGAATATATCGCAAGACCAGACAACGTTATTGATACGGGCACAACTATCGAAAGTATCAAACAATACCACAAAGAAAATAAAAAAGAAGAAACACGTGGACAAGTTTGGATGCGGTCTGTAGTATTGAAACGATACTCGGAGTACACTGGTTGGTTTGACCGTTGGATCGAAGGTCTCCACAATATGGATCGCGCGAGTCAGCGCGATGAAGCTTTAGACATTATTGGTAATTATATCTCAGAAACTAATTACGCACAATCAGTTATGTCTGGTATTGCTGGGTATTTCGACCGTTACCCTCGTATCCCTTATGGTAGAGCCACTTCCTACACGGAGAAGAACTTAGAAAAGTTTGAGATGTGTTATCCTTATTTGAGAAAACTAAACACACAGTTCAAAGAGCTTTTACCACAACGTTGGACAGCGCAACGAGAGCATGCTAATAAGCTTGATTCTAGGTTCTTGGTTGATGAGACAGTGTTTACTACCTTGACCGTGAATCACAACTGGCGTACAGCTTGCCACCGTGATGCCGGAGACCTTACTGTTGGATTCTCCAATATTTGCGGGATCACAGGACCAGATGGTAAGGGGTGGGAAGGCGCAGAGTTTATTCTTCCGGAATATAATATTGCTGTTAATCTTCAGCCTGGCGACATGCTTCTGGTAAATAATCATGCTGGTATTCACGGGAATGATGCTTTGATTGGAGAAGATAACGATCGTCTTACGCTTGTATGTTATTTCCGTGAGAAAATGTTAGAACTTGGAAGCTATGAATACGAGGCTCTAAGAAAGCAGTATGTCGAAGAAAGACGAATGAATAAAGAGCATGATCTTTGGAGACCTTTATGGAATGGTGTTTCACCAGATATGTGGAGAGGTAATGAGTGGTACGCATATCTTGAAAAATATAATATCCAAGATCCATACGCCAAAGAAACGACAGCAAGCCTGGATTCATTTTTCTAATGTGTGGAGTGATTGGATGTACTATACTAAATTTTAGCGAAAGTGATGTCCCTCTAGTTGAGGGACTCTTTCGAGAAACAATGATCCGTGGTAAACACGCCACGGGCGTTTCGTATGTTAAGGGTGGCGTAGTTGTCACACACACGCAACCCTTGCCAGCCGATGAATTCATAAAACAACAGAATATCTTAGATTGGAAGAACGAGGATGGGAATCTCTATTTTGTTGGTCATATTAGATACTCTACATCGGATTTGCGGTTCAATCAGCCTATTTCTAATCCTGGTGTGGCTGTATCACACAACGGCGTTATCTCGCAAGAACCACCGGAACAATGGGAATCAATGTATGGTCTGAAGACGACAACAGCAAATGATTCAGAGTTAATATTAAGAGCCATAGAAAATGGTGACAACCCATTAGAGAAGTTTAAAGAATCTAGTATGGCAGTTTGTTCTATCCAAAAAAACAAGGTGCTGAAGGGATATAGGAATCATTTGAGACCAATGTACATTTCTTACTCGGACCGTATGGTGGTGTTCACTTCTACTGTTAATATACCTTTGCGGGCTGGGTTTAAAGGTACTACAAAAAAGACTGATATGTATAGCGTGTATGAAGTCAAATCAGATTTGACAACAAAGATTGAACATATATATAATGAGAGTGAAGATTTACAATGAACAAATATTATGATAAAAAAGACTATACATGGGGTTACGAGGCAGAGTGGGGAGATATCTCCAGGAGTTTAGAAATTCCCGAGCATCTAGGGTCTTGGGAATACGCCGAGACGGATATTGTTAATCTTAACGGTGAGTATCGAGGAGTAGCTTGCGATCCGTTGGGACTTGAACCTCCTGTTGGTGGTGAAATTAATACCAAACCCACAAAGACTTGGCAAGAACAAGTTGATGCTATTTTTGAGCTTATTGATTTATTCAAGGGTAATGGCGATGATCCTACTGCTAGTTGTGTGAATCACGGTCATCTTCATGTGTATGTCCCAGGTCTTAGAGACGATATCGAAGCTCTTAAGAAACTTGTTTTGTATATCCGTGATAATCAACACGCTGTTATTGATGCATGTTATCAGTATAGAATCCACCCAGATATGTCTCTCGCTAAAACAGCCAAGAGTTACTTGAAATGGGATGGTGGTCGGCCGATGCCAGATTATATGTGTAACAATATATTGTCACTAGCTGAAGATTTTCAAAGCTTCATTCGTTTGCATGCTGCTGGTAAAGATGGTGTTTCCATGGGCCGACCTTTCCGACATGCAATTAATACCTACTGTATGAAACATACTGGTACAATTGAGTTCCGCTGCTTGAGGTCTTCTGTTGATAGAAAAGAGATTGAAGATTCATTTAAGTTCGCCGAGTTGTTTATCGACGCAGCTTTGAATGATGGTCCAGATGTACGTGAGATACTTTGGAATAATGATTTTACCTTCCCTTCCTTTGAATATGACAGTGAAATGTATCTTGGTTGGGAGAAGACCAAATACGATAAATCACGTGGTGAGAAAAGAAGGGAATACCATGAGGTTAGCTGAATGTACAGCCGAACAGTTCAAGAATGCTTTAACAAGCGATCCAGCTGATAAGTTCGCGAAGACATTTCTAGCTAAAGCTAATATGCAATGTCAATGGGGTTCGTGTGTTGGTGCATGGAACGGTGATGATCTTATGGGGGCTATCATAACAACAGTGTCAAAACGATCACCCAAAGTGGCTAATTTGCAGTTGTTACATACATTCAATATCCACCGCGGTAAAGGCGTTGGAAAAACCCTTTGTGAGAATGCTCTTTTGAAATCTAGGCGCGACGGTGCTTGTTACTTTAGAGTTTCTGCTGAGCCTGATGCTGTTGTTTTTTACGAGAGAATTGGGTTCAAGTTTCTTGGTGTGCAAAAATCAAAGTGTCAACTTTCCATGTTCAGAATCATTAGTGATGATATCAAGGACGGTGAGTTTAAATTACAAGATCCAATCATATATAATGCAGTTCACAAAAAAGGTAAAGGTGGTTGTGTTGAAGTTTTTGATGATGGCGTGGAAGACAAAAATTGTTTGTCTTCTTTTTTTGAATAAGGTTGTAATAACATGATAGATAGTAAAAGAAGAAAGGACTTTGTTGATTGGTATAAGTGGTCGCTTACCATCAAGGATTGCGATCCAGCTATCCACATGACAAACTATCTGTTTGATAGATTTGAGCACAATAAAGAACAGAAGTTATGGATCTCATGGATTTATGGCACAACATATTACTTACCAACAGTTTGGGTGATATGGAATGAATTTCCTGATATGAGTCTTGTTGGTGTGGAGAGATTGCGTGATTGGAACAATAAAAACTACAAGAGATTGAGGTATCAAGTAGATACTAAATGGAATAAAGGACATTTACCGCAACAATTCGAATCATACAAAGAATGGGTTGGTGATAAAACACAAAGTGAATCTTTCGAATCACTTCTGTGTGGGAATCCAAAAGAAAACTTTGAAATGGTTTTTGAAGAAGTTAAGGGTAAGTTCCATAAGTTTGGTAGATACTCAACATGGTTTTATCTCCAGACTTTGAAGCAGTGTTGTGGGATGGATATCGAACCAAATAGCCTTATGCTTTCTGATTATAGTGGTTCGCGGTCTCATCGAAATGGATTGCTTATGGGACTCGGTTTAGATGATTGGTATGATAAGAAACTTGATGCTAGTGAGTACGCTTACCTTGAAGATGTTTCTGAGTCTATTTTGGAGGAAGTAAAAGAGGAACATCCAACAACTGATTATTTTGACATGGAAACTACTTTGTGTTCTTTTAAGAAACTTTTCAGAATTAAACATGGCAGATATCTCGGTTATTACCTCGATAGGCAAGCTGAAGAGATTAAGAAATGCGAAAAGGATGAGTGGAATGGTATAGACTGGCAACCGCTCTGGGATTCGAGAAATGAAACTTTAGAAAAAAAGTTGTTGACTAATAATATAAATGCGGGTAAAATGCAATTATATTCCGAAAGTGGGGTGCTAGACGCCACGGGACTTTTCAGGGATAGCATGATTGGTGTTGAATCCTTTTTTCAATAGGAGTGAGGATATGAGTATTAGAGTTATCGCAATCGGTGGTGAGCCAGGATCTGGCAAATCTACATTGATGAAAGAAATCATCGGCCAATTGCCGAATGTCGAAGAGAAGTATAAAAGCACTAAACTTGTGCCATACCTCCAGAGCGGACATGTTTATGTTCTTGGGAAGTATGAAGAAGGCGAAGTGTTCTCTGGTACGGATCGCATGAGCATGGCTGCCCAACCAGAAGCTATTAAATTTGTCGATGCACTACCTGCAGGGTCTATTGTTTTGTATGAGGGTGACAGGCTTTTTACAGCTTCGTTCTTAGAGCATTGCGTCGATAAACATGATCTCCAAATTCTGTACCTTTCTACCGACAAAGCAGTCAGACAAGAGCGTTACAAAGAAAGAGGTAGCGATCAGAATGAGAAATGGCTTAAAGGCAGGGAAACAAAAATCAGCAATATTTTAAGTAATTTCTTGTTGATGTTTAATGTGTACAAATATGAAAACAACACATTAGAAGAACAGAAAGAAATATTGGAGAGTGTGAATATTAAACTTGCTTTTTAATAACAAATAAGGTATAATCAATTATATTACGGTGAATGAGAAATATTTAAATATGAGTAAACCCCCAAACTACAAATACAGCGAAGATAAAATATTATCTGAGCTTAAAGAATACCTAGATAAGACATATGGTCAGCATTATGCTACTGGTGATGAGTCTAGTCTAGAATGTTTTGATGCTTGGATTGCACTTGGTGATTCAACGCCAACTTTCAGAAACACAGCAATCAAGTACTTATGGCGTTATGGAAAAAAGAACGGTAACAACAAAGCTGATCTCTTAAAAGCTATGCATTACGTATTGATGTGTTTGCATGTCGACCACTATTATGATGATAAAAAAGGTTAAAAAATGGAAATTAAAATTGAAATCGAACAACTACAAAAACGAGGCTTGTTCTTAGCAACGCCTATGTATGGTGGGCAATGTGCTGGGATGTTCGCTCGCTCTGTGGCGGATCTTTCTGCTATGTGTGCTAATCATAACATCCCATTGCAGATGTACTTTCTGTTCAATGAGTCATTGATCACCCGTGCGCGTAACTACTGTTGTGATGAGTTCATGCGCTCGACTTCTGAGCATATGATGTTTATTGATTCCGATATTGGTTTCAATGCACAAGATGTTATTGCGCTTATGGCTTTACAGGCGCAGAATGAAGATGAATATGATATTATCGGTGGACCGTATCCAAAGAAAACTATTGCTTGGGAAAAAATCAAACATGCAGTAGATAAAGGTGTAGCCGATGATGATCCTAATGTCTTGGAGAATTTTGTTGGTGATTTTGTCTTTAACCCAAAAGGTGGACAACAGTCGATTCAACTATCTGATCCAGTCGAGGTGTTGGAAATCGGTACAGGGTTTATGATGGTGTCTAGAAAGGCGATGACAAAGTTTTCTGAGGTATACGCTGAATACAGTTATAAGCCGGACCACGTGCGTACTGAGGCGTTTGATGGTAGTCGCGAAATTCTGCAGTATTTCCAAGCCGAGATTGATCCAGTATCCAAACGTTATCTATCCGAGGATTATTGGTTCTGTCAAAAAGCACAACAGGCTGACCTTAAAACATGGTTCTGTCCGTGGATGAAACTGCAACATGTAGGCTCGTATATTTTTGGTGGGTCGCTGGCTGATCTGGCGTCAGTTGGTGTGTCTGCGACAGCTGACCCGAATACAATTAAGAAACAAAAGAAAAAGAAATAGGAATTAATAGTATGAAAATTACAACTAATACAATTGCAATCTTGAAAAACTTTGCAAAGATTAACCCTTCTATTTTAATCCCAGAGGGCAATACTCTACGCACAATTTCACCATCTAAAACTATCATGGCTAAAGCTACGGTTGATAGTACTTTCCCACAGCGTTTTGCGGTGTATAATCTAGATCGTTTCCTGTCAACACTGAGTCTGTTTCCAGACCCTGACCTAGAGTTTGGTGACCGTACAGTTGTTATTTCGGATGGTAAACAAAAGATCAGCTACGTTTACGCTGAAGAAAATACAATCACAAAAGCGCCTGAGAAAGAAATTGTATTACCTTCAGAAGATGTGAAAGTTACTATCACCGAAGCGCAAATGCGCGACGTTGAGAAAGCAGCGAGCATTCTTGGTATGCCTGAACTTTTGATGGAAGGTGATGGTACTACAGTACGACTTCAAGCAGCGGATTCAAAGAATCCTTCTGGAGATACCTACTCGATCGATATTGGTTCTACTGATTCTGTGTTTAAGGCTATCTTTAAGATTGAGAATATCAAAACAATCCCAGGTGATTATGATGTAACTATCAGTTCTAAAGGTATCTCACACTTTAGGCAAGGTAAAGTAGAATACTATATCGCTGTTGAACAATCTTCTTCATTTTAAATAGCATTGGGGGGATGAATCCCCCCTTTCGCCCTATATAATTGAATGGAACTTATAATATGATGAATGAAAATAAAGACTTCCTTTGGTGCGAGAGATACAGACCAAAAACAATCGCCGATACAGTGCTACCAGTAGATCTAAAAACGACATTCCAAACGTTTGTGGACCAAAAGAACATTCCTAATTTAATCCTAGCTGGCTCGGCTGGTGTTGGTAAAACGACAGTAGCGCGTGCTATGCTTGAAGAGCTTGATTGTGATTACATCATTATCAACGGATCGATGAATGGTAATATTGATACACTAAGGAATGAAATCCTTAATTTCGCTTCGAGTGTATCATTGAGTGGTGGGCGTAAATATGTTATTTTAGACGAAGCTGATTATCTAAACTCGAACTCCACACAACCAGCGCTTAGAAACTTCATGGAAGAGTTTTCCAAAAACTGCGGATTTATTCTTACTTGTAACTACAGCAACCGTATTATCGATCCCCTACATTCAAGGTGTTCTGTTGTTGATTTTAAAATCTCTAAGTCAGATATGGCCAAACTTGCTTCATCTTTCTTTAAGAAAGTTGTTGGTATTTTACAAACAGAAGGTGTTGAATTCGATCAAGCCACAGTAGCCACAGTAATCAATAAACACTTTCCTGATTGGCGGCGTGTTATTAACGAATTACAAAGATACTCAGCGACAGGTAGAATTGATTCAGGTATGCTTGTCAACCTGCGTGAAGTTTCCATTAAAGACCTCATTACTATGATGAAAGAAAAGAACTTCAGCGGTATTCGTAAATGGGTTGGTGAGAATCTAGACAACGATCAATCTGATGTTTTCCGTAAACTGTATGACACAAGTACTGAGTTCTTATCTAACAAAGAGTCTGAAGCACATATGATTTTGATTCTTGCTAAATATCAATACCAATCAGCGTTTGCTGCTGATCAAGAAATCAACTTGATGGCTTGTTTGACTGAGATGATGATCGAGCTGGAGTATTCTTAATGAATCCTTTTGATTTTGTAAAATCTATTACATTCGACAAAAAAGATTTAATGAAAGAAGACGAAGGTGCAGAGAAGTCATATAGCTCATTTCTAACAAACAGATCCCTTTCATACCACACCGACACCCTGTTCTACGCCCAGGAGATGAATGTACATCATAACCTAGATAATAAGCTTCAATATCGCTATCTTCTAAATACTATACGACCAAAAAAGCGTTTCGCCAAATGGTCCAAAAAGAAACAAAATAGTAATATTGGAGCGGTTATGGAGTATTATGGATATGGCTATCAAAAAGCAATTTCAGCTATCTCAATACTATCCGATGACCAGCTCGATCAAATAAAAACAAGGATCGAAAAGGGTGGATAAATGGATGAACTTGTTGAATCTCTCGTAGAAGTCTATATTAAAAGTGAAGACTTCTTGAGGATTAAAGAAACATTAACTAGAATAGGTGTCGCTTCTAAGAGGGAGAAGAAGATATTCCAAACATGCCATATCTTGCATAAGAAAGGCAAATATTATATTGTGCATTTTAAGGAAATGTTTGCATTAGACGGCAAACCTACTAGCTTCTCCGAAGAAGATAAATGCCGTAGGAATAAAATTGCAAGAATGTTGAGGGATTGGCATTTGTTGGAAATTGTTGAAGAAGAAAAGGTGGATTCCGAAGACACTATTTACTCTCAATTCAAGGTTATTAGCTTTAAAGAAAAACACCTTTGGAGCCTAGAAACCAAATATAATATGGGCAAGAGATAAATTATGTTCATATGCGATCAAATAGCACATAAGATCAAATCCCTCAGGGTATTATTGCGTCAATGTCAAATTGAAAAACAACATGTTTCAAGTGAAGAAAAAGATATAGAAAATGATAAAAAACATTATACCGTGGACGATCCGAAGAAAACCAAAACTACCAAAAACAACCGCAGAAGAAAAGATAGAGTTGGTGACAAACATGCTCTTCCCGCCTCTAGAGATCAACTCTGAGGTCGACAAGAGCGGCGCGCCTATCAAATTTCACGTTGATCATTCACTAGATTCAAATCTAGATGTAGTACTGATGGATTTGATCGATGATAAAAATGATGCGACTGTACATCAAACGCTCGAATCTGTTATCAGGCAGCTGCACGATATCCGCCGGATGCTCGGTGCATATGCTATGCTGGATAAAACAGCAGAATATATCGTAGTCGATAATCCCAAAACTGAATCAATTGATGAGATAAGATAATTTAACTGTTGACTTCAATTGAAGTTAGGGTTATGTTAATATAACACATTTATAATATGATTGGAGATTCCATGAATTTCTACACTAATATCTCACAACGAGGTAATAGAATATATTTCCGCGGCTACAAAGACGGCCAACGAGTACAGTTCTGGGAGAACTATAAACCTTACATGTTTGTACCGAGTGATGTTGGTACATACAAGACACTGAGCGGCGCGAAGGTAGCTAAACTTGATTTTGATACAATCAAAGAAGCTAAAGAATATTCGCAGCAATATAAAGATGTATCAAATCGCGAGGTTTATGGTTTTAACAATTTCCAGTATATGTATATCTATGATAGATACAAAGGCGAGATTAACTATGATCCATCGAAGGTAAATGTTGCTTCTATTGATATTGAATGTGCTGCCGATGAGGGATTCCCAGACATAGCTTTGGCCGATAAAGAGATAACTGCGGTAACAATGCGCATCAAAGGACACTCAGTTGTTTTGGGATGCGGTGATTTTGTTACTGATGACCCTAAAATCAAATACATTAAATGTCTAGATGAAGACAATCTGTTGATGAAATTCGTTGACGTTTGGCGCGCGATGGACATTGATATCATTACAGGCTGGAATATCGAATTCTTTGATATTCCATACTTGACTAACCGCGTCATTAATCGGTTGGGTATGGATATGGCTAGTAAGCTTTCGCCATTTGGTAATATCAGGAAACGTGGTGTTGATTTCCGTGGTCAGGAGAACGAGAGTTATCTTATCGAAGGTATTTCCGTTCTAGATTATTACCACCTGTATCGGAAATTTAAGTTCAGCAACCAAGAATCCTATAAGTTGGATTATATAGCTCAAGTTGAACTTGGTGAGAAAAAGATTGATTATTCGGAGTACGGTGATCTTCTTGATCTTTATAAAAACAATTATCAAAAGTTCATTGAGTATAACATCCATGACTGCGTGCTTGTTGATAGACTGGAAGATAAACTTAAATTCATCGAACAGGTTATGGCTTTTGCGTATGATGCAAAGGTCAATTACACAGACACACTAACTACTGTGCGTCCATGGGATGTTATTATTCATAACTATCTATTAGACAAGAGAATTGTAATTCCGCAGTTAAAGGTTGATGATTCCGAGGGTCAATCTTTGGTGGGTGGATATGTCAAAGAACCAAAGTTAGGTCTCAGCGAGTGGGTTGTATCGTACGATTTGAACAGTCTATACCCTCACCTCATTATGCAGTATAACATCAGTCCCGAAACGTTTGTGAAGAAAGACGAACTCTGGCCTGGTCTGGGTGCTTTGTTGGATAAACGTTTGGATTTGGACAATTTTGATCCAAACCGAGATTATGCTCATGCAGCTAATGGTTGCGCGTATACTAAAAAGTTCCAAGGGTTTCTCCCGTCTTTGATGGAAAAAATGTATGATGACCGTGTTACATATAAAAAGAAAATGATCGAGGCCAAGAAACGTTACGAGCAAAACAATAACCCAGAAGATGAGAAGCTTATAGCACGTTATCATAATATGCAGCTTGCTAAGAAAATCCAACTTAACTCAGCATATGGAGCATTGGGGAACAAATACTTTAGATGGTTCAACCACAAACACGCTGAAGCCATTACTACATCTGGCCAGCTGGCGATTCGTTGGATTGAACGAGCTATGAATTCAAATATGAATAAAATGCTGGGCACAAGTAACGAGGATTACATCATTGCTTCTGACACAGATTCGATTTATGTGGAGATGAAAAGCGTTATCGATAATGTGTTTGTGGATAAAAAGGTAGATGAGCAGAAAATAGTAGACGCCCTAGATGAATTTATTGAGGCAAAGATCCAGCCATTCATGGATAGCTCATATGCTGAACTAGCTAACTACATGAATGCGTATAAACAAAAGATGATGATGAAGCGAGAGACTATCGCCAACAAAGGCATCTGGCGTGGCAAAAAGATGTACATCTTGAATTGTTGGGATGTTGAGGGTGTGCGTTTCAAAGAGCCTAATCTCAAGATGCAAGGTATTGAATCTGTTCGATCTTCTACACCACAGGCTTGTCGCAATAGTATTAAAGAAGCGCTTGGTATCATTATGAATGAAGACGAAATTAGTCTACATGCATTCATTAAGAACTTCCGAGAAGAATTCCTGACTCTTCCGTTCCAACAGGTTGCTTTCCCAAGGGGAATTAAGGGGATGCAAAAATATAGAGATAGCGCTATGATCTATAAGAAAGGAACGCCAATCCAAGTGAAGGGAGCGCTATTGTATAATAACCTTTTGAAAGAATTGGGTGATAAGCGTCTGAAGCCAATCCAAAATGGTGATAAAGTTAGGTTTGTGTATTTGAAGATGCCCAATCCAATAAAGGATACAGTTATAGCGGCTCCTGACAAATTGCCAGAAGGTGTTGAATTGGATAAATATATTGATAAAGACATGCAATTCAATAAATCATTTCTAGAGCCAATTAGGTCGATAACAAACGTTATTGGTTGGGATGTTGAACACACCACAACATTAGAAGATTTCTTTTCATAAAATAATAGGAGAAAATTATAATGATCACAGATAAGAGCTTTGACTTTGGTTTTTCACTCGTTAGTGAAAATGAGCTACGAGAGCACGAGAATATCTTAAGAGAGACTATTGCAAACGAAACCGAAAGGGCCAAAGAGTTCGAACAGCAAGCCCAAAAGACTGAAACAGAACTCAACGAGAGAATGAATGGTCTTGTTGAAATGATCATGCCGCTTCTTAACAACTTATCTAAAGACCCCAACAAAGAATATATATTTTGGCCAGACCGTGTGGAGAGAATCCAAGAGTTTATTACTGTAATAAACGAGTATGTGAGTGAAGAATAAATCATGCCAATAAGAATCCTTCCTTGGGTCACATTGATTTCTGGTTTGGCCATATCAGGAATAGCGGGTTATTATTCTATTATTGGGTTGACTGCAATCTTCGCTGCAGCTTTCTGGCCAGTTGTAGTTATGGGCACGGCTTTAGAAGTAGGCAAATTGGTATCATTGTCTTGGTTGTATAATAACTGGGCGATTGCTCCATTCCTAACGAAGACTTATTTTATATTTGCGATTGTGGTGTTGATGTTTATTACAAGTATGGGCATTTTTGGGTTCCTTTCAAAAGCGCACATTGACCAAACATTGATAGGTAGTAACGTGGAAATTGAGGTTGCTGGCATCCAATCAAAGATAGATAGAGAAACAACGCGGATTGTTTTCAACAAAACAGTTTTGGATCAATTGGATGCAGCTGTCAATTCACTAACAGAGGCCAACCGCATACGCGGATCATCAGGCGCGATTGCTGTGCGTAAAGACCAACAAGAACAAAGGGATGCACTTCAATCTGAGATCGATGTTTCCCTGGATAAGATACAAATGTTCAATGTAGAAATGTCTGTATTGGATATAGAACAGACCAAACTGGCGGCGGAGGTCGGACCAATTAAATTCGTAGCTGAGTTGGTCTATGGTGAATCCTCTAAGGAGGTTATAGAAAAATCTATTATATATGTTATTGTTATATTGATATTCGTATTCGACCCATTAGCAGTTCTGTTGATATTGGCTTTCAACATAGGTGAGAAAAATAAAAATAATGTAAATAAAAGCTTGACTAATAATGCAATCGATAGTATACTAACTATTAATGACGAGTTTATCAACGAAGGAAGACGCAATGTCACTGAAAGAAAGATTAATAAAAAACAGCACTATAAGCCTAACTGACACTCTAGACCAGAGTAAAGTTTTTGCTAAAAAGGATATGATACCGACATCTGTGCCAATGATTAACGTTGCATTGAGTGGAACTATCGATGGTGGTTTGACGCCAGGCTTAACAATGTTAGCGGGGCCATCGAAGCACTTCAAAACAGGATTTGCACTTCTTTTGGTGTCTTCGTTCCTGAAGAAATATAAAGATGGTATTGTACTTTTTTATGATTCTGAGTTTGGTACTCCACAAGAATATTTTACAACATTCAATATTCCTTTTGAATCAGTGGTTCATACGCCTGTCACAGATATTGAAGAACTGAAGTTCGATATCATGAAGCAGCTTAAAGAAATAGATCGTAAAGACAAAGTAATGATTGTTATCGATTCTATCGGTAACATTGCTTCAAAGAAAGAAGTTGAAGACGCATTGAACGAAAAAGCTGTTGCTGATATGTCCCGCGCCAAACAGTTGAAATCTCTTTTCCGGATGGTAACACCGCATCTTTCTTTGAAAGATATTCCTATGGTAGTAATCAATCACACATACAAAGAAATTGGTTTGTACCCTAAAGATATCGTTGGTGGAGGTACTGGGAGTTATTACGGGAGCGATAATATCTGGGTTCTTGGGAGGCAGCAAGATAAGGATGGCACAGAAATTGCAGGGTATCATTTTGTCATTAACATCGAGAAGTCGAGGTATGTTAAAGAGAAATCTAAGATTCCGATTACAATTTCATTCAATGGCGGAATCAATCGCTGGTCTGGTTTATTGGACCTAGCATTGGAAGGTCAATTCATGGCAAAGCCGAAGAATGGCTGGTATTGTAAAGTGGATCAGGAGACTGGTGAGCTGCTTCAGCCAAACATGAGAGCAAAGGACTTTGTAAATAATAAAGATTTCTGGATGACAATGATTAAAGAAACAAACCTATCTGAGTTCATCAAGGAGAAATATAAAATGGTAGTTGGGTCCATCATGGACACAGATGAAATGGATTACGTCTAGATGTCACAAGATCATAATGCGCGTGTCGAGCGGTTGCTCGACACGCCTTTAGTGGGGAACAAATCAAGCTTTCTCGTTCGTCTTATGGCTCTATATGAAAGTTTGTTGTTGCCGGCGAATATTAGTAAAACAAAGGTAAAAAAATAATTTAACTGTTGAATTTAAATCAAAATAACGTTATAGTACAGTATAATTTAAAAGGGTGAATCTTAATGTCGATTGAGCAGATTATTTTCAATAATCTAGTATATAATGAGCCGTATGCACGCAAAGTCGTGCCATTCATCAAAGACGAATACTTTAGTGATTATTCACATAAAATTTTGATTGGTCTGATCAAGAGCTATATTGAAGAATATAACACCTTTCCTAACAAAGAATCTTTGGCTATCGATCTTTCGAACAAGACTGATATCAATCAAAATGCATTTGATGATTGTAAGAACCTTATATCTTCATTGTCAGTCGATCAAGATCATGACTTAGAATGGTTGGAAAATAACACTGAGAAGTTTTGCCAAGATAAAGCCATATACAATTCTATTATGAAATCTATTGAGATTATAGATGACAAAACAGATAATGAGAAAAGTTCAAAGGGATCGATCCCACAAATACTTTCGGATGCTTTGGCTGTATCTTTTGATACACATATTGGACATGATTTTATTGAAGACGCCGAAGAGCGTTATGATTTTTATCACAAGAAAGAACAGAAGATACCATTTGATATTACACTATTGAATGAAGTCACCAAAGGTGGCCTACCACGTAAGACTTTGAATATTGTTATGGCTGGAACTGGCGTCGGTAAATCTTTGTTCATGTGTCATGCTGCAGCAGCCAATCTGATGGCTGGTAATAACGTGTTATACATTACGCTTGAGATGGCCGAGGAAAGAATTTCTGAAAGAATAGATGCTAATCTGCTCGACGAGCCGTTGGACAGCCTCAAACTTTTACCTAAAGAATCATACAAGAAGAAGGTTGAGAGACTAAAGGCCAAGACTACTGGTAAGTTGATTGTTAAGGAGTACCCCACAGCATGTGCTGGATCAGCTAACTTCAGGCATCTACTTAATGAACTGAAATTAAAAAAGAAATTCAAGCCTGATGTCATTTACATTGATTACTTGAATATCTGTATGTCATCAAGGATAAAAAATGGAAGCTTCGTCAATTCTTATACCCTTATCAAATCAATCGCAGAAGAGCTCCGAGGGCTGGCGATTGAATTCAATGTTCCTATCGTCTCTGCGACTCAGACTACTCGAAGCGGATACTGTTTAGCTCTAGACACTATGGTTTTTGCGAATAATATGAAGAAGAAAATCATAGATGTTGAAATTGGTGATATGGTCGACACTTCTAATGGAAAAAATAAAGTTGTACATAAATTCCCAGTAAAAAAGAAAATGGGTTATAAGATTACTTTGGAATCTGGAAAAGAGATTATTTGCAGTAAAGATCATCTGTTCCCGACGAAAGAAGGCGAGAAAAGCCTTAAAAGAGGTCTAAAGGTGGGGGAGTATCTACAAGTTAAAAGAGGCTATTTTTAAAAAATGATCAAGAAATACCTTCGGGGTATATTAAAGGTAAAGGGTCAATTTGGCTTAATGATGGAAAAAATGCAATCACTGTCGACTTATGGAAAAAAGAAGAGTATATTAGAAACGGATATACCGAAGGGAGAATGGTACATGTGGGAAAAGATAGTTGATATTGAAGAAGTTGGGGACATTGACATGGTCGATATCGAAGTTTCCGGTAATCATTTGTTCTATGGTAATGATATTTTAACTCACAATTCGAGCAGCGACGTGGGATTGGAAGATACATCAGAGTCCTTTGGACTCCCAGCCACAGCTGATTTTATGTTTGCGATCATCTCCACCGAGGAACTTGAAGGGTTGGGTCAAATTATGGTTAAGCAGCTTAAAAATAGATATGCTGACCTTGGGAGCAATCGCAGGTTCGTCGTTGGTGTTGATCGTGCAAAAATGCGTCTCTATGATGTAGAGAATGAAGCGCAAGATAATATTATGAATGATTCGTCAAAACCAGTTATGGACAACACTTTGTTTGGGACGCGAGAGAACGACAGAAAAGTAAAATTTACCAAAGATAAATTTGAAGGGTTTAAATAGTGAATTATTACGTCTTAGATGAAGATGGAATATATGTGGTCGTTGAAAAGCAAACGAACAACGTTGTTAAGCGGTCTGCATCGAGAAGGGATGCTATAGCGTATACGCTGTTCTTATCAAATGGCGGAGGGTTTGATGGTTGGACACCAAAATTTGCGCTACGGTAAGATAACTGTTTTACTAAATAGGAATGAATACAAAAACATGTAGTGTGTTATGCACACAGAGGCAAGAGACTTGGAAGGAATAATATTCTTTAAGATTTAATAGTCAAGGAAGAGTTGAGAGTAACGGTGGGGTTCCGCTCAACCATGTTTTTGGTTTTGCTTAAATTATTGAGAGGGGTGTGGTTGAGAGACTGCACCCCTCTTTCGTATAAATACATCTAAATAGTATTAACACAGTATTTTTACGAAAGGGTGCACAACGCATGTCACAAAGCTTATATATTAAAAAATTCACGCATTTTTTAGAGGAATCCGCCACTTACTACGGTTTGTTACAAGAAAGCGCTGTCACGAATGCTGGTGGAATTATCCATGAAATATTAACTGGATATTACCTAAACGGTGGCAAGAAAGATAACGCCCACAAACCAGACACACACATGCCGAAACATGAAGATATTGATGGTCTGTCCCCTCATGAGGCGTATCACAAATATAAAGAAGCATTGAGTCCTGAACAATTAGATGAAGCGCACAAATACGGTGATCACGCTGCACAATACATTCGCGAGAATTTATCTAAAGACGGTCACGATATCGGTGAAGTACATTGGACTTCTAAGCATGGTGATATCGAACGAAGTACTGGGATTAAAAGTTCCCAAAAAGAAGACCCTTCTGACATTGTGGTTACTACCAAACAAGGTAAACATGTAGGCGTTAGTCTCAAAAGATCTAGCTCCACAAGAAATGTTCCACTACTGAACCCTGGCATCGAATCTATCCATGGAGGTTCAGATATTTTGGCCGAACACAGGAAAAACATTAAAACAGCAATACCGGAACTTAGTGGATTGAAGAGCGCGAAAGAAAGAAAGGCTTATGTTAGAGCTAACCCTGAAATTGAAGAAAAAACTAGATCGATGAACAGGGATACTCTTTCTAAGATGGCAACGGGTGCCGCTGATCACTTAAATAGTTTACCACCTGCGGAGTTGTCGAAACATATCAGAGATAACGTTTTGCACGCACACGCAACGCCGATGCAAAATCTCGGTCATGATCATATGAGAGTTGTTACATGGGGTTCTAAGGCTGGAACGCAAACAGCCCACGTCGATCCAGGTAAGATGTATGAGCATATCCTAGAAAACCCTCACCATATCCTTGCCAGATCTACAGGCCAAGGTGTTGGTTTTTATGTCCCTCACCCCAAGACAGGCAAAGAGATTAAGTTTGCTAATCAGAGTATAAAATTCGACAGCCAAGCCGACCCTATGAGTTCTGTGAAGAGCGCAACCGTTGATAACTTTAATTCTGTTGGTGAAATTGGTGAATTTTTGAAACGTCCTTCTACACCAGATGCATCTGGAAAAAAACCAGTTTCTGATCACACGATTGGGGGCAAGAGTTTCTATGGCCCCGACGAGCGGAGTAAATAATAATGAGTAATGTAAAAGAAATTCTTCTAGAAGAATTAAAAACAAAAGCGCTTAAACACCTAATACATCTTGAAGATCATATCATCCATAATGGCCACGAAGGCGCTGGTGTTGCTGCACAGCACTTAGATGATGTTGCCAAAACACTTCAAGGTAAAAAAACAACAACACATATTTCGACAAAATATGATGGCGCTCCAGCTGTTATTTTCGGCCAACACCCTGAAACTGGGAAGTTCTTTGTTGGGACTAAATCCGTATTCAACAAAACGCCAAAAATCAATTACACGGATAAAGATATTGATGCCAACCATGGCCATGCTCCTGGATTAGCCGCAAAACTCAAGGATTCTTTGGTACATTTACCCAAAGTTATGCCTAAGAATGGCGGTGTATACCAAGGTGATTTGATGCATACGCCAGAAGACGTTGAGAAGAAAGATGGCAAAACACATTTCACACCAAATACGATAACATATTCTGTTGACGACGACACAGCTCATGGTAAAGCAATTGCTAACTCGAAGCTTGGTGTTGTTGTACACACAAAGTATTCTGGTCGCGGTGGTTTAGGTAATATGTCTGCCGGACCTGTCGATAAGAAAACAAGAACAACCTTCGCTAGTCATGGTGATGTACATAATATTGACCCGACTATTGATGTCAATCCTAGTAATTTCACCGCCGAAGAAAGAGCTGAATACTCCCATCACAAAGCCGCAGCAAATAAAGCTTATTCTAAAATGAAGCCCGAATCCATGGACGCTCTTGATGGGCATGGTGTTAAGATTGAAACACATATTAACGATATGGTCCGGAAAGGCGGTGATCCTTCTGTTGATGGTTTGATCAGCCACCTCAATATAAAGTCCCAGAAGGCTATTGACTCTGTTAGCATGCAAAAGACTAAAGACAAAAAAGCTGCAGAACATTCTAAGCTCGTGGACCACATTGAGGGCAATAGAGAACATTTCAAGAAAGCCTTTGAAGTTCACAGCCACTTACAAAAAGCTAAAGATGTCCTGGTTAATGTTATGGCGAAAAACAATCCGTTCGGGCATACGGTTGGTGGTGAGCCTACAAAACCAGAGGGCGCTGTTGCTGTCGACAAAAGCGGTAACATGACTAAGCTAGTCGACAGAAAAGAATTCTCTAGACAGAATTTCCTAAGAAGTAAAATGGGTTCATCCGAGCCTGTGAATGAATCTTTGGGTGCAACAACTTCTTCTGAACCCAAATATAATGGTAAAAATGGCATCCATAATGCTTTCGGACAAATGATGGTTAAAATCAAACCACCTGTTGAGGGTCATATCCCACAAAGAGCTGGGTCGAATTCTGTTGCTGGTATGAGAAGGAAGCATCAAACACATCTACACCAAAATGTCAACCAAGTTGCTGTGCGTGAAGAAACTGACTCGCCCAACAAACATTTGGTTATGTCTTATGTCAGAATGAACCCTGTACATGAAGGGCATGCTGAAGTAGCTAAAACAGTTATGAACACAGCTAAAGGTGTTGGTGGTGAACATAAGATTATTTTATCACACAGCCATGATAGTAACAAAAATCCACTATCCCCTGATCAAAAACTAAAGCATGCGCAACGTGCTTTCCCAGACGCTAACATTGAAGTTAGTAATAAACAAACACCTACAATTCTCCATCACCTTTCTAAAGCGCACGATGAAGGTCGCAGAGAAGTAACGATTGTCGGTGGGTCTGATCGAGATGAGTTCAGCGGTTTGGCTAAAAAATACAATGGCGTTGAAGGTAAACATGGTTACTATAAAATGAAGATTAACTTTGCGCAAGCTGGTGCTGATAGGGACGAAGGTAAAGGCGTTGCTAGTTACTCTGCTTCTAAGATGAGGACGCATGCCGCGAATGGTGATATGGAATCGTTCAAAAAAATGGCTCCGAAATCTATGAGTGATGATCATAAAGAAGAAATGTACCACGACACTAGGAATGCAATGATTAAGAAAGAATCAATAATGGAAGCTTTTATTAGAACTATTAAACATAGATAGGAGATTAAGAAATGTCAGCCACATATTATCCAGTAAGCGACCAAGGTTTAAACATAGCAAGGGGCTTGGTTAAAGGAGTTAGCTCAGTACATAAATTCGGCGCAGTTCCGTCGATGAGTACAGCAACGACTGGGACAGTTTGGGATGTGGACGACACCCTATATCCATGGGCTGCTTTTGGTACTGCTAATGTTGCTGTTGTTTCTGCTAATGCAGCTAATGATGATGGTAAAAATGTCATAGTTGAAGGTTTGGATTCTAATCTAAATTTTCAGACAGAGACCCTTACTATTTCATCAGGCGCTGCTACCGGCGTTAAACTGTTTAAACGTTTACACAGGGCGCAAATGAGTGATGGTAACTCTAATAATGTTGTTATCAAAGTAAATGCTAATACAGTCGCTACAATCCTAGCTGGTAAAGGCCAAACTTTGATGGCAGTTTATACAGTCGCTAATAGTTGTACAGGTTATTTGACTAATATTGAAGCGACTGCAGAGGCTGGTAAGGACGCCACTATATGGTTGTATGTGAGGGATCCAGAATCAGATACCTTTCGAATCAAACATACCTTTGAAATTTCCGGAGATGGTGGAACTTACCAAAAGACCTGGGCTGTGCCAAGGGAGTACCCAGCTGGATCCGATATAGATATCAGGGCAACGACACGATCTAATAATGGTCGTTATGCAGTATCATTTTGCGTGGATCTTATTACTGATGGTCTTGGTGGCCACCAAGGGTGATAGATACTAAAATATATAAATAAAAATAAAGACCGATAAGGCTACGACAAACTCGGTCATCATCAGGATAAGCCCAAGAGGAAACTCCATGAAACGAATCGATAATAAGATTAGACTATCTCTGTACAAGAAATCCAAGAAATCTGGATATCCAATCAATGTACTAGAAGAGGTCTACAGAAGAGGGTTGTTGTCAGAACAAAGCAACCACGCGCCCTCTAAAAAAATCAACGCATTCAACAGAGTTAATTCATTCGTCGCAGGCGGCAAAGCTGCCTTGCTCGACGAAGACTTAATTAAGTCTGAGAAACATACTAAAGATCTTAATCTCTCTTCTTCGAGATTCGATGGGTCAGATGAGCTTGTTGCTTTGTATAAAGCGATGACTCCAGGCCAATCTGGTAGTATGGCGAAAATTGTTAAAAGGATTATATCCACCAGGAAGGGATGCACAAAATATGTCTGAACACAACGAAGATAAACAACAGTTAGATGAGGTTGCTCCGGTTGCTCTTTATTATGGCGGAATGGCTCTAGTAACAGCTGCACGAGCCGCGCGAGCCGCGCGAGCCGCGCGAGCTGCACGAATCGCATGGACCGCAAAATCACTGGCCTCAAAAGCTAGCTCTGGAGCCTCTGGTGCAGCCGCTCGTATAGCAAAATCAGTGGCCACAAAAGGAAGTGCAGCCACTAGTGCAACTGCACGAGCCGCGCAAGTCGCGCGAGCCGCTCGTGCAGCCGCTAGGAAATCAGGTTCGTGGACTACAACTGCCGGTAAGCGAACTGCAGCACGAATCAAAAAGACGGTGCGCAATCAGCGAGCAAAGAGTCTTAGAAAACAAAGAATAAAAAGAGATAAATTAAAAAATAAAGGCGCTAATAAACCAGGCAGAAGGGGTTTTGGTGCTGCTCTACTCGGTGGTGGTTCCCAGAATCTGGACGCGCTAAGGTTTGGCAGAGCAGCGATACCACAAGCTTATAGATCCGGTCATTATATTCATAAAGCACACGCCAGGATGCAAGCTAGGTGGGCCAAATCGAACAAAACCATGAAAGAAGAAACGCAAATGTTAGAAGAATCAGCTTTACTGAAAGTAATGTTAAAAGCTTTAAAAAGATACAAAAATCCGATTGGGACTGAACAAGCCACAGACCGTTTACTCCGAGGGACTGTGAAGAAATATCAGCAGAAGGAGACAACCAAAGCGATGGATGCTGATATGAAAAAGATATTGGATAAGATGAGCCCAAAGGGTCCAGGTAGTAATATGATGGAAGATTCTGGTGAAGCTAGTACCCCAAGAAATACTCGAAAACCGAGGACTGCGTTAGCAAATATCGCAAGAAATGCTGTAAACGACCGTCAACAAAAGCTTAGGAGAGCTGGTGAGATCCAACGTAAGATTATTGATGAAGGTGAGAAAAACATGCCACCACTCCCGACCCCTAAAAATGAAATTGATGCAATTGAATACGAAATAGAGCTTGGTAAAGAGGAGATAAAACGTAGGAGGAAGCTCCACATTCCTCCTACGTTTTATAAACCAAAAACAGTAAAAATAAATAGTACAGTATTTAAAGATAAAAATAAAAGAGGTATGAACTAATGACTGAACGTAACGAAGATAGACGACAGTTAGATGAGTCGAAGACCAACCTGCCAGAACTTGCAGCTGCAGTGAAGCGGGCTGAGGAGTTAAAAGCTGATTGGCAAAAGTTTAGGCAGACGCGTGGGAAGGAGTTAACAGCCAAAATTGAGCAGCGACGTCGGTTGAAAAACTCCGCAAATTACAAACGACCGGCCTTCTTGGGTGGGCCTCGGAGTACTAGTAAGAAAAATACTGCGGTAAAAACGCCAATACCAGCGAGTACATCATGGGCGAAAAACGCGTTTAAAACAGTCGGCAGAGCCGCCATGGGCCCATGGGCGCTTGGCGCGTCCATATTTTTAGATCCAACGTCAACTGGTGGTAAAAAGATTGCTTTCAAATATAGTGGCAGAAAAGGCAAATACGATGCAATGTTCCCGCCGGAGAAAGTGATTCGTAGTGATGAATTTGTACCACACAATACACCCTCTGATAAAGAATTGGGTCGAGTGTATAACAAGAATGTTGCTGATTATGAGAAAAAGAATCAACAACTAAAACGCAAACAACCAGATGCTGGCACCGTATATTGGGCCAATGATGCAGCCGCTCGGAATATAAAACAGAATAAGAAATATCTAGCGCCGACTCGAAAAGATGTATTGCCTGGAGTAAAGGCATGGAGCACTAGAGAGAAAGATTATTCAGCCAAGGATAAAAAACATATCAGAGCGGTTTCTAAAATTTCAAAAAATGCTGCTTACTCGAAATTGCTGGATGATAACCCTGAACTCAGAAAATCAATGTTAGCGCAAACAAGCGTTCCTTGGAAACATACACCTACCACTGCCACGCCGCATGATGCATCAATGCGAATGCCTTCTGCTAGAGACAATGCTAAGTTTAAAGCGGTGGACCAACGACTTCCTTCTGCTAGAGACAATGCTAAGTTTAAAGCGGTGGACCAACGACTTCCTTCTGCTAGAGACAATGCTAAGTTTAAAGCGGTGGATACCGCCAGACCAGGTGAAGTGGACTTTCTTGGACAACGAGAAGCCGCTAAGAAGAAAAAAAGATCTGAGGCTATACAACGCTGGTATACAGACAATGCTAAGTTTAAAGCGGTGGATACCGCCAGACCAGGTGAAGTGGACTTTCTTGGACAACGAGAAGCCGCTAAGAAGAAAAAAAGATCTGAGGCTCTACAACGCTGGTATACAGACTATATAAAAAACCGGTCATTAAGTAAAAAATAAAGGAAGATCAAATAATGTCACATATTAAAGGATACTTGCAGTTTATATCCGAACAAACCCAGGGCGATATAAATGCCGCAGAAATTAAAAAAAAGAAAGATATAATCAAAGGGCTACGAAATAAACCAGGCAATGCTACACAAATAAAAACAATTGAAAGATTAGAACAGGAGATCCAGGATCTGAAAGCTGAAGCTGCTGCAAATACTGATGCAAAACCTGCTGCAAACCCCACCACAACAACTGTTACAACACCTGCTGCTAGAGACAATGCTAAGTTTAAAGCGGTGGGCCAACGACTTCCTGCTGCTAGAGACAATGCTAAGTTTAAAGCGGTGGATACCGCCACAACAACTGTTGTAGAACCTGCTGCAAACCCTGCTGCTAAAAACCCTGCTGCTAAAAACCCTGCTGCTAAAAACCCTGATGCAAAAGATGATGCAAAAAAACCTGATGCAAATACAGCCGCAAAAAATGAACGAATTCAAGCAGAAATCAGAAAGCGGCGAGCTAGCCGTGACTTTAGTAAAATTCCCCAACTTAAGCAACAGCTCAATGATCTGAAAGCTAAAGCTGATGTAAACCCCCCCACAACAACTGTTACAAACCCTGCTGATGCAAAACCCAACACAACAACTGTTACAAACCCCCCCACAACAACTGTTACAACACCTGCTGATGCAAAACCCGCCGCAATAACTGTTACAAAACCCGCCACAATAACTGTTAAAAAACCTGTTCAGATGTCTAGTGGACGAGGGAATGAGGCTTTACGCGCAAGTAATATAGCTAAAGCTAAAGCTCGCAAACAGAATCCAACTGTGAATACCAAACCAACGCTCAATAA
>Ga0208644_1000118_pt1 | contig 52174 bp, 71 predicted proteins | sample VirMetDEL_Nov_18_FD_184517 | JGI IMG/M metagenome (GOLD analysis project Ga0208644, IMG submission 184517) | Aqueous microbial communities from the Delaware River and Bay under freshwater to marine salinity gradient to study organic matter... | ecosystem: Environmental > Aquatic > Marine >...
GTTGGCACCACCTTCTTTAGTTGGGATGGCACGGGGGTCAGCCGGATGAAGAAGATCACCAACCAAGGTGGCTTCTCTATGGGGGCAGACTCGTCCATCGTCATTGCTGCCGGGGATAATGTCGATACCTACGTCACTGGTCGTGGCATCGTCGCCGCAACGACTGCGGAGAACTTGCATTTGGTCGCAGACTCCAATGTGTACATCGCACCCAACCAGCAAAGCGGATATACGACCGCTGCCCAATGGGTGTTCACGACAAGCGGTCAAGTTCAGCCCGCATACAGTGGAGGGAACTCGACTCCGACGTATTCGTTTAGCGCCGACACCGACACCGGGATGCGCCTAACTACTGCTGGAAACTTACGTCTCAGTGCAACCACTGACGCCGCTTTTTTAGACGTAGACGCTGTAAACTTGCGAATCAATACAAATCGGTATCTCACCATTTCGGAGGCACGCAACGAATTACTGCTTCTAAACCACACATCTACCACTGGAAGCCCCTACATCTCTTGGAATCAAAACGGCACTCGCCGGATGTACCTCTCGTACAACAACAGCAACGCCCATACCTACCTCGTCAACGAAAACGGCGGGACGATTGAATTGCAGACTACGGCTGACGAAGCCCTGACGGTGCGAGTCAGTAACACAACCGGGAACCCTTACATCTCGCTTGCCAACAACGACGGCTACAAAGCGTATTGGCAAGTCTATGACGACGGGACGACCTACTTCGGCACGGCTGTCTCAAACCAGAAACTTTACCTCCGCGACTTCGGCCAATCGTTCAACCTCGCTGCCTTTGAACGTGACGCGACCTACATGGCGGTGTTCAACTCGGTTAACAGCGGAGTGCTCCGACTCAACAACACCTCGGCTACAGGCGATGTCAATTTCGCTTTCTCACAGGCTGACACCGATAGGGCGTACCTCCAATGGAACAATGCGTCGAGCCTGTTGCGAATCAACCTGAGTAGCTCCAACACCCACAATTTCGCTGTCCAGACAGGTGGGCAGAATCGGTTCTATATCAACGGCACCAGCACCGCCACCGGACGCTACTGGTTTGACCTCGGTCAGGTCTACAACATGGAGGGCGATGAGGTCACGCGCACGACTGCCGGTTCCGTCACACTGGATTGGGACAGATACAACCAAGTCGATCTCCGCAACGACGGGAACATCGACACCATCGATATTGATGATGTCTCAATGCAGGACGGCGGTCACTACTGTCTGGTCATCCGGTACGCGACTAGCGGTCAAACTTCCATCACGTTCAGCGCGGCGGGTACGCTGCAATGGCAGGGCGGCTCCGCGCCGACGCTCCCGAACGCGACAGTCGGAGATCGCACCGTCATCACGTTCGTCAAGACGGGTGGTATCACGCTCGGCTATTACGCGGACGCACCCGCATGAGTCCGTTTCCTCTTTCTGGTGCGTTTCCCGGCTTACTGTCAGGCAACCCACTAGACGAAACGATATGGGCCGATAGCGACAACCTCACCTCTGGCTGGGAGGACGAGGGTGGCGCGACGACCAACCTGTATCAGTCTGTCGATTCGGACAGTGATTCGGATTGGGTCGAGCTAACAACCGCGAACCGAATCCCTGACACGGCAACGTGTGGAGGCAGTGAGGTCACGCGCACGTTGCGGTTCAACCTGCAAAACCCATCAGGTGAGCCGACGCCGAACCAGACGGTCGAGGTACGGTGCAAAATGGAGTACGTCGTCCTGCTCGCGGGTAACGGATCGGAGTCTCATACTGTGGACATCCGACTGCGCGAGGGAACGACGAGCCGCGCCGTCGATACGAACAACACGCTGACCACGACCCCTACTGAGTTCTCCCTGTTCTTGAACACCACGCAGATCAATAGCGTTACTGATTGGGACAACCTGAACGTCAGTCTGGAGTTCACTTCGTGCTCTGGTGACACGATCCCGAACAGCGGCGAGTTCGACCTACTGTGCTATCGATGCAGACTGATTTTCTCACCCTAACCCCTTGAAGACTCATGGCGATCACACGCACACGCATTTCGATTTGTTTCGACCTTGACCCTGACACGGGTGAGGTTGCGATGGCGCACATCGGGTATCAAGACGCTTTCCCAGACGAGCCGTCGAATCCGGGATACACGCCCCCGCCTATCGCTAATCGCATCGGCTACAGCCGCGCCGATTTCACTCAGGGCGAACAGGCAATGATGGACGCCATCATCCCGCTGCTTGGCGACAAGCTCGACGCCGACAGGCCGATCAACTCTGGCTCGTAGTAACCTGCGAGGGTTAGATTCCATAACCACCCAAACGCATCACAAGGTGATCCACATGGAAACGTCTGAAATCTTCTCAATCGTCATCGCACTGGTGATCGTTGGCGGCATCGCCACGGTCGGGCTCAAGTGGGTCCGTCGTGCGAAGGGTGGCCGCGCTGAGGGAGGCGCACCGCAGGACCGCAAGAAGTGATCGACGACAAGATGCTTACCCTAATCGCGTTTGTTGTACTCGTCGCGGTCATAGGGTGGGCTCTTGATCGCTTTGTAAGCGGCAGCAGTACGACGGTAACGCGAAACATTCATCAAGACGTAAAGGAGGCAGTGGCCGCAGATGAAAACGGTGACAATTAGCGCAGAGATGTTCCGGGGCGTGGTCTGGCCCGTGTGTGCCTTCGGCAGCGCCGAAGGCGGCATCGCAGAGCTAAGGACGGGCGTGCGCGTCCTCGACAAACTCGAAGAACCAGCCGAAAAGATTCAGACAGCGGACTCGCTGGAGTGGCGTCTGCCGTCTGATTGTCTGGCGCACGAGTTCGAGTTCGAGGACGAAGAGGCAGCGTTCTTGCACAAGGTACTGGAGGGCTCCGTCAGCAAATTGCCGATGTTTCAGGCGAAGGACTTGCTGCCGATCCTCGACGGGCTTCAAGGCTGACGCAGAACGATGAAAGCAACGTCCGCGGCTCTACTGCTAACTACTTCAGGAGTAGCCATCGGATCAGTGACAATCATCGAAGCGAGCGCGGTAGCTAGTACAGTCGCCGCACAGGTAGGACCAGATACACCAGTGCAAGGACTGACCCTCGGGGCGCTGATGGTGGCGGCGGTGTTCGCTGTCGGCGCAGTAATACGCGGGGGTCAGCACCTTGTCAAACTTGGCCGAACCCTTCAGCAGTGGCAGGACGCGCTCGACGGCGTATCGGCAGTAGACAGCGATCTCAAGACGCTTGCGGATGCAGTGCGACAACAGGGCGAGAAGGTGGACGCTCTCACCGGCTGGAAAGCTGAGGTTGATGCACTCATACATGACATTCGTGCAACCGTGAGAGACGCACATGACACACATACAGGTACCTGACCACATCCCACCAGAGGACGTGGACGGCTACATCGCTAGGATCGTGAAGGAAGCAGAAGCGGATCAAGCCGATGAGCGTGCGAAACTCAAGACCATCGGGCAAGCCGTCACGGGCTTCGCTGGCGTGGGCGTCGCGGCCTACGCTGCGCTCTGGGAAGGTGAGCCGATGATCGCGCTCGGCGGCATCTTGACGGCGTTCGTCGGCTTCGGACTCATCACGGTCGAGCAAGTCCTAAGCTACTGGCGCAAGGACTGACGTGCAGATCCGCGTGAACCGCTTCGGGTATGGGTCAGACTCGACAGTCGGTCGGCTGTACGTCGATGATATGCCCCTCATGTACACGCTGGAGGACGAGGTGCGCGACGGCCCGAAAGTCCCCGGCGAGACAGCGATCCCTGCGGGCTACATCTATGACGTGACGCCTCGCACGACAGGAGGCATGACTCAACGATATGCCGAACGCTTCCCCGACCTCCATCGGGGCATGGCGTGGCTGCGAGACGTGCCGGGGTTCAGCTATGTGTACATACACATCGGCAACACCGACGACGACACCGAGGGATGCCTGCTGGTCGGCTATAACTATCGCGAATCGGACGGCGAGTTCACTGTGAGTTCTTCGACGGACGCATACGTGGCGCTGTACAAGCTGATCGCAGAAGCGTGGGCTCGCGAGGAGCGTGTCACAGTAGAGGTGCAAGACACATGAGCCACCACAAGCACACGGTCACGATGGTCGTGCGCGGCACCGTATGGACCGAGGACGGCCTGAGCGAAGCGGATGCGTCTGCGAGCGTTGCATCTACGGATCGCCTCTCTGATCTCATGGTGATATCCGATCCCCGCAATCTATTCGCGGAGCTTGTCAGCCTGACTGTGGATAGCACAGAGGGCGAGGAGGACTAGGTGGCGACCGCAACCGTATCGGGCATGACCAACTTCGGCGGCTCGGCCTCTGGGACTGATGCGGGTTGGGGTGACATTGGCGGCGGCCCCGGTGGTGGTCAGAACACCGATGACTTCATCGAAGGCACTGATTCGTTCGGAGGTCGGAAGACCGCTTCCGGAAGAGGTCTAGCCTACACGGCGGGCGCGGGCGTAGACATGAGCACCACCTCCACCCATATCTACACGTGGATCAACTGCAAGTCGATTGGTGCGCTTGACCTAATTTCAAACGGCGGGATCATCCTGCGTGTCGGTTCTAGCGCGACCAATTACCGCAGCTTCTATATCGGTGGCAGTGATACGGTCAAAGCTGGCTGGCAGGTATATGTCATTGATCCGACCAAGACAGGAAGCGCAGCCGACACTGGCACGCCAGACATGACGAGCGTGACGTACATAGGCGTCGAGCTAACTCTGTCGGGCACGGTGGGAGGAACGTCCGACAACATCCTTATGGATGTCATTCGCTATACGACCGGCCCATACGTGACAGGTGGCACGACAGGTGATCGCTTGCTCTGGTCGGACATCGCCGCGACTGACGCCAGCAACGCATACGGAATCATACAGGAACGATCGGGGGTGTACTTCGCAGCGGGGCAGGTGGCGCTCGGGGCACCGTCTGCAACCGCTGGCGATTGCTACCTTGACGATGCTGGGCAGGTAGTTGTCTGGGAGCCGAAAGAGTACCACAACGGCACCGCAGTCGTGACCGCTCTGGCTACCGATTTTAACGCGCTGGTGATACAAGAGGGGACTGGAACGACAGACGTAGAAGACGGCAACCTCGTCGGCACAGGCGATGCCCGAAGCGGCACAGGGGGCTCAGTGTTTCAGAAAGCTACCGAAGGCATCCTCGGCGCAGCGAATACGAACGACTTACGGCTGTCCATAGAGGGCGCGATCACGGCAGTCGATTGTCATGGTAGCACCTTCAAAAGATTCGACCGAAGCGTCACGATGTCGAACGATGCTACCGATGGACCGAATCACGTCTTCGCGGGCTGCGTGTTCACAGAATCCGAGCAAGTTGTCGCCAACCGTCCGGTCTATCGTAACTGCGTTTTCTCCAGCTACAGCGGCACCGACGCAGCTTTCCTATGGAACGCCAACGTCGACATCAAGAACAGCAGCTTCCTCGCCAACACGGACGGCACGAACGACCCAGCAGGTATTGAGCACCCGAGCACCGGCACGTTCACGCACGACGGGCTCACTTTCAGCGGTAACGACTTCGATGTGTACAACTCCAGCGGTGGACTTGTCACGATCAACGTGACCAACGGATCGAACACATCGACCGACCGGACACCTACCGGCACGACTACCATCAACGTGTCTGTACCCGTAAGTTTCACAGCAATAGATAGTGACGGCAGTGCGATCCAATCGGTGCGCGTGACCGCGTACCTAGTGGCCGACAACAGCGAGGTGGTTAACACGACGACGGACGCAAGCGGAGTGGCATCGACGAGTTTCGCAGGGACAACGCCTGCCGATGTGTACTATCGCTTCCGCAAGTCGTCACCGGGCGCGACGAAGTATGTGAACCTGTCCGGGTTGGACACCATCGCTAGTAGCACAGGACTCAGCGTCAAGCGCACGATGCGCGAGGACGATACAGCGGACCCGTCACTATAGGGACAGAGTAAATGTCGGACACAATTCTTGGCGGCGACTTCACGGTCTATTGGATCGACGAGAACCGCCAGAAGCACATCGAATGGACCGGGACCGCGACGGGCACGCGCACGGTCAACGAACTATACTCCGCGATGGCGAACCTCCAAGATGAGGCGACCACCGGAGATGACGCGACGTTCATGTCTGCGGAAACGCCCACCGAGTACACCATCGGCCTAATCGACGCCAATGATAGCGAACCCGCTTACATCCAGTACGAAGCTGTCCAGCATCTGACGGGTGGCGCGATCAAGACTTCCGGGTGGACACGCACACCGGGGTCGGCTACGGGTATCGTCGTCGTTCCTGTGACGAATAGCACCAACACCATTGTCACAGCAGATGTCGGATTTGACATCACTCACGCTGACGGTGACTCGGGCACTTTGCTCGAAGTCCTGACACCGAACGGGACGACTGACTACCTCGTCATCCGGCCCGATTCGTCAGCCGCCGCGAACAACTTCGACTCGACCTCTGGCACTCTCACGTGCAACGCGAACACAGCCACACAAACAGCCGCCAGCAAAACCGGCGAGCAGGTCTGGGCGAACCTCTTCAACGTCACCCCGATTGAAGCCGACACTCACGTCTATATGTACCAAGGCGCAGTTGCTGACGCTTCACGCGCTCGCATCTCGGACATTAACGACTCGACTCAGGATTGGTGGGCAGAGGGCTCTTTCGACCGTCTCATCTACATCCGCGACTTCACGAGCGCGTCAAATCCGATCATCGACGGCGGTCGTGTCACCGCTTTTGCCCGCAAGGCGAATACGCTTTACGACAGCTTTGAGGTGTCTACCAGCACGACATCTGGCGGTCGGAACCCCGTACCGCTTTCGTCTGCTGCTGACCTGAACCACACCACCGGATACAGGTCGATCACGCTGTCCGGTGACAGCGGAAACTTCACGGTAGGTGACGAGATTCAGGACGACTCCAACGGTGCGCGTGGAATTATCACACTCATCACGGGATCGTCTCCGACACGGACGTTGCACTACTACATCATCGGAGATCCGCAGACGGATTTCGACGGTGGGGCAATCACGAACAACGACGACACAGGTGCGGCGACGGGAAGCTCTTCCCCGACCAACCAAGGCCCTGCGCTCGCAACGTGGTTCACGTCGAACAGCTTCCCGACGATTACCCACGCGAACACGACCGCAGACATTGACGACGATGGAACAGCGGAGTTCTACGGCATCACGATCGATTGCAACCAGAACCCGCTGACCGAGGTGTACGAGTGGCTTCAGCACGTCACGCGAAACGGTGAGACAGGGACAACCGCCACGGACGGCATTGAGGGCGAGCAGTACGTCGGGCCGACTGTGTACCTCGCCTACAGTGGCACGGTCACGGGAACCGTCTCGGAGGGTAGTGATGTCACGCAAGCGACATCTGGCGCGACAGGCATCGTCGTCAGTCACGACACGACCAACAAGGTTCTGCTGCTACGAGACACGCGAGGCACGTTCAACACGGCCAACGTGGTCACAGATAATGACGCGGGTGGCACGTTTACGCCTAACAGCGCAGCGGTGACGTTCAACGCTAATAAGCAGAGCCCGTTCGGGAGCTTGGCTGGTGGCCGTTTCTTCGGCGCTCGCGGTGTCGTGCTGACCGACTACCTGTCGAGCGACGAAAATAATTTTCAGCTAATCGACGCCCCCGGCGACACGAAGCAGCGACCCATCGCCATTTCGCTGTCAGTCTCTAACCTCGTCGGAACAGACGAGACGACGGCTACGGACGATTATGTCGTCAGCCATCGCTTGCTCGGTGCAGGGCTCGCGATTGACAAAGAGGAGTACAGCGCGGCAGGTGGAGAGGCGCAGGGTGCAAACACGTTGGTCGTGGATACCGCAATCACGGCAGACACTCCCGGCAAGAGCACGGGCGGCGTCCTCAACCTCCGCGATGCGTCGGACAACGACAAGCACTATCGGCTGCGGTTCTCAAGCTGGGCGACATCAACGTTCACGCTGGCGTCCATCGAGAGCATCACGCTAGATGCGGCGACGGACAGCGACACGGTGGTCGCAACCGGCTCGCCTTTCACCAACGCCAAGCGTGGCGATCTTGTCCTCAACCAGACGCAGAACGCGGTGAGCTACGTCACGACAGTCGATGACGCGAACACGCTGCAAATCAGCCCAGCGATTACCGGACAGAGCAGCACGGACACCATTGAGATTAATACCTGTCCGGTCGCGATTGATACGGCTGATGATGTCTACGTGAGCCTCATCGACGAGTTCGCAACGAGCAGCAGCGCATCGGTTAGCATCGTCTACGTCTCGCAAATCGACTACCGCGTGAAGGTCAGCAACACGAGGAACGCGACCAAGATCAAGCGTTTCGTGACCGACGATGCTACGACCGGGACAGACCGGAACGTGGCTACGATTCGCAACGAAGACACGATTCATACCTAATGAGCGGCTATTCGGTTGACGGACTGAAGCATGGCATTGAGAGGGCACGACACAACATCGTGGTCCTCGAAGAAGCAATAGAACGCGAGGAGCGCACTATCGCGGACTATCGCATCATGCTGGCCGACATCAAGCGAGCAGGTGAGAAGAAGGCCGAGGCAGAGGCGAACATTCGCATAGAGGTGGTCAGAGACGATGGCGGTTCGGAATGACATCAGCGTCCGCTTTGATCTCAGTCCGCGCCTAGCGGAGGTCGAGCCGGGGTCCAACGAGATCACGGTACAGGACAGTCACGACACGCTGACCGGGATTCAGGACAGTGTGGAGGGTAGCGAGTTTCCTGACCTCGTGGACACTGCCGGCGGCGAGACGCTAGGCGGTGGCGTCTTCGTCGGCCTGACTACCACGCTCGAAGATGTCCAGTACGCACCCGCCGCGACCTCACCACGCACGACGGGAACCGTCACGACTAGTGATCCTGCTGGTATCACGCTGATCGACTCGGGCGCGACTTTTATTACCAGCGGAGTCGTGCGTGGCGATTGGGTCATCAACTTCACAGACCAGAGCGTCAGCGAGATCCTCAGCGTTGACAGCGAGACGCAACTGACGACTCGCGGACTGCGTGACGGCACCGGAAACACGTTCGATGTCAGTGACGCCTACAAGCTGTGGGAAGTCGATCAGTTCAAGCTCGACGGCGGGAACTTCGTCGCAGTGGACTCTCTCGGCTCTAACATCGAACCTCTGTTCAGTAGTTTCGGGAGGTTCTTAATTAAGACCAGCGCATCGTCTGCGACCTCGCTAGACAGTGAGGCAATCCAATTTTCATCCTATGCGGAGTCTAGCGTATGGATGAACGTGGCTACGGGGTCGGCTGGCACGGTTTACCCAATCGGCACATCGCGGTCCCCAGTAAACAACACCACCGATGCCCAAGCCATCGCAGATGAAAAAGGGCTAGAGACAATCCGCATCACCGACAACACGACCGTTGATGTCGGACCGGATCACACCAATATGCTTTGGATCGGTCGGTCGCCCAGAACGACGCACCTCATAATCCCCGACTCGGGGCTCGCGACAGTAGCCGGTGGCGAGTATCGGAATATGTTGCTCACGGGTCCGCTATCCGGTGGCACTTACATCACGTCAGTCGCCATGAAGGGCGTGGACAACTTCGCAGGACACGCAGAGCAGTGTGTTCTTCGTGCTGACCTGTACCCCGGTCTGAGCTACTCTGTGCGAGGCAACGGTGCGGGCATCATGATGTTCAACAAATGCTCAGCGGTCGATGCTTTCAACGTCGGCGCACCCGCAATCATCGACTGCAATGGTGACTCAATGGTGGCGGCTCGTCAGTTCACGGGCGAGATGAAGATCGTGAACAAGACCGGCACTAAGAACATGAGCATCGACATGGTGGCCGGTACGCTTGAGCTAGATTCGACTGTCACGGGTGCTTGTACCATCTACATCCGTGGCGTCGGGAAGCTGATCGACAACTCTGGCCCGAATGTTACGATTGTCAACGATCTAGTCGATGGTGCTTTTCAGCAGGATATGAGCTTCGACGGCGCGGTCCATATCGACGCGGTGAACGGTACCGCTGGTACGCGCTACCCGCAGGGCACGATGCTGTACCCAGTCAACAATTTCGATGACGCGGTGACCGTCGCGAACCTGCACAACATCACGACGTTTCATCTGGTCAGCGACTTCACGATACCGGCAAGCGCGAACCTGACCGGCTTCCATATCGTCGGTGAGGGGCGGCGGCTGACCACGGTGTCGATTGACCAAGACGCCACACTAGAGGAGTGCATCATCCGCGACTGCTACGTGACGGGTGTGCTGGACAATGAGTCTACACTCGTTCACTGCACGGCAGAGGATGTCGAGCTACGCAACGGCAACCTTGAAGACTGTACACTGCTTGGCACAATCACGCTGGCCGGAAACGTGACCGCAGTCGCCAAGGTCATCGACTGCTGGTCCGGTGTACCGGGTACGGCGACACCCGTCATCGACATGGGCGGCGCGGCGGGAGGGCTCTCTGTGCGCGGCTATCATGGCGGTCTGACGCTACGGAACAAAACCGGCGCGTCATCAGTGTCGGTAGACATGGCAAGCGGCCAGCTAATCCTCGACGCGACCGTGACCAACGGTACCATCGTGGCGCGTGGTATTGGTAAGCTGCTCGACAGCTCTGTCGGTGCGACTGTCGTCGATGAGATGGTCGATGCTCGCCGCCTGACACTGATCGAAAAGATCCAACGCAACCGGCTGGAGACAGACCCGACCGGAGGCACGCTGACCATCTACGATGACGACGGCGTGACGCCTCTCGTCACGGCTCCGATCTACGAGGACATCGCCGGGACGCAGACCTATCGTGGTCAGGGAGTAGACCGCAGGGATCGACTGACATGATCCCGACCTACGGATACGCTCGGGGCGGGCAGGGCAGCATCGCGACCTACGGGTACGGCAAGAGCTTGATCGTCGAGATCATCGGTGCCGTTAGAGCGTTCGTCAGGTCATGCGTACCGTTGCGCGCCTTCCGGGAGTCATGCTGATGGCCTTGCGTGGATACGCGACCTCACGAGTATCGGTGCGCGAGTTCTACCAGTCACGGGTGCTCGTCCGTATTTTCAGATCATCGACGTGGGCGCGAGGCTTTCGAGATAGCCTCGTCGGCCTGCGTCTTTTCAAGGAGTCAAGGCTGTGAGCTGCACGGACTGTCGATTCAAGGTCGGCCAGATCGGCGCGATCCTCGTCATCGACTTGGTACAGGTAGACGAGAATGGCACGGAGTCACCGTTCGATGTGTCGTCAGCTTCGACGCTTCAAGTCGTGGTGGGCAAGCCTGACGGCGCAGCGTCTAGCCCGCAGACATTCACGGCGGCGTTTGCTGAAGCTGCTGACGGCGGGAACGGCACGGGCACGGATGGCAAGATCAAGTTTACGACGACGCTCGCGACGGACTTCGACGTTGCCGGAGACTACATCGCGGAGCCCTACATCGTTGATCCGGTGACCGGCTTCAACGGTCGCACTCAGCGGATCAGCTTCGCGGTCGAGGCGACGATCTAGGTGGACCGCATCGCGGCGGTCGTCCTCTTGGTCATCCTGATGGTGACGCAGTGGCAACTCGTCGCGACTCGCGAACGCCTTGCTCGGGCCGACACGATAGCTGACAGCATAGCCGCAGACGCGGCCATTGACGCGATCCGGCGAGATAGCGCATGGAGCGCGGCGGTCGCATCGACTCGGCGCGATCTGGCGCAAGCGATCAGCGAGAGGGACAGCACGAGCGCGGCTCTCGTCGCTCGTCTGGATGACGCGAATATCCGTATAGCGATGCTGACTGATCTGTCAGCGACAGCAAAGGGCGAGGTCGAGTCACTAGCGCACCGAGCGACGGTGCTCACGGACTCTCTCGCGGCTCTCGCGGATACGGTCGAGCGTTGGGAAGGCGAGATCGACGACGGGGTTCTCACGGCGAGGTGGCGGTTCGACCTACCACCCGCTCGTCATACGCTGACCTACGGAGTCACGATACCCGGCGAGCTTGTCGTGTCTGAGACGGGCGACGGCAGGACGGTCGTGCTCGCGAGATCGACGCACCCGAGAGCATCGCTCGACATCGGAGAGGTCGTCGTATCCGAGCCAACCAAAGACGAGCAGCCTGTCGCGTGGCGTCGGTATCTGTGGGCCGCGCTGGCTGGCGCTATCGCTTGGGAGATGGCTCGCTGATTTTTTTTGTATTGAGGTGTTGACACCCGCAACAGTCTGTATAGATTGATAGCATCAACCACCACTTAGGAGATTAAAATGAACGTCATCACTCTCACACCCGGCTCGGCCCGCCTCCTCCAAGACCTGCGCCAAATGGATCAGTTCGACGGCGAGATCATTCTCCGCGAAAAGAACCTGACGGCCTCGCAGCGTGGCAACCTGTCCGACCTCAAGAAGAAAGGTCTGGTCGATCTCGTGTGCGAGGACCAAGATGCAAAAGGGAATCTTAATTGGTACGTCGTGGACATGACGACCGAGGTCGTCTCGCCTGAGCCGGATTACAGCGACATCGACGAAGCAGATTTGGCTGCACTGCGCGTGTCCGTTGATCGGATGACCGACAGCGCGTCCGCTGCCGCTCGTATGCTCGACGCATTGGTGACTACGCTTCGCGAGAACCGCTGACGATTTACCGGGGTCGGGCCTACACGGGCTCGGCCCCACAGCCACCACTTAGGAGATTAAAGAGAAAATGAACTACATCCACGCCCTTCAAGTCAAAGTCGAGAAACTGGAAGCCGAGAAGCGCGAAGCGAAGGAGGCCGCGCACGAGATCCTGATCTACCTCGCCTCCTCAAAGTTCTCCGCTCCGGAAGATCGCTGGGTGAACGTGGACGACATCCGTGCGCGCCTTGAGCCGGTCATCTCCCCTCTGAGGGGTTGAAGGAGAGAGAAAGGAGCTGTGAGATGAGCCAGCCAGATTTGAACGAGCGCGTCATCATCGGCCTGCTGCGAGCCCTCGCCATCTTCGGCCCGCTGCTCGTCATCGGGCAGCTTGTACGGCTATGAGAGAGACGACGTGGACCGCATTCCTCGCTTACGAGAGAGCGGTGTTGCGATGGGAGGCAGCAACCGGGGCCGAGCGCGGCAAGCTGATGGACGAGAGAGCCGAGGCTCGCCAGCGACTGAGAGACAGTATCCTTGCCGCCGAGACGCGGCACAACGACGGAGGACATGATGGGAAGGTTTGACCTGAAAGACTACGTGGAGGTCAAAGATCGGATTCCGCTTTTTCTGGAGTCGCACCCAGACGGCAGGATCGTAACCGAGATCGTACACCTCGACTTCGCGGCCACGCCACCGACGTGCGTGATCCGCGCAGAGCTTTACCGCGACCACGAGGCGACCGAGCCGATGGCGACGGGTCTGGCCTACGAGCGCGAGACGGGCATGATAAACAAGACGAGCTTCGTGGAGAACTGCGAGACGAGCGCGGTCGGTCGTGCGCTCGCGAACGCGAACTTCGCGGGCACGGGTCCGCGTCCATCTCGTGAGGAGATGGAGAAGGTCGAGCGCGCTGAGGCCGAGCTTGATATGATGGTCGATCGCGTGAGGAGCCTGTACGCAGACGAGACAGGCAAAGCGCGACAAGCTGCTGACGCAGCGATTCGCGAGAGGAACTTTTCACGGCTGCAAGCAGCCATCACACACAAGGAGGCGGGAGCATGAAGATCGACGGCAAGGTCGTACACATCCTCGACGAGCAGAACGGAGAAGGGCGACGAGGACCGTGGCGCAAACAGGACTTCGTGGTCGAGATCCCCGGCGAGTACCCGAAGCCGGTATGCTGCACGATGTGGGGCGACAACATCGACGGCTTCGCGCTTCAGGTTGGCGACGACGTTTCGGTGAGCATCGACATCAAGAGCCGCGAGTACAACGGACGCTGGTACACAGACGTGACAGCGTGGAAGCTCGACAAGCGGGCAGCGGTCACGGCACCATCGTCACCACCAGCGCGGATGTCCGACCCTGACGACGACCTGCCGTTCTGATGGCGACGACACCGACGCCCGGTAGCCAGTGCCACACCGTGCTGACCTACCTCAAACGGCACGGCAGCATCACGGCGATGCAGGCCATGACGGACTTCCGATGCTATCGGCTGGCTGCGCGGATCAAGGACTTGCGTGACATGGGCTACGACATCGAAACGCACACGGAGGATCACGGCAACGGCACGCACGCGAGGTACGAGCTACGCATCACCGACGCAGACTTGGAGGCGGCAGGGCAAATGTCGATGTTCGCCAGTGGGTGAGGTATTCGGTGAGCACGCCGAGTACATCCGCACGTTGCCGTGTGCGGCGTGTCACAAGCCGGGACCGTCCGACCCCCATCACGTCAGGAGTCGAGGGGCTGGCGGCAAGGACGAGGCAAACTTGATCCCCCTCTGTCGCGTCCATCACACGGAGATCCACCAGATCGGCAAAGCGACTTTCGCGAAGAAGTGGTGCATCGATCTCGCGGAGCAGGCAAGCCGCTACGAGGAGATGCGACAGCGCGGGGATTTACCGTTTTGAGCAAGCTCAGCCGCACGAAAGGACACGGATTCGAGCGCCGGGTCGCCCGCGACATGAGCGAGGCGAGTGGTCGGACATACCGGCGCGTGTTAGTCGAGACGCAGCAGGGTAATAGCGGCGATGTAAGGGCTGACGACGAGCGCGCCGACCCGATAGCCGTGGCAGCGATCCGCAGGACGCACAGGGGCGGCGAGCAGTTCGCAGCGGTGCCGTGGGATGACTGGCTGGAGATCGTCAGCGCGTTAGACGCCTACGACTTCGTGGTGCAGTGCAAATGCGGCAAACGACCGGACATCTATGCAGCTATAAGAGAAGCCGAGGAGGCTAGAGATGATTAGCAGGTTCAGCAGCTATATAGGCTGCGATCACGGCTCGACCGGGTGGATCGTCGTCGAGCACGAGGAGGGCCAGTGCGAGAAGGTCGAGTGGACTCGCGAGGGTCCGATCTACACGCAGGGCGAGGCGTTTGCCGAGGGCGTCAGAATCATCCTCGCTGATCGCGTACACGACGCCATATATGGCGACAGGCAGGACGACGTGCTGAAGGAGGTGTGGGAGTACCTGCGTCGGCCTGCCATCATCGTGACGGGTACGGTACACTGATGGCTACCGACATCACGATCGAACAGCGCATCAAACTGGCTGCGTCTCGCTACGGTAGCGAGGCTCCGAGCTTCGATGATGTGCTGGCGGCGATCACGCCTGACTACGGCAGCGACGAATCTCACACGATGCTCTGGCACGATTTAGCTAGGGAAGCGCAAAGCGTACCGCCAAGCATCAAGCTAGACTTCAAGGCTTGCGGTCACCTTCTCCATCACCGAGGGACGTGCAAGTGCAAGGGCACGACCTACGCGAACCGAGGCAGTGCGCCAGACAAGGGCACGATCGACGACATCGTTGAGCGGTACCGAGAGGGGCGCACGGTGCAACAGGTCGCGAAGGAGTTCGGGATCTCTGCTGGTCGGATACGTCGGTATCTCAGCAAGCGCGGCGTCGAGTTGCGAGAGAGGACACCGAAGCACACGGGTCAGCCGTTCTGCATCCGCGCAGGGTGTGAGAGGACAGTCAAGGGAGACGACCTGTATTGCTCACTGCGATGCGCTAGTAAGTCGGGCGCAGGGTCAGGCCGGACTTGTGCAGCCGAGGGATGTAGCGAGCCGACCTTCCGCTCGACGTACAAATACTGCGGCACAGAGTGCCGAGAGCGATCTCGGAATGGTTGAGGGTTCCAACAGCACGCGGATGGGTTTAGATTCTCAACCCTCGACACCTATGACGGAGGGATCGTGGATGATTTGGACCGGGCGATCAGAGAGACGCGAGCGCGTCTGGAGGACGTTCTGATGCGCTGCGACGAGACAGACCTGTGGCAGGAGTTGGCCGCGATCGTGGACCGGCGAGAGGAGGACGGAGAGTTCGGCGGCGGCGAGTTCATCCTTGAGACGTGGAAGGCGCTCGTCATATCGCGAGGTCTTGCCGATGGGTAGACTGCGCGTGCATGACTGGGAGAGCTGGCAGACATATCGCAAGGATCGCGACCCGCCGCCGTGGATCAAGGTCCACCGGAGGATCGTTCACAACGTCAAATGGGCGAGCCTATCGGACGCCGAGCGGGGTCAGCTTCTAGCGATCTGGGTGCTTGCGGCAGACGACGACGGGTACATTCCAGACTGCCCGGTGATCGTCCGCAAGCTCTGCATGATGGACAGTGAGCTAGATCTGTGGCGTCTAGTTGACCTCGGTTTCCTCGACACGGTGACGACAAGCCGACGTCAGCGTGACGCCAACGTGACGGCATCGGGCGGTCAGGGTGCCGTCACAAGTGCTCACGAATCACACGACGATGAGGGCGTAAGCGACGGCACGGGAACACGTTACGAGCCTGACGTCAACGTGACGTCATCGTGGCGTCAGCATGACGCCCTAGAAGCAGAGGCAGAGGCAGAGACAGAAGATATATCGGTGCCCTCGCAGTTGTTCTCGCTGATGAGATCGGGAGACACGATCTACACCGTCGAGAAAGCCTACGCACTGGTGAAAGCGGCAGGCTTGTCGGACGAGGAGGTGATCGCGGCGAGGCGTGCCGTATGCGAGCAGACCGAGCGGCGGTACTGGAAGGCTCTGCCGACGTGGCTGCGTGAGATCGCCAGCGGCGGGCTGGTCAGACCGGACACTAGCGCAGCCGATGCCCGCAAGCAGCGCCGGGAGTACGAGCGCGAGCTTGAGGCACGCATACAGGGCGACATCGCATGAGCGACATTTTCTCGCCGGAGTTCCGCGAGGCTTTTACCGCGCGCCAGATGTCGCCAGTCTCAGCGGTGCCGAGCCCATTCCCGATGCTCAACGAGTTCAGCGGAGATGAGGGCGGCAAGGTCGGGACAGCGGACGGCTGGTTCGTCGTTGTCGGCGGCAACCCGAAACACGGGAAGACGATTCTCGCGATCAACTGGCTATGGTCGGCACTCGCATCGGGACGAAAGCCGATGTTCGTATCGTTGGAGATGAGTCAGTGGCAAGTCGCGACGAGACTGTACGCGATGATGACGCGCACCGATCTCTGGAAGGTTGAGAAGCGCGGGTTCCGGCGTGAGCAGTTCAACCAGATATGGCGTGAGCTTGACCCGATTCGAAACGACTTGACGCTGTACGTGGACGATACGCCTCTGGTCCGCACCGACGAGATCATCGCGTCGATGCAGAGGCACGCCGACGAGGGCGCAGACTTTTTCGTCGTGGACTATCTGCAACTCGCTGCGCTCGGCAATTCCGAGCAGATCAACGAGGCGGTCGTGATCGCGACGACTAACCTGCGACATTTTGCCAAGACGGTCGGCAAGCCGGTCATCGTGCTAAGTCAGTTCAACAGGCAGACGAGCATGAACTACACCGACACGCCGATGCCTCAAGGGCTGCACGGCGGCATGATCGTCGAGGCGTCGGCAGATCAGATCCTGCTCATCGACCATAGCCGCTACGAGAAACTACCGGGCAAGGCGCGGACGTGGCTCACGGTCACAAATCGCCACGGCCCGAGCGACGATATTCCGATCGAATACATCTGGGAGACTCAGACCGTCCAGCAGGGCGACGAGGATCTCGAAGAGCAGTGGCCTACAAACACCCGAACCAACTTCTGACGATGGCAATCACAAAGACCAAAATCCTGCAAGCTCTCCCCAAGCTCACTGACCAGCAGCGCGACATCATCACGCGCTACTACGGGCTGGGCCACGACCTACCCGAGTCGATGACACAGATCGCGACGAGGTATGGCGTCAGCGCACAACGCGTCTCGAAGATCCGCACAGACTGTGAGCAAAAGATCCTCGAAGGTACTCTGTGAATTAGGTGTTGACATCTCCAACGTGATGTATAGATTGATAGCATCAACCACCACTTAGGAGATTCAAATGATCGACACGACCTACACGCGCCTCGCCCAGCACGACCGCCCAGTGACCCGCTTCCTCGAAGGGCGCGAGTCCGCTCGCTCGACGATCGTGGTGATGCGCGACGGCAAGGCCACCAGCCTTCGGGTCTACTCCGACGACGCCGGTCACTACTACGTGAGGACGGGCAAGCGGGGCGCGACGAAGGAGCTGGTGGTCGGCCACACCTCGATCCACCCCGGACGCTACTCCTTCACGATCAAGCCACAATGGGAGATCGATAACGAGTGGATGGAGGAGCGCCGGTCGGAACGACGCCGGAACCGCCTCTATCGGATTGAGGCGCTGGCCCGCCAGATGGAGAGTCCGGCGCAGGAGGTGACAGCATGAGCGCCTCGGTCTGCGTAGGCTGCGAGGGTGAGGGCTGGGTGATCGCATGGGGCCGCACGAGCGCCCCAGTCGCGAGCCCGCCCGAGGTGAAGGTCGAGTGCGGTGACTGCGACGGCGAGGGAATCGACTGGTCGCAGACGTGTGAATATTGCGGTGACGCTGCGAGTGCTACGGTGAAAGACGACACTCGGTACTGCGTCACCTGTGCGAAAGAAGTGTGATGTATGTCGGTCCTCGGAGGGACAAATCTCAAAGACCACAGCGGTTGCCACATCCCGCTCGTCGGATCTCCTAGTCCCGGACGTGGTGGTCCTGCCGACTTGTTAGCGGTCGCGATTCGAGGCGCGACCCTGACCTCTAGCTAGGAGGTGAAGCATGACGGTACGAATCCGATGCGCTTGCTGTGGCTCGTCAGTGAGCTTCGACGTTCCGAAAGGCGCGACCTACTGCGAGGAGGAATACCAGTGCGCCGCGTGCTGGCGCATGATGACGGTCAGCTTCGCGGTGCATCACGAAGCGCCGAGCACTTGGTGGCTTGAGATCAGCCATCACGACGAGACGCTCGCGCCACGCACATACACCACAGGAGGACGATGATGCAGCACCCGACTCAGATGACGGACGACGAGTTCCGGGTATGGCTTGACGGCAAGCGTCGAGGGATCGGCGGCTATGACATCGCGGTGCTCATGGGAGCAGGTGGCGAGCCCTACGATGTGTATGCGAAGTTCGTGGACCTTCGCGACGAGGTTCGCCCGACGCCAGCCATGAGGCGCGGCCTCGCGATGGAGACGGCAGCGATTGAGGTGATGAGCGAGGCGAGCGGTATCGCCGTGACGCCATCAACCGACGACGACCGATGGCTGCGCGACGGCAAGCTCGTCGGCACCGTGGACGGCTGGGCCGAGCCTGACGGAAAGCTCGTGCCGTTAGAGTGGGGCACCGGCATCTGCGAGGCGAAGGTTCCCGACTCGTACACGTGGCCGCGCTACGTAGAGCAGGGAGTCACCGACACGAACTACCTTCAGCTTCAGTGGTATCTCGGACTCAGCGGAAAGCGGTGGGGCTGCTTCGCGGTGTTGTCGTACGAGGACTGGCGAACGCTCGGCGGCTCGACTCCTCCGATCGTGGAGTTCGACCCGGTATTGTACGAGACGATGCGCGAGACAGCCGAGGCGTTCTTGCACGATCACGTGTATCCGAGAGTTCCTCCTCCGCAGGTTGGTGGCGTGGACCCGCTCGACATTGACCGCGCACCTGTAGGCAAGGAGCAGGCGCAACTCGAAGCGCACGAGCACATCGCAGCGGTGACTCGCTACTTCGAGGCACTCGCCCGAAAAAAGGCGGCAGAGGCCGACGTGAAGGTGTACCGGGAAGAGGTCGAGCAAATCTTCACAGACCTCGACGCAGTGACTCTCGCGCTCGACGATCGCAAGCTACACTGGTCGCCATCGACACGGAGATCACTCGACACGAACGCGGTCAAGCGGTTCCTGAAATCGAACGGCGTAGACGTGGACGAGTTCATGCGCGAAACCAGCACGCGGTCGATGCGTGCGGTCGGTATCTAACAGTGAGGAGAAATGATATGAGCCTGACGACCATATTCTTTGTGGGACTGTTTCTCGGGTCATTAATGGGTCTGTTCTCAGCAGCACTTGCGTGTATCGCCAAAGACTCGGACGACCGCATGAGGCGCTGGTACGAGTGAGCATCGCGATCACACGTAGAGGCTACTACCGCGTCATCGTAAACGGTGGTCAGTTTAGCCAGCACGCGGACCCGAACGAGGCGATCGAAAACGCTGCGGAGGTGTTGGCGACTGACCCGAGCGTCATGGTCGAGATCCTGCCTCCGCGCATCACGGTCGAGTCGAAAGCTGCTGGCCCAGTCACGCTACCGAGTACACCGCCACCACAGTCCGATGGCGGGATGGATCTGGTGGACTTCTTGACCATGCTCGACGAACAGGCGCACGGTCCTCTCGTCGTCGGTACGGTCGTTGATGCTCCCGACTTCTACACAGGCATCCAGAAGCTCACGGTCGATCACCGTGACTCGGGCTCGTGGTTGGCACAGCGGTTGGCGGTCATGGACGCAGACGGCATCCCGCAGCGCGTCGGCCTGACGTGGCGAGGGTACGTGCTGCTCTGGAATCTGCGAGACCGAGACGCCATCAGAGTCGGGACGTAGCGTGTTCGTCTCCGATGAGGACGAGGACAACGAGCGCGAGGTAGCCGCGATTCTCGAACGGCGCTGGCGCTGCAAGCTGCGGAAGTTCGGCAAGCTCGACCCGATCGACTGGTGGGCCGAACGAGACGGCAAGGTCGTCGCGTTCGTCGAGCTGAAGTGCCGGAAGATCCCATCGACGAAATACGCGACCGTGTTCGTGACGCTGCGGAAATGGCTCGACCTGCTCCGCGCTCACGAGTGGACGATCGACGGCGTTCCCTCTTTGATCGTCGTGCGCTGGACAGACCGGATCGGCTACTACGAGATCACCGACCTGCCGCCCGGTCGCCTGTCAGTCCTACGCCGACGAGAGCACCGCGTCGAGCAAGACACCGAGCCAGCGTGGGAGCTTCCGATCAGCGGGTTCACGTGGTTGTGAAATTAGGTGTTGACACCATCAACGCCATGTGTATGTTTCAGTTATCAACCACCACCAAGGAGATCGAAAGATGACTCAGGAACTCGTAAACGCACTCAGCAACGCCCGCCACCACGTCGAGTGCCTCGTACCACAGGTACTCCTGACCACCAACGCCCTCAACTACACGTGGGTCGATGGTGGCGCAGTCATGGATGCGGTGGAGGGCCATGTCCGGTATCTGCACGCGGAGCCTGCTGCCGACAGCCTGACCGCAGTGCTGCCGGGGCACGGTCTTTTCACAGTGACCAAGACCGGGGAGGTGTACCGATGAGCGCGTTCATCTGCGACCCTCGCACGATCGGAGCCGCTGCCGCGTACATCGCCAGCACAGAGCGAGCAGACGAGCAAGAGGCGCGGCGTCTAGCGGTCAAGCTCGCCGTCGCGAACATCGTGAGCATCGACGCTCGGTACGGAGAGGGCGAGGGCGAGAAGTGGGCCGGAGACGGTTTCGCCTTCGAGTGTGCAAGTGCAGCCTCGCAGATCATCGCGGCACCTGTATCACGGGAACGTGCCCTCGGCGCTCTTCAGTGCCTTCAGTACCAGAGCTGCGAGTTCGAGGGCTACGCCGGAACGGAGCAGGGCAAGATCACCGAGGAGGCCATCGTCGGCCTCGTAGATGCGGGCGTGAAGCCCGAAGGATGGGATAGCTGGGTATGAGCGATTATTCCGACTTCTTGGCAAGTAAGGCGATCACCGATCTGCCCACGGGCATTTCGATCTCAGGAGCACTTAACACCCACCTGTTCCCGTTCCAGCGAGATGTCGTCAGATGGTCTTTACGACGCGGCAGGTCAGCGGTGTTCGCTGATTGCGGCATGGGAAAAACGCTCATGCAGCTTGCATGGGCTGAACACGTACCCGGACCTGTTTTGATTTTGGCCCCGTTGGCTGTTGCACAGCAAACAGTACGCGAGGGTCAAAAGTTTGGGATCGACGTGGAATACGTTCGCCAGCAACCGAAAGATCACGGGAGTCGCGTCTACATCACGAACTATGAGATGCTAGATCACTTCGATGCCTCGAAGTGGCACGGTGTCGTGTTGGATGAGTCAAGCATAATCAAGCACAAAGATGGAGCGTTTCGGAGACAACTGATCGAAGATTTCTCATCTGTGCCGTTTCGACTGGCCTGCACTGCGACGCCTGCTCCAAATGACTTCACTGAGTTGGGCAATCATTCAGAGTTTCTTGGGGGACTCTCAATGACTGAGATGCTCAGCACGTTCTTTGTGCATGACGGCGGCTCGACACAAAACTGGAGACTGAAAGGGCACGCTGTTTCTGAGTTTTGGCGATGGGTGTGTTCATGGGCTGTCATGCTCCGCAAGCCTTCGGATCTCGGATACGATGATGAAGGTTTCAATCTTCCGGGCTTGGTCTATCACGATCATGTAATCCGCACAGAGACGGCACCTGAAGGCTTCCTCTTCCCGGTGCAAGCCGAAACGTTGCAAGAGAGACTAGCGGCTCGTCGATCCACAATCGCGGAGCGGGTCGCAGAGTGCGCGGCTCACGTAAACAACTCAACCGAGCCTTGGGTTGTCTGGTGCAACCTGAACGATGAATCGAAGGCCCTCGCAGATGCGATCCCTGACGCGGTTGAGGTGAGCGGCTCTGATTCTAACGATGTCAAAGAGGATCGCTTGCTTGGTTTTTCAGAGGGTCGTTTCCGCGTACTCGTCACGAAGCCGAAGATCGCTGGTCATGGTATGAACTGGCAGCATTGTTCCAATGTGGCTTTCGTCGGATTGTCTGATTCGTGGGAGCAGTATTACCAAGCCGTGAGGCGATGCTGGCGTTTCGGGCAAGAGCAGGATGTGGACGTTCACATTTACACTGCTGAGACGGAGGGTGCAGTTGTCGCAAACATCAAACGCAAAGAAGCAGATGCACTCACGATGGTCGAGGAAATGACGGCGCAGATGAGAGACTTGAACAGAGAGGACGTGCGAGGCATGGAAAAAGAATCCGTTGAATACGTGACAGATCACGAAAGTGGCGCAGGATGGGATCTCCACCTCGGGGACTGCGTTGATGTGGTCAAGTCTCTTGAAACAGACTCAATCGACTTTTCGGTTTTTTCGCCACCTTTCGAGAGCCTGTACACGTACACGGCCACGGATAGAGACATGGGGAATTGTCGATCCTCAGAGGAGTTTGCCGAGCACTTCAAGTTTCTTGTGGATGACTTGTTCCGCGTCATCAAGCCGGGGCGATTGGTTTCTTTTCACTGCATGAACCTTCCGACTTCTAAGGTCCGTGACGGGGTGATTGGTATTCGAGACTTCCGCGGTGAGTTGATCCGTATGTTTCAGGCTGCTGGGTTCATCTATCATTCAGAGGTCTGTATCTGGAAAGATCCAGTCACGGCGATGCAGAGGACCAAGGCGCTCGGATTGCTACACAAGCAGCTAAAGAAAGACGCCTGCATGAGTCGTCAGGGAATCGCAGACTATCTCGTCACGATGCGGAAGCCGGGAGAGAACCCGAACCCCGTCACAAACACGAACGAGACTTTCCCGGTACAGCTATGGCAGAACTACGCATCTCCTGTATGGATGGACATTAACCCCTCCGACACACTGCAATACCGGAGCGCAAGGGAGCATGACGACGAACGCCACATCTGCCCGCTTCAGCTTGAAGTGATCCGTCGTGCTATTCGGCTTTGGACGAACGAAGGGGATCTGGTATTGTCCCCATTCACGGGTATAGGCTCCGAAGGCCATGTTGCCATCGAGGAGGGGCGCAGGTTCGTAGGCGCAGAGCTGAAGGAGTCTTACTTCAAGCAGGCTTGTAAGAATCTGGACGCTGCCCAGTCCTCTCGTGTGGACTTGTTCGCTTCTGCTGGCGTAGTGGTATGATTGGAGTCAAGGGAGCGCCACGGCACGTTGGACTAATGGATCGTACAAAGATCTGCGAAGCGTGCGGCGACATCTTCGCAAAGCCCTCGAATCAGCCGTGGGGCCGATGGCGTAAGCGTCGGTTCTGCTCACACGAGTGCTGGTGGATGACGAGGCCCAACTGGAACAGGTACGCAAACCAGAATGTGCCGCTCCAAGAGGATGAGCGGGATGCTTAGGGTCGGTAGCCTGTTCTCAGGGATCGGAGGATTGGAGCTTGGCCTAGAGCGGGCAGGGATGGAGGTGGTGTTCCAAGCCGAATACGACAAACAACCGCGTCGGGTGCTCGCGAGGCACTGGCCCGACGTCCACAGATACGAGGATGTGCATGATGTCAGGATTTCACGAGAACTTGTCCGCGAGCGTAACGACGGAGTCGATAGCGAAGGCTCTCCGCGCTGGCGCCAGCGCGAACTATCAAGGGGTGGTCCCCGGAATGGTGGAGGACCGACAGCCAATGCCGGACCAGTTGACGTTATTTGCGGAGGATTCCCGTGCCAAGATTACAGCGTTGCAGGAAAGCGCGGCGGCTTGGCTGGAGACCGTGGCGCGCTCTGGTGGGAAATGCACCGGATCGTTGCTGAGCAGCGCCCCACGTGGGTTGTCGGAGAAAATGTGTCTGGCCTCCTCTCATCGAACGGAGGAGCCGACTTCCGTACCATCATCGCCTCGCTTGTACAACTCGGGTATGGCGTCACATGGGCTACTATGGACAGCCAATACTTCGGAGTGGCGCAACGACGGAGACGCCTGTTCATTATCGGACATTCTGGAGGAGTCCCCAGACCCGAAATACTCGCTATCTCCGAGGGCTTGTTCGGGCATCCTGCGCCGAGCAGAGAAGAGGGGCCGGGTGCTGCCGAAGGCGTTGAGGCTCGCACTTACAGCAAGACAACAGCACAACCAGACTACGACAATTGGGACGCAGCAGCAGTGAACCGAACGCTATCAACCTTCGAGAACGCGAGCGATGTGCGGGCGAGCACGATAGTCCTCGCAGGTGACGGTGCCAACGCAGAGATCACCACGGACTCGTCACCGGGGCTGGGTCCGACGCTGAAGGTGGGGTCCGGTATCGGGATTACCACGATCCCTCGCCGCCTCACCCCGAAAGAGTGCGAACGCCTACAAGGCTTCCCAGACGGTTGGACAGCACGATACGACGACGGGACAAAAGTAGCTGACGGCCCACGATATCGGATGCTCGGCAACGCGGTAACTGTGAGCGTGGCTGAATGGATCGGGAGACGAATCATGCAAGCCGAGAAACAAGACAGGGCGCGGATAGGATTCGACGCTTCGCAAGACTCGCAAGAGAACGGAGCGGACCCCGGTTCGACTCTGGGCGCGTCCATGTAGAACAGGCTCGGGAAGCGCGTCTGATATGTCATGCAGAGCTTAACCGTGGGACGCGCACGGCACGGGGGTGGTTCCTCGGTAGCCATAAGACAGCGCAGCCCTCGTCAGCTTCGGCGGGCGGGGGCTTCGCACTTCACAGAACCCACTCGCGCGTCCTACCTTTGAGACTCAACCCAACCCCAACACGGAACGGGTGGATGAGTCCTAAGAAGCACAAGCTCGACCACGAGAACGATCTCTGGCTCCAGCAGCCGGGAGAGAGCCCGCAAGCCTACGAGGCGTTCTGCACGTTTCGCGACCTGCCGCGTCAGAGGCGCACGCAGAATCTCGTTGCCTTGAGGTTGGGAAAGAGCGGGACGATCATAAACCGATGGGCGCAACGCTGGTCATGGCACGATCGCGTCCTGCCGTGGGACCGCGAGGACGACCGCGTGGTCCTCGAAGAGCATTGGGACCGCCTGCGCGAAATGTCTGCGCGACAGTCTGACGAGGCGATGACGATGGCCTCGACTTTGATGGAGCCAGCGAGAGCGATCCAGAAGCTGATGCTCGAACAGCCTGACGCTTTCTATGATTATTTTATGGCCGACGATGGCGAGGGCGGCAGGGTGCTCGACTTCGACCGACTCGACCGCGTGCTTCACATGGTCTACACGTCGGCGCGGTATCTGCCGATGATCGCTGAGATGGAGCACAGGGCGCGAGGTATCCGTGGCGAGGTGGTCGAGCAGGAGTTCGGGAGCCAGCACGCCTCGCCGGTCGTCGGTCGCATCGAAGTCGGGCGCGACACCGCTGCCGCTTCTGAGTTATTCGCCAAGCTGGTCGGGCGCACCGCTCCGCAGATCGCTGTCAGTGATCGCGCTGGCTGACATTGATGACGCGGTGCTCGCTCGCAGCTACCCTGCGGGCTTCGCCCGTTATGCGAGCTTCGGGAAATGGGAGATCGCGGATCACCTGCTGCTGATTCAAGCCTACCTGTTAGAGCTTGTTTACGGAGACATCGACAACCTCATCATCTCCATGCCGCCACGGCACGGGAAGTCGATGTTCGTGAGCACGTATTTCCCATGCTGGTATCTGGGCACGCACCCAAATCACAACGTCATCCTCGCGTCATACGAGGCAGGGCTCGCGTCGATGTTCGGGGGACGTGTCCGCGATCTGATGGCAGAGTTCGGCGCGAGTCTATGGGGCCTGCGGGTCCGACCTGACAAGCGAGCCGCGAGCGATTGGGAGCTAGTCGGCAAAGGCGCGGACGGCACGCCGGTCGTCGGCGGCATGAGATCAGCAGGCGTCGGGTCGGGTGTTACAGGACGAGGCGCGAACCTCGTCATCATCGACGACCCCGTGAAAGACGCGGAGCAGGCGCAGAGCGAGAGGTATCGGCAGCGGGTCTGGGACTGGTATCTCGCCACGCTGTTCACACGTCGCGAACCCGGCTGCAAGCAGTTGTGTGTGATGACTCGCTGGCATGAGGACGATCTGGCTGGACGGCTCAAGGATCGGGCCGAGGAGCAGGCGGGCATCCAGTGGCACGAACTCTCTCTTCCCGCAATCGCTGAGGAGAAAGACGAGGGCGACGAACTCGGGCGCTCGCTCAACGATGTTCTATGGCCGGAACGCTGGCCGATCGACCAGTTGGAAACGGTACGCGGTACCATGTCGGCCTACTGGTTCGGGGCGCTGTATCAGCAGCGACCGGCACCAGCCGAGGGTAACATCTTCCGGCGCGACTGGTGGAGGTTCTGGGTGCCGCCAGAGCTAGAGGGCAAGCTGCCGCCTGTGCGCCTGTCGGGTACAGACAAAGCCGCTGAGGTCATTGTGCGTCCCGAGATGCAGCGCGTGGCGCAGTCGTGGGATCTGACCTTCAAGAAGGGCGAGGACACCGCGTTCGTCGTCGGGCAGACGTGGGGGCGAGCAGGGCCTGACGCTTACCTGCTCGACGAGGACCGCGCTCGTCGTAGCTTCCCCGAGACTGTCGATGCCGTGCGCTCGTTCGCGCAGCGATGGGATGAGGTGTCGGCTATCTGGATCGAAGACGCGGCAAACGCGCAGGCAACGATGGCGGTCTTGGCTGGCGAGGTGCCGGGGATGATCCCGGTGCGTGTTGAGGGCAGCAAGGAGGATCGTGCTCTGGCGATCAGCGCGTACCCGGAGGCGGGCAACGTCGTCCTGCCACATCCTGCGGTCGCTCCGTGGGTGGTCGATTATATTGAGGAACTCGCTAGTTTCCCTAATGGCCGATACGCAGACCGTGTGGATTGCACGAGTCAGGCGCTCCGCAGAATATTTACGACGGAGGAGAAGAAGCGCCTCGTCTGGGGGAAGCGACATCATCGGAGGTAGGACATGGCAGTCGGTATGATGCGGGCGCTAGGCGATTTGGCGACCCGCATGGGCATCTCGGGCAAGCTCGGGCAGACCTACAAAGGCGACCGGGATCTATACACGACATTCGGGTATCGTCGTGACCCCGACTTCAACACGTATCTCGACTACTACCTGCGCGGCGACATCGCTGCGCGTGTCGTGGATATGGCACCGAAGGCGTCGTGGCGACACGCTCCGATCGTGAGAGCCTACGGAGACGACGGTGGCGCGTTCGGTGACACGATCGCGATGCTCGACGACCGAGTGCGTTGTTGGCATCACCTGTCGCGCTTGGACGAGATCAGCGGCATCGGTCAGTTCGGGGTGGTGCTGATCGGGACGCGAGGCGGGCCGGTCACACAAGAGCCGGTCGGCCTGACTTCGCCCGAGGACATCATGTACCTGCGGGCATACCATCAAGGCTCGGTCGAGATCAAGGAGTGGGAGGAGGACACCACCTCGTCGCGCTACGGACTGCCGAAGGTCTACGAGATCCAGATGCAAGGCACGACGACCGACTCCTCCTCACGCACGACGACAAACCCGTCCCTGCTCGTGCCGTGGCAGCGGATCATCCACGTGGCCGAGCAGACGATTGAGGATCAAGTCTACGGACAGCCGAGACTCGCTCGCGTGCTCAACCGAGTCGATGATCTCAGCAAGGTTCTCGGCGCGTCAGCCGAGTTGTACTGGCAGAACATCGCGGGTATATGGCACGCCAACGTCGGCGCAGACATCGACGTGTCCGACGAGGATCTCGAAGCGTTTGAGGACGACATTCTCGCGGCTCGGCATGGCCTTACCCGACTCATCCAGACGCGAGGCGTGGACCTCGACGCGATCACTGGAGCGCCTGTCGATCCGCGTGGCGTGTACGACTCGCTGCGTCAGGTGATCTCTGCGGCTGCGGACATCCCCGAACGTGTCCTGTTCGGTAGTGAGCGCGGCCAGCTTGCCGCCGACCAAGATCAGCGCGAGTGGCAGGCACGCATCGCGTCAAGACAAGAGCAGCACGTCGAGCCGAACATCGTGCGTGCGTTCATCGACCGGCTGATCGACTTGGGCGCGATTGAGACGCCCGCAGACGGCTACGATGTGATGTGGCCTCCGATCGATGCGCCATCGACGGCAGACCGCGCAGAGACGGCTCAGAAGTTCGCAGACGCGATCGCGAAGGTTGCGCCAGCGGGCGCAGCGGATCTCGTCATGCCGTCGTGGGAGTTCCGGCAGCACGTGCTCGGGCTCGACCCGGTGCCGCCTGAGATGCCCGAAGGCTTCGATCTGATGATCGACGATGAGGAGGACTAGGTGCCGCTCTATCACTACACCTGCACAAGCTGCGGCAAGAGTCTGGAAGCCTTGCGACCTATCAACCAACGCAACGAGCTACCGCGCTGCTCATGCGGCAGTGTGATGGAACGGGCAGGGATCGAACTACAGAAGCGACCCCGCGTGCAGGGCGGCACGTCGATCAAGTACCGGAACTGAGGATGCTAGATGTCAGCATGGCACACGCGGACCTACACCGACCCATCGACCGGCGAGATCGTAGCGCGGTACGTCAGCCTCGACGGCGAACTCTGGATGCAGGCGCTCACCGATGATGATGTCGTTAAGCGTGAGGAGTCGCGGCGGTCTGTCCGCAGCGCAGCACCTCAAGCGGATCAGGGCGAGCGCCCAGCACAGGACTGACCCGTCAGGTACATCGGGGATCGTCCGGTCATATCAAGCGGACCTGAAGCGTCGATGGGCTCGGATCGAATCGCTGATCTGGCAGACGCTCGTCAGGAACGATGCGCTCAACCCGCTGCCCCGTGCGGCGGCGAATCCGGCGCGACGGTTCCCGAGCGATCCCGGCCTCCAGAACGAGGCATTCATGGCGTGGCTGAACAACGCGCTAGACGACGAGGTACTCGAAGTTGTGCGCGGCCCACAGGGCGCGATCACACGCAACACGCGCTGGCAGGATGTCTATGTCCGCGCAGGCTTCTCTCGTGGCGCACAGCACGCCGAGGAGGCCATGAGACGCGCAGGGATACCGTTCCCCGAGCAAACAGCCGAGCAACTGTTTCGCATCCCTACGAACGCCGCCACGCTCGCGAACCTCTACTCGCGTCAGTTCAACGAGCTTCAGGGTATCACGCAGTCGGCCAGCCAGCAGATCGGGCGCATCCTGACGCAAGGGCTCGCGACTGGTCAGGGTCCGCGTGAGATGGCTCGCGAGATGCGGCGAGCGGTGCAGACGATCGGCAGGAATCGCTCGGTCACGATGGCCCGCACAGAGATCATCAACGCGCACGCAGAGTCTACGCTGAACCGTTACGCGGACGCAGGCGTCGATGGCGTGACCGCGCAGGCCGAGTTCCTCACAGCACAGGACGATCTCGTCTGCCCCGAGTGCCAAGCCCTAGAGACGGGCGAGGCGTTGGCGCTCGACGAGGCACGCGGGGTCATCCCCGTCCATCCGAATTGCAGGTGTGTATGGCTTCCAGTGGTAGGGTGACGATGAGCAAACGACGGGCAGACATCGGACAGACAGCGAACGAGATCGTGGCCGAGCGGATCGTCGCGTTCCTGAATGGCTCGAACTTCACGGGCACGATCGTCTTCAACTGCAACAGCGGACAGATCCGCAACATCGAAACGCATCACAAGACCCGCACCGACGATCTGGTCGAGGAGTACCACAACGGGAACGGCAAGGTGGACACTGCGGAGCTTCTCGCGAAGTATTTGTGATGAACTGACCGCGAGCGTGACGGCACTCGCGGCGACTCCGACTCGAAGGGTGAGGCAGCTATGCCGTCAGCTTGGACAGATGAGCAGGACCAGTTCATTCGGCACCGCGTGGATCTCGGATATACCAACGCGAAGATATGGGCCGAGTTCCGAGACAGGTTCCCCGGAGAGCGATCGCTCCCGGCAGTCGCGAAGCGTCGAACGGCGCTCCAAGCAAGGTTGGATAAGCCAGCCAAACAAATCTCGGAAGACATCACGATCAACGAGGATAAAGACGACCTAGAGATACAGGTCGCAGCCTCGTGCAAGATCAAGACTGTCGATGATCTGATTGCGGCAGCGAAGATCGACCTGACGATCTGGGATATGCGCGACGGTGAGGCTCGCTCGCATTACGTGCCGATGCGGATTAACGACGAGCCCATCGTAGTCGAGACGAGATACGTGAGGGTTCGCTTCCGCAGGAAAGCCGCTGACCTGTTCGATCTCGCGCCAGCAGTCGTCAAAATCGTGCGGCCCAAGATCGCCAGACAGCGCAAACCGACCGCAGATGTGTCGGTCCACTTCGGAGACGTTCATTACCCGCACCACGACGAGCGATGCCTGTCTATCCTGCACCAGATCCTAGAGATCACTGACCCGACCGTCGTCGTCGATCACGGTGACACGCTCGACGCCGAACAGCTCGGGCGCTGGGCGAAAGATCCTCACAACCGGGTCACGCTTGCTGACGAGATCCGCATGGGCGTTGAGCACTTCGGGCGCATCTCCTCGTTGACCCGATCGGACTGTCAGCACATCTGGCTAGAGGGCAACCACGAGGACCGACTGAGGCGCACGATCTGGGACATGGCCGACCGTCGTGCGGCGGGTGAGCTACTGACCCTTCCGACTGTTCGCGACGCGCTCCAGTGGGGCAGCTTGCTCGGGCTCGACTCGCTCGGCTGGGAGCAGTACCCGTACCAAGCGACACACGACCGCCGCAACTTCTGTCTGCTGTTCGACCGCATCGTCTGCAAGCACGGCGCATCGACCGGGGCGCATCCAGCACAGGCGGAGTTCAAGAAGTACGGCAAGAGCGGCATCAGCGGACACACGCACAAGATGGCGAGCCACCATCACCGCGACTGGAACGGTCAGCTACGCTGGACGTGCCTCGGGCTCATGGGCCGCATCCGCGAGGACTACGTGGATCACGCAGCTTGGCAGCAATCGCTCGCGGTCGTCACGTGGTCGAAAGACAAAAGCCGGTGGGGCATGGAGCACGTGCAGATCATCGACGGTGAGTGCCACTTCCGAGGCCAGCGTCTCGTCGGTTGAAACAGGGTGTTGACATCCTCAACAGTATGCTTAAGTTGATACCATCAACACACCACCACTAAGGAGATCACGATGACGAACCCGACCGCTAGCCAGACCGAGCAGATGAACTTTGAGATGTTCTGCGAGCTTTGCTGGAGGATTCACCTGCGCGATGGTGGCACGGTGCGCGAGGCGATGGACACGGCGCTAGAGATGATGGTGGAGACTGCTCGCGAAATGGTCGCCAAGGCCGAGGGAGGCAACTGAGATGAGCACCCCCCGAGTCACTTCCGCACCGAACATCGAAGACACCGACTGCGCCACCTGCGGCAAGCTCCTCGACGCCGACGGCGGCACCGTCTGGATCGTGGACCCAGACGGCTGGGGCAACGTCACCTGCTCGCCCGACTGCGCCGACGAGGAAGCCTACGCACTGGCTGACCTGAACCCTGACACCAACTGGAGAGGGAACTGAGATGAGCACCTACCACTCATTCAAGGAGACTACGGTGCCCGGTCTTTCCGACGCCGACCGTGGCAAAGTCCACGCCCTCAACCCCCAGACGTTCAACGCGCTCTGTGGGTTCACAGGGGCATATCCCTGCGCCCCGCTTTCCATCACCTGCCAGAAGTGCGCGGCGATCATGGCGAAAGCCGAGGGAGGCAACTGAGATGAGCACCGACCTACGAGCCGAGGAGTCGATGGATGGATGAGCACCGGCACGACTTCATCAACCGCAAGTGCATCATCTGCGGGATCGGTCAGTGGCGATGCCTCACGTGCGGGCACTGGCTAGAAGAGGGGCAGAACTGCTACTTACCGTGGTGCGTAGAGAATCGGATCAGAGCTGCGCGGAGCATGGGCTGCTACGAGCTACCGAAAGATGACGCGATGCCAGACTCAACCGGGACGCCGTGAAGATCGTCACTGCCGACGAGTTCGACGAGTCGTCGGTCGAGCACGTATTGCTCGCGATGCTGATGAACCTCGAATGGCACGGCGTTGCTCTCGGCGCTGAGGCGAGTTCAGGCGCAGAGGTGCCGCCGTGTAACGCCTACGTTCTCTGGCGTGCCGTGTGCGATCAGCTAGGTATTAACCATCGTGATAGATATGCGTGTCTAGTAGACGCGGGCGAGTACCGAACTGGAGGCAGCGGATGAGAGTCGTAGTGATGGCGGCTACGATCGTCAGCGCAGCGTGTCACGCAGCGGAGCCCGAGCCGGTAGTGCTTGACCCGATCTACGCGGAGCCTGACCCGATCGCAGAGTACCTGCTATCCGCTCGCTGGCATTGCGAGTTCGATCACTGCGCGGACAGCGACGACATCGACCGCATCGCTGACGCGATCCATCGACACAGTGCTCGTCTCGGCTTGCCCGTCGATCTGATGGTCGGCGTGATGATGGTCGAAGACCCGTGGCTCGACACTCTCGTCGTAAGCTCGGCAGGCGCTCGCGGTCTGTACCAAGTCATGCCGATGCACGCCGACGCTTGGGCCGAGTGTACTACGCCGCTGACGACGATAGAGGGCTCGGTCTGTCGCGGTGCCGAGGTGCTAGCCGACTTCCGACGCGGACGCACGCTGACGCAGAGCCTCCTGCGCTACAACGGATGCAACCGACCGGGGCCGTGTCGCTCCTACCCAGACAAGGTTCTCCGAGAGGCCGCTCTGGTCGATTGATTTTTTTTCTCCGCACCTGTTGACACCCTCAACAGTATGCTTAAGTTGATACCATCAACCACCACTTACAGGAGACCAGACAGATGACCGACCGCAACGCGAACCTCACCGCCGACATCCAGCTGGCCGCTGACTTCACCGCCGCCGCCTTGGACGAGACCCGCGACACCGCCGCCTGCCTCCGTCTGGCAGCGGACTTCATCGGCTCCGCGCTGGCCCACTTCGACGGCGACTTGGACTACGTGCTCGGCTCGATCCGCACGAGCTTCGAGAACTCCACCGCCCGTCTGGCTGAGGCCGAGTACGGGGTCTAGTCGAAACGCCTCGACAGGGGCGTCCGGTGCCGGGTGGCTCCCGGCCCGCTGATGAGACAAGCCATCACCACTTAGGAGATACTGAGATGAGCACCAAGGAATGCTTCTACTGCACGGGCACGGGCGCCATCGAAGTCAACGACGACTTCGAGCGGACGTGCGGGCACTGCGGCGGGACAGGGCTCGACGGCAACACTCTGCGGGATGCCGCACCGTATCTACTGGAGGCGGCGAGGGCCGTCATCGCTGACATTGACGGGGCTGGGGTGCCGATGTCCAAGTCGCAGATCGACACGAAGGCACTCCGCGCAGCCATCGCCAAAGCCGAAGGAGGCAACTGAGATGAGGGGCACGTCATTGATGGTGGACAGCCCTCGGCCCTTCGGGGTCGGGGGCTTTGTCGTTAGGCTAGAGAAATGGCGACAGACTTTCCACGTAAAGGCGACGACCAGAAGGTCAGCCTCCGCAATTCGCAGTGGCAGCTATTCCCGCTCGCCTACGCCGAGGATCTGAAAGAGAACTACCCGTCGATCTGGAGACGAGGCGGCAACATTCGCGGCAACGACCAGTTCAGGAAGCTCGCTCCGATCGCTCGCCGGGGAGGCAGCGTCGAGAGCGAATCGGAGGAGAACGCCGTCAGGTTGCGCGAGGCATGGGTCGCTCGTCACTACGAGGATCATCGACTCGCTGGCGTCGTCGCGCAGATCAAGTGGCTGGCTGTCGGCTCACGTGGGCTCAGTCATATGAAGCAAGTCATCAACGAGGCGAAGCAGCGCGTTAGAGACAATCGCTGCCTGACGTGCGGACGACGGTTGACACGGCCCGAGCAGTAGCGCAAGATTCCCATTACCGGGAACCCCATACAGGGAACCTCGGTCAGTCACGTGACCGCAGAGTTCCCGTATGTCCAGACATATCAGCGCAGCCCATGCTCGCTTGAATGGTGTCATCGACCCGGCGCTCGTCCAGATCGAAACGCTCTCGGACGGCACCGAGATTTTGTCGTTCCCGGTTAAGGCGCTTCGCGAGCAGATCCTTGAGTGCATGACCTGCCTTCCCGGTGGCGAGTTCGTCAGCGGCACGGAGATCAAGAAGTCGATCTCGGAATGGGACGGGATGCCATTGACGATCGACCACCCGCGCAACGAGCGCGGCGTGCTTGAATACGCGAACCGCGATGCTCAGTTCTTGGAAGCGGTGAAGGTCGGAGAGATCAGCGACCCGCAATGGCGCGACGGTTTCCTCTGGGTGACTGCTCGCCTCAACCGCACGCTGGCGACCCGTAGCACCGAAGGTCGTGGGATCGTTCGCGCACTGCTCAACGGCAGCGCCGACGTGGAGGTCAGCACTGGATACGGTGCCGAGCTTCGTCCGATGGAGGGCGAGTTCGAGGGATCGAAGTTTGACTACGAGCAGGTCGGTATTGAGCCGGATCATCTGGCGTTGCTACCGATCGGCACAGTCGGCGCGTGTAGCGTCGAGATGGGCTGTGGAGCAGCGCGAGCAGCGCAGGCGATGCAACAGCCCGAGCAGGAAGACAACGCAACGGAGAACGCCGTGAGCGGGATCAAGAGATTGGCGCAGGCAATCCTCGAAGTGCTTGAGGGCGGCTCGTCAGAGGCCACCGAACCTCTCGCCTTGAACAGCGAGGCCGAGAGCAACGACGACACACCGGGCGATGGTGGCACCCCGGAACCAACAGAGGAGGAAGCTGTGAATCGTGACGAACTGATTCACGCCCTCGTCGGCGCTGCGTCACTGCCTTTCGATGCGGAAGAGCTGGGCGCGATGGACGACGAGAAGCTGACCAGCCTCGCGACTCTGGCCGGTGTGTGTGGTTGCGCTGATGAGCCGACCGCCAACGCTGAGGAGATCGACGAGATCGTCGAGACCGAAGCGGCACCCGAAGAGGTTCAGATGGTGTCTGTCACGCCCCAGCACGTCGAGTTCCTCGACGCACTGATGCGCGGCGAGCACCCGCTGATCGACGCGGCCAATGCAGCGCAGGCTGCTGCGGACGCGGAGCGCGACGAGCTTGTCGTGGAGTTGCTTGCCAATGAGGCAGTGGCTCTGTCCGAGCATGATCTGAAGGGCCTCGGCCTCTCGGCTCTGCGCGGTCTTTCCAAGTCCTTCAAGGCTGTTGACTACAGCGGCCTCGGTGGACCCCGTTCCAACGCACTCGGCGTCGGTGAGGACGACGGCTATATGCCGCTGCCTTCTCACGATGCCATCCCCGCCTAACAGGAGAAGCATGAAGAATGGCTAACGTCATTTTCCTGAAGGGCTCCGGCATCATCAAGGAGGCGGTCGCTGCTGCTTCGGGCATCAAGCCCGGTCACAGACTCGACCTCTCCCTGAACGCTGGAGTTCTCGAAGTTGGGGTGGGCGCTGCTGGTGGTGCCGCCGATGGTGGCCGGGCTGCTTTCGCTGTCGAGAACAGCGAGATCGGCTACGACAACACCGACGCCTATCCTGACAACGCGCAGGTCAAGTACGTCGTCGCCCATAAGGGTGACGAGGTTCTGGCCCGTGCCGCGACCGGCCTCACGTGGGCGACCGGCGCACCCCTCTATTCCGCAGCCAGTGGTCAGGTGACTGACGTGCCGGGTACTGCGGTGACTCCCATCGGCTATGCTTTGTCGGATGTCACGTCGAGCACTGCCGATCTTCTTGTACCGATGGAGGTGGCCTAAATGTCTGACACGACACAGGGCGCTCCGGGGCACGTGTTCGCCGGTTCGCCGGGTAAGACGCTCGCCGCGAACGGCTGGGATCTGAAAGCCCTCCGTCCGGTGCTGCGTGACAACGGGCCTCTGCGGGCGAACGACCTTCTTCGGAAGGACGAGTGGAAGGCGCTCGACGATGCGGTCGTCGAAGTTGCCAAGCGTCAGCTGGGCGCGATTGAGGACTTGCAGGCGGCGGGCCTGACCCGCAACCTCGGAAGCCTCGGCGTCCTGCTCGACGAGTACGAGGCAGTCTCGTACATCGACGAGGCCGAGCAGAACATGTCCGGTGTCGCACCGGGCCAGCGCGACCTCGCGAAGTTCACGCTCAACAGCGTGCCCATCCCGATCACGTATCGGGACTTCCAGATTCACATGAGGCACCTTGAGGCTTCGCGCCGGGGTGGTTCCAGCATCGACACGACGAACGCCGATCTGGCTGCGCGTCGGGTTGCTGAGAAGCTGGAGGATATGCTGTTCAATGGTTCGACCGTTGCGATCGGTGGCAACACCGTCGCCGGTTACACCACCGCGTCGAGCCGGATCACCGGCTCCCTCACGGGCGACTGGGCGACCTTCCCGACCGTGACGGGCGAGAACATTGTCAGCGACGTGCTGGCGATGATCGCTGCCGCAGAGAACGAGAACTACTTCGGTCAGTTCATGTTCTACGTTCCGGTGACCTATATGCAGGTCCTGCGGAACGACTTCAAGGCGAACTCGGACAAGACGATCATGCAGCGTCTCGAAGAGATCGACGCCTTCCAAGGTGTTCGGGGAACCACGTCACTTACGTCTGAGGTCGTCGCTGTTCGGATGACCCGTGACGTTGTGGACCTCTCCGTAGCAGCGCCCATTACCACCGTCCAGTGGGACGAGATGGGCGGCATGATCCAGAACTTCAAGGTCATGGCTGCGATGGCACCGCGCATCAAGATCCCCGACACGGCTAACGCCAAGACGGGACTGGTGCATTACACCTGACCGTAGTCAGGTGATCTGAGATTCCGGGGGTGGGGGTACGCCCCTGCCCCCGGTTTCGTTTCACACGACGGCAAGAGAGAGAAGAGAATGGCAAAGAAAAGTCACACGCACGTGCTTGCGAAGCCTCACGTCATGGTGCAGGGCAACGGCATCAGAAAGATGATGCCGACCGGCACGCCATGCTCGCCCACGGAGCGGCAGGTATTGAATATGCCTGACGTGTTCCTGCGGGCTGATGGTGGCGAGGATCGCGAGGAGTCGCGAGAGCACGGCATGAAGTTCCACTCGGTCGGCCACATCAAAGATCTGGCTGAAGAGACGGAGGACGTGGACACCCTCACCGCGATGCTCTCCGAGGAAGAGACGGGGCGCGACCGGAAGAGCGTGGTGCAGGCCCTCAAGAAGCGCATCAAGGAATTGAAGGCATGAAGCATCCGAGGGGAATCAACTGGGAGCCGTCGCCCAGTCCCCAAGGCCCCGCTATGTAAAACCGAGCAGGCGTGCGGCCACGGTCTGCGGATACCTCTGGCGGGTGTTTTATATTTAGGCTGACGCCTACGTTCGGCGTCATTGACAAGCGGCACCTCGCCACGATCGCGAGTCCGCAGGGAGATAGCAGATGGCTCGGACAACTACGTCGCGAGTGTGCAGTGTCATGGACACGACGCTCACCGAGGATGAGGTCGCACCGTTCGTAGAGACGGCGAACCTCATGGTGACCGCGTACCTCACTAGCACCGACCAGACTGCCGATGCGCTGCGAGAGGTAGAGACGTACCTCGCCGCGCATTTCGTGTCTCTGCGCGACCGCCTCGTCAAGAGTGAGGCAGCGGGCGGTGTCCGGTTCGACTATCAAGGCGAGACAGGCATGGGCCTCGACTCGTCGCACTATGGACAGACCGCCAAGCTGCTCGACTCCTCCGGGGTGCTCAAAGAGATTGACGGTAAGACCCGCATCACGTGGAAGCATCGAGCCGGTAGCGAGCGCACGAACATCGACTACCGGACACTGCTGCCTGACGTGGATCTGCTATGAGCAAGATCAAGTTCACCGGGCTCCAGCAGCTTGCGCTGTTCTTCAACCAGCTAGGCCGCATCAAGAACTTCGATGATGCGTATGTAGGCTCGGCGGTTGAGTACGGACCATACCAAGAGTTCGGCACCTCGCGGATGCAGGAGCGCCCACACTGGCGCGTTGCGATCCCCGAGGTCATTGCTGCCGCTGGTAGTGGAGGGCTGAAGCGAGAGATGGAGGAGTCGCTGATGGAGGCCGTCACGGGTGGCGCGTCTGCGGAGATCGACAGCGGCGGGAACCCTCCATACGTCATGGCTCTCGCGATTGAGCGCAGGGTCAAGCAGGTCATCACTGCCAAGAAGATCATCGACACGGGCAACTACCGCGCCTCAGTTGCGGCTGGCCGGTCGGAGTCCGAGGCATACTCGACATCTGTTTCACGTGCAACAACGATCGACGCATGAGCAGGTCGGCGGCTGTGCGGATGCTGAAGCGGTCGGGCGAGTTATTCACACTGACGACATACAGCGCAGGAGCCCGTGACGATTACGAGGATGTCTCGTACACGTCTAGCACAGGGTTCGCCAAGGTTCGCGGCTTACGGCTCAACAGAGACGCTGAGAGGCAGTACATAGACCAGACCGGCGAGGTGTCGGTCGCAGATGTCGCTGTGCTGTTCGCGTATCCGGTCAAGGACGAGCAAGGCAACGAGGTCACGATCTCGGATCTGACGACATCGCGCTTGCCCACGCTGACGGACACATACGGGCGCTCGTACACGATCGTTTCTCAGCGACTCGAATCTACAGCGGTCGGCGGGCTGATGCTCTACGGTCGCCGGGAGTTTGACTGATGCCGGTTCCTAGCGTGGACCCGATCGTATCGGTCAAGGATCTGGTCAAGACGAACTGGGTAGCTGCGAACGTTACTGGCACGACGACCCCGGACTTTCATACGGGCTGGTTCAATCCGAAGTCGAGTTCGCCACAGATGACGTTTAGCGGACGCAGCGAGGCGTTCGAGGGCCAGACCGGCTACGGTGCGATCGGGGCGAGTGGTCCGGTCCAGATCGCGAACGGCGTCCTGTTCGTGAACTGCTGGGCGTACCGAGACGACAGTGGCGTATCACCGAAGAAGCTCGTGCATGATATGGCCGAGGAGGTTCGTCGGATCGTGCTCGCGAACTACGACACGATCGCGGATCTCGACTATGTGTCGATCACGTCAGTCGATGATGTTGCACCACCAGAAGGGATAGATCCGATGGTCTTTCGGAAGGCTATCACAGTCGGGTTCAGATGGAGGACCACATGAAGATCAAATGCAGCAACGAAGGAGTACGGGCGCTCGTCATCACCGTCGATGGCAAGAGGTGTGAGGCGACGTTCGACAAAGGCATCGCGAGCGTTGATGCCGAAACGGGAGAGGCACTGGTCGCTGCGTACCCGGACATCATGGAGGTCGTCAAGAAGACGGCCCGCAAATCATCCACACGTAAGGAGTAGCCGCCATGTCATTCGAGAGTGGCATCGGTGCGCTGCGGGCGAACTTCATTCGGGAGACGACCGCAGGCACGACACCAACCAACCCAGCGTGGCTTCGGTACAGCGACGAACTTGATAGCGTCGGGAATTGGGTACCGAACACGAACATCGCTGCACGCACGGCGATCGGTACGCCAGACATCACTGGCTTCAGCATCGGCGCAGAGGACCACGAGTTCTCGGTCGCCTACAAGCTGCAACGCTGGCCTTCAGCGAGCGGCGATGCGTCATACGACGGTCTAATCCGTGACGCGAACGGATACCTCCCGGCGACTCACTCTTTCCTGTCGCGTCAGATTCTCTCTGGCGAAGGGAACCAGAGTGGGGGCGACTTGCACGTCTACACCTACGGGACGGGCGGCAAGATCGACACCGTAACCGTAAGCGGTGATCCGGGCGACAGCGAGCCGGTCGCCGTCGAACTCGGATACCGCTTCGAGAAGATCCGCTCCTATGCGGTGAGCCAGCCAACAGCGGGCACGACGATGACGGTCGTATCGGCATCTGCGAGCGATACCACGCAGGACGTGACGGTCGAGAACCTGACCGGCGCGACCAGCGAGACGATCTCCCTGTCGGGGACCACGCCAGTAGCCGGTGTTACCTCGTTCTCCGATATCGGTGCGGTGCGACTGTCTGCTGAGACGGTGGGAGACGTGACGGTCACGTTCACGACAGGCGGCGAGACGTGCGTCATCATTCTCGGCTCGGATTCGCAGCAGGGCATCGAAGGTGACTACGGCCTGCCGTTGCTCGGCTCGGGTTCGTATGAGTCGGCGCTCGGTACCGCGCTTGAGCACATTCTCGGTGACACGATCAACAAGGGTGGCAGTGCGCTCGACGTGAACGTGATGACGCTCTCGTTCGAGGTGCAGAACAACATCCAGAGCGATGCGGTCACACGCGGCAAGCTCAAGGTGCAGAACGAAGGACTCCGCAACTGTTCGGCCAGCGCGACGGTGTTCAGCGCACGAGGTTCGCACGACTCGACGATCGACCACCTGAAGGCCACGCAGGCGAATATCACGTGGCAGATGGCAGGCGGCACGCTCCAGCTTGACAGCGCAGTGCTGACCGAGCCGGGTCCGCGTACCTACGAGAAAGGCAGCGCGACCATGCAGCGTGATAACACGTTCACGGGCACGGGCATCACGATCACTTGATAGGGAGACGACGGCATGACAAAGAAGAAGCGAGCGGCGAACGGACAGGGGGCCGACCTCAAGATTGAGGACTTGTTCGTTCGTCGCACAGCGGAGGGCGAGATCGTACCGATCTCGGTTGAGGTTCCGGGCCTGAAGGGCAAGAAGATCAAAGTCTTACCGACGACGATCGGATCGGTCAAAGGGCTACAGAATCTCGACAAGGATGCAGTGACTTGGCCGATTGAGGAGAAGGTGCGCTACGTGCGGGAGCACGTGGTTGACCCTGCTCTCTCAGAGGTCACGATGGACGAAATCATCGACAACATGACGATGTGGGATCTGGACATGGTGCTCATCGCCGCGATTCAGGCCGGTAGCGCACTCAGGAGACAGCAGCAGGGAAAAGGGTAGGCCCGCGAAGGAGCTTCGAGGACAGTATTCTCGAAGTCGAGGCTTGGCTCCACACGCAGGGGTACAGGTACACTGGACCGGGCAATCTCTACGGGGTCACATTCGCGGAGATCGACAACCTCTCGGAAGGGCAGCGGCTTCTATCTCTGACAGCGGACGGCGTGACTAAGGGCGAGGAGGAAATGTTCAACCGTCTCGCTGAGGAGCTATAGGGTGAGCCTGCTAACGATTGGCGCGAAGATCACAGCCGACACCGGGGCGTTCGTCTCCGGCATGGCGCAAGGCACGCGAGGGCTGCAAGCGTTCGCAGGTGCCGCAGGACTCGCTACGGGTGCGCTCGGCGCGTTCGCTGGTGCTCAAGCGATAGGAGCCGCGATACGGCGCACTCGCGAGTATCAAGCCGAACTCATCAAGCTCAACACGTTGGTCGGTATCAGCGTAGACGAACTTGATGGATTCGACCAAGCGTTCAGAGACATCTCAGCGGTAACGGGCACCGCTGCGTCGGATGTCGCCCGCGCTGGCTTTGCGATCACGTCGGGTGGTGCGCGTGGCGCAGAAGCGATCGAAGCAATCGAACAAGCCGCCAAGCTCTCTGCGATCGGTTTGGGTGATATGCAGACGATCGGGCGCACGCTGACCGCTGCGTTGCAGACGTTCGGCAGCACAGGCTTGACCGCATCGAAGGCAGCAGACACGCTCGCGGCTACGGTGCGAGAAGGAAACCTCGAAGCCTCAGAGCTTGCGGGCGCACTGTCGCGTGTGTTGGGTCCAGCGCAAGCACTCGGCGTATCGTTTGAAGATGTCGGCGCGTTCATGGCGACGTTCACCAGACTCGGAGGTGACAGCGCACAAGCTGCCACGGGCCTCCTAAACGTGTTCAACTTGCTAATCGCGCCACCCAAGCAAGCACGCGAGGCGATGGAGGAGTACGGCGTCAGCGTGGAGCGTCTGAGGCAGATAGCGGGTGAGCAAGGATTACAGCAAGCGTTAGAGGCACTCAGCACGGCACTCGGCGGCAACATTGACAAGCTAGGCGAGACGGTGCCGAACGTGCGAGCCAGCAACGCGGTACTCTCGACCGCTGTCGTTCAGGCCGAGGAGTATGCTCGCATTCAAGAAGATGTACGAGATGCGACCGGCACAGCCGCGCAAGCGTTCGCCACGTACTCGGAAACAGCTGACGCGAAGTTCGCGAGGTTCGGATCGGCAATCGAAGGCTTGGGCCTCGCTATTGGTTCGGCCTTGTTGCCGAGCTTGGCTCTGATGGTTACGGGGTTACAGACGGCAATCGCACCGTTCACCGGGTTGATTGAGCACTTCAACGAATTAGCTGCGATTCTCGCACGCGACCTAGACGGTCCTTTGCAGGACTTTGTGGATTGGCTGCACGATCTTGACCCGAATCTCGACAGTGCCACGCAATCGCTCTACGACTACAACCAAGAACTCGCGAAGCTAGGCCGTGAGCCCGTAGACATTACGCCATACCAGCAACTTCAGAAAGAGCTTTCAGATTTAAGCGAGCAAGAACTCACCACGAAGGTCGAAGAACTGCGTCAAAGCATCCGGAATCTCACGCCGATGACCGAAGGATGGACGCAAGGCGCGATCGAGGCCCGCCGCGAACAGAAAAAGCTGGCCGAGGAACTGGTGCAGGTCAACACGCATCTGCAACAACGCACGGCAAGGACGAACGCACAGGCCGAAGCGGAAAGGCAGTTGACCGAGGAACAAGAGCGAGCACAGGCTGCGATCCGCACTCAGTTAGAACAACAGCGAGATGCAGAGCGACGAGACGCGATTGACCAGCTTCTTGGATCGCTAAAACAAAAAGCTGATCTGCTAGAGAAAGGCGAACGCGCCATGCTGGCGAATCAGCTAGAAACACTCGGAGCGACAAACGCGGAGATCAGTCATGCGCTGGCACTGTATGACAGCGCCGAAGCACAAAAGGCCAAGACTGCGGAAGAAGAACGAGCGCGTGCGGTGCGGGCTCGTTTGCGGCGACAAGATTTAGCAGACCGGATCGCAGCAAGTGAGCGTGCCGAAGATCGACGCAAGAAGCTACGGCAGAAGCTAGAGGAACAAGAAGAGAAACGTCGCCAAGCAGAGCAGCGCATGGCGCAGTTAGCGGAGCAGAATAGGCTGCGCGAAATCAGTCAGGCGGCGGGTGAGATGGCCGACGCTTTCACTGATGCGTTTGAGTCGTTGGTGAGCGACATCAATAACGCAGAGGATGCTTTCAAGAGCCTACTGCGGACGATTGCCCAACAAGCCCAGCGGCAATTAGTCACGAGGTTCATTACACAGCCTCTGACCGACGCGATCTCGGGCGCGATTGATTCAATTACCGGAGTCAGTCTCGACACTACCATGACCGGCCCAGACTTGTCTGGCATGAGCAAGCTGGAGACGGGCACCGCAGTGGGGTCGCTACGAGTCCAGCCGGTGCAAACGCCTTCTTCAGTTCGCGTGCAAACGAACCAACCGCAACCGCAGACAGTCGTGCAGCAGTCAATCACGTTCTCGCCCTCGTTCATCGACGGCGCAGACGGTGCGGCTTGGCTGCGTAGCAACTCGCAGGAGATTATGACCATTATCAGCGACGGTGCTCGTCGCAGTTCAAGCTACGCGACAGCGTTGAGAGGTTAGTATGGCGACGTTCCCGAGGACCAGACTACCGGAACGGGTTGGCTTGCCGTGGCTACCGGGCGCGATCAAGCAACGCTCGCAGGCCGGTCTGCTACAGATCCGCAACACGAAACAAGTCGGCTGGACGTGGACCGAGGAGTGGAACCTTCTGAGTGTCCGCAACGCGGACGACATGGCGCTCATCGCGTTCGTCACGAAGATGTGGAACCGAGGCGAGATCCACGACTTCACGCACCCGCTATTACCGGGTAGCGGTGTCGCTCGCAACGGAACGGGTACGGGCACGCCGGTAGTCAATGGCGCGAGCCAGACCGGCGACACCTTGAACGTGGACGGCTGGGGCGCATCGCAGTCGAATGTCATGCGGGCAGGCGATGTCTTTACGATTGGCACAACCGACAAAGCGGTCTACATGGTCGGCGCAGACGCAAGCTCGGATGGCGCGGGCGCGGCTACGTTGCAGATCAGCCCTGCCTTGCGCGTCTCGCCAGCAGACGGTGCGGCCCTGACGATCAGCGGTGTGACGTTTCGCGCTACTTGTCTCGACCGTTCGCAATTCGAGGGGTCGGAGGCACCGCAATACTATGGCGGGCTCACGCTGACCATAACGGAGGCGCTGCCATGACTCGGACACTGAACAGTCCGATAGGCGATCAGCGCGGCGAGTTCGCCTACCTGTATGAGATCAATTATTCAGGCGGGACGCTGTACCTGACAAACTCGTCGGCAGACGTGGATACAGCGGTACCGGGTGGCACGGGCGCGGCGAGCGTGGCGACGGACTCCAACGGCGTCAAAACGGGCGCGATGGATTTTTCGGAGTTCTCTGTTCAAGCAACGCTACCGACCGGCCTATCGTACATCGGAGACAACGGCGGTCAGACGATGGGCGTCGGCAATGATGCCACGGAGGGCAATTACGTCTACATGACGATGACTGCCTTTCAGTCGAGCGGCATATCCTTCGACGCTTTCGATAGCGTCATCACCGACAAGCAGAACAGCAGCATCGAAATGCTTGCGCGTATCTGGGTGCCGGGTACTTACGAAGACAACCGCCGCCTCGGTGGGCCGAACGGCTATATGGGAGGCACGACTGAAGCCACGCTCGACTTCCTCGGCGGCGATGTCTATATGCGTACGTCAGGCACGACGGACATCGAATCCGGGGTGCTCGAGCTAATCAACAACGTCGGCGGTGTCATCAACGCTGACATCCAAGAAGCGGATCAGCTCGGCGTGTGGATGTGGGTCCGCGTCAGGATCGAAGACGAGGGCGCGACGGACGGCAGGTACGCGAAGGCTTGGTATGGCTCACTCGCCAACGAGCCCGCCGGGTGGGACTTCTCCAATACGGGGGTCTTCAAGCGCGACCACGCGAACCTCGGTGACAAAATCGGATGGGGTGTTGCACAGCAGAACTATCGCGAGAACAGCGAGTCAATGAAGTGCGCGTTCCTTTCGTTCAGCTACGCGCCAAGCGGTGAGACGTTGACCGAGCCTCCTATCGCAGCAGTCCAGACATTCACGGCGGCTGGTGCCCAGCTTGTCCACGGACCAGCCGCCGAGACGGTAGACCGTAAAGCGCAGGGCGTCGAACTCGAACTCTACGGGATCGACCAGACAATCACGGACGCCATACAAGCGAACAACTTTCGCGGCCATGTCTTGCGGATCTATCTCCTGCACTTCGATCAGACGACCGGGGCACAGGGGACACCGGACTTGCTATTCGTCGGACGGCAGAACGGCGAGTGGCGCGTTCAGGAGACGCGGGATCATAGCAATCAAGAGAGCGGCGGCACGGTGTCAGTCAGGACTCGCGTAGCTGCCGACCTAGCACAGATCAACGCGAAGGTTTCCACGAGGTCGAACGTCCTCTCTCACGAGGAGATGATTCGCCGCTCGGGTGTCGCGAGTCCGAACGATCTCTTTTTCTTCCGAGTCAAGTCGCTCGCGAACAAAGAAATCTGGTGGGGTCCGACGAACCCCGAGAGGTCCGACTATACTACCCCGCGCAGAGAACCGGGCGGCGAAGGCGATGCGGAGGTGGTGTGGTAAGAGTCGCGAATCATGAGGTACTCGTCATCGACCTCGCAGAGCGTATGCGTGGCGAGCCGTTCGTCTGGGGGCAGACCGATTGTGCGTCGATCTGTCGCCGCACGCTGACCGTGATGCTAGGTGTTGATCCGTGGCGTGAGGCGTTGCCGAGCTACACTAATTTGCGCGAGGCGCGACGTGCGTTCGGTAAGGTAGACATGACGAGGATCTGGGACGATGCAAGCGAAGTCCGCGATCGTCTGATCGTGACGGGCGACATCGGCATCGCTCCGCAGCTAGACGGTCACCGCCTGCCGTCGTTGTATGTAGCACTGCCGCGCTCGCTGGCTCTGATCGCGAACCCGTCAGAAGGCACAAGGACTATCCCGAGGGCTCAACTCCTAGAGGGGACGAGGTGGTATAGATATGGCTAGTGTCACAGCGGCGACTATCATCAAAACAGGGCTCGTACTCGTCGGTCAGTGGGCGCTCGGGAAGCTACAGGATGCGCTAGACTCAGCGGGCGCACTCGGCGGCAAGAATCGCGAGTCGGTTGTTCGTCGCATTGAGGCGCAGAAGGTCAACGTCCGAAGCACGCAGGCATCGCTGCCGGTAGTGTACGGTATCCAGCGGGTCGGGTTGATCGTCAACGATGTTCGCAACGCCAGCAGCCCCAGTACGTTCTTCAGCGGAGCGACCGGCAAGGACGTGCTGGTAAAATCCGGTGCCATCGCTATCGGCTCCGAGGACGGGTCTGGTATACAAGCGGTAGACAACATCCGCGTCTACGACGACGGCGACTACGCCATCACATCACCCGCGTCGTTCCCCTCGTCGGCTGTCAACACCAACGTGGCGCTGCCGTACACGAACTATCTGAAGTACATCATCCAAGACGGTGATGATGCTCAGACGGTACCGAGTGACCTCGGGACGGCGATGGGTTGGAGTGCGGACTACAAAGCGCGAGGCGTAGCATACGGGGCGTTCTTCTGCCTGTACAACGAGAACGTCTGGAAGCGCGGCGTCCCGCAGATCACGATGGATGTGACCGGGAACAGAGTTTACGATCCACGCACCTCGTCATGGATCGGCTACAACGCATCGGGCGCATCCTCTGACAATCCCGCACTCTGCATCCTCGACTATCTAACCTCGAAGCGGTACGGGGCGGGCATCCCCTACGCAGCGCGGGACGGTGGCACGCTCGACTTCATCGACGAGCAGAGCTTTGAGGACGCAGCAGACTACTGCGACGTGTTGGTCAACACGTACACGGCAGGACCGCAGGAGAAGCGGTTCCGCATGAACGCGGTGGTCGATACTTCGCGGGTCGTGTCCGCGAACCTCGTCGAGATGTTGGCGACTTGCCGAGGCGAACTCGTCTGGCAGAACGGCAAATATCGGCTCATCATCCGACAGCCGCAGACGGCTCAATCTTTTGAGTTGACCGAGGACAATATCGTCGGCGCGTTGGATTGGACACGGCAAGGAACCAGCGTACCGAACCTTATTGAAGCCACGTTCCCGAACGGCTCGGGCGACGACTATGTGGCCGACAGCATCCAGTTCCCGCCAGTAGGCACGACGACCTATCTGGACGAGGACAACGGCATCGAAAACCGGCTGGAGATCGCGCTGCCGTACACGACGAGCATCTACCAAGCGCAGCGCACCGTGGAGACGATGCTCAAGGAGTTGCGTGCGGACGTGTACGTCACTCTAACGGCCACGCAAGCCGCGTACACCTTGCAGGTCGGAGATGTCGTCAACGTCACTCACAGCGGCCCTCAGTGGTCGCAGAAGCCATTCGTGGTGCGTAGCGTTGCGCTTACGGCTGACGGACTCGTGGGGCTCGGCTTGCAAGAGTACGACTCGACCGCGTACACCCTGACGACCCCGGATCAAGAGTCGTCGGACGATGCCATCGACTTGCCCGATCCGCAACGTGCGTTCATCACGATCGGTATGTCTGGCGACCGCTTCGTGTCGCAGGGTGCGACGACGAGCGGAGGAGTGGCAGCGCAGCAGTGGAAGCGGCGGCTCCAGTTCCGCACGGGGATCAACACGCGGTCGGTCAACATTGTATACGACTTCGACCGGCCCGGTCTGGCTGGGGGAGCCGCGACCAACTTCTCGCGCAACTACGTCCTCAACGTCACGCCTGACACTGAGGTCACGCACATCCTGCAAGACGGTGCGAGCGCCGATCAGATTTTCCTCGCTCGTGACGACAACGGCACGACCAGATACGACGAGGCGATCAGTGTCACGATCACGCCGAACGATACGACGGGCGGCGGCGGGCAAGACGGGACAGTCGTCACGACACAGATCCTCGACCTCGCACTAGAGGATGATCTCGGGTTTCGGGTAGACGCTGAGGTCGAAGTCGTCGAGGCGAACTACGCGGAGGCGAACGGTGATGCGTGGTTCTCGTTTACGACCTCCATCGCATACTTCGCGCAAGGCTTCACGATGCCAGCCGGTACCGACCGCGATCTGGCGTCGGTCGAGGTGTACCTGCAACGGGTCGGATCGCCAACTGGCGACGTGAACCTGTACGTCTACGACAACAACGCTACGCCGACACCGGACGAGCCAAACGCTTCGGTCGCTGCGGCAACGACATCATTCACGGCATCTAGTCTGAGCGCATCGGGTCAGGTCGTTCGTCTGGACATGGACCGCGTGAGCCTGACCGCTGGCGGTTCCTATTGGGTGGTCGTCGAACACATCGACAGCAGCGGAACCGACTACGTGCAGATCCGCGTGGACGAGTCGAGCCCGAACGGTTCGGACATGACCGACACGGCTACCTCGCCAGAGATCGTATCGTGGACCGTGACGAGTGCCTCGACCAGACAGGCGGCGGGCTTCTACGTGCGGCGGTTCGGCACGCAGGTCGTCCCGACCCGACAGCTTGCGCCCGCTGCGGACAAGAGTGCGAAGTTCACATGGCAAGCGGACGGCACCGTTGCACTCGCCAGTCTCACCAGCGGAGGCGGTGGTGGTGCGACCACCCTCGCCGGCCTGACCGACACCACGATCACGGCACCGGGCGCTGGCGACTTCCTCCGCTACAACGGCTCGACGTGGCTAAACACCACACTCGTCGCAGGAGACATCCCTAGCCTAGACGCTGCCAAGATCACGACGGGGACGTTCGCTACTGCGCGTATCCCCGACCTCGACGCCGCCAAGATCACGACAGGCACGTTCGCCATCGGGCGCATCCCGGTTGCATCGATTGACCACGATTCGTTGCTCAACTTTGTCGCAAACGAACACGTCGATCATTCAGCCGTGGCGATTACTGGAAGTTCAGGACTCACAGGTGGCGGCGATCTTACCGCGTCTAGCAGTATCACGGTGAAATACACGTCGGGCTCCAACCTCATCGACAGTGCCGCAGACAACGGGGATGTCGTCGCGGCTGATTACATCCTGTATCAAGACTTAGACACGGGAGAGGTTCGTAAGGACACCGTGGGCGCTCTGCCGTTTACGAACAACACGGGAGACGTCGAGAGCGTAGCTAATGCGACCAACGGCGGCTTGACCGCTACGGACAGCGGCGGGCCAGACGTTACCCTCGCGCTCGCTGTTGACAACCTATTAGATCATTCTGGCACTCTAGCTGCCGCTGACCGTTTTGCTGTTTGGGAGTCAGGCGCGGGGACGCGCAAGATCGCTGCATCATCTATTGGGTTGAATCTTTTCAACAACAACCTGTCCTTAGACGCAACCGACATTGCTGCTGGACAGTTCGCAACCGTAGGCGGGACGTACACGTTCGCGGGGGCGGCTGTTCTGCGGATGGGAAGCAACACCACGCAGCCGACCCTTCAATTCTGGGATCGTGATACAGTAGGAGGTGCGTACAGGGATGTCATCACGGTTCCCGACGTCGAGGAGCTAGACATCGGGTCACTCGGTTGGGCTGTAGACATTCTCGGCTCATCGGTGCTCGTCAATGGTGCCGCAATAGGTACAGTCTCATCGGTCAGTAATGCGACGAATGGCGGCATCACGGTCACAAATAACACGACCACGCCAACGCTCGCGGTTGACGCGAGTGATTTGCCCAACTTCACTGCCGCTACCTCTATGGAAGCGACGGATAGGTTCGTCGTCCACGAGGCAGGGCAAGCATCCCCAAGTGCGAGGCAGATCGCTCCTGTCGACATCCCGTTGAGCATCTTCAACAACAACTTGGGCCTCGGGCAGAACGTCCAAGGTGCGGGGATCACTCTTAGTACCACGACGGTCACGAACGACACAATCGCCATCGACTACCAGACCACATCGAACGTCATCTCCGATGCGAACAATTTCGCGGGCCTGAGCGTCGATGCTGCGAATGACAGGATCTTGATTGACGATGTGAGCGCAGCCGGTACGAGCGTCGATCCCAGAGTCGGGTACATCAACGTCAATGATCTTCCGTTCGCCACCCCAACCCACACACACCCCGCTTCCGATATCACTGCGGGTACATTCGGCTCTGGCGACTACACGTTCCCCGCCGACTTGACGGTTCAGGACCAACTTCAGGTGACCGGCACTGGCCCACACTCCATTGGTGGCGCGGCAGTTGGCAGACACCAAGTTCTCCAGTACGGTTCATTCACCAGTGACGGGAGCTTAACATACGCGTCGGCCTTCCTTCTGGATACGGCTCTCGAAGGGGCGTCTGGTGACACCGACAGCTTGGTGGGGATGTATCTAAGCGCGAACATCACTACGCAAGGCGCAACGCAAACGGTCACCGACGTAGCTCAGCTTCTGATTGAAGAACCAGCGATAGTGGTGGGCACGGGTGACACGATCACCAATGCCAGCACTCTCAAGATCAACAGTGCGCCTGATGAGGCTACCAACAATTACGCCCTGTGGGTCGCGAGCGGGCTGTCGAGATTCTCTGGCGACCTACAGGCGTCGGGGGATCTGTTCGTGAATGCCGGACTCAGCCTCCAGAACGAGACATCGGCCACCGATCCTACGGCAGCAAACTCAGGCTACCAGACGCTCTACTCGTTCGACAACGGCAGCACATTTGAGCTTCGGACGATCGTGTCCGATTCTCCGAACCCAGATCTGGTCCGCAACATCCCTCTCGTCACCGGCTCGGCAGCTAATAACGAGCTGCTCGTCTCTACCGGCACAGACCATGAAGCAGAGTGGTCAGGCAGCGGACTAACGTGGAACGGCACGACACTGAACGCCACGAACTTCACCGGAAACGGGTCGGGGCTTAGTGGTGTGTCTGCCAGTGGTCTGACGCTCAACGCGACAGTCGCCACGAACACCTACTATCCGGTATGGTCCGACGCCACTTCGGGTTCGGGCCAGACGACCTTTGGTGACAACGTAATAAGAGTCGTCATCGGTACGCCGGATGAGGTTACGATTGCGGGGAATCTCACGACCGACGAGGTAGACACGACCACCGGGGGAATCCTGACCGGAGGCACCCAGCGCGTTCAGCAGGACGGGGATCTCGTCAACATCGGTTCCATCACAGCGACGGGAAACTTGATAACCAGTGGAGCGGGTCCGCACTCAATCGGCGGCTCAACTGAAGATCATGTACAGGTGCAAATTGCAGGAACCTTTACATCCGGTGGCAGTTCTTTCTCTAACTCGTCTTTACGCTTGGACTCGACCCTAATCGGAGCGTCGGGCGACACCAGCTTCCAAGCCCAATTCGCCGCTGGAATCGCGGTATCTAATGGGTCAATAACAACCCAAGCAAACGACACGGTGACCGATGTCGCCACGATGATCTTGGGTGAGCCAAACATCACAGTTGGCACCTCGGGAGCGGTGACAAATGCGTCAACCCTGAAGATCACTGGTGCGCCGGATGAAGGTACCAACAACTACGCGCTTTTCATCGATTCCGGTGACGTTCGGATGGAGAGCGTTGTCTACACGGGCAATCTCCAACCGCTCTCTAACTCGACCTTCGCGGTCGGCACGGCGATCAATCGGTGGTCTACCGT
>Ga0208644_1000119_pt1 | contig 52030 bp, 71 predicted proteins | sample VirMetDEL_Nov_18_FD_184517 | JGI IMG/M metagenome (GOLD analysis project Ga0208644, IMG submission 184517) | Aqueous microbial communities from the Delaware River and Bay under freshwater to marine salinity gradient to study organic matter... | ecosystem: Environmental > Aquatic > Marine >...
CAATTATAGTATTCGCCCGCCCGCATACAGCGCGCTAACGGTGAGCGCATCAATGGCGCCAGCGGCTTGCTGGAACGTGGTCGCGTCGGTGTTGGCCAGCGTTGCGGCATCACCGATGCCATAAAGCTGGTTGCCGGCGCACTCGATCTTTCCGGCCGTCGTCCGCATCCAACTTGCCGCGCGTGTGCCAGTCACGCTACTGCCAGTCGTCACCACTTGTGCGATATCCGTACGCGCCGTGCCGCTGCCGGGCGACGTCTCCAGCAGCGTCGGCCATGTGATCGCTGTCGTGGAGTTGTCACCGTGGGCACCACTAGTGCCAGCACCCCACCGCCAAGCCCTGTTGGAGCTGTCGCGCGCCCACACAGGCGCATATGCCGTGTCGCAGCTGATCTCGACGATGTCGGCAAGCGGCGTCGTGCCGTCGCTCTGCGTCATCAAACGCGGCGTCGTCAGGTCCGCGGTGTTGTTGTAGCCCTGGGCATGCTGCGCGCCGGAGTAGCCGCACGAGTAGACCGCGCCCGTGCTCGTGATCGCAAACCAAAACTTCTCGCTGTTGCCGCGGCCGGCCTCCATCACGACGCTGTCGATGTGCACGCCGGTGAGGCCCGTGACCTTGACGAGGACCGTCTGTGTCGTGGTATTGCCCTGGCCGCACTGGCCGTCGTCATTGCTGCCGATGGCGTACAGGTTCTCGGTGGCCTCGTCTGTCAGCACCAGTGCATAGTTTAGGCCAACATAGATCGCCTCAACGCTGACGGTGGCCGGGTCCCAGGGCAGTGCCAGCTCATACGCACCATACGCGTCACCAACGGGATTGAACGCGAAGGCGGCCACATCACCCCACGCCAGCACGCGGCCATCAGCCGTCGCTGCCATGCCAAACTTCGCGCCACCAGACTGGTTCGAGGTTGGGCCGACGATGACGCGGCCGTCCGCATCGACGGCTGGCAGGATCTGCGTCGTGGCGACGTCCTGCCAGTCCTCGCTGCCAAGGTGCACATTCAGAGCAGCTTCGATCTCGGCGCCAGTCATCGTGCCGCCGCTGCCGCTGCCCTCGACAACGCGGCGGTTGATCAGCTGGAAACTCGTGCCGTCGTATTCGATCAGGGCCAGCGCGCCAAGGTAGAGGTCGCCCGCCTGCAGCGCCGTCCCATCCAGCCGCACCACAGCCTTGGCACCGAGGCCATTGACGTTGACCGTGGTCGCGCCGCTGTTGACCGTGCCAACGATGAACGAAAACTGTTGCCCGGCGGAGTAGGCCGTCATGGCCCAACCAGTTGTCAGCGTAATCGCGTCCCCGGTGCCGCCGACAATGCTGACATAACGGTGCGTGCCGTTGATCGCGCCGTTGACGGTCAAATACTGATTGATCGCCGTGGCGTCGCCCACGTTGACGTGGCGGAACGCACCCATGGGCAGATTGGCCGATGGCTGATTGCCGCCGTCCTTCTTCAGCGTCGCATTGATCGCAGAGCCGAGATCCTGGTCGTGCGTGTCGTGGTCGGTAGACACAATGTCCACGCCATCGGCCTCGGCCTCCTGCCACACCTGCGTGCCGTTGCGCGTGCCATCCGACCGCTGAAAGGTTTGATTAGGTGCGCTACCAGTCCAAGGCATGCGTCTTGATCCCCCTAAGAGGTTGTGCTTAAAATGGGAACGGCGCGCAGCGCACAGCCGTTGCTACCGTCTAGCCTCGGATGCTGCCGAAGACGGCTGCGCCCCCTCCAGATCTAGCATAACGTGCGCATAAACCGGCCAGAGCGCAGGGTTATGCATCGACATGCGTTCCAGCCCGGCCACGTGTCGAAGCAGCGCCCCTGCCCTTGCCGACGTCCCCTCTCGCACAGCCGCCCGCAGCTGCATGTAGCCGATGAGCCATTGCGTATAGGCTGGCCGCGACATGAGAACAGATGCGCCAAGCATCGAGCCGCCAATCGCCAATGGCGTGGCCACATCGCCAGCAGCAAGCGTCGCTCCTGCACCGCCGAGGGCGGACAGGTTCATGGCATTGGTTGCCGAGCGGCTGGTGTTGGCGAGTGCCTCGACGCCTGCCAGCCTGTCGGCCACCTGGAACAGCTGAGCAAGTCGCCGCTGGTGCTCCTGCGAGAATATCAAGTTGCGCGCCTCCGGTGCCATCTTCCGGTATGCCGTGGCAAAGCGCGTTGGCGAGAAGCCTGCCTCCTGAATAATGCCTTGAGCACCATCTGTCGGCTCGCCCATCGAGCGGACAATCAGTGCCGCAAAGGCAGATCGCTCCTCCGGCTGCAGGACCGACATAGCGCCCCGGAACATGCGCATGTTCCCGGTGCCGCCTTCTGTTGCTGCACGCACTAGTTTCCTTGCTGCCGCTTGCGGATTTGGTTGCTTGACGACAGCCAGGAAACGATCCATGCGCTCGAACCCAGCGCGCGCATAGCGGTTGGCAACCTGCAAATCACGCAGCGCCTGCGCAGCGCGCCGCGCCACGGGGACCGTTATCCGGCGGTTGTCCGTCAACCTTGTGGCTTGGGCCGCCCGGACAGCGATATCCTGCATGCCCACTTCAATGTCGGAGCTGAGCGCCCTGTATAGGCTGTTGAGCTGCGTCCGATCGAGGGAGGTTTTGTAAAGTCCGAAGTTGGATAGATCCCGGCCTATTGCCGTGCGCATGGCACGCAGCGTAGCAAGCGGCACATTGACCTGCGGGTTCGCAAGCATGGCAAACATATCGCCGTATCGGCCCTGCAGGCCAGCACGCACACCTGTTCTTGCCTCGTCCCCGATAATCCTACGCACAACATCTCCCGAGTTTGCGGTCGGCAGCAGCATTGGGTCGACGCTGCCATCCTGCCTTAGCAATGGCGGCATGCCCCGAAAAGCCTTTTCATAGAGCGCATCTAGGCGTGTACTGAAAGACGTGTCTTCAGCTGATGTTCTAACAACGCGATCAAGCTCGGCGTCGCTCAGATCCTCGAGGGTCGTGCGCGAGGTCATCCGCTGGAGCTGCGTGCGCGGCAAGCCGACCCCTCTGCCGCGCGAGGTCGACACTCTGCCGCCCGTTACCTGGTTCAGCACCGGCTGCCCGGCCGCTATGCGGCGCATCTGCTCTGCGCCACCGCCCTGCTGCCTTTGCACAGGGGCATTGGGGTTTATGCCAAGCTGGCGCACTGTGCCCGGCGCAAGATCCGTAAAGCTGCGATCCCTGAAGCGATCCAGACCGCCCTGCACTGCCACGCCTGCGGTTTCATGCGTTGCTGCCGGTGAGATGTCGTCCGCCAGCCGGCCGACCGCCGCTGCTGCATCGTGCATCGTCTCGTCGAGGTTATTGCGCAGCGGTGCACCGACAACAGGTGTTTCCGTCAGCTGCTTGCCAACAGCAGCAATTGGCCCCTGATTGTAGGCAGGCCCAAACGGCCTCACCTCTTGCTCGCGAAATGCTAAATCGTCGGCCACGGCCGCATCTGCGCGCTGTCGCGCAATCGTGCGCCCTGTCTGTGTGCCGATTGGCTGAGGCTGTGGCCGAAGGAGGCTCATGCCGAGGGCAGGAATGATGCCAGTCCCAAGGCCTGCCATAGCCTGCACCCACGCTGGAGCCCCAGCATCCTTGGCAGCCTCTGCACCAATGGCAGATGTGGCTGCAGAGGCCGTATCCGTCGCCGCCGTCGTGACAGGTGCCGCACGAAAGGCCTGCAGCGCGTCCTGCCCCACCCGGCCCAATGTTGTTCTCGCTGCCGGACCCGCCGCCTGCAGCGCCTTGCCTGCCATCCCAAGCATCGGAATAGCGGACACACCGACCGATTCGCCGGCTTTGTGTGCATAGCGGCCGGCCGTCGTGCGCGGCTCGACACGCTCCCCCCAAATCTGTTCCGAGGGCGGCTGCAAGTAGCCAGGCCACCGAAACCGATCCCCCTCGCCTGGCGCAACGGTGTTGACCGCTGCAGCCACGGCCTCGCCGGGCAACGAAAACATCCAATCGGCGCCGCGATAGAGCCCACGGAGGCCCTGGTCTGCTACGTCAAAGGCAGTTTCGGCTGCTGTGATCGGCCCCGACGCATCTAGCGGCTGTGGTTGCTGTTGCGGCATGCGAAACGCAGCCCAGGGATCAGGGCCAGGGTCCATACTTGCAACGTCATCTTGTACGCGGAATGCAGCCCAGGGATCGTGCGGCTCAGCCATTCGGCACCCTTCCCGTAGATCCATCCGGCAGTCTGATAAACGTCCCCGGCGGCAACCTTTTCGCCTCGTCTGGGGAGGTCACTGGCACGGCTGTTTCTGGCGACGCGCCGGAGGCTGTCGCTTCAGCAGGTGGAGGCTGAGCTGCCGGGGCCCCAGTGATGCCGTAGGCTTGGTAAACCGCCTCGGGGTCGTAGCCTGATGCTATCAGCGCTGCAGCCTTTTTCTTCATGGCGGATTCAATGGCCGCCCTTTGCTTGGCCAGGTTCTGCCTGACCATGACGGGGTCCATGTTGGGCTGAATATCAGCCTTCTCGAACTGTTCAGCCTCCTGGGCGGTCAAGGCGGCGCCGAACAGATCATTGCGCACGAGGTTTTTGTATCTGTCGTAGCCCTGCCACCAGCCCGCCGCCTCCGACGATGCCGGAGACCAGAGCCCCCGGCGCCGCGCATTCATGGCAAGGTCGCCCCCCACTGTGTAGCCGGCATATTCATCCTTGAACGTCCGCGCTTGGCCGTCCACTGTCTCGAGGCGCCCGCCCTCCTCGCTGAGCTTGGTCACGTCCGTCACCGAGAACGACCGTGGCTTTCTGGGCGCCGGCATATTTCCGGTCAGGACATAATGCCGATATTCCAGGCCGTTTGGATCGAGGCCGATTTGCTCGGCAAATTGCGCCCGTTCACGTAGCATCGCAACGCGCTGCTTTTGGGACAAAACCGACTTCAGCTCAGCCACCTGCTGTGCCTTATCCACCTCCACCGGCACGAGATCGCGCTGGCGCTGCAGGGCCGCCGCGTTGTTGAACTCAGCCAGCTCCTTCTGGCGCTGCAGGGCCGCCGCGTTGTTGAACTCAGCCAGCTCCTTCTGGCGCTGCAGGGCCGCCGCGTTGTTGAACTCAGCCAATTTCTTCTGGCGCGCGAAGGCAGCCTCATCACGGCTGGTCTGCCACTTGCGATTGCCCTGCGTCTGCCGGTCCTGCACGACAAGGCCCATGCCCTGCTCGTCCATACCCGGCACGCCCGAGCCCATCAGGATGCGCGCCATGCTGGGCGTGTCTGGGGCCTCGAGAGCCTGCGCCATCGTGGTCGAGCGGTAGTCCCGGTTGCGGTTCTCAGCAGAGTTGGCATCGCCGGCAAGGAGGCCATAGCCAAGGCCAGAGAGCACATACTCGAGGCCCGAGAACTTGCCACCACTGTTGGGTGCGTTCCAATAGTCGCGCGACAGCTGGCGGCTTTGGTTGATGTTGTTCTGCGGAATGAAACGCAATGCCACATCAGCCTCCGGGTGTGTACATGGTGTGAGGCGCCCACGACGAGCCGTAGCCAGCAGGCGGCTGATTGAACATATTGGCCGCCACGTTCATGCCGGTCCCGAGCAGGGTCGGTGCCGCAAGGGCTGTAGACGCGCCAAGGCCACCGAGAAGGCCTGCACTGAGGCCGCCAGTAAGGGGCGCAGCAAGCAGGCCGACACCCATCTTGATCGCGTTTCCGATGCCGGCGTTGTGCTGCTGCGCTGCCTGCTGCTTAGCCTGGAACTCCCGGTCGTAGGCACCCATCGCATCGACCGGCGCCTGCAAGGCCGTGCCGCCGAACTGCGGCGCGAGCGACTGCATGCTGCCGAGCAACCCGAGGTTCTGGCCAATATCGGCCGCGCCCTGGTTGCGCTGCATCAGCTCGTTGCCGATCAGGCGCTGCTCCTCGCTAGGAGTTGCCAGCGTGGCGCGCGAGGACAAATCGACTAGCGCCCGGTTCTGGCTGTCTGCCAAATTGCTGGTTGCATCGCTCCACGCCTCTGATCCGATCGGCAGGCCCCGGTTCAGCAGGTTCGTCTGCATGTTGCGCGACTGCTGCTCGAACTGCGGGCGCATGTACGTCATGCCCTGGTCAAACAACGCTTGCCCGACGGGAACGCCGCCGCCCTGGTTCTGGATGGCGCCGGCCGTCGTGAACTGTTGCTGTGGCAGGAACCCGGTGTAGCCGGCCGTCGTCCCGAGGACGTCGCTTGCAGCTCCACCCAGAAGCGGGTTCAACTCCTGCGTCTGACCAACGACGTTGCCTTTGTCGTCGAGGTTCGCGGTGACCGAGCCAAACGTGTTTGTCTGCTGACCAGCCAGCGCATTGGCCTTTTGCGTTGCCTGGTTTGCGCTTGTTTCCGCGGCGATTAGCTTCGCTGCGTCACGCTCTGGCGCTTTCTTCTTGCCCAACTCGCCCTCCCTGTCTCACCCGTGCAGACGGAGCCAGCCAGCGGCATTCGCTGCGGAGCATCCCATAGATATCAAGATCGTCGCCCTCGCCGCCCGCCTGCCGCAGCGTGCCCTCGCGCACGAAGCCCAACCGCTCGACAACGCTGCGCGCCGGCTCATTGTCCTCCGGCACCAACGTCGTCACGCGGTTGCAGCCCAACTGCTCGAACGGGTATGCAAAGATCTGCTTGATGTGCCGCCTGCTGAGCCAGCCGGTATCACCTGCCCAATGCGCCTCGATGTTGCGGCCCTGGTGGTGGATGAACAGCACCGCGCCAATCAGCTCCTTGTGCCGGACGCATGCCATGATCTCGTAGTCGTAGGTGTGGACCATCTCCGTGGCTCTCATACCTAACCGGGCCGCCAGCCAGTCGGTGACAACCGCCTTGTGGTCCGGCTTGGTGACGAGGTGCATCATCGGATAGAGCCCGGCTTCATGAGGACGTCGGTGGCAAACCACTCGAGGTCACGCGACTGCGCCGTGACTTGAAACCGCACGCTGACAGATTGCCCCTCACCATCGATCGTGAACCAGCGCCGGTCAGCCCGCGCCTGCGCACCCCATGGGCTCCCCCATGCGCTGCCCCAGGGCGTGTCCGTCTCGTCCGTCGAGATGGCAACAGATTCGCCAATGCGCGAGCGCAGGATGTAGTTTGTGTCAACGCCGACCTGCCCTGAGACGCCGCCAGCCGTGCGCACGGTCGGTCGAATTGCCGTGAACAGATTGGTCAGCCCAGCGCCCTGCGGCACCACGAAAGCACCGCTGCTGCGCGCCGTGATGGCCGAGCCCTCGTCATCTTCGGCTCCAGTCAGCATCACCCGGCCGTTGCCGGTGCCGAGGTAGAGCTGATCGTTGAATGAGCACAGCCGCGCACCGGGCCAGCCGGTGAAGGTGCTCCACGTGTTGGATCGCGTGTTGAGGACGTACTGCGCCCAAAGCGCGCCAGACACTTGCGGCACCGTCACATAGACCGTGCCCAAGTGCAGAGCACCGTGCCAGCCTGCAGTGCCGCCGTGCCGCGCGGCCTCCGTGACGACACCCGGCGCGATCTTGCCCCACGGATTAATCCTCGCCAAATCAAGCGCAACGCCGCCAATGGCTACCGAGACAGGCAGGATGCCCAGCCGCGTCAACACCAGCAGCTCGCCGCCGACCTTGAACAAACACTGCCGCCCGATCGGAACCGCGCCGTCGAACTTGCCAATTAGCGTAAACGTGCTCGAGACGTCGCCCTGATAGATCAGCAGCTGCCCTGTGGACATGACAAAGACTGTCATGTCATCCGCGCCATCGCCGGCATCGCGCGACCATGAGCCGATGGCCACGCAGATGCCGCCCTCAGCGATCTGGCTGAGCTGGAACTTCGTGAGGGCGCCAGTGATGCCGCCCGCCGATCCATACCAGACGTCTGCGCTGCCGTTCTCGCAGAACCACACGCGGTTGCGCACGACACCCACGTTGACCAGGTTTGCAATGGTCAAGCCGCTGCCGGACCATGCCGTCGCACTGATCGATGATCCGTCGAAGTCCTGCGGCGCGTCCGTGCCGTTGACCATCAGCAGGCGGTTGTTATAGAGCGCCGTCTGCCAGCGGTTGGCCGTGAAGCCCGAGGCCAACGATGTGGCTGTGCCTGCCGTGGTCACGTCGTAGATCGCGCCGCCGCCAGCTGCCAGCATCTTCTGTGCTGTCAATCCGACAAACGCCGCCAGGGTCTGCACCTCGCCACTGCCAACGCCTGTCGCATGTTCGGCATAGCCATCCCGCAGCCCCAGGTTGCCCTCGCGCGCGGTCCAATTGTTGAGAACACGTGCCTCATTGGGCTGCAGTGCCGTGATATCGTCGCGCAAGTTGAGGCCAGCGTAGGCAGCCGGCAACGTGCGCATCAGGCCCTGCTGGAACTGCGTGGGCTTGTGCCGGAATATGCCGGGGTTGCGCCGCAGCAGCAGTGCCACTTATCGGCCGCCCTGCTGCAGCATCTGTGCCATTGACGGTCCACCCATCGACGGTCCACCCATCGACGGTCCCGGCTGCGGGCCTGCCGGCATCTGCCCGGCACTACCTTGCAGGATGCTGAGGGCCGCCATGCTCAGCGCCTGCGCGCCTCCAGGCATGGCCAAGACCATGCTGATGGGATCGGTGCCGACGCCAGCCTCGGCCGGTTGCGGCTGTGGGCCCGGCGGCTGAGCCATGGATGGGTCCATAAACATCTCGTTCATCAGGCTCCAAATCCTCTGTCTGGTATGTTGTCGACAACGATCCTTGGCGGGCCAAGATTGATCTTGCCCTTGCTGCCGCCGTCCGCCAGCACCTGCTCGAGCATCGCTTCATATTCGCGATACTCAGGCTCGTAGGGCATGCCCTTGGCCTGCAGCAGCCGCCACTTCAGGGCGAGTGTCAGCAGATCCTCGTCAATCAGCGACGTGTCGGCATCGGCCGACCACTCGCGCACGGCCGTGCTGTCGGACTGCCGTGTGATCCAGTTGAGGCTGTAGTACTCGTAGTACAGCGTCTCGCCATCAACCGTGGGCGTGGGGTGGATGTAGATCTGCCCAGCCTGCTCACGCCACCAGCGGTCGATCGTGGCCCCGGCCGTGATATCCGATTTTAGCCACGACCACTGCGCCGACGATGTTGGGCCGAGCAGCTGGCGCTGGTTGGTCTGGTCCCAATGCGACATGGGCGCGTGCGCGCGGAAGTCTGTGGGCAGATCGTAATTGGCCTGATCGGCTACCGTTGTGATCGTTGCCGTGTTGAGCAGCGCCGTGAACCTGTGCTGCCGCTCGAGCGTGTTGCCGGTGCGCTGCACCAGCGCCACGGCCTGGCGTGCCGTCAGGTTGGCGTTGCCAACGAAGTTCGATGGGATCTCGAACGACCCCACCTCCTCCATGGCTGCCGTGCAGATGCTGGCGATGGTCATTGCGGGCTCGCAAACCGGCCGTCAGGACTACGGAAGCCAGTCGGGCTTGATCGGTCCTTGATGGCCCGCAGCTGGTCGGCCTGCGTGCGGCCATTGGTGCGCTCGCCAGCCCGCCCGCGCATGTCCATCAAAGCTGCCTCGATCGCGGCCGGCTCGGCATCGCTGACGAAGCCCTGCACGTCGCGGGCCGTGATGTCCTCGATGCGCTTACCCGACACCATCAGGCCGCTCACACGGCTCTCCAGCGCCTCGGACTGCGAGGGTGTCAGGGCTGCGGCGGCTGCTGCTCCACCGGCTGCGGCGCCAGTGAGGCCCAAGGTCCTGTTGCCCTTGTAAGATCGCTTCGCCTTCTTCACAGCAGTTGGCGTGATTGCCTTTCCCTTGGCCTCCAGCTCCGTTGTCAGGTAGTCATCCATCGCTGTTTTTCGGCCAGCAATCTGCGCCGTGTCGACCGGGTTTCCTCCACGCACCTTCTGAAGATTCTGCTGTATCCTTGGCACGCTAATTGCCCGAGGATCTTGCCCTTGCCGAACAGCATCCGCCAGCATATCTCTAGTGGCCTGACTGTCCTTATCTGTGTAATTTCTAGCCCCAGGAGGTAGCTGTGCCTGACCCCGTTGACCTTGTCCGCCTGCCACCCCTTGACGGCCTTGCATACCAGCCTGACGAGGAGGAGCTATGGGTTCCCCACGACGTGGTGGCTGACCTGTGGCGCCAAAAAGTGATCGCAACCTTGCCAAAGCTCCCGGATTGGATGCTGGAGCAGGAGGAGCGATAGGGTTGAGCGCCTCAAAGCGCTGAACGCCTCGCCGCACTCCCTCGATTGCGCTCAAATTGGCTCCGTTCTGCAATTCGCTGGCAACAGTAGGCCGCGGCAGCTTTGTGGCGGCTGCGCCGTACCCCGCGCCAGCCGTGCCCAACCCAATAGCGAAGGCCATTGCTGTTTTGTAGTCGCCGTCAAGCTCCAGAAAACGGCGATAGTAAATATCGGCATTCACGCCGCCCTTTTCTATTTCTTCAGTATACTTTCTCAGGGCCTCGTCGCGTTCAGAGGCAAGAAAGGCCGCTTTTGCACCAGAGGCGGTAGAAAGTGCGGCATCCACCCCCAGAATCGGGGCTGCGTCGGCCAGCTTGTCCTTCCAGGTGTCTGGCTCCTTTAGCCACGGTCCGGCGTCTGGGTTGTCAAGCACCGACTCCTTGCCCATTACCGAGGCGGCAGCAGTCGGCGCGCCCCCTCGCACACCAACAGTGGTCGCTATGGGGTCCTGGCCGAAGTCTACATGATCTCTCTCCGCCGCCCCGATTTGGTCCACAACCCGCGCCTTTCTCTTAGACGCACGGCTTTTGATTGCGTGAATTACACCGGCCCCGCCGACTCCGGTTAGCAGCCCCCCCAGAGCCGCCGCTGGCAGCCCCCAGCGACCAAGGCTGAACTCGTCGCCAATGACTTCCTGCTCGATGCGCTTGCGTCGCTCGATCTCACGCTGCCTCGCCGCCTCAAGTGCCTGCCGCTCTTTTTCCTTGAGGCCAAGCTTGGCCTCTCCAACCTTCACCTCGTCCATGCCCGAAGGGCGCGCCTTCATCAAGGCTTGAATCAGCTTGTCATAATTGTTCGCAGCCTTTGTTAATGACTGCGACTGGATTGCCCCGTCTATATCGCCGTCATATGAGCCCTGTTCCTTAAGGTACTGCTGGAACGCCCTGACCTGGTTCGGATTGTTCCGGTCAAGCGGCGACTCGCCGTATGTCCACGTCGGATCTGCCATCACCTGCGCTCCAATTGACTGTCGATCTGCTGCAGCCTGCGCTCGCTGTCAGCAAGCTCCTGCCACCGGCCATCCCAGGCCCGTTCGCTATCGTTCGCCGGCGCGTTGTTCGCGTCGCTCCACAGCATGGCTCCGGCGGCGCCCAGCACCTTGGGCACATACCCGGCCGCCTGCAGCACCTTTGCCAGCCCGCCGTATGGCAGGAGCGACCCCGCCATAGCAGCATACGGATTGTTCGCAACAGCCCGGTTGGCATCCTCGGCCATTCCGCTCGGCAGCAGCCCGAACATATTGAGCGTCTGCCCGGCGCCACCCAGAGCACCTTCACCAACGCCCTGTGCCCACTGCCCCAACGTCTCGCCCCGGTGGTACGAGGCCGAGTGGCCCAGAGACATGTAGTTGAGGATCTCGCGACCCAGGTCGCTCCCCTGGTCGTAGAGCGACGTGTTCGCAGCATGGCTCATGCCCGGTGCTGGCGCAGGCGCAGTGAGCTGCTCCGGCCGCGCCGTCATCAGGTAGCGCGCCAGGGTCAGCCGCTCGACCTCATCGTCCATGGACTACTCCACGACCGGGCAGGCGTTGTTCACGGTGACGTTGCCGCCGCCGTCGTTGGTCAGCACGCGGCCAGCCCACGTCAGGCCCGCCTTGTCGCCGCTGGTCACAGTGATCTGCACGTTCTTACCAACCGGCAACTCCGTGCCACTGTAGGAACTCAGAGCCGCCGAGCCGCCTGTGGCACTACCTGTGCCAATTAGAATGCCGTGCTTGTAGACCGAAACATTGACCGCCATCGTTTACCTCAGGTTCTCTCGAGCCACGCCTTGGCCTGCTTGCGCCACTTCCCGACCTCGCGGCCCATGTTCTGCACGGCCTGATCCGACAGCCCGGCGATCTGTTCGATAGTCTGCACGCCCTGGCGCTCCAGCCACTCCATGGCGGATCGCGGCAAAAAATCGGCTTTGCTGAGCGGCGTTCCTTTGACCGTGCGTGCAATCACTTCCGGCTCTGGCGCTGCAGCCACCGCCGATGCCTGAGCCGCGGCGTTCTTCATCGCCTCATAGGCCTCCCACGCACCTGGGAAGCGGCTTTTCAGCTCAGACGCATTGAACGGCTTGACCACCTGCACCGACACATCGTGCGAGCCCACCACCTTGCTTTGCAGCGCGGGGATAAGCTTGTAGACCGAGCGTCCGGCCTTTTCGCTAGCCTTTGGGTCGACCGTCTCCACATCAACAAAGCGGCCCATCACCTGGGCGTTACTGGCCGAGGCCGGGAACCAGTGCTCTTGCATTGTCAGTGCTCCGTCAAAAAGTCGCCGCCACCCAGATAGGTGACGCGCGCGAAGTGCTGCCCTAGCCGCTCCCGCCACCACTCCGGCGGCTGTACGGTTAAGTGCAGCGGCTTGCCAATCGTCGTGCCAAATGCGTCCGGGTCACTCGAGATATGCCAGTAGCAGGCCCGCCGAACATGCTGTGAAACCTCAGAAAGAACAGCCTCGACGCGGCCGGGCGGGATGTGCTCCATCACGTCACAGCACACGCCATAGTCCGCCGCCTGCACGCCAGCCAGATCCCACAGCGGCGCGACATAGAGCGGCACAGCAACACCGTCATCAAGGCAGTTGGCGGCAATGTCGATGCCACGCACATCAAGCCCGCGCTGCTGAAGCGCATGCGCCAGACGGCCGGTGCCGACGCCGAAGTCGAGCAACGATGCGCCGGCAGATGGCGCGAGCCGCGTTGCGATCGCCTCGCAGCGGCGCTCGCCTGGCGAGTTGCTGCGGTATGGCGCATGCCGCCACATGGTCTGGTACTTCAAGCGCTCCGCGCCCGTCTCGTTTGCGTCGGTTCCGTCGATCGCGCGCAGCGTATCCTGCAGCAGGCCATCGCCCACCACCTCGATCGCTACCGGGTCGATATCGGGCTGCTGGAACCGGTGGCGCATGGCCAGGAAGTCCGACACCTGCGCCACGAAATTCATGCGGGTGCGTCGGCCATTGACGTCAATGTGCACCTTAGCATCGGCCCGATCTGGGTAGGCGTGCGTTGCGCCGGCCCGGAAGCTACTATCGAGGCCGTGAAACACAAAGGCTCGAAAGCCCAGAGCATAGCCCAGATTGAGCCAGCGCGTGCCCATCGTGGAGCCGCCGCCGAGCATGAACCACGTCTCGGGCTGGTGCTCCTGCAGCAGATCCTCTAGGCCTGGCAAGCCAGAGGGATGCCACAGCGTGACGTGGCAGTCCTTGAGCTTTTCGAACACGTCGGGATGGCACGTAGAGGCCACGTAGTAGCGCACGCGACGGTCTGCCACGACCACATCAGCCATGTGCTGGCCAGGGTCAAGGACGCCGCATGCGTTGGGTAGGATGCCCTGCTCAAGCAGATAGCCCAGAGAGCCATTGACCGCAGCCACATAGCCCTGGAACGCGCCCATTGTATCGGCCAGAGACGGCCCGCCAGCTGCCACCTCGAGGCGGTGCCCATGCGGCTTGCACGGGCGAAGCTCCGGCAGCCCCAGCTCGAGTGCGAGGCGAGCGTGGCCCAATTGGTCCACTGCTGGGACTGCCGGGGTAAGCTCCAGCCGAGGCCACTGCCCCGGCTGGAAGTCGTAGCGTGTCATCACGGGAAGACGTCACCCACGAACGGCCGCGCGATCTCGAACTCGGCCTGCAGCGTGTCGATAGCCGACGCACCCTTGGCATTGACGACCAAGTCACCCGCAACCGAGGCATCGTCGATGCTGCCAGCCGTGGCCGTGGCATAGACCTTGCCGTTGTCGGCAAACCCAGTCAGGCAGTTGCCGATGGCCTTGCCGGAGATCTGCACCCAGCCGAAGTCGGTGGCTGCATCCAGGGTCGCCATCATGACGCCAACCGGGCCGATCGCGTCGGCCGCCAGAAGCGAGCACGAGCCATCATCCATGTTAACCGTGACCCAGGCGCCCGTTGCGCCAGAAGTTACGCCCTTAACATACATGAACTCACCCGCCCCGTAGGCCGTCGTGCCAGAGTCCATGGCCCTCACGATCGTTCCGAGAGGGTGGTTTTGGGTCGTAGACACCTCATCGATCGGCTGTGCACCGACCATCGACGCATCCACGATGCGCCAGGTTCCTGCCGTTAGTGCCATGTTGTGGTCTCCTTACGCGACGATGACGCCCTGCAGCGAGGCGTTGCTGATGGTCATGTTGCCGGCCCAATACAGCGGCACCACGGTGGCGTCCTGGTTGACGCTGGACTTGCGATCGAGCGTCACGAAGTTGCGTCGCGCATGCGGACGGAAGTGGATGTAGTCGGTGTTGAGCAGGTACATCCGGGTCGCAGCGCAGTTCTCGTCATAAACGACGACGGCGCCCTTGTACTTGTACCCCTTGAAGCCGCCGGCAGCTTCGGTTTCGCTCATGAACCGCTGCTGCTGCTGCAACGACTCCTCGTAGTAGGTGAAATACGTCTCACCCGCCACGATCAGGTCCGGCACGTCCTTGCCGCGCGTGCAGCGCAGATACGTGCGGTTCATCGCGTGCCCGATAGTCGATGCGCTGGCCGTCACGCTCTCCGTCGAGAAGTCATAGAACTGGTTGCGATACCAAGCGTTCGTCGACCGATCGATGCCGCCGACAGTGCCACTCGTCGGGAGGTCCGCCACGAGGTGCTGCAGGCCGCCGATAGCCTTCCCGCTGTGCTCCGTGTTCGCATAGAACAGCGAGGCGCCGATCTGGTTCTGCATGGTCTTTTCGGCAACGGTGATGCGCGCCTTGACCAGGTTGTGCACCGCCTGGCTGCCGTCGTTCTGCAGATCCTCGAGGCCCGACATGGTGACGTTGCAGTTGGCCTGCTTCCAGTCGAACGAAGCAGACGTCATCACGTCGCTGCCGGAGACATCCAGCGTCTCGTAGCCCGAGTACCACTTAAACGTGCCGTTCTCGTCGTACATCAAGTTTTCGAGCAGCTTGGCGCCGCCGCCAGCCGTGTCGGTGTTGCCGTTCGCCTTCAGCTTGGCCAACAACGCGTTGTGGTTCAGCACGTTGTCGGACAGCTTGGAGCGGTAGTTATCGAGGGTGGTGGAGATGATCTCCGTGTAGGAAGTGTTGGGAATAGCCATTTACCTTGCCCTTGCTGGACTAGGCGGCTCCATGCTGGCGCATTGCGAGCGAGATAGCATCATCCAGCCCACCCACTGCCGGCCGAGCAGAGACAGCGCCATTCGATGGCCGCGGTCCCGATGCCCGCCTCGCCTTGGCCGCCTCGTCCTTGCGCCGCTGCTCGTCCATCCGTCGCGTGACTTCCGAATCGATCAGCGGCCGCGACAGCTCCGGGTCGGCACGGACAGCCATTTCATAGGCCGCCTGCATCTTCTGGAAGCTGTCCGGCAGCCCGGCCAAGCGTGGGTGCGTCTCCATCAGGGCGCCCATGGCCCGCTGCACCTGCTCGAAGTGTGGGAACATGAGCGTCCCATCATCCGTCTGTGCGCCGCGGAATTGGTCGATAGCCTGATGGATCGACGTGATGTGCTGGTGATGTTGGTTCTGCGCCCACTGCTGACGTTCCCGCAGTTGCTGGTCACGCCAAGCAGATAGCTCGCCAACTTGTTGCCGCAGTTGCTTGACCTCCGGGTCCACGAGCAGATCAGCCAAATCATCGTTTGGCCCCCTCTGCTGCGTCTCGCCGGCTGTCGGCTGCTGCTGTGCAAAGACTGCCGGGTTCTGGGACACAAACCAGTCAACAAACGCCTTGGGGTCGCGCTCTGCCGCGCGGTGCAGCGTCACGAGATGGTTAATGAAGCCAACCTCGTTCGTGCCCGCGCGCTGAATTTGCGACCGCAGATCGTCATCAAACAGGTCAATCACCGACTCCGCGAAGTTCACGTAGCCGCCGACCTCCTGCATCTTCCTGGTGTATCCGCCCTGCAGATCCTTCGCGAGTTTGCGGACGATGCCGCGCCCTTCCTCCGGCAGCTTCTGGAATGCCTTTCTGTGCTCCTCGGGCCAATGCTTCGGCGCCTCGTCCTCGGCTTGTCCGTCGCTGGGTTTGTCGTCAGCATCGGATGCCGTGGCTTCTGGTGCGTCGTCATCGCCGTCAGTCGCAATGTCGGCTTGTTCCTCTGTGTCCGTCTCGGGCTTGGTGTCTGCGCTGCTGTCAGATGTTGCCGTATCGTCGGTCCCGCCAGCCTGCAGCGCCTTGGCAATGGCAGAATCGAGCGACTCGTCTTCGGACTTGGCCGCATTGTCCACAATGGGACCGCTGTCGCCGTCAGTCTTCAGATCCATTTGAATGTGACTCCGGGTTGTGGCTCCCTGCTGGGTGCCGTTCGCGCCTTCTCCTGGGCGATCAATTCGCCCCGCTTGAAGTCGCCGGCCTGCCGTACGCCGTGCTTGCGCTCATGCGCGCGAAGCTGGCTGCGGCTGGTGATGTGCTCGCCATCGATCGGGCTGGTGAAACCGCCGCCGTAGACGCTATCGAGGTCTGGCATAAAAAAAGGCCCGCCAGATTGTGCGGGCCTGTCTCTTGTGACCTCGACCAGCTTGCGAGTGGTCGGGTCCAGACGATATGTGCGTTTCATGGCGTCAGATCCACCGTATCCAATGCTGACCAGTTGTTGTAGCCGAGTGCCTCGGCATAGGCCTGCTGTGCTTCGGGCAGGCTGGTGTAGCTGGCGCTCATCACCTGGTTGATAAAGTCCAGCATGCGGCCATTGAACGGGCCGGCGTCGATGCCCTGGTCATCGAACAGCGCATGCCAATCGCCCTCCCATGTCAGCTCCGTGCTGGTCAGGGCACGCACGGCAGCCTGCATGCGGGAATGGTTGCTCACGAGTAGTAGTTCTCCAGGGCCTCAACCACCTTGGCCTCGACGTCATGCGCAAACAGCTCGCCCGTCACAGCCTCGATGCCCGATACCATGATCGTCAGCGGCGGCAGGCGCATGGTCAGCGCATCAGCCTGAGCCGGTCGAAACCGGAACCCAATTGCGTCCATGGTCGGATCATCGACAATGCCAGCCGGGGCAAAGCCTGCCTTGGCCAGCCTGATCTCGAGCGCCTGTTGCACCTCTGTGATGGTCATCCCGACTGTGCCCCTGTCTTGACCTGCAGCACCGGGTCTACGGCCTGCTCCCATGCCGAGCATACGGACAGATCCTGCGTCATGACCACGGCATCGTTGCCAGCCGTTTGGCACCGGCCCAGGTTCTGCAGGCCCACAGGCGGGCAAAACCAATGCTGGCAATTCTTGCACTTGGGCGTGTCGCTGGCCTTGCGCAGCTCGAGGTCGATTGTGGTCATTGCTGTTCCTCGCCTGCCTCCAACGCCGCCATTGCCAGCCGCAGCACATGCGGTCGATCTACGGCTCTGCCGATCTCCCAGCCTTGATATGTTCTGAGCGGCACATCAAGCAGTCGTGCGGCCGCCGCCTGGGTTATTTTCAAGCGGCGGCGCCATGCTTTCAGATCGTTTGCCAATGCGTCCACGTCAGAGCACCGCCGAAACGCTAAAATAAGCCGCTTCTGGCCTGTGCCAGCCTTCAGTCGCCGCTGCGTGCCCTATGCTCTCTAGGGTGCTCAAGAATTTCGGCTGATCGTCAGAGCATTCGTTCGCCACCCAATCCCACGCAATGTGATGGTTGGCCGCCACCTCCGCCTCGCTCATGCCAAGCAGATAGTCACGGATAGCGTCCACGCCGCGATCGCGATCTTCTTCTGCATCAAACGGCACAAACCCACCCGCCTCGATAGCCCACTTTAGGACGCCAAACGACGTCGGAGTTTCAAGAATTGCTGTCATTCGCGTGCTCCCTTGCTGATGACATCAATATACGCTTGGGCGCGTAGCTTGTCAAGCAAAAGATCAGCTATTCAGTTTCTATTTCACCTTGACAAGGTGCGCGTTGGTGCGTATATATATAGTCGTCAGCAGCCGCCTCGATCTTGGACCGGGGCACTCTCATGGAGAGCACACATGAAGACCGTTACCGTTGAGATCGAAATCGACCGCGCCTCAGCCATTCTTGCTGGCAAGAGCAAGTACGGCTTGACCACTGTCGAGATCGACACGGGCCTGCTTACCGCAGACCAGCGCGATGAACTCGCTTACCTCAGCCGCTTCATCGGGGACGCAATTCGCCTCAAGAGCGCCGCTGGAAATGAGAAAGCTTTGTGTGTCTACACAGGCTACGGGCCCCAGATCAACTCGCACTACGTTGGCTACACGACGCCAATCGTGGACCCGACCGTCGAAGCCATCCAGACGGCGCTCGATCAACATCGCGCACGTCGTCTTGATGCCGGGGCCGCCTTGGCGGCCGCGCAAGCGGCTTACGAGGTAAAGTTGCGGGAGAAGGCCACGGCGTCGGCTGTTGCCTTTGTAAAGACCCCCCTGAAGGATCGAGTCGTATGGAGCGGCCGCCGGCCGAATGTCTACGAGAGCAGGGCACCGCAAATCGAGACCGTGCTCGATCCGTCCCTGCGAGAGGCGTTCGACGTCGCCGTCTCTGAGGCCAACGCCGAGGCCACACGCTTGAACGATGCCCACAAAGCCAGAAAGCAAATCGAGGCTTCTGCTAAGGCAAAAGCTGAAAAAGCTAAGCACTTGGCTCTTTCGACTTTCCTCGCAGACCATGGCACGCCAACCCAGCAGAAGCGGCGTGCTGCGAACCTCATGACGGACGATGAGATCCTCAGACTTGTCCGCGATCATGTGTTCGCCCCGCTCGACCACTTGGTGCGGTATGAGCGGATGAAGGCCTCCAACTTCGACGAACAGTATGTTGAATTTTCTTCAAATGATGCCGCGACCTGCTCCGACGAGCAGTTTGAGGCCATGGAGGCGATCGGAGCGCTGCTCCCCGAATCCACAGTGACGCTGCGCGAGCACGTTGCTGAGGTTCGGTCGCTGGACGAGACGCACGTTAAGCGCGGGTTCCTCGTCACTATGACATGGCACGGCTGGGTTCTCAGCCGGGAGTACGCGGCCGATTAAGGCTGGCACCATCGGGGCCGCCAGCAAACGTGGGCGGCCCCGATGGGCAATCACTCGTCATCCCTTGGCAACACAACCGGCACCCTGTTTGCTGCTAGAAGATTCGCGCTATCAACCTCGGCCGGATCAAACGCTGCCGAGGTTGACCGCAGCTGATTTGGGTTGCGGACGATAATCACCTGATGGCCACCAGAGCCGCCGGGTGTTGTGTAATTCATAAGCCGCACACTGTCATAACCCATATCCCAGGCATGAGCCAATGTCGCAGCAATCTCGTTATTCCGCTCTGTCCCGTCTAACGTCAGCCGAGCTTGCTTGTCTGAGCGATAGCGAAGTGGAAGAACTCTGGAATGCTCCAATGTCGCCCCTTGAGCGTCGCGAGCAAACTCGTCGGCTACTGCGGGATCGACCGCAACAGAAACTCCTTGAGCTCCAGCCCGAGAACCCGACCGACTGCCCCCATATTGTAGTTCGAAAGCCATAAAATCTTCTGGCGAATGAGTGCCGTGAAAAACGGTTTCCGGCCTCATCAATTGATCCGCTCGCTCCATTCTTGCTTTTGGGCTCATGTCGAGCGCTCGCCTACCCCCGCTTGCGCCGATGCTGCCCCGCGGCTTGGGCGCCGCAAGACCGCCAACAGTAGCGGCGCCGGCCGCATTAAACGCCTCCTCAATGGCCGCCGCGTCACTTGCCGACTGCCTGCCAGGCACATAGCCGCTCTGCAGGAACCGCTGCACACTCGGCACGCCTGTCATCTCGAGCAGCACCTGCCCGAGTGTTTGGCGGTTCCGCACCTTTTCGTCATCGCTTGGCAGCATGCTGCGCATGCGCTGCGCTGCCTCACGCTGGGACAGGATTGGCTTCACGCTCCCGCCAGACTTGAGCACCTGCGCGAGCGAGGGTTGGTCAGGCACGGCTGCCTCCCTGTGGCGGCTCCGGCCGGAAGGCCTCGGCCAGCCTCAGCTGCAGATCCACCTCATCGGCCTGCTGGTCACGCTGCATCTGAGCTACCTTGCCTGCCGCATCCAGCTCGTGCAGCTGCTGCTTGGCCTGGGCGTCGCGCTGTTTCAGACCCATGTCGATGACTTTGGCCTGCGTGTTGGCCTGCGCACCCTGCATCGCTGCCTGGGCCTTGGCCTTGATGGCCTCGGTCTCGGCCTTGATCTTTTCCGCCTTGGCCTCGGCCTCCGGGTCCGTCTGCTGCTGTGGCCCCTGCGCGGCGGCAGCCATGGCCGCCTCCTCCATCTGGTCGAACACGTCCTCAAGCGTCTCCTCGAGGCTGCGGCCAACCTTGAAGGCGCGCATGGCGAACGCGGTCAATTCGCGCGAGAACGGCACCAGCTTGGGCTGCTGCAGGGCGGCCGGCATGGCTACTTCCATCATCTGCATGATGGCCTGTACGAACTCAATGCGCTGCTTGCGCTCCTCAGCAGCATCGACCTCGGCCGTGACATCCGTCTCCACGTCGATCACATAGCCGCGGCGCTGGTCAGAGCGCAGGATGGCCTTGATCTCTTCCCATGGGGCCGACGACGCGATGGCCTTCAGCGCCTTGATCTGCTCGATATCCGGCGGCTTCTGCGGCGTGGGCTGCTGCGGCTGCATCCCCGGCCCGGCCTGCATGCCCCCTGTCATCGGCGGGCCGCCGTTGTGGCCCATCTGCGGCGGCTGCGTGAGCATCTGCAGCTGCTGCTTGGCCTGCTCGATCTCGGCCATCGTCGGCAGCTGCATGCCGGTCATGGCCGCCAGCTTCTCGCGCGTGAAGTGCTCGGCAATCAGCTCGGCCTTGATGCGGTAGCCGTCACGCAGAAACCGCTGCACGCGATCCTGGCGCTTGCTCAGCCGCATGGAACCAAATTGGCCCTTGATGCGCTGCGCCGTGGCTGTCTCATTGGGATTGGTGGCGCCCCGGATCACGTCCGAGATGCCCGTCACCTCGTAGATGCGCTGGATCGTGACCGCGGCCTTTTCATACAAGACGTTGATGGCCGCCACGATCGGCTGCAAATCCTCGGTCTGGAAAACAGCGGACAGGCCGCCCTTGTCCATCAGCGCTGCGAAGTTCCTGACGGGGATGAACTCGTTATCACCGGCCAGCATCAAGTTCTGCAGCTGGCTGTCCTGCCCGTCGATATCAGCCGCATAGACGCCGCGCCGCTTGCAGGCCTCGACCAAGTTGTAGAGGCGGCTGGCGATCTCATCCAGCTCGTTAGCCTGATCCTTGTACTGCAAGAACTCCGGACTGGGCGTCAGGCTGCTCGTGGTCTTGATGGCATAAAGCGGCTCCGGGCACGGAAAGAACCGCTCGAGCTTGTAAGGATCGTCATCGGGCGGCTGCAGCAGGTACTGGTAGCCCTCGGCCACATAGCAGCGCTGGCGCTTGGTTTTGTCCCAGACCTCCCACACACAGGCCCGCTTGAATGTGTCGTCGTCAGCATCCTTGTCCGTGTCGGGTGCGCCCTCGATGCGGGCGTTCAACGGCACATTGTCAGCATGCTGCGGGAAGTAGCGCTTGAGGTCGTCGCGCGTGTAGTGGTGCCGCCGCGCGACCCACCAAACGTCAGCCCACACACGGCCATAGCTGCAGCGGAAGTCCTTGAAGAACACGTAGTCCCAGCGCACCCGCTGGTCCGTGATCGTCTCGCCCATGACGGCGGTGGGCTCGTCCTCGGGCGAGGGCTGGTCATCCTCGACATCGGCCTCATAGACCGTCCAACACACGCCCCGCCCCGGCAGCAGCTCGTCCTCGATCGCAGCCTCGACAGCCAGATCGGCGTCGTAGCTGTCGTTGCAGTAGCTCAGCGCCCGCTCGAGCAGCATCGCGGTGGTGCGCGCTGCCTTGTCCTCCTGGCCGCGGTTGGCAAAGCGGCGGCGCACGTCCGGCTTGCCGATGCCCTGGAACAGCGCCGCCTTCAGCAGCTCCGTGTTGCTCCACAAGATGTTGACGCGCTGCGTGGCGACGCTATCAAGGCCACGCTCGTCCTTGTAGCGCGACAGCACCTTATCGGCCGCTGTGTGCCAGGCCTCGTCACGCTTGGCAGCCGCCGTCAGCTCGCCGAGCCAGAACTTGGCCTCGAGCGGCTTTTCGTCGGCCTGTGCGCGTGTTTCCTGGTCGGTGGCTGCCTCGCTCATATGTGCTTATTCCTGCCGGCCATCATCGCCCTGCGCCTGCGGCACAAAAGGAATCTGGCCGCGGTTTGCGGCGAGCAGGTTCGAGCTGTTGCGCTTGGCGGGGTCGAAGGCGGCACTCACCGACCTAATATCGCTTGGATCGAATACTACGGCGCTTCTACCACCAAACTCTGTGTCATCTAGACTTATGCCATGGTAACCACGTTTCCTTAGGCTCCTTTTCCAGCGATCAGCCGCCCCCTCGCCATTCTTATCTAACCTTCTGTCGAGAACATTCATCACATAATCAAGGCTTATTGGCTCTCCGCTTTCAAGCTCATCATAAAGGCCGCCCCGCACATATACTGGAATAGTCCGCCCGCCAGTGCCATCCATACCGGCCATGCGTGCCACTGCCTCCGGCTCCGACGTGAACCAATGGCCAAGATTGGCTGTTTCCGCTGCTGCGTCGCTGCTCGCGTTGCCGTGCGTGTTGCGACCCAAATATGCGTTATCGAAAGCGTCGAAATCGGAATCAGTCACGTGATACCAAACCGTGTCGGTATCAAACCCCATCTCCCGCGCCCGAGCCATTCTGGCCTCCTGACTCATGTCCAGGGTTGCGGGATGACGCGATCCGCCGGCAAAGAGCGTGTCCTTGGGCAGGCCCTTGGCCATCACACCGCGCGCGCCGACGGCATAGGTTGCGCCACCCAAGTCTAAAAGCCCCATAGCGATCTTGCCGACGTTCTCAGCCTCGCGCAGGCCTTGCTGTCCGGGCTGGTAGCCGCCCCCATAAAGGATGTCCTTCACGCCGCCATACAGCCCCTGCATGGACGACGCGAAGCCCTCGGCAAGGGGACGCGGATCGAGTGGCAAAAACGGCGCGATATTGCGATTGTACCAATCCTCCTGCGGCCGCTGCTGCAGCACGCTCGCCATGTCAGCTTGCTGCTGTTGCCGTGGCCCCATCAACTCCTGCGCAAGAGACGACACGTCACGCAACCCCTCTTCGGCTCATACGTGCGTGCCTCTTGTCATGCTCGGCCACCAGTTCATCCAGCGTAGGCATCCGCGTCTCCACCGGCTTTGGTGCTGGCTTTTCGATCGGCGGAAACAAGCCACTGTTGATTGCGAATTCACCAAAGGCATCGGCGCCGTGGCTGTTCTCGTCGTGCAGCGGCACGGTGTAGCTCTGCAATGCGTCGTTCCATTTGCGGCGGTAGCGCTTGAGCCGCTTAAGGCCCATCTGCACACGTGGCGTGTCGTTGAACCGTGTTACCGGCAGCAGCTGGCGCACGGCCTGGATGCGGTCGGACGGGTTGGCGGCTGCACCACGGTGGATGCCCACCATGCCCAACCGCTGCAGCGTCTCGATCCTGCTGCGCGCGCCCGAGCCCCACTCGCGCAACTTGACGTCGTGCGGCAGGTAGTGGCGATCATAGTTGTAGGGCGTCAGCCGACCCAGATCAGCCAGCGCCTGCACCTGCGTCCACTCTGCAAAGCGCTCCTCGCGCTCGGGTGGCCGAAACAGCTCAGGCAGTGCCGTGGCCATCACGTCCTCGGCCCCCTCACCTGTCGCCTCGTAGTAATCGATCACGGTCGCGGTGCGGCCATCGTCCTGCCAGAACCAGACGGCCGTGTGGTCGTCCACGCCGATGTCCCAGGACGTTTTGACCTTGCGCTTGGGCTCATGCGGGAAGAAGCCAATGCGGCCCTCGCGCTCTGCATGAGCCAGAAGGCGGGCATAGTACGCCCCCTCACTGATGATCTCGTAGCCACCGCCCCAGACATGCTCGGCAAGCTCTGGATCAGTCGCATAGTCGCGCTGCATCTCCTCGCGCAGCACTGCCGGGAACCAAGGGTTGTCGGAGTGATTGCACTCCACCACGATGGCATTGGCCGGCTTGTGGGGGCCACGTAGAAGCTCATCGACCGCGTCGTTGTCGTGCCGCGGGTTCCAAGCAAACCACAATTCGCTATTGTCTTTGCGGATCGTCGGCCGCAGCAGCCGCAGCGAGACAGCGCTCAGTGACTGCGCCTCCTCGACCCAGGCCCAATCGAAGTCCTCGAGCGACTTGATGTTCTCGGCGTTGTAGCTCTGCATGCCCCTGAAGATCATGTGGCTGCCGTTGCGGCCCCTGATCTCATCGCGAAGCACGTCAAAAAAGTCGCCCAGGCCCAATGCTTGGATCTTGTCCTCGATCAGCTGCTTGACCGAGTCCTTGATGCTGTTTTGCACCTCACGAATGGCCACGCCACGCGTCGGGCGGGAGTAGTTCGTGAGCACTGCCATCTGCGCAAAAAAGTGGCTCTTGCCGGAGCCGCGGCCGCCGTGCGCACCCTTGTAGCGAGCCGGCTGCAGCAGCGGGGCCAGCTTCTCGGGGACGGCGACCTGCATAGGTGTCAATCGTCGGTCCCTTTGGGCCGCACGATCACCCACTCGATGCGCTGCTCTTGCCTGATCGGGCCGCCATCCGGGCCACTCTGCTCCTGGGCAATCCTGTCGCCGTGATCATCGCGGAACATAGACTTGACCATCTGCGACCACAGCGGCGTGTTGAAATCGCGCGTCTTGTAGCTCTCGGCTGCCAATTCCTCGTGCCAGGCCTGGCTTAGCGTTGTGGCCCGTGAAAGAGCGTCTGAAAACTCTGGGTAATTCCCTTCCCAATCTTTGAGCGACTGCTTGCTGACGCCGATATGCGCGGCCATGCGGGCGCGGCTGTAGCCCTGCCTGCCAAGTTCGATCACCGTCTCGCAATACTCTGGGCGGTATCGCGTCGGGCGGCCCATAGGCCTGCCTTCCCCGCCTGCTCTCTCGTCGTTCTTCATGACCTCACACTTCGCGCTTTTGCTGCCTGCGCTTGTACCAGCGCCTCAGCAAGTCGGTCCCTGGCGAGCACTTAAGCCAAGCCTCGTATCCCGGAGGAGCCAGCGCCTTGATCTGGGCGCGGCTCAAGTGAGCCACAATGGCTGGCTTGGCCCCCTTCAGGATCGGCACCCACTTATCGGTAGCCGCCCTCGGTCCCTTGAATGTCAATCCGCCGTCTGGCGTCACAGCCAGTAAGATGCCGTCGGCACGCGCACCGGCGATAATGGCGGCCGGCGTCATAGCGTGCCCTCCACCACGTCCTTCCCCGCCTGCTCTTTCGCCGTTTTTCATAGCCTTACGCTTCCCGGCGCCACTGTCGGCTGTTGTACCAATACCGCAGCAGGTCCGTCCTCGGCGAACACTCCAGCCAGACCTCCGCAGCATCGCCAGCAAACGGCAGCTTGGCCTGCCTCATCTTCTCGACCTCGTCGGCAAGTGCTTGGCGGCACCGCTCCAGCGTGACGGGTTCCATGGCACCGCCAATGTATTCAGCGATGTCGTCAGCAATCACTTGCACCACGGGCAGCCACGCCCGCTTGGCCTTATCTGAGCCCGCGATCAACAGGCGCCCATCGTGATCAAGGGCAAAGACAATGCCGTCCAGGGCTGCCGCATCGATAATGTCCTGCGGGTAATCGGTCACGTCACCACCAGCGAGTAGGCCCACCCGGCAGCCAACATAGCCAGGAAGAACACGGCGGCAATCAGGATCGCACTTTGCATCGCGCTTGCTGCCCTGCGCCTCACTTTGTCAGCCAGTAGGCGCCGGCGATGTAGGCGAGGGCGATGTGATCCAGCCCCCCCCCGCAGCTGATGACTTGTTGTGCAATCATGGCTGTAGCCCCCGCAGACTGGCGTTTGCGATCCCTGCGCGCGGCCTACACGCGACGAACTCGCCGTGCTCGCTAAAATAGCTGACGCTGCCCTCAAGCTGACAGCGGATGAAGCTGTAGGTTATGACGTCGTAGTGCGGCGGCGCCGGCTCAGGCGCCCAGATGATTTGGGCTGCCCTGTAGGCGCCGATCATCCCCCCGAGCGCGGCCAGCGCCGCCGGCAACAGCCACGATCTATTGATGCTCATCACGGTCTCGCAGGTGCTGGCTCCAGCGCTCTCCATGAAGCCGCACGGTGTCTGTAAGGTTGTCGACACTGGCCAATGCCTTTGCCAGCTCGCGTATCAGGACCTCGCGTGGCAGCTGCTCGATCGGCCGGCCCCTGATGCGGCGACCTGTTGTCGTGGCTGTCGTCACGCGCCGTGCCCGCTTGGCCATCTGCCTGTGCTGCTGCTGGGATAGGCGGGGAGCCGGTGCGAAGTGTCTGGGGGGCACCGGCTCCCCTACTGTGCCGCCCGCGCATGCAGGGAGGCCCGTCGAGGAGGTGGACGGCACAGGTTGCGATCAGTTGAGCTTGAACGTGAGCCGTGCGCGGCCAACCGTCTCGGACTGGTCCACCTCAGCCGGAATGCCGCCGACGCTGAGAATTTCAGGCTCAAACCGATAGTGGATAACTTCCACACCCAGCGCGACGTTCGGCGCGACGTACAGCTCAGCACCAGCGCCGCCAGCAAGACCCAACAAATACTCGCTATCGGAGCCCAGGCCCTCGGTTGCTAGTTTGCTCTGCGTAATAGCCGGCCCAGCCGTAGCGTAGAGCAGTGCAGGCCCTGCCGTTACACCGACGCGGCCGCGCACCGAGACGAGCCAGTCGTTAGTGGCCTTGATCTGCACGCCCTGCTCGTCCGTGGAGCCGCGGATGTTGCGCAGCACGCCATCGGCCTCGAGGCCCAAATACATTCCGCTAGGCGTGATGACGCCGCCACCGATGACGATGCCGCCGAACAGCCCCTCGGCCGCCAAGTCGGTATCGGCAGACGACAACGCAGCCGTCGCATAGCCGCCCGTGGCGCCAACATAAACACCCTGGTGCGCGCTGGCTGCCCCCACCTTAACTTTCTCGTCCGCATGTGCGAAAGGCGTGGCGCAGGCATGCAGGCCCAGCGTCACCGCCGCGATTGCTGCGATGCTCTTCATGTTTAACCCCTTGAGATTGATCAGTAATTAGCCGCCACGACGTGGAATGACATGGCCGCCACGCCAACAATCAGCACCAGATCGGGCCACCACAGTCGAAGCGCGCCACTGGCTGTGCGGGCACCGATCAAGGTAGCCCAACCAGGGCGCGGCCGATGCGATCGGCGCCGGCCACCTGCCCGAAGACCGCGGCCCCGATCAGAACCAGCCCCAGCGCCACCTTGGCCGCCCGGATCGCCTGCTGCTGGCTGCCGAGCTGCTCCTGCGCTGCTGTCGCGAGGCCCACTGCCCACTCGAGCCGCTGACCGAACGACGACAGGCGCTGGTGGATCAGGCCGAACTCGTGATGGCTGTCCGCCACCGCTCGCGTATTGTTGTCGACTCGCTGCTCCAGCGTGTGCAGCCGCGAGATCGTCCGCTCGTCCGTCTGTTGCAGGTGTGCCGTTCGCTCTTGCAGCCTGGCCAGCTCCGCAGCGATTTGAGCCGGCTCCATCCGACGCAGCCCCCGCCCTTAGTAGCCGTGGCAGAGGACGCAGGCGTGGCCATGCCTTGCTGCTAACCTCCCCGTCCCTGACTAGCTCGCTTATTGACATCAACAGTGACAGCCTCCGAGGTGACGGCAGTCACCTCCACCACATCAGCGACCCGGTGACAGCCATGATGATCAGAACCCCAACGCCGCAGCCCATTACGGCCAGCTGAATGAGGGCGAATACCCCCAAGTGTAAAATCATTGCCCAGCCCCAAAAGAAAAGCGGCCCGAATCACTTCGGGCCGCCCATTTCTCGCCATCTAACAGATGTTTACAATGTGCGTTGCAACGGTGTCAACCGGGGTCGTAGTGCAAGTGCAGTTGCCAGCACGCCTCTTGCAGGATCACAAGGCCTGCCGCGATCGCTGGCACGCGGCTGGTGTAGGCCGTGCAGGCCCTGCCGATCTGCGCCAAGCCTACATCATCGGTCACCGACAGCATCAGGGCCGTGCGCATGGTCGGCGAAGACAGCGCTGCCAGGGCGCGATCCATGCGCATGCGGGCATCGAAGCGCCGGGACTCCAGCAGGTCACCCCCCTCCTCTTCGATGCGCTGGCTGATCGGCGTGCCGCCACCTGCCACGTCGCCGTAGCCCGCGATGCAGCGTGGCATGCGCGAGGCGATGGCGTGATCGCGCGCGAAGCGGGCATGCGCCGTGACGCTATCGCGCGGCAGCTTGCCATCGCGCTCCAGCGTCTCGACCAGCGACAGCAGCCTATAGGCCCGCCGTGTCGTGCGTTGATCAACTTGCGGCTTCTCGTAGGCCGGTGCGCGCGCCAGCCGCTCGAGCGTCGGTGTGATCGTGTCGTCCGCCATGATGTGCCCCTTTGCTCCGCTTGCGCCAAAACCGGCAGCCAATCGCGTGGCTGCGGCTGATGACTGAGCTTCTGCTGCGGCCCAACTGAGCCGCAACCATGCTTGCTGTCTCCCCCTTGAGCACCCCCTTTCTGAGAACCTCGTCTTCCGCCGGCGTCCAAGGTGGCCCTTTCCGCGCGCCTCGCAGTCCGAGCCGTGAGATGCGGTTTTCGACGGCTGACATCGATCTTCCGAGGCGGGCAGCCAGCCATGCCGCCGACCGCCTGCCGTGCTGCCGCCGCAGCAGGTCGTCCTGCTCCGCTGTCCACCAGCGGCTGCTCTCCCTGCCGTGGCCACAGCCCAGGCCGAGCTTGTGCGACCTGGCGCTGATGCCTTCCAACGTGCGATGCAGCGTTGCCCCAATCTCATCGATGGCGCGACCAGCAGCGCGCATTTGCCGAATCACCTCGTCCTCACACGGGGTGTACTTGGCCCGATGCATGGTTGGATCGCCTGGATGTCTCCGTCTCATCGCCGCGCGCCCTTTCTCAACGTCACGCCTATGCGCTTTGCCTTTCCGCACACGGCGGACCTTGTCCGCCCCAGCTGCTTGGCAATCGCCTCCGCCGTCAGGTGCCGCGCCTGCTGGCGCAGGGTGTCCATCTCCGCAGCCGTCCATTGGTCCTGGCGCTGCCATCTGATCCGCAGTCGCTGCATGCGATGCAGGATCGCTCTGGTCGTGCGGCCAGGCAGCACCTCCCGCATCAGCCTCACTGACACCTGCTCCTCCACGCACTGCCGCAGCAGCGCGTCCTCATCCTGCGTCCACCAGCAGTGCGGTGCCCCCGGCAGCGTGCCTGTCGCGCAGCGCAGTCGTCGCCAACGCTGCTGGATGCCGCGCTCCGTGCGCCTCAGCGCGAAGGCCGCGTCCGCCCGGCTATGGCCCGCCACGATGGCATCGATCAGGTACGCATCCTCGCAATCAGTCCAGCGCTCGCCGCGCATGATGTCATCTGTGTGCATATCAAAACGGCTCCCTTGGTCGGTGTAGCCACGGCAGCTGACTGCGGCGCTGGCGCTCCTCCATCGCTGGCCTGTCTGATGGCGGCAACGGCACCTGCCGGGGCACCGGCCGGTTGACCACAGACCGCACCGTCAGCTCGTGCAGCAGCTGCTGCATCCGGCGCTGCACCCGCGCCCGCTCGTCGTCGCTGACGGTAGAGACAGGCGGTGGTGGCGGGGCGGGCTCCTCGGCGCGCTGTGCCGCCCGCAGCAGCCCCTCCTCGCGGCGCAGCGCCTCGATCATTTCCGAAATGCGGGGGAACCAACGCTGCTCGCGAATGAGCCGCGTGGCAGCAGCATCCATCACCTCTGCAGGGTGGTCGCTGATCGCGCGGCGCACCTCCTCGAGGTAGGCCGCTGGATCGGTGACGCGGGGCTCGCCCAGAGCGTTGAGCAGGCGGCCGACGAAAAGCTCGTGCTCTTGCGTGCTCATCCCAGCCCTCCACCGTTCGCGGCGGCCAGTGCCGGTTGCTGCGATTTCCAGACCTCGTAAACCGACAACGGCCGCGGTTCTCCGCTACCGCCTCCGGCGGGTTTCCGACCGACGTCCTTCGACGCGAGCGTCGCGGCCGTCTTCGACCACCAAGGGAGAACCCGGACCACCGGGCGTCCTTCTGCTCGATGGTTCTGGAGCATCATCCACGCTTGTTGCACCGCCTCTTGGCCGTTGGTGACCAGCAGGCCCGACAACCACGTCTCGGCATGACTTCGATCGCAGCCCGGCATCGCCTTCAAAACGTCGGCAACCATCCGCTCCGCAGCTTCGTCTGGAACCCCGCTTTCGCGCGCAACCAAAAGAGAGTCCGTCTGTCTGTCGGACTCTCTTTCTTGACTCTTGGCTTTTGGTTGGTTTTTTGGCCCATTGAAATCGTTGTGTTTTTCGGAACATACCCCCCCTAGAACATGGGGGGTTTCTATGGGGGTGTCCTGGGGGGTGTTGTTCAAGACCCCCCCAGATACCCCCCCAGATACCCCTATGGTATCCTCCCGGGTGTTCCATCCCGGTGCCGGTGCAGCTTGCCGCGCGGGTGCCTCTTCAAAGCCGGCTTCGAACTCTCGGTGGGCGGCTTCGAGGAACCGCTCCTGGGCACGCCTGGAGATCCATCCGCCCGGGGTTCGGATGACGTGTCCAAGCCGCTCGAGCTGTCGTATGAGCTTACGGTACGCATTCGTGTGCATCCCAAGCTGCTTGGCCGCCATGCTGTCGTCAGCGGGCACCATGCGGCCGGTTTCAAAAAGGTAGGCGCAGACGCGAATGAGCATGCCTTCCTGCTCGACAGACAGTCCGATGGCGTCAGAGCGCCAATCTGAGGGGTAGAACCGGACGTATCTCATGCCGCCTGCCTTGACGCTGGGTCGTGTTTCGGATAGGTCTTCCATTGGTTGCTCCACGTTGGATTTGATGCTTGGCAGATCGTTTGGTCAGGCACCTCCTTTCTTCGTTCGGGTGGCTTCCTTGGTCGGGAATGAATTTGGGCCGGGCGGTGTTCGCACCTCCCGGCCCATTGTCGTTACGGACCACAGCACGAGCTGCTGCATCTCCGAATCCCAGATCAGGCAGATTTGATTGAGCGGGCGCACCGGCCTGATGATCTCGATCGCCCGCGAGCGAAACGGCAGCCGCCGGATCACGCCGCGCTGCTGCATGCAATTGAGCATCTTATGGATTGTTGATCGCCCCGTGACAGCCCGCTTGCCCAGCGCCGTAGCCATCTCGTCGTAGGTGGGCGACACGCCGCCTGTGTCGCGCTGATAGGCAGCGATGTAGTCGAGCAGCCGCCGCTGTTGCGTTGTCAGCATGTCACGCCACCCTGCCCATCGGCTCGACCAGCACAAAGCCAGACCACCACTCGACATCGGATGTGCGCGTCACATGCTGCACACGCTCGGCTGACGACCTTTTGAACTCGGCGTAGGCCAGCGGCAGGACATTGACGTCCTTGCGCCCGCAATAGTGCCTGTAGGCCGAATAGACCGCCGTCGCCGCCGTCTTGGCCCCAGGCACGGCACGGGTGCACTCTGGCCAAAAGGCGTCAAAGGCAGCACGCTGCAGGTCCACGTCCTCCTGGGGCAGCGCATAGTCCACACCGCCCGCCATCTCGTCCGCCGGCTCCTCGGCGGCACTCAGCGGGATGACGCTGCTGGGGGCCGCCAACAGCCGCGGCGGTGGCTGCTCGAAGTGCACGTCGCGAATGATGACGTGTATGCCAAATAGCTCGAGTGCTTGCTTGCCCCAGTACAGTGCGCCAACCTCGAGGATCAGCGGCGTCGACAGCAATATGACGATCAAGATCTGGTCGCGGCTGAGCCCTGTGAGGCTCCCCAAAAACGCCGTGTGCGGGTCCTCGCTGCTCACGTGCCGCTTGCCTTCGGACAGCCGCGCATCGATGAGCCTAATCTCTGCCAGCAGCTTGTCAGCCTGCCGCGCGTTGGCCAGCTCAGCTTTGAGCTGGCCAACCTCGCCGCAGAAATTGCGCCGCTGCCGATTGGATACACTGTCCGTGCACTCGTTGGTGCGACCCCAGAAGAAGTGCAGCTTGGTTGCATCCAGTAGCGGCTCGACGGCCGAGGCGGGGCGGTGGGCTGGGATGCCGTCGTATTGCGCCTGCAAGGCGGCGCGCTGCTGCCTTAGCCGGCCCGTCTCATCGATCACGGCCGCCCGCTCATCGGCCTCGTGTGCACGCGAGAACGCGGTGGCGCCAGTGCCGCCCAGGACGTTGTAGCCGACAAAAATCAAATAGATCAGCAGCAGGGGGATCAGGCTCAGCGTGCCTCGCAGCCAGCTGTGGCCATGCATGCGCCTCTTGGCCTGGATCACGTGTAAATGAGGCCATAACGCCCAGGGCACCGCGCCGGCCACGATGGCAAACACCCATTTGGACCACTCGGTATGGCCCCATTTATAGCCGTAGGCCCCTAGAATCAGGGAGTTGGCCACCAGGAATATGCAGGCGATGACTGCATACATTCCGCCAACGAAGTATGAGAACCGCATCGGTGCCCCCTGATGCCAATAGCCGGTTACCCGCCGGCCGGTGTGATCGTGATCCGTGCACCCGGCTCGCTGCCCGCCGCGGCCCAGCCAATCGTGACCGTGCGCACGCAGTCGTCCGCGTCGTCATCGATGACGCGGTGCGCGACGAGAAGATCGAGCAGTGCCTTGCAATGATTGTCCGCGTCGCGCCGGCGCTTGTCCGGTGGCGTCAAGGCAATGGCGATGTCGACGCGGTGCCGCAGCCGGGGCGGCCGCTGCGCCTCAAGCTCCCAACCAGCCAGCCCACGCCAGCGCTTGTACTGCGGGCTGGGGTAGCGCCGCGCCTTGCCACAGAACAGCCCGTTGACGGACGGAGGCCAAGGCAGCTGCAGCGTGACGAGATCATTGCCCATCGGCCACCCCCAGCATATCGAACAACGAACTCTGTCGCTGTTCGGGTTTGAGACAGTGCGGAGAGAACCAAAGCCGTTCGCGCGCGGCGTTTCGCCTACCAAAGCCGTCTTCGTCGTCGCATTGGTTGCCAAAACCACCTTGCGCCTTCCACGCAACGCTCACCCACTCTGCGGGCAACTCGTGCTCGCCCTCATAACCAGCAAGACAAATCCTCATAAGCGGGTTGCGGCCCTGCTCGATAGCCCAAGCGCGCACGTCATGCGCTACTGATAGGCAATCGGCGCTGTAGAGATTATCAGTTCGGGTGGCTGTGTCAGCGTAAGGCGGATCTAGGAAGACTGCGGTAAGCATGGCATTGCGTCGCGTCATTGATTGCGTCACTGACGGCCCGCACACGCGCGACCAGTCTCCAGCACACACGCGCACGTCCCGAAGCCGGTCAGCCAGCGCGGTTAGCCAATCGCAGACAAATTGGCCCCGGCCGGCGTTGCCCAAATGCGGGAGCTGCCGGTTGATGCCCTGGCCGGCGTCGCCCAAATGCGGGAGCTGCCGGTTGATGCCCCGGCCGGCGTTGCCCAAATGCGGGAGCTGCCGGTTGATGCCCCGGCCGGCGTTGCCCCCGGCCTCGCCTGCCTTGACCCAGCCGGAAGCGCCCCACTGCCACGGGCCACGCCCTGAGCACCAACCAGACCCAATCCATGCGCAAGCACCCCAGACCCACCAGCCAGCCACTTGCGCGTCATAAACGTCAGGGTCGCCTTCAATTGCCGCGATGCGCGCGGCGCCTTCCGTCACCAGCCAATAGTGCCGCGCGTGCAAGTCGGCTTCGTTGACGGGCCAATCGGCCCAATGCGCCACCGCGTCGGGGTCGTGCTTTACCGCCCGCCAGAAGTTTGCGACGAAGTGATCCTTGTCGTTAATAGTCTCCGTTTTCGGTGCGTGAGGCCGAGCCAAAAGAACGGCGCCCGAACCAAAGAAAGGCTCGACGTAGTTTGGCACGTCCCCGAACCGCTGCCAGATGATCTCGGCAACGGTCGATTTTCCGCCAAAATAGGGGAAGGGCGCGCGCAGGCTCATCCGGCGTCCTCGCTAACACTCAGACACCACACAGCAGCCATGCGTCCGCTGCGCGTATGCAGGCGCCGGCCGCTGTCTGCGATCAGGCCGGCGTTGCGAAGGTCGGAGACACGGCGGACCACCTGCAGGTATTCCAGGCCTGTGGCAGCAGCGATTTGCTGACTGCTCATGGCCGCGCCCTTGATGGCTGCCAAGACGATCGCCGCGTGCTTGCCCGACATGCCCTCAGCCGCCGTTGCTGCGGCGTGCGAGGTGTCAATATCGTCGGCGCGGGCGTGGGTGCGTGCAAATTCGTTCATGCCACGCCCTCCCGCACGAGCACGCGTTTGTGCTCGGCGCACCAGACCGGCTCGCCGGGCCGGCCGCAGCCGGGGCATGTGACGCCGCTCGCATAATGCCGGTGCTCCTCGGCAGCATACCGAGCCATCTGTGTCCGCTGGCGCTCGGCCTGGTCGACAGCATGAGCCGCCGCCTTCGCCGCAACCTGTGCAGGCGAGGCGAAGCCGAGATACCGCTGCGGTGTCCTACGCTTCGCCGTGGTCTGCCTAGCCGGCGACAGGCCAAGCCTCTGGGCGCGCGTCAGCACAGCGCCCGGGCCGGCCTCGCGCTTGATCTGCTGCGGCGAGGGCGCCGGGCGCCGGGGCTTGCCCGGCCTCTTGTTCGCTACGCCCAGCCGCTGCGCCCGCACCCGCACCTTCGTCGGGTCGCGCCACCCCAGCTCGGCCGCGATCTGCGGCGCGGTCATGCGGCCATAATTCTGCACGATAAATTCGTCAGTTAGAGCATTCGCATGCTGCGCCATGTCATATCTCCGTCGTGAGGCCAAGCAGTTCGGGGAGGTCCGGCCGGATTGCTAGCGGAGGCAGGCCGGTTGCAGCCGCGACAGCACGCACGCGATCAATGGGGACATACCCCCGCCGTCGCCACTTGGAGATCTGCTGCGGGCGTAGCCCCAACGCCGCTGCGAGGCGGGACGGACGAGGGCGATCCGGACGGCTGGCCGCCGCAATGGCCAGTTCGAGCCCCTCTCGCGGAGTGTGTGGTGCTGCTGTGCTCATACACGTACTGTACCCGCAGGGCACACCCTCTGCAAGCCCTAGCGCAATGGCGGCCCCGACAAATGTGGGCTACAGCACTGCGATGTCGACGCTAGGTGATCGCATCAAGGAGGCGCGTGTGCGCTGTGGCCTGTCTCAGTCCGAGCTAGCCCGGCGAATTGGCGTGCGATCTCAAACTATTAATCAGTGGGAGCACAACAAGAAGAAGCCGAGCCGGGACAACGTCGTGCGCCTGGTGCAGGTCACACAGTCGTCATTGTCGTGGCTGCTGTACGGAAAACCCTCGCCAGAACAGAAAGAGAACGCTAGCCTTGCCTCCATTGGTACAAGGGGGCGGCACGTGGCACTGGTGAGTATTGACCGAGCGGCGCGGCTCGAGGAACCAGACAAGTCTGACCAAATAATACTGGCGAATTTTCCCTGCGGCCCGCGGGCGCTTGCGTTTGCGCTGCCAAATGATAGCAATGCGCCCGACCACCCAGAAGGAGCGCACTGGATCATTGATCCGGATGAAACCCCGCGGCCGGGCGACATGGTGCTGGCGCTCCATGGTGACGCGGCCGAGGCAACTCCCGTCTATGGCGAGTACCGCATGGAGAGCACAGCCACGGGTGTGGTCGCCGTTGTCGCACCGCTCAATCCCCGTTGGCCGAACGCACGATCCGATATTGGACGGCTGCAAGTCGTTGGCGTTATGACAGAATCCACGCGACCCCGCCGCCGCTGACAATTTTCTGTACCTCAAAGGCACATTTTCTCTTGCGCACGCCTGAAGCGTGAGGTTACAGTTCGTTTGTCGCCGGGCACGACCCCGCTCCTGGCGACGCAGCCGGGCGGCCCCGATCCCACTCCCGTTCACCAGCCGCCCGGCCCTCCCCTCCCGACCAGGATGGAGCGCAAACATGGCCAAACGGCTAGCATCACGCCACTACGACGTACACGGTGAGCGCATCTCGCAAATCACCATCGACGACACACCCCTTCCAGTTGCTTCCGAGCATGAGATCATCGCCGGATTGTCGGCTGAGCTGCAGACAGCCTACGCTGCCGAGGACAGCCTTGAGGTCGAGCCCAAATACTCGCCCCGCATGCACGCCGAGCGCGAGGCATGGCGGCGCGACATGACCATGGCCCTCGACATACTGGGGCCGGACCTGCTCGGCCCTTCCGACATCCACATCCAGAGCCGTGTCGACGAGCGCATGACCTACCTGGGCTCCGGCCGCGGCTGGCCCGGCATACCTCATCAGGCCACGCGCTGGCGCCGGGCCGCCGAGGTGCTGACGGAATGTCTGTCGCCTGAGCTGGCCGATCACGTCGGCTCCTTGGTCGAGGCGGCCATTGATCACAAGTGCCGCATCGCTGGCGAGTAGCTGCCGCAGCGGCGCGCGCCCACCCACATATCATCAGCAGGAGGACTGACCAGTGGTCAACATAAACGACGCTTTTCCCTCGGCTTACTTAAAGGCCAGTGATCTGAATGGGCGGCGCGTATCCGTCACCATGTCCCACGCCGACTACGAGGAGGTGGGCCGCAACAAAGAGCGACGGCTCGTGCTCTATTTCGATCGCTCGGAGAAGGGCATGGTCCTCAACAAGACGAACGCCACGACGATCTCGAAACTTTACGGCACCGACACAGAGCAATGGAGTGGCCACAAGATCACTTTATACGCCACCGACGTCGAATTTGGGGGCGAGATGGTAGCTGCCATCCGCGTGGCCACGACACCGCCCGGCGCGCCACAGCATAAGTTCGCGCGCAACGGTCCGGGCGCATCGCGCAACAACGGCAATGGCCATGCTGCTGCTACGGCGCTGCAGGACGACAGCCAGCTGGACGAGGCACCGCTACACAATAGCGTGGACACCGAGGCTGCCCAGGACGGGTTTGGCGACGATCACATCCCTTTCTGAGGAGCGCAGTGCTGTGCAGCGGATATCGACAATTGATACAATCCGAGCCGGGCAGCTGCTTGGAAAGGTTTGCAGTAGGGTCGACGGACGAGCAACGTATGATCCTGCGTGGTCCGACGAACGAGTTGCTTCCACGATCGGCGGGACATGCACCCCTGTTAATATCGCGCGTGTTCGCCGCGAAATGATCGGCCCACTGATAGCGCCAGCGGGCGAAGGGGGCGGGGCAGCATCACCAACTCAGCTGCTGCGCCGCATAGCTGCCCTCGAGGATCGCATCGCCGACATCGAGCGAGTGCTGGACCCAGACAACCAGATACTTGGCCCCGCCGTGAGTGCGGCCAACCACGCGAATGGCAGCGACAGGGCTCGAGACTAGCCACACCAGATCGGCGCCAAAGGTATCGCGTGCGCCGCAGCGGCAGGCTGCTACTCCATTCGGCCTGCCGCCACCCACCTTCGATCATGAGCACACACTATGCAGACCCTTGCCCTGACATACGAAGGCAACGGACAATTCAGAGTCGCTAATCGCGCGGCTCTGGAGCATGCCGTCAGCTTTATGCGGCAGGGCGAGGTCTATCAATTCCAGCGCATCAAGCCCCGCTCACGGCAGCAACACCGGTGGTTCTTTTCTCTCGTGCAGGCTGCCCACGACAACCAAACCGCCGGACCCGTGTTTGGAGATTCCGAGAGGCTTCGCAAGTGGTTGCTCTGCAAGGCCAATTGGTGCCGGACACGGACGTTCCCACCGCAAGCCATGACGCGCGAGGTTGCGGCGTGGCTGCGCGAGGAAAGCGCAGACATGGATTTCACCGTCGATCGCCACACAGGCGAGATCCACGCGCATGTGGCGAAGTCGATAGCGTATAGGGCGTGTCCGCATGAACAAATGTGCATTATTGCAGACAAGGTCGTCGACGTCATTTGTGCGCAGATTGTGCCAGGGACCACGCCCGCCGACTGGGAGCCCTACCGGGCGGAAGATGAACGCGGCGAGCAAGTCCGAATGGGTCGTGTGGCGCAGGCTGACAAATACGCCCTACAAGCAGATCGCTGAGGAGCTTGGCTGCTCCGTCGTCACCTGCCGCGTGCTGTTCCACAAGCGGCGCCGGCTGACGCGCTCACTGCTGGCGAGCGACAGGACGATTGAGTGGCCGGAGGAATAGAGATGCAATCCGCTCAAGATGTCCATTGGCGCGAGGCCGAGATTGTGCGCCGCATTGCGCCGGCCCGCGGCATTCCGGTAGCGGCTGCTGCGGCCGGCATCAGCCAGAGGCTGGCAGAGGCGGTGGCTGGCGCGACACGTCCCATGTCGGAGATGGAGGAGCGTATGGCGGCTGCAATGTACCAGCGTCTCGGCCTGCTGCGGACGGCATTGCAGATGAGGCGATCGCTCGAGGAAGTCGCAGCGGCAGCAGAGCGGCGCGGTGTGCTGTTTGGTCAGGGGGCTGACAGCCAGCGTGTGTGGACGGCCCGTCACGAGCGGATGGTCATTGAGCGTTACCGGATAGACGGTGCTGCTGCGCTGGCTACTGCGACAGGTCGGACTGTCGATGCCATCAAGCATCGGGCGAAAACTCTGGGCGCGCAGCGAGTGACGCGCGTCGAGTGGTCTGAGGCTGACGATGCCAAACTGCGGGATATGTGGCCCACACATTCTGCCTCCCAGATCGCAGCCAAGATAGGCCGCACAAAGAATAGCATCATAGGCCGGGTTACACGCTTGGGTTTGAGCGGCCCCAGCGTTTCAGATGTTTCAGGCATTCCAGCGCCGGAACAGGCTGCAGGGATTGACGAAGATGCGGCCGGCGGAACGGCCGAAACGACGAGGAGTACAGATCATGTATGACGACACAATGATGTACGTAGAGGCACGAGTGCAGGGGACGGATCATCTGCTGCGGGCATTGTATGACGCGCACCCCGATCGCCACGTGCCACCTGGGTGCGGCTGGCAGCTAAGTCCCATTCTGCTGCGGCAGGCCGAGGGACGGGCGCGAGCCGAGGCGGCGAAGCAGCGGCAGGCTGCGGCGCGCGCAGTCGAGCGTGTGCCACCGCTGCCTAAGCATGCCGCGTCCGGCGCGGACACTCGTCTCGTGGTCTGCTCCGAGGAGGCAGATGGCATCCTGCGGCGGTTGGCTGTGGTGCGTGCGACGGCGGGTGCCGAGCCCGACATTGCAGCCCGACTGACAGATGAGCAGGCAGGCAAGCCGCGGCACCGCCGCTGCATCAGCTCCGGCCGACATGCGTGGCTGGCGGCGCTGCGCCAGTTCGAGGAGGAGACGGGCGTCTCGCGCAAGCTGCTGCTTGGCTGCAGCAAGCGCCGCGGCGTCTCCATGGCGCGCCATGCGCTGTTCTGGGCTGCGCACAACTACGGCTACTCGCAGAGCCACATCGCTCGTCTGGCGTGCCGCGACCACTCCACCATCGTCGGCTCGCTGGTGTGGTCCACCCGCATGCTGGCCACGCGGCCCGGGCTGGCGCTACTGGCCCTCGACATGCTGTCGGCCGCGCGGTCTGCACGGTTGGTCTCATGAGGATGGAGGCGAGGATGGACGAGGCATACGAAGTGACAGGCACGATCAAGTGGTTCGACCCCGCGCGCGGCCTAGGCTTCATCACCCAGGACAACGGCGCCGATGACGTCTTGCTGCATGTCACTGCGCTGCGGCAGGGCGGCTATGAGACGGCCCACGAGGGCGCACGGATCGCATGCCTGGCGCAGCCACATCCTGGCAAGGGGCTGCGGGCGGTGGAGGTGCTGGATCTCGACCAGACACCGCCAAAGCGCTCCGGGCCACATCGGCGCACGTACTTTGACGTGGCACCGGAGACGGATTGGGAGCCCGGAACCGTGGCGTGGTTCAACCGTGTGCGGGGCTTTGGTTTCATCGTGTTGGATTCCGGCGGCCGCGACCTGTTCGTGCACATGGAGCACGTGAGGGGCAGTGGCATGCTGAAGCTGCGGCCGCGGCAGCGCGTGTTGGTACGGTGGGGCAACGGTCCAAAGGGCGCGCAGGCGGTGGCTATGCGGCCAGAGGTGAGCCGCGATGCGTGACCTGCGCCACGCGCTGCTGGATGCTCTTGAGGCTGTGCTGGCCTGGACGGCTATTGCGCTTCTGCTTGCCGTGGCGTGGCTGGCCCGGCGGGCGGCGCGTGGGCTGAGGAGGATCAGCGGCACGACGGAGGACGGCGATGGCGAAATTTCTTGAGGATTGCCAGGTACTTTGGGCCCCCAGCAGCCATATCTGTGACCTCCCTCTGTCGCGCCGCGCGGTGCTTGCGCTCCAAATAGACGGCTATAAGACGGTGCAGGACCTACTTGATGAAACCGAGGCGTGGTTACTGAGGACCCCGGGCCTCGGGCGGCGCGGCCTGAACGAGGTGAAGGCGTGCCTGACAAAAAAGGATCACCTTGATCCCGGCCCGAATAAAGTCATGCGGGATTTGTCGCTTGAGGTTCAGCGCCTCCAAGTCGAGCTTGCAAAGCTGGTAGCCGAGCGGGACAGCCTGCGATGGGTCGTCGAACGGCTGACGCAGGTCGACGCCGAGGCCAGTGACGGCCAAAATGCCTCAGCGCGTGCCGCAGGGCGGCCGATCAAAGGGAGCGAGTGATGCAGCTGCTATCGGCCCAGACAGTCGCCGACCGCCTCGACGTGAGCCGCAAAACGGTTTACGCTTGGATGGCATCAGGAGCGCTGCCGTCGGTCAAATATGGCCGGCTGCGGCGCGTGCGTCTGGCGGACCTGGAGGCTTTTGGCGAGCGATGGAGCAGCGATGGCGGCCCGAGCGATACCGCGGCGGATGGGCCGCAGTTATCGGACGTGGCAACAGCAAGCGCAGAGTCGCGACTGGCGCGAGTGAGCGCGCGGGAGCGGAGACGTTCTGTAGAAGGCTGAACGCCCAGCTCGAGGCGGAGGCGCGCGGCCGCGGCCCGGTCACAGTCGATCGCCTCATGGAGCTTTACATCATCGATCGGCGGGCGCGCGGCACTGTCAATGTCGCGCGTATGCACGAGGTGCGCCAAGCCCTGAAGCCCGTGTGGGGCCACTATCATCCCGACGAGCTGGACACCGCCCTGTGCCGCGCCTATGTGGAGCGTGGCCGCCGGCGCGGGCTGTCTGATGCCACGATCCGGCAAGAGCTGGCCTACCTGCAGGCGGCCCTCAACTATGCTGTTGAGTGCCGCCTGATCGAGCGGGCGCCGAAGCTCGAAAAGCCGCCAGCGCCCAGGCCGCGCGAGCACTATCTGACACGCGAGGAGGTGCGGCGGCTCATCAATGCCTGCGACACGCCTCATGCTGCCCTGTTCGTTGCGCTGGCCATCAGCACCGCCGGTCGGCCCAAGCACCTGCTCGAGCTGCGCTGGTCGCAGGTTGACCTGACGCGGCGCGTGCTCAACCTGGACCGGCCGGACGTTGATCGCACGCGCAAGGGGCGTGCACGGGTGCCGCTGAACGATTTAGCCCTGGAGCATCTGCGGCTGGCGCGCGACATGGCCGAGACGGCTTACGTGATCGAGTGGCAGCGCAAGCAGGTAAAGTCCATCAAGAAGGCCATCGCGAGCGCGGCCAAGAAAGCAGGCGTCGAGGCCACGCCATACGTCCTCAGGCATAGTGCTGGCGTGTGGATGGCGCAGGCTGGCGTGCAGCTGGAGCAGATCGCGGAGTACATGGGCCACGAGGATTTGAACACGACGCGCAAGCACTATGCGCGGTTTCATCCCGACCACTTGCAGGCCGCCTCGAGGGCGCTGGAGGTTTAGGTGTCAGACTCAAGGGGCTTGCCTACTGCTCTTTGCCGTTCGTCCTTGGCCGCAATGCGCTCCTCTATCATCTGGTCCAGGCACTGCCGCATATGCTGCAGTGCCTGCAGTTCGCCCTCTGCATCGGCGCTGCTGTACTGCTTCACAGCGCGGTGCTCTCGCAGGTGCCTGTCGATCAGGTCGTGCAGTGGAATCGCGGCCGCGAACAGGTCCCCCGCAAATGCCAAAACCTCGATGTAGCTCGTCTCTTCTCGTCCCTCGACGGTCTCCTGGCGCCAGACCATAATGGCCATTTCATCTAAGACGTTTTGCAAGACATTGGCCTCGCTGTCCAACAGGCCAAGCCACCTGCAGAACATTCTGTCGAATGGCCTGAAATCGGCGTCTGTGTCGAGGTCTCGGCCGAATGGATACCACCAGCTCATTGTGCGTCCTCCGGTGTCAACGGCATAAGGTTCCCCCGTGGGTTCATGCACCCACAGCAGCGTGAACAACTCGGCATCAAATAGGCAACTCACAGCTATTTATGGTAGCCTAACGCATTGAATATCCTATAGATGCTGTGATTTGTAATCAGGGGGTCGGGAGTTCGAGTCTCTCTGCCGGCACCAATAAAATCAATGAGTTAGCGTTTCGGCCTAAGGAGTGCTCAGGGTGTAAAAGCACCCCACCGCGAGAACACCACCCCTTCACTACATTGGCATAGCGCCCATCTGGCTCGACGTAGAGCGCGGCGATCATCTGCCATTGCCTCCTATTTCTTGCGGCCTCGGCCGCCCCACAGTCGATAGATTGTCTGCCATCCACCGAACACCGGCAAATCACGTTCGCGCAGTATATCATTGACCGCCCGCGCCGCGTCCTCGCGATGGGCATACTCCGCCGATCTCCACACAGCTCGCAGCGTCGGCACGAGCGGCGCTATGTCTGGCCCGCTCCTCGACAAGCCGGTCGCACTCGGCCTCCGCCTCATGGTCCTCGATAACCTCGAACCGATAGCCGGGAGGACGGTAGCCCTCCGGGCGCTCGTTGGCGTCAAGGCTGTCATCGAACGTGTTGCCGTCGATGAGAAACTCGACACTAACGGCCAGCGCCGTGGCAGCATCGGGGAAGTAGTCGGTGACCGAGTCAGCGACGAGTCCGTCGTCTTCGCGGATCATCTTGACGGTGTAATGCATCGTCGTCCTCCATCGTGGTTGCTGCGTAGGTTCCGGGCTGTCTCCCTTGCTGGCGTGAGCCCGGCCTTTGGTGCCAGGAAGACGTGTGTCGCATCAATTGCGCGGCTTTGCATGGCGCACCCATCTCTGACCGTCTTCAAAATACCCAAGCGCAGCGGCGATGCGTGGCCCAGGCGACGTGCCCCGGTTGCGCACAAGGGAAACAAAGGTCGGCGACACGCCCGCCAATTTGGCGAATTGTCTCAGGCTGCCCGCATCTGCAATGGCCTGCTCCATTGCAGAGCGCACGTCGTCATCTGTGAATCGCGTTTTCATGGCGATAATTATGCACTAAACGGTTGACGCGGTCAAGCTCAGGTGCCATATGTAGATCATCAGCACGGGAGAGGCGGACATGCTTAACTCAACGGAGTCCAGGAATATGGACCGCATCGACACCATCACAACGACGGCAATCGAAATTAGTGCCGCGTGGACACCCTCACGCGATGATCTGGAAAACCTTGCCGTCGAGCAGGCGATGCTGTGCGGCAGAGACTGGACGGACTGCGGCGAGTACGAGCGGGAGATGTTTCGTGACGAAGCGCGGCGAATGCTTGGTATTGATCCCCGCTAGACGCAATCTGACAACCGCACAACGGAGGCCGCCATGCCTGCCACACACACCAGCCAAAACCCATGCTTTCCCGACCTCAAGGAGATCGAAGTGGACTGCCCGCACTGCGACGGCGAAGGCAAGACGCTGCGAGCGCACCCGATCTACGGCACGCCGTTCTGCCCGGAGCCAGAAGTAATGGGCGAGTGCGGAGAATGCGAAGGAAGTGGGAAGACGTGGATCGAAGTCGTCCCCGTCGATGAGTGGGATGAGGTACGGCGGGAGCGCGACGATCTGCGCGCCAAATTGGCGGCATCGGCTGCCGTTTGACAACCGCATAACGGAGGCCGCCATGTCCAGGGGGTATCTAGTGATAGCCGACACGCAGCGCGGCCAAATCACACGCTTGTTCGATACGCTGGATGCAGCCAAGCGCGCTGGCATGAAGATATGGATGGGCGGGCTTGCGGAGCGTGTCGTTCTTTTGAAGCCGCGCGGCAAGAGCATACGGATCGCTAAAGATGACCGGTGCACACGTCGCCCGCGCTACACGTGGACACGATAGCCACCATCGCACAACGGAGGCCGCAGAGATAACAAATCCCACGCCGTGGCCATGCTGGACCTGCACGTTCCGGGATGGGCCGGACGTGACAGGGACGTACTACTGCACGCGACCGTCCCAGCCACTGAGCTATGCCGAGCGGCTGCGCTGGCCGGCCATGCCTGAGGATCAGCCTCACACGCGGTATGTCGGCACGGAGCAACAGTTGCGCGGGTTGACGGCAAATGCCACGCCGAAGTGCGATGTGTGCGAAAAAGGGTAGCACGCTGGAACGCAAAAGGGCCGGGCACCCCTGAGGATGCCCGGCCCCGTCATGTCATTGCGTGTGCCAAGTCAGCGCCAGCTGGCGTCCTTGTCCTGCCCGCCATCGGCCGCCTTCGCAGCCACCTTGCCGCGGTGCTTTTGGACGCCGTCATGCCAGATCAGCAGCTGCGCAGCGCAGCCCCGCTTGGCATCGTTGTCCTGGTGCAGACGCAGTAGCAACTCGTTCGCCGGCAATGGCATGCCGCCCTTGTCTTTCAGGTCAGGGTAGCTCGTCAGGCACTTTTCGATCGCAGCCGGGATATCCGGGATCGGGTCGTTCTTGACCACGACAAGCGGCGGCGACGGCTTGGGGCCGGTGTTGGCCGCCAGGTCACCGAGGTTTTGTGACCAAGTCGAGCACCCTGTCAGAGACACAGCGGCTAGCATCGACAGCAACGCCCGAGTTGACCTCGCGCACAAGCTCGGCCCGCACCACGGCGAGGTCGGCATCCAGTTTGGCAGCATGGGACTGTACCTCCAATGTGATCCGCTCCGCAGCCGCCGCATCTGCCGCTGCCTGACGTGCGCGCTGCTCGGCGGCTGAGGCCCGCGCCTCGGCCGCTGCCAGCTCGTACTCCGATATGCACTGCTCCCGCCCCTGGGCGATCAGTGCCGCCTCGCGCGCCTGCCGCGCCTCCTCCCGCGCCTGCAGCATCTGGTGCCCCAGCGTAAGCGCGCCCAGCGCTAGGCCGGGCACAATCAGCACCTTGAGCCATGGGCCGGCGACCTGCTCAAGCGTCCAGGCCAGCCCTTTCATGACGAGTCCGATCATGGGGCTACCTCCACAAGTTGATGCCGTCGCGGGCCGCCTTGAGCCGTGCGCGCACGATCGCCCAGCCGCCGGCGTACATCCACACGCCCGCAACAATGATGGCCAGCCACCACCAGTGCTTGATTCCCCATTCGATGGCCGACAGGACCGGCTGCAGCGTTACTTGGGCCTCTGGCACCCAGCCGACCGCGGAGTCAATCGCCGGCACCGGGTTAATTGGCTCCGGCGCAGACGGCGCATCGCTCGCTGCCCCGCCTGCCACGCCAACAGCAGCCACGCCTGTCCCGATCTGTTTGATATAACGCCCGGCCGCTACCTCGCTCGAGCCGGCTGCGGCCAACTCCTTCTCGGTGATGGCCGCGCGCTCGCTGCGGTCGATCGGCTCCGCCAAAGCGAGCGCTGCCTTGGTTGCCGGACCCACTACGACGCCCGGCTCGAGCTGCTCGCCCTCCTCGTCCTGCCAGTCGGCCTTGAAGGCAGCCACGGCCCGGCGCGTCTCACGGCCATAGATGCCGTCGACTGCGCCTGGCGCATACTTCAGCTCCCGCAGCCGCCGCTGCAGGTCGGCCACCTCCGGGCCACTGGCGCCGATGCCAAGGCCGTCCATGATCGGGACGGCGCCGTCGCCCCATGTGTTCCAGGCACGCTTGAACCAGCGCTGGCGGTCGGCCCAGCCGTTGGGATCATGCTTGGAGTACGGATTGCCGCGATTGATTTGGTTGTGGGTTGCGCGCAGATAGTTGCAGTCGGCAAACTCGGACAGGCGGTAGCGCTGCCAGTACCAGATGGCGATGCGCAGCGCGATCTCGGGATCTTCTACCGTCTCGGGGCTGCCCTCGAGATCCAGGCCCACAGCGTCGCCAGCCTCGGCAAACCAGTGGCGGCCCGTGCCCTGGAACCAGCTCGCCCCGCGGTAGCGCCAGCCATCGCCCTTTTCGACGTTGCCTAGCCGCTGGCCCAAGTCGTGCCAGCCGCCATAGGCCATCTCAGCTTTCAGGTCGGCACGGCCCCGGCAGGCGGTGTAGCGCGCCACTGTGGCCGGATCGGTCATTTTGAAGCGGTGCGGCCAGAGCTGGCACATGCGCTTGAGCGACCACGTCGTGTGCTCACGGATGATCGTGAAGCCACCGGTTTCGTGGCCTGGAATGCTCATGAAGTGGGCGACACGCAGCGGCGTGTTGATGCCGGCTTGATCCAGCAGCGGCCAGGATCGGGCCAGCACTTGCATGTAGCTGCGGTGGATGCCTGGTCGCGTGTCGGTGCTGCTGCGTGGTGCAGGTGGCGGCGAGAAGCGGTGCAGCTGGTCAATCGTCCACGGTGTCATCGATGGCCCCCAGGCTGTTGATTGTCTCAATGCCGCGCGCCAGGATGGCCGCACGCTCGTCCGCCGTCACCGCGCGCACCATCTGCGCTAACGTGGACTGCTCAATGCCATAGGCAGCCACCAGAAGCGCTGCCGCAGCATCGCCGCTGCGGATCACCTTCGCGGCTGCCGTGTTGTAGTCGCCGCAGGCAATGTGCGGGGCGAGGTCGGTCATGAGGTCGGCTGCATGATCCTGGCCGTCCCTGGCATAGATGCCGACCGTCCACACGCGCGGATCTGGGGCGTCTGCAACCAGCCGCAGCGACGCCTCGCGTAGGGCCACAGCGGGCGGCTTGTCGGTTTCCCCGGCCTCCGCCGGCTCTGCCGGCTCAGCTGCTTCCGGCGGAATCATGGCCATCAGCCGCTCTTCCGCCTCGGCCAGCATCTGCTCAAGGGCTGCCGCGCGCCTGTCCATGGCGTGCTCGACGGCAACAACGATCCGGTCGGTGTCGAGTGCAGGAGATGGCTGCGGCGGCAAGGGCGGAGGCACCTGCCGCGCGTTGTTAGCGTCGGCGCCGCGCAGGAAGGCGGGCAGCGGATCGGCATCGTCATCGCCCACTTTCTGCTCGTCCGAGATCTTGATCAGCCGCGCCTCGAGGGCGCGCAACCGCTGCTGCACCTCGTCGTTGCCGATTGCGCCCAAGCGCTCCCAGACCTGACCTAGTGCAGCCTCAAACTTCTTTGCCCAATCCCTCGCTTGCTCGGCCTCGTGCGCCAGCCTTTCGACATTTGCAAAAAGCGCATCGATATCAGATGTGTGATCAATGACAGGCATAGGCGATGGTTCCGCCGATTCGGCTGCCGCAGCCTGCGCCATTGGCAGCGACACGACGTTGTCTGGCCACTGCAGGTGCTCCGCCACCATCGCGGCAAAGGCGGGCAGATCTACCGGGACACGCTTGCCAGGATTCTGCGCCGTGCACTCCACAATCAGATCTGCGATCACGTTGTCATTGGCCATGTTGTTTCACTCGATGCGATGGTGTAGCGGCATCCGCGATGCCGGTTGCTCACGATTCCGTGTACGGCATGGTCCAATCAACCGCGGCAGCTGCAATCGCTGCCTTGCCACCTTCATTATGCTGAATATCTTACGATGACAATACCGGAGCCGCCGTTGCCGCCGACCCTCCCGCTGTTGCCGTCGGAGGCGCCGCCACCGCCGCCCGTGTTGGCCACGCCCGCCGAGGCTTGGACGCCGTTTTTGCCGCCGTCGCCGCCGCCGCCAGAGCCGCCCGTGCCTGGCGTGCCGTTGTACTCGGCGCCGCCGCCGCCGCCGGCATAGTATCCGCTGGCCCCGGTGCTGGTCGCCGTGGCCCAGGTCGAGTAAATATTGGTGCCGGCGCCGCCATTACCGCCGACATCCCCCGCGCCGTCGCCGCCGACCGCGCCGGCACCGCCGCCACCGCCGCCGCTACCTTCCGTCGATCCTGATCCGTTGCCGCCGTTGTTGCCCTGCCCGGATGTCCCGGCGCCGCCGCCTGAGCCACCGGCATAGGCGGACGAGCCGCCACCTGATCCGCCAGGCCGCCCGCTCGCTGCCGGATAGCCACCGCCGCCGCCGCCGCCGATCGCCGTCTCGGTGCCGAACACGGAGTTGTCGCCGTCGCCGCCGACGGTCGTGCCCCCCGTCCCGCCATTGCCGACGGTCACGGTCACGCCGACGCTAGCTGTGACGGCATAGGACGCATTGTATTTGAGACCTCCGGCGCCACCGCCGCCGCCGTAGTATGTTGCGCCGCCGCCACCGCCGCCGCCGATTACCAGCACCTCGACGTTGCCGTCACCGGCCGGCGTGAACGTCCCCGACGACGTAAACGTGTGATAGGTGTAGCCGCCAGAGGTCACAATGGTGCCGCCGGTAGAGCCGGCCAAGCCGCCGGCCAAGCCGCCGGCCGATCTCGCACTGAATCCAATCAGGCTCGTCACGCGCAGCATCAGGGCCACCTGGCGTCATCGGCATAGTCCGCCGGGATTGGATCCAGTGCCTGAATTGCGAACGAGGCAGCCCAGAACGGTTGGCGAAATTGCGCCGCCGCAATTAGGACGTTTGCCCATTCCGTGGCCGTGACCCCGACGGCTCCGGTGTCGGTCAGCACGTTGATTGTGGTCGATCCGTTGTTTGTCGCGATCAGCGCGTTAGCGAGGTCCGTCACCTCCCGCCAGCCGACCATGTCGGCATTTGTCGTGCCGATGCGATGCACGCCGCGCGCGTCGCCGAAATCGTAGTCAAAGCCGGCCTGCAGGCGCCGTTCTCGCTCCGATGCAACGCGATTCGCCATATCCGCGTGCGGTATTGCCTCGACTGTCCACTGCCTCACGACCCGGTCCTGTTCGATGACGTCGATAGGTCCCGTAAGCTGCTGGTTGCGCGCGTCGAAGGCGGGCTTATCTTCAACGATGGGACGCCACACCGGGCCACCGTCAGACGACGTGATCGAGTCGGGATTGTCCTTCATCTCGCGCGCGACAATCACGCCATCAACCACCTTTGCGTAGAGCGGCATCATCAATCGTCCTTGTTGACACTGGTCGTGTAGTGGATCTTGACGCCCAGCAGCTCTGCATCGCCGGTCATCGTGTCGGAGCCGTCCGCTGCGTCACGGTAAACTTTAAATACGACGTATTCCTCCGCGCCGGGTGATCCGGCCACTGTCAGCGCGCCGGACTCTGCCGAGATAATGCAGTCATCAGCTGCCGAGCCGGCCGCATCCGTCACCTCGACAGCTGTTCCGAACGCGGTGTCTAGCGGATCGTCGTCCGCAAACGCCACCGCTTCCAGCCCCCAGATGCAATCCCCGCTCGTCGCCCCGGTCTTCCACACGAACTGCGCAACAAGTGTCCCCGCGTCCCACGACTTTGGCATCTGCACTGCAAAGCAGGCATTTTCGCGCGTCGAGTCGTCAAACGCGAGATAGCTCAGCATCACATCATTGGTCGCAAGTTCCTCGGTTGCCGCTTCGGCGCCGTTGGTGTCTGTTGGCGTCATGGCGGCAGCCGGCACCCAGATCGTCTGCTGGCCAGGGCTGATGACATCCGCCAGTGGAGCGACGTAAACGAGCTTGGTCCCGGCGGAAAAGTTGACTGCTGATCCTGCATTGCTGGACGCCCGCACCGTCGTGCGTGCCAGCGTTGTGCTGGACGCGGTATATGTGCCGGTGCCGACCTCCCACTCGCCGGAACCAATAAGCTCGATCACGTAGTCGCACGTATTGCTATCACCGATGGCCGAAAAGGCCTGGTAGCCCGTCACGGCGCCAGCGAGCGTCAGCGTGCCGGTCCCCGTCGTGGTCGATGTTTCCTTCACGCGGTCTGCGTAGACGTGTGCCATCAGTCCCTCTCAGGCCAATACATAGGCGCGGGTGCGCGCAATTCTCTGCGCCGCGATGCCGGCTACCGTGGCCGCTCCCGCCGCCGCTGCAATCGCCGCAACATCTGCGGCGCCAACGCCTGTCGCCGCACCGACGCCAGCTGCTGCGCCAGTCGGATACAACGAGCCGTCCACCGCCGCTGCGGTCGCAATGCCTGCGGCGGCACCGACAGCGCCGAAAACACTCGTGCCAACGCCAGGGGCCGCCCCGATACCAGCCGACGCACCCACACCGCGCACATCAGCCGCGCCAACGCCGGATGCTGCGCCGATGCCGGCGGCCGACCCAATGGTGCCGCCCGTGCCTTCAGCAGATGCAGCGCCAGCGCCGGCCGATAAACCGACAGATTCGGCGGTTGACGCGCCAACACCGGATGCCGCGCCCGTGCCGGTAGACGCGCCAGCCGCGCCGGACGCGGATGCGCCAACGCCGGATGCCGCGCCCGCGCCGGTAGACGCACCAACACCGGCAACGTCAGCTGCGCCAACGGCGGTTGCTGCTCCAACACCCGCCGATGATCCGGCGGCATACTGTGCTGCAAGCTGGTCATCGCCAAATGGCGCGGCGCCATAGGGCGCTCCCCCGAACATCGGCTAGGATCAATCCTCAGTAATAGCTGTGGCGGTCGTCAGCTTCGGCGTCACGCCAGACGAGATCGAGATGTTCGGCGTGACTGTGCCCTTGTAAAGCACTTTGCCCGCCGCGCTGGCGGCTGTGCCAACAGCAAAGTGCGTGGCCGTCTCGGACCCGCCAGTCGCTGCCGGAAAGCTGATCTCGGCCGCAGGCGACACGCTATTTCCAGACACCGTCCAACCCGACCCAGACCGCGCCACAGCCACGCGCGCATATGATGTGTAGGCGCACTCGTTTGTGGTCTGGTCGCCAGCCTCACCGGGGTCTCCCGTGTGCAGGCTGACATATAGATTTGTCAGCGGAGACGACGACGCATTGTCGGCAATGTTCGCGATGCCGGTTGCGTTAAAGACCAGCAGAAGCCAGTCATTTTCGAATGTGTTGCTTTTGCTCATGAACTTAGCTCCGTTGCACTTTGAGGATGAGCTGCGCGTAGGTCAGCCCGGATGCACTATCGACATTTGCAACGAGTATGTCGCCGGCCAAGATCGCCGTCGTCCATCCCGTCAACGTGCCGTCGCTATACTTCTGCGCGCTGCTCAATGTCGGCTGCGCAGAGGCCGTGATACTATCCGCATCGGTCGGCGGATAGTTTGCAAACGTGTCTTTCCACACGTCTACCACGATTGAGCCTGTAGCCTTAGCCAGCAGCGTCGCCTCGACGATGGTACAGTCGAACGGCACGGGCACCATGGCCTGCTCACCAGCCTCGATAGCTGTTTCGCCACCCTCGAAGATGAACCCGACAGAAGCGAAGCCCGCATCGCCCTTTTGGGCCAGCAGCTGCCAATAGCTATTGCTTGTCGTCGGCAGAGTCGGAGGGGCGTTGCCGGTGCCGGCGGTCTCATTGACGTAGATCCAGCTCGAGCCTGATTGCGTGACCACGTCTTGCTTGCTGTATTCCACCACGGCAGAATAGGCGCCACGGTTGGTCGGCGGTTTGAGTAGGCGCGGAACACCCAGGTCCACACGCTGCAGGATCGGGATGTTGGCCATAACGCCTGGGGCGTGGCGCATACCGGCCTGACCCTGGTCGTTGCGGCCGCAGTAGCGCATCTCGCCGTCGCTATTGAGCGTCCACAGGCCATATTCTTGGTTGTTTCCAAAAACGCCCCAGGAGGCCAGAGTTCCCCATGCGCCCTGTACGGACCCCCAGGTCTGGTTGGCGGCGGCCGTTCCGGCGACGTTCTTGCCGGTCGCATAGAAAACATCATAACCGATTGAGGCCAGCCTCCTCACGCCGCTGATCGTCGCCTCGAGGTAAATCGCCGTATAGCTATTGCCGCCGGCAATGGCCACGCTTGTCAGATTGCCGGCGAAGCTGGCAGGCAAGCCAGAGAAGATCGTAAATGTGTTAAGGTTGGTCGTGCCCCCGTCACCGAGTAGGCCATACGAGGCAACATACCCGACCAAATAACCCTGGCCCGTCGATGTGATGGCGACACAATTATAGTATTCGCCACCGCCCGCATACAGCGCGCTAACGGTGAGCGCATCAATGGCGCCAGCGGCTTGCTGGAACGTGGTCGCGTCGGTGTTGGCCAGCGTTGCGGCATCACCGATGCCATAAAGCTGGTTGCCGGCGCAC
>Ga0208644_1000121_pt1 | contig 51173 bp, 78 predicted proteins | sample VirMetDEL_Nov_18_FD_184517 | JGI IMG/M metagenome (GOLD analysis project Ga0208644, IMG submission 184517) | Aqueous microbial communities from the Delaware River and Bay under freshwater to marine salinity gradient to study organic matter... | ecosystem: Environmental > Aquatic > Marine >...
AACACACCAAACGATTCAATACTCTGAGTAGCGACATACCAATCGTTAGGTAGTTTCTGACAGTCCTTCCAATGACTTTCAGTAAAAGGACCAGTTTCGTAAACAATACCAGCATCTTCTAGTTTTATACAGGTCTGATTAACACCGACTAGCTTGCCAGTGTAAATGTACACGCCGCAAAACAGAGTAACTCGTTTACCCATCAAAGCCTCAAGACCTTCATTCTCAACTTCTGTCACGATCATCTTCATTTATCTATCTCCTTTAAGTGATAAGTTGTGTATATTTTTATCTTCGCTCTCTTCTTCTATGTCCGAATAAGACCAAAGGTGTGCTGCTACTTGAGCATCTGTCCAATCATCGAACACTTTTGGTTCGAGCGTTTTATCATCTACCAAATAGAGCCAATCTTCTTTGTCTCTTGACAGATAAATTTTAACCTTCCAAGCCATCTTCACCACCCAGGAGCAGAGTAGTCTCTGTCCTTCTTATACGAAGCAAAACCATCTAGTCCGTATGCTGGGCAAACCATAATCTTCTCAGGTAAACCCATGCTGTCCTTCTCACCTGCTTCACCACAGATAAAGAAATGACCTGACTTCTCTGGAAATGCCTTACACAGAATCTGGGTAGTTCGAATATCCTTTTCCCTTGCCTTTGCAAGATCAAGACATGCGTCACGCAACCACGCTTCCATAGTCGGGTCAATGTTCTTCTGATTGAGACATTGACGGATTAGGTATTCTGCGTTATTGATGAAATCCTGTGTGTTCATTATTCAACCTCAACCAGCTTGTATCGCTTACCGTTCATTTCAATGAACATATCTTCCTCAACCTCGCCAGAGACCTCAGCTTTGCCGTAGACATCGCCAAAGATCTGAGCATTGTCAGTGACCCGAGCATTGTCAGTGACCCGAGCATTGCCAGAGACCCGAGCATCGTCAAGGACCCAAGTATTGTCAAGGACCTGAGCATTGTCAAGGACCTGAGCACTGCCAGAGACTATAGCATTGCCATAGACCTGAGCATCGCCATAGACCTGAGCATTGCCAAAGACCCAAGCACTGCCAGAGACTATAGCATTGCCATAGACCTCAGCATCGCCAGAGACCCGAGCATTGCCATAGACCTGAGCATCGTCATAGACCCAAGCATTGCCATAGACCTGAGCATTGACTATAGCATTGCCAAAGACCCAAGCATTGCCAGAGACCTGAGCATCGCCATAGACCCAAGCATTGCCATAGACCTGAGCATCGTCAAAGACCTGAGCATTGTCAGTGACCCGAGCATCGTCAAAGACCTGAGCATTATCAAGGACCTTAGCATTGCCGTAGACCCTAGCATCAGATCCTACATAAGCTGTATCTGCTACTGTGGCTGTATCAGCAACCCAACCGCCGCCATTAGGATGCTTATGGGCAGGGACAGGTCCGTAACCAAAATCGAAAGTAGTCATGTTCATTATTCAACCTCAACCATTTCGCCATTACGAACAACGTAGTGTTTAACTTCATTCGCCGCACATCTGATATAAGCACGACCACCATCAATCATGTTACCATTCTCAAATCTTTTATAATCATGACGATGGGCACTATACTGTAGATCACCAGCATCATCTTCGATAAGTCCAAACTCTACAGATTCAATTCGATCTGCATTGGTAATCATAAGATCGCCGCTCATAGCATTACGGTAAAGACCAAAATACCGATTACCGAACTCAGGGTGCGGAGTCTCTCTGAAAAAGATATCCATTGCCTGTGCCTCATCGCCTAGCGCACTTGTACACACATAGGTAATAGGAACACCGTCCTTTTCGCGATAGTGTTCACAAATCTTTTGAGTGTCAAATAGAGGTTCATGCTTGATCATCATATCAGGCATCTTCAATCACCTCATACTTTTCCACATCATCGGCAGCCTGACGTAACCATTTAGCAAGTTCTTCTTTTGAATCTGCGCTAATCGTCACAGCATCTACAGTATGTGGAATAATAGTATCGCCCTGTTCCATAAGGTCTGGATAAGCCTCTACTAACTCGTAGACTACTTCACCATCGTATGTTGTCTTTCTAGCCTGATAACGCCAGCCCATTTTATCCTCGCCTCATCCTTGCAACTTCTTCGGCACTCTTCTTGTTACGAATCGGCACTACATTGGACTTATGCATAACAGCAATACCAATAATCTCTGTGCCTGTGTAGACGTTTTCCTTACGCTTACCCATGCTTGGGTGATAACCAACGCCGTTATCACCGGAGGGAATGGTAGGCCCGCCCGGATTCGAACCGGGATCGCTCTCTAATCTGGAGACATCTTGCCGCGTATAAGGCGGGTGTTTTACCGTTAAACTACGGGCCCTCTGTTCGCGCTGATCTGGGTGTACACCCATGCGCTTTAGAAACTCAGCATGTTCTTCTTCAGCAGCAATAAGTGACTTAGACTTATTCTTCTTCTTTTTATTAGTATAGCGAGTAGTAGTAAAATGTGGACCTAACAAGTGCATACTCATTATGTCTCTCCTTATTGGCGGTCCCGGTAGGATTCGAACCCACGACCCTGGAGGTAGAAACTCCATGCTCTATCCAGCTGAGCTACGGAACCTAAAATGGTATATCTGACTTTTCAACAACGGGAACAACTGGCTGCCACCTTCCCTGCAAATACTGCTCGAATTCCCGAGCAGCATTTATAACATTACCTGGCGTGGCGCCACACTGGCTATAAACACTTGCTGCTGCACTGAGTGCTTGACAGCGACGCTCATAGTTTTCCCAGTCCTCTTCAGTCATTTTATCTTGTGTTTTCATACTATCATTATAAGCTAATAAGATGTTAAGTCAACCATTTCAATTGAAAAAAGGCTAGGTCTTCCTTGCTACCTAGCCTTACTCTAATGCCATCGTGTAGTATATCACTGTAGGCAAGATCATAAGGACCTTGACAATTTTCTGTACACCATTGCTGGATAGCGTTATAATGTTCCAGAGCCTGTTTATATTTCTGTGTCATGACAGTAGGACCATTATTAGCTATGTTGTAATAAAAATAACTAAGTGCTGTTTGATCTAGTTTCCAGCCATGTGGATAAGGTGCAACTGCTATCATAGATTTATTTATTTGTTAATTGCCTTGTATCCGACTACTGCAAACTTTATATTATTTACTATTTAGAATAGTAATTAGTTCTGCGTTGGGATATTTAGATTCAGCAATCAGTTTTGCATTATATGGGTCAGTGGGAATAGTTTCACGAAAACTATTCCCACCAGGGAGTTTAATCCATAGTTCAGTTTGCATTGTTTTTTTCCTGTTGTTTTTGAATATCTCTGTAGGTTTTCTTTGCCACTCGATAAGCAATTCTTGCTGTATTACGTAGGGCACCTCTGTACTCTGCGCTTTTGCGTGGTCCAGGCTCACTGGGATCAACATACCAGCGATCCATAAAATCGGAAATTTTATTAAAACTTTTACTTGGGCTTGCCATGTTTTATACCTCATTTTATATTATAATTATACACTAGTTTAAGTTTTTGTCAACTTTTTTTGTCTATTTCAAAACAAATAACATTTTGATGTTCAAACATATATGGTTGTAATTGTCTTGGATAATCAGTGATTTTTATACCTTTACGAGTACTACGATTCATTTTAACAAATATCCTATCCACGTATTCAAACATGTTTTGTACAAAATACATCCAGTCAAAATCTCCTTCACATGTTATATCAAAACTAGTTCGTGTAGCAAATAACATGTCGTATCTTTTTGGCAATACTGTCCTAACACCGTTTTGAATGTACAATGTGTGCCTGGTTAACTGGATAAGTTCGCAACATTCTCTAAAAAGACTACCTGTAATATTTTCATCTACGTCTGTACCTTCTACATTTATACCCTGTTGTTTAAGTAAGTAAGGCAATACACCAACGCCAGTGCCAATATCAATACAGGTTTTTACGCCTTGTAGATTGGCACGTTCTACGATCAGTTGTTTTTCTTTTAAATATAAATCCCAGTTTTTAATATACTTGTTGCCGGTGATGTCGCTGGGATATCTTTTAAGTATTTCTGTTAGTTTAGTATAGTAATCCATTATGTATTCTTTTCAACTTTTTTCTGACATTTACATTCAGGACATCTACAATAATCCCACTTGTCTGTCATACCTATACCAACAGTTTTGTTACAGAATTCTTGATCGCAGTGACAGGAGTGCTGACAATTTTCACAATAGCTATATGGAAAATTATCGCTCCAGAATCCCATTCCAGGTCTCTGATAATTCTTGTGTTTTTAGTTGTTGTATACGGCTGTATATTTCTGTATAAAAACTAGTAAGCTCACCACCCCAGCGTTTTTGGCAGTGCTCTATCATCTGCTCACAAAAATTCCAGTTTTGTTTGCGATAATTTTCCATGATTTTATTATGATGTTCTACCCAGGTAGGTATTTCCTGCATTTCTCCCAGTGGGATACTAGCTGCATCCAGTACAGCATAGGCAGTTTGTACATCATCGTTATGTTTAAAAGTATCTAGTTCCAGGACAATGTATTTGTCCCCGACCTGATTAGCTATGTCTTTTCCTAGTATAATTTGCATGTTTATATAATAACTTAAACCAGTGTATTTAGTCTATAAATAACCTACAATGAATATATTAGAATTTAATACAAAACTTTTTGTTGCTTGTATACCATTACTTCGCTTACAGTTACAATATGTGCGTAGTTTTTATCCACAAAAAACACCTAAACCTAAACGTATTATTGGTATAGAAGAAGTTAATATACAAGGATAGTCATGGAACTTGTTTACTTTTTTATGTTACTTTTAAAACATGCTATTGTTGACATAGGTATCCAGCGTCATTTGGGCTGGATGGGAAAACAATACTATAAAAGTAAAAAAGCTCAACTACACTATGTTGGTCACGGTATTGGTACTTTTTTAATATTAATACCAAGTGGTTTTGTGCCTGCTATATTAGCTGGCTTAGTAGATTGGATAGCACACTGGCACATTGACTATGCTAAAAGTAAAGCAAACGATCATTTTGAATTAAGTCAAAGCAATATTGCTTATTGGTGGCTACTTACTTTAGACCAGTTATTACATTATCTCACATACCTAGTTATAGTAGTACTATTTGTTTAGCATACCCTAGAATAAATATTATATATCCGGTAGGAGAGAGGTATGCACAAGCATGTGATAGTGGTGTCTATTATTGCTACTTTATTATTTTTTTCTAGTACAGTAGCTAGTTTTGCCAATAATACAATTACTAGTACTACAGGTACAGTAACTATTGATAAGACACCCCCAACTGCGGCTGCGCCTGGTATAGTCATTAATAATAGTGACGTATGTAAAAGTGCTTATAGTGCTGGTGTACAAACACAGATTCTAGGTATTGCTAGTGGTGTTACTGTTACTGATGAAAATTGTGAAAGACTAAAATTAGCAAGAAGTTTATTTGGCATGGGAATGAAAGTTGCGGCTGTGTCAGCACTTTGCCAGGATGCTAGAGTATTTGATGCTATGCTAATGGCTGGCACCCCTTGTCCATACAAGGGCAAGATCGGTACTGACGCTTTAGCAGCATGGAAAGAAAATCCCCTAGATATTCCATCAGGGTCTCAGCTACTAAATTCTGCTAAAAAAATTGTTGACGATACAAGGAACCACGACTACCCTTTAGAAATGGGGAACTAAAGGATAGCCATGACGATTATACCGACAATTCAAAAGAGGAAGATAGTCAAAAAAATAGTATTACTGCCCTACAGGTTCTTGGGATTGGCATCAGTATTGGTGCTCTGTTCTTTGGCGTCCCATTCGTATTCTTCTAATCTAGACACAACTACTAGCAAAAACCAATTAGAAAATCCAGGATTTGAAAAAAGCACAAACACAACTACGGCACCAAACTGGATTATTAGTGGTGATGTTTATGTCTGTGATACCTGTGGCCCATATGGCGGAAATGCATTGCAGACTGGTAACCAATCAACCAGTGGTGGTTCGGTTACGCAGTCACAAGACTTATTTGAAACAATGACACAGGATGAAATTAATCATGGATTTGATATAAACTATCGTACCCATGTATACAGTCATCCATCTAATACGATTGTGCCCAGTTGCTCTAGTACCGGCTATCAAAGTGACTGTAGAGATGAATTTTCAATCACACTAGTAATTACAGACTCTACTGGTAATATTCTCCACAAATTTGAACATTCATATACTGATATCACTTTTGGTGGATGGGATACTACTACGTATCAATTTACACAGACAATTCCGGAAAACAATTATACCAGCGCAATCGCTACTCTTGAGCTCTGGGGTATGGACGCTGGTTTTTACTCAGGATATGCTGGACCAGCTTTTGATAATGTAGCGTTGACAACCACATACGTAACACAGGCTCTATTAGACACACAAGCAGCTATAGATACAGCTATTGATTTGATTGAAAAAAGTTTTAACTCTACAAGTTCAGAAACGTTTGAGCTAAAAATAGAAGACAATAAAGGTAACGAAATTGAATCATTTACTATTGAAATGGAACCAATACAAACAATAGAACCAATACAGACCACTGAAGTAGGAACAATAGACATTAATGGTGGCATGCAAGAACCTACTATTGAACCATTAATAGAGATGCATGGAGGAGGTGGCAACAATGAGACTCAGGAGTCTATTGTAGATTCTACAGTTGAACAGGTAGAATCAGAAATTCAATCAGAAATTCAATCAGCAGAAGTTACGGTTGAATCCCAAGGATCTAGTGAATCACAGGCGGAAAATAATCAAAGTGAAAGCGAACCACAACAAGCTCAAAGGTCTTCAGACAGCGGAGGCAGCGATAGCAAGAGCACTAGTAATAAGATAGAATCCAAAGAAGATAAAGAACAAAGAAAACAAGAGATTGCAACAAGGGTAGTTACCAAGATACTTGCGAGAATGGATAACAGCCCGGCGGCGCAGGCTGTTCAACTAGTACTAATGAACTCCATTGGAGCAGATGTAAAATCAAGTGCGCCTAGGTTACAAGATGCCAATCAATGGTATGAGGATAAAGTATTATCTGATGCTCAAATTTTAGATCCCAGCAGTGCTATGATCAGTGGTGCACAAGATCAGTTGTTTACTCAAATGGTAAACCAACAGTATAAAAATTGATAAGGAACTAATAAATGCCAGATAACGGTAAAACAGAAGTAGAATTTGCTGGTGTAAAATTTAGGGGAGGTAAAATATTTTTACTGATTACTGCCCTTAGCACACTAGGCGGCGGTCTTTACGCTGCCTTCGAGTTTTGGAAGGATTATCAGGATATGAAGGCACAAATCCAAAGTTATGTTGCACCAGATCTAAGTGGTTTCGACAAAAGATTAGATGTTATTAACAAAGAAATGGATTCAGTTAGAACAACAGTAAACGAGTCTACTGATTATACACGCGACATTAAAAATGATTTAAAAAACGATATTAGAAAACTTGAAGGCATTGTTGAAGAAATAGAACGTAGTACAAAGGATACTAATCGCATATTAGAAAAAGATATGCGAGATTACAAACGTCAAGTTGACAAAGATATTAAAGAATTGGAAAAAAACGTTGAAGATAAAGTACAAAAAGCTCTAAACAACCCACTTAATGCTATAGCAAAATAAAAATGCCCCTTAAGGGGCATTTTCATTAACGTTCTTTTTAATTGCTAGCTTTACGTGCGTTTGTCAAATGCTGGGCATAAAGACGCTCGCCTTCAGTTTTACCATATTCTGTTGTGTAATAACTATGTAAGCCTGGATTGTACTGTGTGGGTGAAAACTTAATAGCTTCGCAAAATGCTTTATAAAATGTTAACATTCTTTTTTCTCCTGTGTGTGTGTATTATTGTATTATTAGGATTGGTAATCCAACCCCATTCATCGTCTGTATATGGCCACACTGTCTTAAACCAATGGCATGTATTTTAAGATTGGTAATCCTAGTACTATTACTAGGATAGACATCATTACTGCCCACGCGGTGAGGCCTGCTAAAAAATTAATCATTTCTTTTCTCCGTATATGTGTGTGCTTGAGGAGAGCAATACCCCGGTCTTTTCCGGCGTCGCGCTTTTGGAGCATGCGTTATGCTATACTCTATGGTATAATATTATTTATAAGATTTCAATAAAAAAAATGTTGCGGTGCAGTATAACCTGGTATGTGTAAAAGTATTAGCTGACGCTGAAGCTAAGTCGTTGCTTGTTAGGTTCGTTAGCACTACCTTTGTAGTAAAGTTCTACTTTACCTGTACCCATTTCTCTATTAGGCCATAGTACATCAAAATTTAACTCGCCGCCTTTGGGTCTGGCAAATATTTGAATAAAGTTGTGCTGTAGAATTTCACGAGCTAGTGCAGGAAAGTTTGGCATTGCATTTGTTTTGTTTACTGCATTAACAATAGTTTTGGCACAAAGATACATTACAACGCCGCTTGGCTTTACACCTTCTCTATACTTACTAAAATCAATTCCTTCTAACATCTTTTGTGCAGTTTCAGGAAGCTCAGAAATATTTTTTAAATCTACATCTTTGCGATTACGCTGCATATCAACAATACGTGCAATATCGTCTGCACTAAAAGGTAAACCTCTTGCAATATTCTGCGGAATAGAATCTGGCGCAAGTTCAAACAACTTGTTAATACCAATCAATGATTGTGTGTAGCTAGCAGGCCCAGCACTAGTATCTGGATTTTGTAGCGTTTCGATAAATTCTATTTCTCTTGCGTATTCCGGTGTTCTTAAATTGTCAGGAATCTTAAGATTATTTAGACTTGGAGGTGCACCTTTTTTACCACCTTTACTACTAATATAGATAACATTTCCGCTATCCATATTAGTAAATGCACCGTCGATATCAACACCACCTAAACTATCTCCCAATGGAAAGTTGGGTTTAGCTGGAAAGAAATAGTTAATCTTATCTAAGCCTGCGCCTAGGTGTTTAACAAATGCATCTCTATTAGGGAAGTTAGCAGTACCATTTATTAGTGCAAGAACACCTAGGTATTCTCCTGCGTAATCTCTGATAGCTGGTTGGAATTTTTTATCGACTGTTGCCCAATTTACAAGTTGTCCTGCTTGAATTTGTTTGGCAATATTAACAATAGTTTTACCAATCTCGCTACTGTTAAGTGTCTTATTGTTAATTACAGTTGGAAATAGCTGTGTAGCAGTAAAGTTACCACCTTCGCCAGGCCAAAGATCGCTTGGTTTAACAACAAATGATTCCTTACCACCTGCTGCAGGATCTGCATCCCAAGCTAGTTGCTGTCCACCAAACTCTTGTGTCTTAGCTAATTTACCAATTGGAATACTTTGTCCTTGAGTATTACGGATTGTAATTTGACCTTTATACTCTGGATCTTCTAACTGTTGTTTAATTTGTTCTAATTGTGAAGGATCCGCATCAAATCTCTGTCCATCTGTGGTAGTAAAAGGACTTTTACTTCCGGCGGCAATCTTTTGAAGAAATACTTCCAGACGATTTACGTCTCTAACTTTTAAAAGTTCTGCTTTAGTTAGGTTGTTTGCTTCTGTAATAAGTTCGTGTAATAACATGTACTTATTTATTTAAAATAAACCAATCGTGTAGTTCATAATAGTAAAGATCATCCCTGCTATGATTTTTTATTGGTTTTCCAACTATCGTAAAGGGTTTTTTAATAGTATCCTGCCAAAACATACGATAAGGACACTGGTCTTCAGTTTCAATTAAGTAGAGTCTATCGTTTTCATCGTGCAACCAATTACAAGTAAACTTGGTTCCACTACTAAATCTGCTACGGCTATATTTTTGACTTTTCTTAGTATGACTATTGATAAAATTTAATGTTCTCTCTACCGGTTGGTTATGTACTTCACTGTTTTTCCAAGGTGTGTTGTTGTAGTTTTCTTTTAAACTATCTAATAACATATCCTCTTCATATAACATTGGCAGGCTCATAATCATTCCAGTTTCTTCGTGGGCATAGGCACAGTCTTTTGTTAAAAACTTCAAGAGTTCAGATCTATACTTGGTTAAAGGCTTATTACCAAGTTGTAGCAATAACAGTTTTCCGCCAAAATGATTTCGAATTTTAACAGCGGTCTCTCGATCTTCTTCCGTAATTCTTTCAAGCACCATGCGGAAATTTTCCGGCACAGCATTTGTTCTATGCAAATGCCAGGCGCAGGCCACAGGATCGCCATCAAGTTTTAAATCTACTTCTTTAGCCACCCATAATGGGTTATTAATATTCTTATCCATGTACTTTGGAAACGCATTTGATAAACTCATTCATACACCCTATTATGCGTGTCGCTGCATCTTATAAATGTAGCACACTTGGTTAAATCTTTTAGACGCCTAGCACCAACATATGTACAAGTACTTCTTATACCGCCCAGCAAATCTTGTAGGGTGTCCTCGACTGACCCCTTGTAGGGTATAAGCACCTCCCTGCCTTCACTGCTACGATATTCTTTTAATCCGCCACTGTGTTTGTCGTTAGCGGCTTTGCTGCTCATACCATAAAATTCAACAAATTGTCGTTCTTCCATAACACGATTTCCATTTGAATCTAGTTCGTCAGTGATGTACATTTTACTAATAACATCTCCTCCGCCCTCGTTGTGTCCCGCTAGCATTCCACCAAGCATGACAAAGTCTGCTCCAGCCGCAAATGCCTTAGCAACATCGCCAGGACAAGTACACCCACCATCAGCGATAATATGTCCACCAAGGCCATGTGCCGCGTCGGCGCATTCCATAACCGCAGATAACTGGGGGTAACCAACACCAGTTTTAATACGAGTGGTACACACTGATCCAGGACCAATACCGCACTTAACGATATCTGCTCCTTTGAGGATAAGTTCTTCTGTTATATCACCAGTAACGACATTGCCTGCTATGATTACTTTATCTGGAAATTCTTGTCTAAACGCTTGAACAAAGTCTATAAATCTTTCACTATAACCATTGGCAACATCAATACAAACGTATTTAATTACACTACCAACATTTACTGCTCTAAACTTTGCTAGATCATCTTCTGTAACACCCATGCTATAAACAGCATAGTCACTACCAGGATGATTAAAATGTTCTACTAAACTGGAAATATTATAATGTTTAACAACCGCGGTGAGCATGCCTTGTCTACAAAGAACATCATTCATATCCCAGGTGCCAACACCATCCATGTTAGCGGCAATAATAGGAATACCTTTGTAGGTTTGATGGCTATTGATAAATGTATACTCTCTGCTGAGACCTACATTTTTTCGACTATCCAGTGTACTACGTTTGGGCCGCAGTAGCACGTTAGAGTAATCTAACTTCAGATCGTTTTCTATTCTCATAAATTTATTATAAGATATTTCTCGGATAAAAGCAAATTATTCTTGTTCTAATTTTACTTCTAGTGGATAACCCTGATTACGAGCTTGAATAAGGACTTCAACGCCCTTTTGTTCTGCTATTTCAAAAGGTAGTACAGCAACAATTCCAGCACCCTTTTCATGAATTTCTGCTGTTTTCTTTTCTGCTTTTGGTGCATCGTAATCAAAAACATTTACTAAACTGTCACAAACAAAATCAAATGTAGTTACTTGATCATTTACATAAATGACCTTATAGTCCTTGGGTGGTTCGAGGTCCAAAACAGGACGAAACTTTTCTCTAATATCTGTTTGCTCTGCCATTTTTAACTCCGGGTTAGTAGGGGGAGATTTCTCTCCCCCTACACACAATTATTTACACAAATTTAACAGGGATCTGACGAGGCTTTAGCTCTTCAGGTACATGGCGTTCTAGCACAATGCTTAGAATACCATCCTGTACAGTTGCGTCCTTGACCTCTACGTGATCTGCAAGGTTAAAGGTACGACGAAACTTGCGACTGCTGATGCCCTTGTGTAGATATTCACGATTAGATTCACCAGCATCTGTGCTACCTTCTACAGTTAGCACGCCATTATGGACAGTAACCTCGATATCCTTTTTGCCAAAACCTGCGACAGCAAGTTCAATTTCAAAGTTATCGTCATCCAGTTTAACCACATTGTAGGGTGGGTAACCTTCTGAAGTATGTCCGTTTACCAGCATACGATCAAGCAAACGATCGATGCCAATAAAGTTTCTGTTAAGTGTGGGGATGTCAAAAGTTGTAAGAGTATTATCCATTGCATTTCTCCTTTTCTAAGCAAGATATACGTTTTGCGAAGACCCGACTGTCAGCATCTTCTAACTTTATTTATACAAGTATTATATACTTCTATAAAAAACTTGTCAACTTTTTTATTTATAAAAGTTATTTTCTATTTCACGTTTTTTCTTTAGCCAGCGTTTGCGAGCCATATCACGTTCCTTGCGGCGACGCTCACTGGGCTTAGTAAAGCGTTCTTTATCTTTAAGAGTTTGAAGTAACCCATCTTCCTGTACCATTTTTTTAAGACGGCGCCAGGCCTTGTTAATATTGTTGTTGTGAACTTCTACACAAAGTCCACGTTTTTCTCTGTCTCTCATTTAGTCCTCTAGTTTAGCAAGCCAACCTACCAAGAATGCCACTGGATCCTCGATCTGTTGTTTATTAATAATATTAAAATCTGTACTATTATTGTAATAGTAAGTTTTAGGTTTGTCAATTAGTAATCCTGTTACTAAATTGTCTACTTCAGTATTTAACAATATATAATCTACATTATTAGAAACATTTACCAACCAGTTTATATCCTTGCCTGAGTTTGCTAGGTATATAGTTATATCAATATTAATATCCTTGATGTAATTACATACACTTTGATTGTTGTATTCATAGCCAAAACTTAATATACTTGGCTGGTCCATAAAATAATAGTCTGGCTGTGTAACCAGGGTAAATTTAGTCATTTAATAAAAACTTTTTAATTTCGTCACGCTCATCTTCTGTAAGGTGCTCCAGGGATATTTTTCCACTCTTGATACTATTAACCATATGACGAATGTATTGTTCATTTCCAAGATAACTTGTGGTCCTGGTTTTGGGAATTTCTATCCATTTGTTACCTGTAAACCTAAATAATTTATTAGGTAAAAAATCTACTCTTATAAAAAGATCCCCTTTTTCAGGATCTTCTACAAAGCTAGTACCAAAATCTATATTGGCACCTAGTGGTAGTTCTAGGTCCCTGATGATATTATCAACAGAGACCTGAGCTAGTTTTTTGTTGTTGTTTCCGCACCACCTGCTTCTGCAACTAGATCGTTACCAAACTCGTCTTTCTCTACAAGCTGATATTTTTCTGCCATCTTGATAACAACAGCATCTCTGCGTTCTACCTCAGATTCAAGTTCTGCAACACGCTTTAGTAATTCTTCAATTCTTGTTGTGAACCCTTCTACTCCTGAGCTTAGTTCGTCTACTTGTTTTTTATAATTGTCACGATCTGCTTCTGTTTCTACTACCTTGTCTACCAACAACTCGGTCTGCTCTTTGCTAGTGGCAAGTTGTGATTCTAGTTCTATTTTTTCGCTTAGGAGAGCAGCGTGTTCATCCTGTAATTTTTGATATTCAAGTGGATTAATATTGCTTAAATTGCTGTCTAGTAATTTTTCTAGCTCGTCTAAAATCTCATTATGCTTTTTGAGTTCCATTTCAAGTTCCTCTACTCTTGGGTCTGGCTGTGTTTTTATCTGTAAATTTGTGTCATAAAAGCCTAGTGGTTTTTTATTTCTTTCTTGACGCCACCAGGTTAAGGTCATACTGCCTGCTAGCACAAGACATACAGCAAGTGGATCAAAAACTGCTACTATTATAATTATCACCCAACGCACTGCTTCCTCTAATAATGTCTTATCTGCTGCACCATAGATAAGTTCTGCGATGTATTTTACTGGGCCTACTTCTGCTTCAAACTGTCTGTACTTTTTCTCAAATACAAACTTCTCTTCACGTAGTTGATCTATAACAGGCTGTTCGTTTTCTATTTGTTTTTCTAAATCAGCGATACGTGTATCTACACCCTTATTAGCATTACTTGCTTCTAGTGTATAACGAGTAATATTTTCATTGGCACTCTTTACTGTGGGATCAACGCTCTTACGAATAGTAGCAATACGTGCTTCAACATCTTTTATACTGTTAGATAGTCTCTTGTTTATATCACGAATTTCTCGTTGTACCGCACTAGCAATACTAAGCTCATTTGCTTTGGCACGGTCAATATCTGCTTGTAGTTTATCACGCTCAGGCTTTTGTTTAGCTCTTAGTTCAGCACCCTTGGCAACGTTGTCTGTTGTGCTACTAAACAGACCACTTTCTCCAGTGGTGCCCTGCTTGGTGTATGCTTTCACGTCATTGTCTAGTCTTGTAAGTTCGTCTTGCGCTACTTTAATACTAGCCTCTGCACGTTTCTGTGCATCTACTAGGCGCTTTTCCTGCTGTCCAATCTCTGTTTGTGCTTGACTGCGTAGTCCGGGTATCTTTGCATTTTCAGCATCAATCTGCGGCTGTAGTCTAGCATTAGCATCCTTAATACGCTGTTGCTCTCGGGCAATGAGACTGTCGATTCGACCACCAGTTTCGCCCTTGTTTAACGCCTGTATGTCTTCTTGCCAGCGTTTGATTTTGGCTTCTGACCTAGCCATCTTATCGTCAATATTTGCTGCTAGTGCTATTTGCTCTTGCCCTACACTAGCCTGTTCAATATGACTTTTACTTAGGAAACCAAATACACCCATGCTTGTAATAAACATAAGCACTATGACCGCTATGGTTAAGTAGCCACGTATAATCTTAGGCGCACGATGCCAGTTTTGGTGTAGCCATACTGTGGTTAGAATTTTACCAACTTCTAGCACACTGCCCATTAGAACAATAGGCAAGAAGGCTGCTGCAAAGATAGCAGTCAAGCCAATGATGCTATAGTAAGCCGCAATACCTGAGATACACAGAGCAACTAATAATGTAAGAATACCTAAATACATATCTGTATTATACTACCTTTTTAGTTCAGTGTCTATAAACTTAACGCTGTTCAATCCAAGTCATAGATGCAAGTGCGTCTTTACCTGTGCCACTTGATGCACATAAAATGGTGAATACATCACTGACTGATCCCAGGTTAGTTCTACCAATTTGATACGCTGTGCTTTCTTCCAGTTGGATGCCTGTGCCACCACCACCTGAGATAACAAATCCACTGTCAAGGACTCTGCCGTGATTGGCTTCAGTGATGTTAGCCGGAGTAATATAGGTTTGATACTGTGTAAATCCATCTGGGTCAGGATTGTCTAACCACGGTTGCGGTCCTGACTGTCCTGCTGTGACTTCTGCTGGTATGGTGGCATTACGCACCAGTTTATAAAAGACGTTGGTGTTGTCAATGGTAGCAACCTGGAACGCCTGTGGTAAAACAATTCCATTCAGTGCCGACGACTTTAATCTAATACTTAAAACGGGATACCAATTGTCTTTGGTGCCGGCGCTGGACAAGGCATTTGCCATTCGTGTGCCATAAAAAGGAGCACTGATGTTTTGTGCTATACCAAGTTTACCCACTGTGCCTTCTGAAATAAGACTGTTTGATCCTTGAAGCATTGTGAATGGTCCACCTGCTACGGTGCTGAGTGCTTCTATTTCCATTCTGATAGGAAGAAAAGGAGTCTGTGCCCAAGGTAAAGTATATCTGTTGGCATTTCGGTGAGTGTGTATCACGTGAGTTGCACCATCAATTACAAAACCAAACTTAACTTGACCTGCGCCATACCATTCATATTCAACGTTGATCAACTGTATCTTGGTTGGGTCTGCTGTAATACCACTTGATTGAGTGCCGTCAAGTCTGTCGCCATTCCACTGACTTCTTGGAACCACAATGTCAACGCCGCCGTTTGATACTGTGCAGTTATAAACTGGAGCACCATCTACCCATACACCACTGTCTTCAAACCAAAAGCCATCTTCCCCTTGATTTAACATTCCAAATCTTTTGCGGATACCTTCTACAGGAGTTCCAAGTGTGACAGCAAAACTCACTGTGCTGGTTCTTCCTGGAACATATCGTTGTGCGAGAAGAGTTTGTCTAATAACTTTATCGCCACTGTCTCCATTGACGCTTAACTGTACTTGACTGCTGGCTAGTACGTGAGTTGCACTGCCAGTGCCTGTTACACTAGTTTCCCATACGTCAGTTTCAAGACCATATTGGAATGTGTTAAAGAACACAGTTTCATAAGGACTTACTTTTTGTCTACCCTTTGAGGTTAGCCCGCCGGCATCGCCAACACCAGTAGAAGTTTTAATACGCAACACAGGTTGCCCTGACGCATTGTAGTCCATTGCTTTATGCACATTGAGTAGATTGGTCTCTTGTGGATGGCTATAGTTTGTATTATTGTTTCTAGTGGTGTCTGAACGATCAACCATTTACTATAGCCCCCATTTGGTGCCTAGATATGACTCTACGTTTGTAATCTCGATTGCGTTTAGCGTTCTATTAAACAACAACACTTCTGCAATGTATACTTCTGCGCCACTTGTTTTTCCAGTGTTATTACCTATATAGAAATGTGTGTTGCTTGCGTTTGTGGTTGCGGCAACTGTACCTGTAAAACTCAGTGTTTTGGCTGCGCCATCTTTTCTATACACTAATCTGTCTGCGTTAGTGCTTTTACTGCCATCAAACACCAGTGTGTGTCTTGCCCAGTTTGTGTCTGCGGTAGAAGCAACTGTGCCTACTGCGCTGTTCATGCCAATTTCCATTGTAGTACCGTTAGCGTTCATACGCAGGTCATTTTGGTTTGTTTCACTCAAATACTGCACACCTGTAGTGTTTAGTAGTTTACTAACCATAAACACAGTAAAGCCTGCTTGACTTTGTAGTTGTGTAAATGGGTTAACACTCAAGTTGTCATTGCCATCAAACTCCAAGTAACCATAGCCATTTTGAGGTGTAGTGTTTTCGTAACTTGGTTTAGCACTGCCGCCATTTGGATTAGCATTGTGTGCTTGAACAGATTTATCAGTCCACTGTGTGATCTGACCTTCATCTGTGGCACTTGGAATAAGTGTGCTTGTATCAGCACCATCATACCAAATCTGCAAGTCAAGAAATGTGCTTTCACCAACTGCTTCTTCTGGACTTGCAGGTGCTGCACCTTCTACACTGGTCACCCATGGTCTGTGAGGCAATAGTGGATTGTATGTGTTTGCATCATCTTCCAGTGTACTCGCACCATCTGCATAAGGCAAACTCAGTGCTAGTTGATCATATGTGTTCCACTGTCTATAATATGGCTTTGTAGTATCTCCACCTGCTTTGCGTTTTAGTTGTGCAATCTCAAGTGTCATAAGTTGATTTGCTTCTTTGTTTGCCTGTGACCTTTCACTGGAAACTGTAATAATATCGCCAGCAACAATGCCTGCACTAGCAAGAGTTGTTGCTGCATTGTCTGTGCTGTCTTTCACAAGTCCATTTTTGTGAATACTAACACGACTGTAGTAAGAACTGCTCAATCCTTCGTCACTAATAATAGCACTACGAAGTTGTGCCATTGTTTGTCCGTCGTCAATTGTAAGGTTGTTTAGTAAACCTGTCAGACCTTTATATTTAATTGCTATATTTGCCACGGTCATGCTCCACTTGTGTTAGATAGTGATATAGGCTTGGCGAATCTGTACGCAAATCTGCTGCGTGTTTTGGACCGTTCACGCCGCCACCTGCATGAGTTGTTACGCTTTCAATATCTGCATACTGCTCATTGGGAGCATTTGCAGGCTCGCATGCACTGCGATTATCGTCGGTTAGATCTTCAATCTGACGGAAATGATTGTCATCAACAGGTTCATTTACCTGCTGGTATTCGTCAATTACACCCAATAGGCGCTTAATAAGTTCACTAGTGTCCATACTATATTTATTGCAGGACAGCGAACTCCTCAGGATTATCTGTAGTGTAAACTACACGTTTAAAGTCAAACTCTGCAATGGCCACCATACAGCCCTTGCAGGGTTTAGCAATACCGTTTATCCAGTGTTTAGCACGTTCACTGGGACGTTTTACCCTGTAAATGTACAGAGTTGCTTGCCTTAGATCTTCAGGGTTCAAGTGGTTAAGGCTGTTTTTGATAGCATTTATCTCAGCATGCAGGAAGATGGCCTCGCTGTTCTTTGCATAGAGTTGTTGAAACGGGTGGCTCTTTTTTTGATTAAGACCAGTGCTAATAACTTTGCCTTTGATAGCAACTGCGGCAGCAAGTTTGGCACGTCGCAGGCCATTGTTGTCAATAGCCTGTCTACGAAGGAAATCCATGATACGAAAGTCGCGCCGGCTTATCACCGGCCCGGGCGACGGGCCATCATCCATTGATCCACTCCTTTACCTTGCTGTGACTTCCCCAGGCGTTACCCGGAAGTTCATTATAAATGAACTTAACAATATCAAACAATGCCTGCCGGCTTTCCTCGTCTGCTCGTCCCACACTTTCACTGAGATTGTTAGCAAGCACCGCGGTGAGAAATCCACCAGGTTGCAGACGCTGGAAAACATAACGCTCCAGTGCGCCACGAATATTGTCAGGGATACTGGGATAACTTGAGAAATCCAGCCTAGCAATGTTAAAAATCTGCGCTGTCATTCCTGAATCTCAATATCTTGCGTATCAGCAAACTTAACAACAAATGTACTTTTTGACTCATGATCCCTAACTTCAAATAATTCAGTATTCAAATCACGAGCAACAATATCGCCTGTGCTTGTATAGTCACCATACCTTTGAACAGGAAGGTCTGCCATGCTGTACAAACCACCGGGACGCCCATAACTGTCCAGAGGAATGTTTACGGTAAATTTGCAACTGTAACTGTTACCTGCTCGTATGTCTAGTGGTGTGATCATTTTAGTTTTCTCCTTTTCTATGTGCGTCCAGCAGATCCTGGACATACCAAGACGCATCAATACAATAGCCGCCCACATGCCATTCATAGACACCTGTACGGGCAGTTTCTGGGCTGTATTCTTTCCAGTCGTAGATGGTAGCGGTAACCATATCTTCAGTTTCCTGATCAAAGTCACGCACAAGGATATCTGCGCGAAACTCGTTCCACGTCTTGTCCGAACTGCCAATGTTTTCGCCAAACACTGCTTCAAGTTCTGCATAGGTAGCCTTAACATAACCCTGCAGACTTGTGCCTGACGCACGAACGTCGTTGCCTGTTGATTCAATCTCCAGTTCCATTACGCTGCCTCCTCAGATTCAAATTTTACAATCTCCATCAACTCTTCTACGACAGCTTTGCCGTGAGAAGTAAACAAGAAACCATGGCCATACACCCAAGACTCGACATCCTGTTTCATATAGAACGTCTCCTCCATTGTCATCCAACAGAGAGCGGTTTCACGGTCACCGGCACCAGCTTCGATGAACTCACCGACAGTTGCTTCGAAGTCAGCAATAGCAACCTCGGCAGCATATGCTTCTTCTGCCTCTGCGACCTCTACCGCTGCACCAATACGGTTAGCTTCTTTGCGAAGGTCATCCATTGACATGGATTTGAAGTCATAGTGCCGACCCTTGACGCCGAAAGCGTCCTTGTGACCCTCGTAGATATAGAGGATGAGGTCTTCGCGTTCCTGGGCTTCAGTATAAGTGTTGGACATCTGTTTGCTCCTCATTTCCTACATATACATATTAGCACATATAGCAGTTTCGTCAACCATTTTAGATGAAAAAAGCTCACCAAGTAAGCTTTTTTCTGTAGTGTAAATGCTATTTTTGCCCGCTCCATAACACTTTTGGGAGCCTTTCCCCTGACCCTATATCACGGCCGTCAGCTGGCATAGTTACCATATTGGCTCCGGAGGTAGGACCGGAGGTAGGATTCGAACCTACGACCCACGGATTAACAGTCCGTTGCTACTACCAACTGAGCTATCCTGGATTATTATTAGCCTTTAATCTTCCAGGTTCCGTCTGGTTGCCTGCAGGCTGTACCATAAGCACTCTGCTGTTGGCCGCCAACTGTAACTGTCTGTTGAAACTCTCTACAATAAGACCCAGCGGCTTGATATGTGCGTAGTGGTACCACACTACCACTGTTGCCTGAGTTTGGATTTTGCCAGGTAGATGTTTGACCATCTCTAACTACTTCCAGTGTTCGTTGAGTAGTGTTGGACATCTTCATCTGGTCTAGTTCATCTAGGCTATTTCCAATGCTGTTACCTAGTAGCATACCACCAAGAGCGCCTATTGCTACAGCGGCAAGTTGACCTTTACCGCTGCCAATTTGTGATCCTGCTAGAGCGCCACCACCAGCACCCAGTAGTCCACCCAGCTGAGCTTTAGGTCCTGATTGGCAGGCTGCTAAACCTAGCGCAACTACACCTACCATGAGTGTATTCTTGATCTTCATGTGTATTCTCCTATACAATACTATATTATAACTTATTCTGAGTTAATGTCAACTATCTTTAAGATAACCAGCAGCATAACTCAGTAACCGCTGTAGTGGTTTTGCGTTCGGGGGGAATATTTGTCTGTGTTTATCATAAGCAGGAAGTTCATCTCTAAACTTTTCTGGATTGCGAAGCGCGGCTTCTGGGTCACTGCTGGCTTGAATCTCACGTGCTAAATCGTGACCGTGCGCCATTAGTTCATGTGGGTCACGGAAATATGTGCGTATAAGATCACGTTCTTTGCCAGTTTTTTCTTTTTTCTTCAACCCCAGCTGATATCCACTGGGTAAACTTTTATATTTTTTAACACCCATTCGGTCTCGTTGTGCCAGGTGTATTGTTTCATGCGCCAGGGTTTTTAACACACTATCCTTAAAACTTTTTGGTCCCCAGTATCCAATGGTACTGTCAGGATCTAGAATAATATCCATGCTGCCATCACCGTGAACCTGAGCTGCTTGTATATACCAGTCAACTGCTTTACCGCCAGGTTTGCCAATATGCCAATCTATGTTTAGCTCTTCAGAATTACTATAACTTTGTAAAATGTCTATTAGTTCTTCCAGATCATCTTTATCGTTATTGTTTTTTAGAAAATCGCTATACTCAGCATTGGCGTCGTCTAATACTTCTCCAACAAGAAGTAAAAAACCATGGTCTGGATCCAGTCTGCCTTCTGTGAGTTCATGTAATAACATTAAAAAGATCTACCCTTCCAGAAATGAGTATCATAAAAGTGACGTGAGGTATAAAGCGTTTTCGCACTATATCCCTGGTTAAGTTTATAAATTTTAGTACCATCGCCATCATATTCCCAGACTCTTTTATCAGGATCATGGCTCTGAAAAGGACCATCATTACTAAACTTATTTTTTTCCATACAGTATTTATTGATCGCGCATTACAGGAAGTTCACCGTTTGTATCTCTTGGATAAAACCAGCCTGCTAAACTGTATCTGGGTGTGGGCGCTATATAACTAACAGGACTTATAAAATGTTTATTAATTCTATGGCCAGCAAGTTCGCTGACATCCATGAACACCAAACGGTTACCAAATGGTTCAATACTATGTTTTATGCTGGTTTCGTCTTCATTCATAATACATAGTTGTCCTCCCCAGTGCGCCCGCCAGTCTGGATTAAAGTAAAATATGTAGGCTAGCCAGCGTCTTGGATCATGATGTGGATTTAACCAGGATTCGTGATCATAAGCACTGTAACTGGGTTCTCTGGTATACATGTTAGGAAAACCACTGATATATTCTGCTATATCTAAAAATGTGGTTTCTGGTTTACCCAAACTGTAATCTTCTGTTACAACTCTAGTAAATTCAATGACTCTGGGATACTCATTTTCAATAATATCTTCTTCTTTGAGGATCCACTTAGCTCTATGCCAGTAGCCAAACTCTTGTTGCGCTCCTGTTTTATGGTAACTTTTAAAGCTATCAATATCAATAGTTTGCGCTCTCTCTTGACTTATTTTTTGATGTTTATTGCCCACACACATCCAATAGCCCATGTTCATGGTAGGCAAGCATTGGTAAAGATGACTAATCCAGGGCTCTTGGATAATATTGTCTATTACACAAAATCTGTGTTTTTTAAAATCATATCTAGCCTTATCCAAATCATGTGTATTAAACATTAATCCGCTCTGTAGAAGATGTGGTCATCAATATGAGCTACTAGGGTCATACGCTTACGCCATTCTGGCTTCACATACTCAGCATGATAGTGATTGGCTCCTTCTAACATGCCTTTCCATTTGTTGTATGCTAGTACTTCATAAGCGATGGCATTAGCAACTTTCCACTTGATGTTATTTTCAGTGTTTATTACTTCATCCTTTTTGCCATCACAATACCAACTAAACTGGCAGCGGTGCTTTACTGGATAAAATTTCCTGTCTTCCTTATTAATGTTAGGATCGTTTTTGGTACGCCAACTTTCTCTCACTGGCCCTTCGTATATTACGTCACAGACTGTACCAGGAAATCTGCGATCATTTACTCTATTCATAACCACTCTAGCTACAGCTATCATTCCAGCCTGGCTTTGATTGGCTGCTTCTCTGTATATGTTTAGGGCCATACAGTATAGCTCTTCTTGTTCTACTTTATTTTTATCTTTTTCAGCTGGAATATATATTGTTCTTGTTTGTATAACTGTTTTTGTTGTTGGTACTTCTTTTATAACAACTTTTTCTAAAGGAACAAACTTTTCAATTATCTTCTCTACTTCAATAAACTTAGTTATAGTTTTAGGCTCCCCCATGTAATAATGTGCTGAAGCACCAACCATAAAACCAATTATTAAAAACAGAGGCATGTTACGTAAATTCATAGACTTACTCCTAGAGTTAATACTAAACTTAGTTTAACACGTATTTTAGCCCAGTTACCCTTTTAAGCCTGCAAGTTCTCTAAGTCTAACAATAAATCCTTTGTCATTGCGTTCTGATTCAAAAACAAAAGTGTTGGCTTTTTTATTGTTTCTTAACTTGGTATACAATACACCTAGTTTTCCTGGCTGTATTGGGCCTAGTGAAAAGTCGCTGCCATCATTATTAATAATTCTAGTTCCGTCACTGTCTTTAACTAGTACAGCATCCTGATCCCATTGATTGCCTAGTTTATGAATGGTGTCTGCAAAAGAATCTGAACTAGAGGGCGCTATTACAAAAATGCTGTCTTCGGCTACTTTGCGTTCGTTTTCAGTTCCTTGGTTTTCAATCCAATAACCATCAACATAAAAAAATCCATACCCTTCTTTACGTAAGTCCGCTGCAAGTGTTTTATTTCTAGCAACATTCTCTTCATAAGTATAATCACCCCTAAACGCTGTTAATATAGCAACATTCCTGTCTGGATCGTTAAAATGTTGCCACACTCTACTTAGACTCGCTTCAGTAATCATAATCAATTCCTTTTATTTCTAAAATATAATATTATATTATTAATAATATAATTATTTACAAAAAAGTCAACCGTTAAAGTTTAACGATTCCTTCAGCAATCAGGCGTTCTCTGTTACGCATATGCTGGGCTTGAACCTCTTCTTTGCTGCCGCCAAAATAAGGCACACAGTGTCCTTCAGCAATCATTACTGTAGTAACCATTGATTCTCTGTCATTTTTAGCGTCCCAGCATACAAAGTCACCAAGGATACGACCAAACTTGCCTTTCATATCCTCACCATTTTTGTTTACTTGTGTTTGTAGTACTGCGGTTTTACCTAATAAAGATTTGAGTCTAGCCTTAGCAGCAAGCCCAAACTTCTTTTCTACTTTATCCCTTGTGCGAGATTCTGGTGTATCAATGCCCATAATACGGACACGTTCATCTTTAAGCCACACTCCAAAGCCTAAATCAATATCTACGTCTACTGTGTCTCCATCCACAACTCGTAGAATACTTGTGCGGTACTCATACATTTAAATACTCCTCTTCTGAGGTATTTATTTGCCTTGACCGCGATATGCTTTGAAATTTTTTCTTTTATGTTTGTTTTTTGGTCTAGTTAAATTACTGCATCCAATACTGGTTCTTTTTTTAGTTCCGGATCTGTTTTGTGTTAGTTTAACTCCTTTGTTGGAGCCAATTGATTTACCACCTTTAGCCATAGTGAGTCCTCCTTGTTGACTCACTATTTAGTTATCTATTTGCTATGCGGAGGCATCCTTGACTCAACAAACCAAACATGAGCACGTCGGCCTGGATGATACTTACGCATACGCAACTTTTTACCTTCGCGTAGTTCGCTCAAGGTTTTAGGATGAACAAAGTGATAACTAGCATTGGTACGCGATTCATCTTCTGGAATCATCCATACTTTATCATTACGATTTTTTTTACCTGCCATTAACCTGAACTCTTCATGGAATATGAACCTGTCTTCAAAACTTCCCTAGCATTTACCCTAATGAATTTCTTGTTTTTTTCATTTTTGTTTGGATTCGGAATAGTTAGAACTACATTTTTGCCTTTAATAAAAGCAGCTATTTGATTATTTGCTCTTTCTAAAAGATTATTTTCTAAATATTCACGACGCATTGTTTTACGTAACCAGCGTGATACGTTTGGACGCTCACCTTTTGAAGTATAATTCTTGCCTGAAGACCTCTTACCCTTTGCCATCTTTGTTTTCCTTTTTTTGCTTTAATTGCTCTTGCGTTTTCAAGTTTTCAATGTAATCTTTTATTGCTTTATCTAGGTTTACTTTACAGTATTCTTCCCCTTCTAGGAGGCTTCTAGTTTTGCATTCTTTGTCGACTATTTCAGATATAACATGATCATTAATAGTTTTTTCGTCTGCTATAATTGCCCCTGCATCATAAACAGTTTTTGCTGCTCCTAATATTTGTATGGGCAAAGGAACTAATCCTGCTGCACATCCTCCTAACATTGTAATAAAAATACTTAAATATGTCAACCTTAAATTCAATACCTGCTCCAAGGTAGATGCTAGCTGATTCTGTTGCCAGGTTCAGCTAGCCAAACCCCGTCTAGCCTCAAGCGGCTAGAGCAAATGCAACGTTATTATCGTTTGCGTTTATAAAGTTTGCTTGATTTACGGTCATCGCCTACCGGTAACTCCACTGCGCCTATTACGTGTATCGATCCTAGTTCGCCCCCATCAAAAGCACACCGAGGACTTGAACCTCATTTCTAGAATAGTACCATACTACAGGAGCTACCTGCTGGTGTGCTTATGGTGGAGGCGAGCGGTACTGCCCCGCTGTCTACTCCGTCGTTAACGTGCTTCAACGTTACAATACTATTTAACTATATTTTTGGATTTTTGTCAACAGTTTTATGCTACTAATTCTATTTTATCTTCTGCCATCCATTCAATAGCATATTCCTGAACAGCGTTTCTGTTTATCATTTCACTGGTAAATGCATCCCAGTAACTCCCAAACTTGTCTCCTGTAACTTTTGCGCCTTCCGCTAATCCTTTTAACATAGCAACAGCGTCTGGACTAGTAACACGGTTTTCCATGCTAGCTACAAAACCAAATACATTTTGTGGATCGTTTGTTCTAAGATCTAAGTGTAGGTCCATTTTAGGTAGGTGTATAATTTTTTCGTCGTAAACTTTTTTCTGTATCTGTTGAATGGCACTTCTTGCACTGCCAAACGCACCACTCCATGTAGAATTATTTGCAATACTAGTCACTTCACTTTGTATGCTATCCAGCGTTTTCTTAGCAAAACTATCCATGTCTTCATGAGTTATGCCTAGTACTGTATCAACTATACCATCTACGCCATATACTGGGGATCCTCCTCCAGTTGTAAAGTTACCAGTTAAGCCATTGCTTAGATGACTGTACAAATTATTTAAATTTGTAAATGCTCCTAAATCTTCCATCTTACGCATACTATTTGTAAACTGATTAATAGGCTCTTTTAAACCTATTCCTGCTAGTGAACCCATTACATCACTGATTTGTAGTCTACCGTCTAGACCTGTACCACCAAGAAATTTGCTTGTGATATTGGCTGCCGCATCTTTGTCTATTAGATTTAAAGCATTTCCAATTATAGGCAGTTCCGTGGGAATGTCAAATGCTTGCAATAATTTACCAAACTGTTGTGGTGTTGCTAAACTTCCAAGACTTACATTTGCTAGTTCACCAGCAAATTCTTGAAATGTATCAGGGCTTATAAAGTCAAAACTGGTAGGCAAAACTTTAGCTAAGTTTGTAAAATCTGCCAAACTTTCTAAACCAGGAATTTTACTGCCCAGTACATCCTGAGCTATATTTAACATGTCTGGGTTAGTTACCATTCCTAGTGCGTCATTTAGAATATCATTAAATTGTCCGCTTGCTAGATTGCCTATATTATCTAGTAATTCATTCCCAGCAACATCCTGAAGAACATCAAAAATTCCTGTAATTTCACCAGCACCACTGTTAATTAATTTTTCAACTAGCTGCCCTGGATTGCCAAAATTAGCAATATCGCCTAAATCAAAAGCACCGCCTAGATTAACTAAGTCTTGAGCAAAGTCGGGAAGAATATCATTTACTTGTCCGGAAATAAAACTTGTCATACCATTCGTAACTACATCACCTATGCTACCTATGGCATCACCTAGGAAATTACCAAAGTCAAATTCACCTCCGCCTAGTATATCAGTTAATTCGCCAGGATCCAGCGCATCCAAGAAACCTGAATCTAATCCGCTAAGAACATCTCCAAATGGAAGTGCGCTGGTAAGAGCACTAAAAGCACTACCAAACTGAGCACTCAACCCGCTTGTTAAACTGCTTGCTAGTGTACCACTTATATTAGAAAATGCTTCAACACCACTGAATGCTTGCATAATACTGTTAGCGCCAAAGCTACCCATTAAGTTACTGGTATGACTACTAATACTGTCTAATATACCAGTACCACCAAGAGCACTAAAACCTTCACCTAGAACACCAGTAATTGATCCAAGACCGTCGCTCAGAGCACTGCCTATTCCGCCGGCAATTCCATTTAAAGCACCACTTATGCTTGTTAGGGGATTTAGACCTGCACTAACTAGATCAGTTACACCGCCCAGGGCACTTGTTATAGGACTTAAAAAACTGCCTAGTTGACTGGTTATTCCCATTTGGCCCGCAATGCCACCAAGAGCAGACATGGGACTAGCTAAAGCACTACCTAAATTTCCCAGACCTAAACCACCAAGGCCGCCGCCTAGCGCATTTAGTCCTATACTTGTAATTGCTGCTTTAATACATGCCATGGTTTACCCCGCTATCACACTTAATGATCCAGTTAACCTTGGATCACCGCAGGTATCTATATCGCCCACTCTTACAACCGGTGCTCCTCCTGCTGTTACTTTAAAACTACCAGGCAATGCTGCGAGTGCTGTACAGTGTATAGGAACTAATGGACATAGTGGATGTGAAGTCACAGGACCTAGGTGTCTAGCCAAGGGTCTACCATTAGCAGTTACACTTAATACAGGCAATATTGCTGCGCCGCCGGCTATATTAATATCAAAAATTCTTACTACAGGTCTTCCCATATGTATATTTATGTGTAAAAATAAACTGCTATTATAATTCAGTTATAGAGTAATTTTCGATCACAGAGTTAGCGAGCAATTTTGCACATAAAATTTCAATATCATAATCGTCATCACACTCGACAACAAACCATTTTCCCATACGAAGGCTCTGAAGTTTTCCGTTGCCTAGCATATCGTTTCCGTTTGCAGTTTTAAAGATAGATTCAGATGCAATATCTTTGACACCATCACGAAGACTGATTTCAATTTTATATTTCATAATAATAGTGTAAGACTAAAGACTTAAATTTTCTAATCCAAGATCGCCCAAGCGTTCACGTAGTTCTTGTTCACTTAAACTTGTAAGGGCGTCAGCACCACCATCAATAAACAGTTTACCATCTTTATAAATTTGCGGTGCTGTTCTGTGGCCTTCTGCAATCATATATTCACGTGCATTACTGTCATGATCGATGTTGATTTCCTCGAATGGGATATCATATTTTTTTAGGTATGCCTTTGCCATATTGCAATAGCCACACCAGTCTTTTGTATATACTGTTAGCATTTTATTTTTTCCTAAAGTTTTTATAATAACCTTGTTCTTCAAGTGTCTTTCTTGCTTGCTCTAGTTCCTGTCGTGGTTGTATAAAAGTTATTGCATATTTTCCTTGCTTGTCTATTTCTTTATCTTCAGGATGATCCCACATTAATATATAGTCATCATTGCTTGCAGCAATGCACATTTCGTCTAGCTTTTTACCTGAGAATAGTTTAGGATCTGTAGCCACTATTACAACATCACAGTTTTCTGGCCAATCCTTCATACTGTTTTCAACAACAGTTTTGATGTAACTGTCCGCGTCACTGTCAACTTCAATTACCTTTGCTCTATTACTTAACCAAACCTGTTTAGCGTAAGGGCAGGGAGGTAAGCCATTAAATGCTTTGTTTGGTACACCAAGATAATTAAGTATCCATTCCTCTATCTGATTAGAGGCTGAGTCCACTGAACGTATCCTCTTCTACGTCTTGCTTGGTGCCACCTATAATATATGAACTTATTTCTGTTTCCTGTGGCGCTACTTGTACGTCTGCTCCACTAATCCACTTCTGTGTCCAGGGCAACGGACTTGCTTGAGGTACTTTAAACGGACTGGCTAAGCCAATGGCAATCATACGCTTGTTGGCAATCCATTCAATATAATCAGATAATAGTTGTGCGTTTAAACCAATCATACTGCCATCAGCGAACAAATATTCTGCCCAACGTTTTTCTTGCTTTACTGCGTCGACAAACATGTCTACACACTGTTGTTTTGTGTCCTCAGCAATCTTAGCAAAATCAGCATCCTCTTTGGGCAGTAGTTTTATTAGTTGTTGTGTGCTAGCAAGATGAACATTTTCGTCTCTGGCAATAAACTTGATAATTTTAGCATTGCCTTCCATTTTTTTAAGTTCGGCAAATGCCCAGCTACAAGCAAAACTTACATAGAAGCGAACACCTTCTAGTATGTTAACACTCATGAGTGTAAGCCAGAGTTTGCGTTTTAGTTCATACAGATTAACATTTATTTCGGTTGCTACACTACTAAAGTTACCGTTTACTTTGTTGATGTCATGATCTTTACCACTAACAACAAGATGGCGGCCCTCGCCAAGTAGATTATACCAGCCGACCATGCGTACTAAATCGTCGTAGTGTTTGGTAATATCATCAGCGCACTCAACTATCTCTTTGACATCCAGCATCTCGTCAAAGATCTTGCTGGGATCACTGTAAACATTGCGAATCAGATGAGTATAACTGCGGCTATGAATCGTCTCCACAAACGCCCAGGTCTCAATCCAGGTTTCGATTTCTGGCAAACTTACACAGGGCAGAAAAGCCAAATTAGGACTACGTCCCTGAACACTATCAAGGAGAATTTGACGTTTTAAATTACTGGTAAAGATATGCTTTTCATGATCTGTCAGATCTTTAAAATCTTTTGCGTCACGTAAAATATCTACCTCTTCAGGTCGCCAAAAGAAACCCAGTTGACGGTCAGTTAACTTGTCAAAACTACGATACTTTACAGTATCATAGCGTTGTATTCCAACATTGCCGTCAAAAAATGCGTTTCGATCAGTATGATCTTTGTTGCCAGTATTCAGTACTGCCATGATTATCTCCTAAATTACGCAGCTTTCGCATGAATCCTCTTCCTCTAAATTATCAGGAAGTTCCAGTACAACCTGCTCTCTTTCATTTATATTGTCACCAGCACCATCATATGTTTGAAAATAATATAACTGTTTCATACCATACTTGTAGCAAGTAATTAAATCTTTTAACATGGTACTCATTGGTATTTTTTCATCATCAAAAAACTGTGGGTTATAACTTGTATTTACACTAATGCCCTGATCTATATATTTTTGTAGTACAGCCATGATCTTAATGTAGCCTTCTGGACTTTTTTGATCCCAGAGAAGTTCATATTTGTTTTTAAGTCTTGGATATCCTGGCACCACTTGCTTTAATACACCATCCTTGCTTTGTTTTACACTTACAAAACTACGTGGCGGTTCTATGCCATTAGTGCTATTTGAAATCTGAGCACTGGTTTCCGCTGGCATAAGTGCCATTAGTGTGCTATTACGGATACCTGTGTCAGCTAATTGCTTACGCAACCCTGCCCAGTCCATGCGTTCAGTATGTTTAACAAGTTCATCTATATCCCGCTTGTATGTTTGATTTGGCGTAATACCATCACCATACTTTGTTTCTCCTACACCAGGACAAGCACCCTGCTCAACAGCAAGATCGGCGCTGGCTTTAACTAGATAATAACTCCATGCTTCAGCATATTCATCTATTAGATCCAAATTTGGATTAGTGTACGTAGTATCATTACGTGCTAGGAAGAACGCCAGGTTAATAATACCAATACCCAGTGGCCTGCGTTTCATTGTGCTTGTACGAGCTGCTTCGACTGGATAATTTTGATAACTTAATAAAGCATCCAGGCCACGAACTGCTAGTGTACAGGGCTTTTCAAAATCTCTTGGGTCCCGAATAAGTCCCCAGTTAATAGCACTGAGTGTACATAGAGCAATTTCACCTTCTGGATCGGCGTAATCTGTTAATGGTTTAGTAGGCAAATCTATCTCACAACAGAGATTACTTTGTCTAATAGGAGCGACATCTGCCTTAAAACTACTGTGTTCGTTGGCGTGATCTACATTCATTAAATAAATGCGACCGGTATTTTTTCTCTCTTCCATAAAAGCACTAAACAGTTCACTTGCTTTTACAGTCTTTTTACGCAACCGGGTATTACGTTCTGCTCTTTCATATATCTCTTTAAACTTTTCTTGGTCAGCAAAAAAGGCTTCATATAATCCAGGAACATCGCTGGGGCTGAATAGTGTAATATCTCCGCCAGTAATAAGACGCTCGTACATGAGCTTGTTAAACTGTACACCGTAGTCCATGTGACGCACACGATTATCTTCTGTACCCTTGTTGTTCTTGAGCACTAGTAGATCTTCAACTTCTAGATGCCAGATAGGATAGTAGAGCGTAGCAGCGCCGTTGCGTACACCACCCTGGCTACAACTACGGGTAGCACTTTGGAATAGTTTGTAAAAAGGAATTACTCCGGTGTGGTAGGCGTCACCTTTTCTAATGGGGCTACCAATTGCTCGGATCGAGCCTGCTCCAATTCCAATACCTGCTTTCTGGCTAACATACTTAACGATGCTGCTAGCAGTAGCATTAATACTATCAAGACTATCGCCGGTTTCGATAAGGACACAACTCGAAAACTGCCGCTGTGGCGTTCGTACTCCTGCCATAACAGGAGTAGGAAGACTGATATAATAAGTAGATATAGCGTCATAATAATCTTTCACCCAACGCAGCCGATCTTTTTCATACTTGCTAAACAGTGTAGCAGCAATACACATATACGCTATCTGTGGCGTTTCAAAAATATCGTTTGTTACACGATTCTTAACAAGATATTTACCACGCCATTGCTCCATGCCGGCGTAGGTTAGAGTTTCATCTCTATCATGTTTAATGTATTCGTTTAATTCATTCCATTCTGCTTCTGTATAATCTGTAATTAGAGCAGGATCATACATACCAATTTCTACATTTCGTTTTACTAGTTGGTATAATGGCCAGGGTTCAAATTCACCATAAACCATTTTTCTTAAATGATAGTTAATAAGTCTGCCGGCAACATACTGATAGCCTGGTGTTTCTTCACTGATTAGATCTGCTGTGCTTTTAATCAGTGTTTCTTGTATAGTACTAGTTTCAATACCATCAAAAAACTGTAAATGACTGCGAATTTCTACCTCGCTGGCGCTAACACCTGTTATACCTTCACAAGCATAAAAAACTACTTTGTGTAATTTTTCTAGGTCTAATTGTTCTCTACGACCATTCCTTTTTGTTACTTGAATTTGACTCATTTCCTACTAGATCCTCTAGAGTTACTCTTGCTTTTAAATTTTCCGCTTTTAGTTTGATACTAGTATTTACTACTACTAATAGATCATAATTAAGTATATATTTCCCATGACATAACCATGCTAAATTATGTTCTTGGCACTGTTCTGTATCAGTATAGCAACGTATTTCGCCCTGTAACTTATGTTTACTATAATATAAAGTATACAACATTCCCAGTGCTCTAGCAATATCATCGTAACAGTTATCCACAATTAATTGCCAAGGATCTGGCCATTCTTCAGGAAAATCACAGTGATAGTATCTTGGACTAATTGGAGCGGTATGATAAAAGTTATTTGTAGCATGTACAGCGTCAGATTCTGACATACTATCCAAAGACTCACGAAATTTTTTCCAGTCTAGAATTCTAGACTGGGTATCGGAATACCACATTTATTATCGTATAATTCTTGTTGTTAGGTACATAGTACCTGCGGTTTGGTTGTCTGTTGTATAGTTAAGAGTTGTTACGTTAGCAGCATTACTTAAAGCAAAAGTAACACCAACATTGCCATTATTTTCACTAAAATTATCGTCAATGACTTGTGCCGAACTGTCGTGTGTTATAGTAAGTTTACCTTGTCTAAATCTACTATTTCTACTTATGTTGTAGTCAATTTCAATGGCGTAGTAGTCACCATTATCAGCAAATGTTAACCCAGTTGACTTTGTTGTATTATTATCCAGTGTTATATTTGCTTGTGTGCGGCGAATGTGAGATCCTATTTGTAGACTATCGTCTTCTGTAACAATATTTCTCGCACCATGGTCTATTTTTCTTCTTGTACTACTTACATCAACGTCTGGTCTATCAAAACTATCACCAAAACTGTAGCACCCATTGCCAGCAAAAAGTACTACATCATGGTTAGGATTGCCACTACCCAAAGCGTTGTTGCCACAATCTTTGAATATATTTCCTAAACTTACAAATCCTAGGATTGTACTATAGGCATGTATAGCATTGCTGTAGATATTATCAAACAGTGAGTTAGTAACTTTCATGCTCTTGGGACCGATAACGCTGGGTGCGCTGCCTGTCACATTTTCACCAATTTTAACACCTTTGAATGCTGTTAACATGTTACAACCATCAAACAGAATATTTTTCATATCGTTATCTGCTATAACAAGAAAACTTTGGCCTTGTAATGAGCAGTTTCTAAATGTTACGAACTCTGTTTGATAACTAGCACTACTTGTCAATTTTACACAAGCCTTGCTGTTGCCTACTGTACTTGGCGCAGTGTTTTTGTTACCTAAAAATTTACAGTTAATAAAATGTACATTACTGGCCTGATCTACTCGAAATACATCCACATCATTATCAGCTTCGAATGTCATTCCTTCAACTATAATAAAACTTGGTCTTGTAGCACTGCTTGATCCTACACTAGCATCAATCTGTTGTAAACTATCTGCTGTTTGTGCTACTGGTCCCACTGTATCAGTGCTACGAATAATTGTTCCGTCTGGACCTTCACCAACTAATTTAGCATAGGTGGGAATCTTAATCTCATTGGTTACACGATAATCGCCTGCTGGGAAATAAAGTGCCCTGCGAACTCTTTTTTCTTGCTCTCTTGCAAATAGTTCATAAAGTGCTCGATTAATAGCAGCGGTATCATCTGTGGTGCCATCACCAACAGCACCAAAGTCTCTTACACTGGCAAAATCATCAAGTTTGTTTTGCAGGCTTCTTGTTACAGGTATGCTAGGACTAACACCTGTTTGAGCACTGAAACCAATTTGAGCATCACTATACGTATACGTATCTGCTAATGAAATTACGTTACTTCTGCTTGTAAGAATTTCTAAGTTTTCTGTAGTAGGAGCGTCAGTACCGCCATTACCAATATAAACCTGTCTTGTATCTACTGCTAGACCAAGTTCACCTCTTGCTAATTGAGGTAGATTATCATGTACACCACTGCGATGGGTAATTCGAGAGATTTGTACAACCGCCACGGTATTTCTCCTAACTATATATGTTATTTATTAGTTTAAGCACCGTAGTATTCACCAATTCTAGCCCACCATTTACGGCTGTAGTCTCTATATTCGTCACCTGAAATTGTCCAAGTCTGAAATTTATAATCTTGCGTACACATTAATACAACACCGGTTTCTATATCTGTGCCATAAACTTCATTATGAGCATCTCCATAAGCACATAATTGCATAAAGTAATCTTCAATCCACTCACGCTTTTTTTCTTTGTTTGATTGTTTAAAATCAATAATAGCAGGGCTACCATTGTATAAGCCAACACAGTCTGTGGTACCAGCATACACCTGAGGGAAGTATAATGGAACTTCTGTACCCCAACATTCTTCCATTTTATCCAAGCCCTGCTCAACAATTATGTTAGCCATCTTATGACTCTGCTGACTGTAGGGATTACTGCCAGGCTCGTCGATGCGAGCTTCTTTTACATACTGTTCAAGCCAAGCATGCATACGTGTACCTCTACCTGCTGCTTCTTTTGTTATTTCCGCAGCCTTGGTTTCGCCTACTCGTTTACGCCATTCACGTAGAGCTTTTTTGCTTTCTTCAGGTTTTGTTTTGTCTAGGATGGTCGTTACACTAGGCACAGCTAATCCGTCTGGCGTAGTGTACATACGGCGTCCATCAACACTTTTGCGCTTTAGACTTCCATAGTCATATCGTTCTGTTATCATTATACTATTATACAGGAATTTGCAAATCTTGCAAGAACTTTCTTGTTAGATTGATATCTCATACACATATTCTTTTATCTCTTTTGACCAATCCGTAGTAAAATAATGTTTCTTATTATAATCACAGATCTTTTTTATTTCTTCCCATTCCATTTGTGTGAATTTTTTGTGTTTTAAGACATCAATAGCCTTATCTATTTTTACCCTAATATTAGGTTCTATATCATATGATTCATCAAATAGGTTAGAGAATGTTTTAAATCCTAAAAACTTTAAATGTTCAAGGAGTCCTTGACCGCCTATGCTTATAAAAGGAATTCCCATTGCAATGTATTTTATTGTTTTCTCCGTTATGAATATATTTTTGTTTATTGTTGTTGTTTCAACAGTAAAACCAAAGTTTGTGTGTTCAAATATTTTTTTGGGTATATACCAACCAAACGGAAGTCCTCTTACTCTGTTATTGTAGGAAAATTCTTTCAAGTTAAACTGGTTTCGTACGACATCATCATCCAGATCTGTAGTAATTACCTTAGGTAACCCATATGTTTTATAATAAAGATTGTTTTCCCTGATTAACTCCAATAGGCCAATATTGATATCTAGAAAATCAGATGAAACGTGATTACCTAACGCACGTTCTTCAATAGGTCTATAGGTTATTACATTTTTACTCATCATATTATTAGCTAAACATTTATAATAGACATAAGTTCGTTGCGGATTTACATCTCCAAGTAAACAGTTAAACACTATATCTCCACTATAACGGTTATTAACCGTAGTATTCCTATAGAGATCCTGCAATCTGTAAAAAAAGAAAGGGTTATGTATTCTATCTCTAGTTTTGGATCCCCATATAATCACATCATCGGGTTTTACTTTTTTCAACTTTATATACATATCTTCATCTTCTGAACATACCATTATACATTTGTCTACTAGATCTCTGTTGATATTCTTCCATGTATCAATATCATTATTATCAACAATACAAATACGCTTTCCAGTTTTCCTATATAATTCATCTAGTGAATCTACTGGAGTCCCAAAATCAAAGAAGTTACTGGTTTTCCATACATAAAACATTTAAAATTTCCCATTCATTTGATACTGCATTTTTAAAATGATTAAAATTATGTTCAATCCTAGGCAAGAGATCATTGTACATCTCTCTGCAATCATCTATTTCATTTACAATCCTAAATATTTGAGATAACTGCCTGTCATAATTATCAGTTGGTCTGTAATCAAAGTAATCATCAAATGTTTTAAACCCCCGTTGTTTTAAGAAATCGGACGTTTTTGGGTGCCCATAACATATAAATGGCCTTTTGCCTAATATAGGTTTAAAAATTTTTTCACTTACAAAAACTGGCCCACTTATATTATGCGCTGTTTCACTTACAATGTTTAAAAAACTACTGTTCCATACTTCTTTGTTTCCGATCGTCCAAATGTCATTTGGAACAAATATATCACCGTCATCAAAATTTTGTCCCATGGAAGAAGTTTGTAAATCCTTATTGATATCAGCAAATAATATATTTCCAAGTGTTACTATACCGCCCCGGTCTTTAAGAGTATGATATAACCGTTCTCTTGTCGGTACTACCTTTCTCTGATAACATAAAAATTTATGATTAAAACTACTAGGGATACTAGTATCTACTTGTGTAAAAAATTTATCAACAGCCAATAACCAAAAACATAGTTGTTCACAGCCTATTTCCCTAATCCTATTATTTTGTGGCATCACATGTTTTTTTATAGGATCAAATAGCGAAATCCATACAACTTTATTGTTTGGATTATCTAACCACTTGTATACAGTCTGTAAATCTTGATCTTGAAACCATGTATCATTAAAAACTAGTGTAGTTTCATTATCGAAGCGTTCAAACACTTGTCTTGAAAATTTATGAATATCCCATGCATCAGGAAATTCCCTGGAAAAAATCATATTACCAGGTGAGATACCAATAAAAATATGTGCCACTAGTGCTTTTACGAGCAATAGTGTAGCCTTTGCTCTGGAAATGAGCAATTACTTCATTCATTTGCTCTGTGGCAACTGCGTCTGTTACTGTGCCCTGCCAGGCTTTATAGTAGTTTATACCAGCAGCGTCATTGTCGGTCATTGGGCTACCAGTAATAGTAGAACCCTGTATAGTAACTGTGCTAGTGTTGCTTATAGTGGCACTAAAAGCACCATTCGCCACAGCATCTAAAACTGCTACTTCCATGATAGCAATTTGTTGGGCCAGTGTATTGTTGCCCTGTGCTCTTTCTCTTGCTTGTGCGCCCGTGGGAAAATATGCCATTTACTTAACCTTTTTTAACTCCAGCAAGTTTAGCTAGGCTGTCAGCTGACTGCCAGTAATCAAATTTTTCTTCAACACTTTCTTTTTTACCAAACCATTTGTCTTTATCAATAGTTTTGCTTTTGATGCCTTTAGATTTTCTGTCATTATATCCTTGATAGAATGTCTTGCCTTGTGGTCTGGCTTTTTTAGGCAATTCCATCTTGGTAATCTCAAAATCATCTGGTTTGCTGTTGTCAAGTGACATAAAATCTTCATAACTTAAATAGAAGTCAGAGTCTGGATCGTAGTAGGAACCTTCTTTGGGATCATAGTAAACAACTTTGCCCGAGCGTGTTTGGAATGGACCTTCAAGCCCATCACGTTCCTGGTATCTGTCTTTATCCATAGGAGGCATTACGTAGTATCCTTCTTCAACTTCATCTACTCTCTTATTCATAGCACGTTTTGCCATCTTGTCAACCACTTCTTCTGGTGGTACATCGCCTTCAGGTTTTCCAAGTGTCTCGCCCTCAGCTTCGTCGCCCTGACCAACGAATATAATTTCTTCATCATTAAATGTTTGAATAACATTGTTTAACTCTGGATGAGCATTGTAGTAGGCTTTTAAGCCAGTATAACTAATAGGCAATCCAGCATTGCGTAGTTGCATTAGAAAAAATGGAATACTGGTTTTTGCAACTTTACCTTCAGAATCTGCATCTTTACGCATGAGTTCAGCCACACTCATTATTACTGTGGCTGGATTGTCATCTTCTTCCTTGAGGTAATCTGCAAACAATTTAGGCACGGCGTGCTCTGCCCAGTTCTTCGTCACCTGCTTGTGCTGCGTCTGCGGCAGCAAAGTCTTCTTCTGGTGCTGGCTGTTCCATGTCCATGTCAGTCGTAGGCTCCATTGCTGGCTCTTCCGCTGGCATTTCTGCGCCCATTGCTGGTGCTGGTGTTTCGCCCTGTAAAATTCTGCTTGCTTGATCAGCAGCATCTCTACTCATTCTCATACCTTCAAGAGCACCTACAATAACTTGTTCCATGCTTGCCTTGAACATATCAGCAACTTCTGTACCCATTTCATCTCTAATAGCATCTGTAAGAGGGCCTAGTTGTTCATTCTGCATTTCACCTAAATCTTCAACCATACCCTGAATCTTATCAACCATGTCTTTAGCAGCAAGAACTAGTTCTGAGTTTCCTAACATGCCTTCACTAATAACTGACTCATTCCAACTATCACCGCTAGACTTACTTTCATCTAAATCAAGTGCTTTAATCCAATGACTGCCACTACTTTTATGTCCATCATGTGAGCAATCACATCCTGGCTTGGGGTGGTCAAACTTACAACCACAATCCTTGCAAACCATGCCCTTCATGCCGTGACCTTCTTTAATAAACTTATCAATAGCTTCCAAGAATATTTTGTTCTCCAAATAACTTCTGTTATTAGCAATCCTAGCACCAAGTTTTTTCTCTAGGTGTGCTAGCTTTCCTGCAAAAGATTCACGTAGTTTTACTGCCTTAGTCTGAGTTAGTTTATCCATATCAAGTGTGTAGCCAAAAGTTCTGTTTGCTACTTCAGCTACCTTTTTACTTGAGGGGGCGGGAATTAGGTCGTCTAAATTCATGGTTAATTTCCTTAACTTTAATGTATTTATGCTATTTTAACAGATTTTAAAGTTTGATTTAGTTCAATCTTAGCTAGTTTTAATCTAGGTGTAATGTCTGAAATTCTATTATAAAGATTTATTTTTTTGAACTCGTTATTTGTGTTTTTTATACTCCGGATATACCAGAAATAATCTTCATTTAATTTTGCTAAACTTCTATCTAAATGTTGTATTTTATTAGCAAGAACTTGATTGTTAACTTCCAAGCACACAGCATAAGCTACTGCTGATTTTTTCCTAAAAAACAAACTACTTCTATTAACAACAAAATAGTCACCGTGTTTTTTAATGGTTTTGTTATTAACAAATACCAGATCATCTTTTTTTAAAATTTTAAGTGTGGTATTATCTTTAATAAGATTTTTGAGATTTTGACTTAGAACTTCTTTGGTAGGTAATTTGATCATCGATTCTTTTCCTTAGTAGCAAATCCTTGTTTACTAGCCTGTTTGCTAGTTCAGCTTCTCGCTCTGATAACTTCTTTTTATATACAACGCCTTTATTGATTATTTGTTGTAATAGATCCTGTTCTTCATTTGTAATAAAAGTACTTGGACCTTTGGAAAATTCTAAAAATCTCATGTTAACCCCGCTCCGGAGTTCCTACAATTCTGGGTGTGCCCTGTATATCAACCATGCTGCCAGGTGGTAGACTACGATCTTTTTCTGCTGGACTTTTTGGTTGTCTGAACACTGGGCCTTGTGCACCAAATTCTAAAACCCAGCCAGTCAAATCTATTTTAATGGGTTGCTCTCCACCCTGAGGTATGGCTGTTAATACATTGCCTTCATAGTTTAAAACCTGATAGGGTGCTTCGTTAACAATAATAGCCGTGCCTCTCTTAAACTCAGGAGTTAAAATTTCTAAAATTTTCATCTGCTTGTCCTGTTAAGGGCTGCTACTCGCTTGCTAGCAGGATTAACTCGTTTGGTTCTTTTTGTCTTTCTAACCATCCTGCCTCCTAAACGCATTTTAGTCATCTTTAACTTAATACGCTTTTGTATGTCAGGCGCAGCAAAACACTGAGCGGGTTTAGCAACAATGCGCCCTTTGCGTCTGCCGCTTGAGCAACGAAACTTGCGGACAACTTTGTTGCCACGTTTTGCCCATGCCATTCCTTCTGTTATTTCACTAACTAACATATATGTATTTAGTAATTTTATTAAAGTAATTTAAGAAGTAGAAACGCTACTGCGCTGGCTAATCCAGCTATAAGAGCACTGGCCCAGGCTAATACTTGCCTGTTGCGACTTGCCTCTGTTTTTATAACTGCGTGATGTATGTCTTCCAGAGTTTGTTCTTGACGATCAAGACGTGAATTAATTGCATCGAGTTTATCGTGCACTTGTTTATACCTTTCACTACACAACTCTACGTGTGCTGGAAGGCTCTCTTTTTCTATATCTTTTGTTGACATCCAGTCTCACCTACATTTGGGTGATGCTTGATTGGTGCCTATTTTTGTGCCTATGTGAGCCTATGCTATGCCTATTGCATCATTGATATTTATCTATATTCTGTTCTCGCATATTAATAGCACATTTTGTAGTTTAGGACTTATACTAAACACTGCTGGTTGTATAACAGCATTTTCATCTAATCCCGTAATAACAGGAACATTTTCAAATGCATGAAGTAGATTTTTACCATCAAATCTAGCATTTAAATCAAAAACACTTTCTTGTTCTACACCAAAACGCCACAACCACACATTTAAATCTACTAGCGTTTCCTGTGTAAAATCATGTACTTCTCCCCAGATTACGCCCACCTCTTTAAACTTTCTGTGAACTTCTCCCCACTTACTCATTACAGGATTTGCAAGTGGATAAGGTTGCGCTAACATACCAATTACTTGTTGAACGGTTTCAAAGTTACGTTGTTGATTACGCTCATGCCCACTGCCTCTTGTGTGACCAGTTTCCGTAATGTCTACGAGTGTTAACATGTGCCATATTTCTTTATAATTATCCATTATGTAGCGGATCCTCGTCTCGTAGGTATAAACCCAGTTTTATTAACTGACTTTGATTAGCACACTCTATACAATCTACACTAGTATATGACATAAATTTAATAGCAGTCAATCTGTTTGTTCCCATGTACACTCCCCAGATTTTGCCATCTTCATTTACTCGAGGAGGATTAATATGTGGCCACATTTCATGTGATCCTTTTCGTTTAAAAAAACTTGTATTCCACCATTTAGGTGTGCACTTGTAATACAATAGTGGATACCATAAACCATCATCTATTATTCTAGGTAGATCTCTCCAGTACCAGCGTAGATCATTATGCCAGCCCATGGGACTTAATTTGTCTACATCAACACTATGAATGTCAGGATAATCCTGCCATATACTGGAACAATGCTTCATAATATTATGTATGTTGAATAAAAAAGGGCGATGTAAAAACACCGCCCTTTGATAAAGTTTTAATTAAAACTTATGCCCAAGTGTCACCACTCATTGTAAGTGCGTTGATTGTGCTGGAACCACCGGTTGCTGCGTCAACGTCTGTTGTCATTTTAGTAACAGTTGCGGAACTATTGTCTGCACCTTCTAGGCCAAACATAGCGTCGTTAGCAGCAGGTAGACCTGCCATAACAACTGTACCGAAACTGGACATTGCTTTTAGGGTTTTTTCCCAATCGCTGTCAACTGCATCATAGCTAGTATGAATGTTTGTTAGTGTAACGCGGAACCAGTTGATGTTTCCTGCGAAATGTTCGGCAAATGCGCCAGCATTTTCACCAGTGGTAGATGCTGCATTTCCCTGTGTTCTTGTAATTCCTGGCATTTTTTTATTCCTTTACCAATTAAACAAGCTCGAAGCCTGGATCTGTTACATCGCTGCTTGAGCAGTCGAGGTTATTACTACCAGCAGCACTTAATGTACGAACTGCTGTCTGTAGTGTTGATGCTGTATAAGCACCTGCAGGATAAACTGCAACTGAGATCTGACCACTTGTGTCACCCTCAACCTGATACATTTCAATGTTTGCAAGTAGGCTAATGTGACGTAGAATTGCCTCTACCCCTTCGCCTGCATCTAGTTCGTTACGTAGGTCTTCAACGTTACCTGATACGTCCTTGACGATGATCTTAAAGAAGTCAAGTTGTGGACCATTTAGGATAACTGTTTCGTCTGCACTGATTGCGCCGCTTCCGGCGACGCCGCGGTCATTATGGACAACACCAAATGCGTTGCCGCTTACGCGAGTAATTTCTGCCATTTTTTTCTCCGTTGCCCGATCTTTTCGAGCTTATAATTATTTATCACAGAAAACTAAAAAATTTGTTTATTTTTGTTTTATCGTTTTATCTCTGGTCAATGCATAACCAAGAGCAAACCCACCTAGAGCTCCTATTGCAGTTTTAGCTGCCAAACTCATTCCTGGTTTAGTTTCATCAGGTATTAATTTTTTATTTTTAACAGTGCCAGCATATGGTTTGAACATATCGCTGCGGTATTGTCCGTCCTGTCTAAAAGCATTAACCATTCTTGCACTTACTGCACTACGTTCGCTACCACTGGTTAATCCATAATCACTTACAAGTCTTCTAGCCTGTTTGAGTAGACTACTATTAATACCCAAGTTTTTCTGTGTCTTCATGAAAAAAGCACGATCCTGGCCAGGCAAGTAACGGTCTTCTATAATATTACGCAAATAACGTTTAAATGCCAGTTCATCAAATCGGAGATTGCTCGAGCCCATGTTGTTGGCAAACTTGCTGGGATTATTTAATATACTTGCCAGATTATGTAGATCAGTTGCTCCTGTTCTAACATTAGTAAAACTCATAAAACGCAGTGTTTCTTTGGCATATTTTTTAGCAAATGCGGGATTTTCAAAACGCATCTGCTGCAACACAAGAAGATGTTCAAAGAAACTCTCAGCAATATTATCACTACTACGACCCACAGTGTCTCTGGGCGTTCTAATGTATCTTGCTTCTGCTAGTTCTTCTCTGAAAAATTCAAACACTGTTTTTTTATTTCCATGCTTCAGGTTTATTTCGTTTATATTCTGGGTGCGAAGGATCATCCTTTGATCCAAAACCTCCCCAAGATTTTGGTGTTGGTTTAGGATTCTGTGTTGGCTTTTCTGAAGTCTGGTCGTCAACCCACATAATAGCGGCTCCCGCAGGAAATGCCCCGCGTAAACCCCATTTTCCAAATGTTTTTAGTGGGGTATCCCTTTTATTTAAGTTGTCTAACTTCGTCTGCTTTGCATCGATCTTGCTTTGCTGGAAATCCTTTTTTTGTTGAAGTTTTTCTGCTTTTTTAAGTGCTTTATCTTGTGCCTTTAGGTCTTTATTTGCAGCTTTATTTAATATATCTTGTTCTTTTTTATTTAACTTGTCAATTTTCCTTTCTGCGCCTTGAATACTCCGTTTTGCTAGTCCTTTTGCGACCCTTTTTCCGGCAGCTTTTGTAGCGAGGGCACCCAAACCCACGCCAGTTGCGCCGGCACCCGCGCCGAGGGCAAGTTCAGCCCATGCATGGGCTGGCCATTTTAAAGGGTTCAATCCATAATCTCGTGCTAGCATATATCCTGACAAGCCGGCGCCGGCAAGACCTGTTGCCACTGGCACCAACTCATCAAGTTTTTGCTTGTCTTCTGCTAGTTGTTGTGTTCTTGATTTTTGTGTTACTTCAGTGATTTTCATATTATTTGCCCCAGTCTTTGGGAATTAGGAAATTGTTGCGATTAAATTCTAGTCTATCGTTAAACTTAACTGCTCCGCCTTCATGCCCTATAGCAACATAACCTTCTGGATTTGTAACCTGATATCCATCATCAGTTTTTAGGAATGTACCTATACTGTCAATCTTATTTAGTTTAGAAATAAGCAATAGCTTTGCCTGGTTGACTGCGTCATACAGCGTAAACACTGCTAATAAAGTACCCATATTATCTTTAACAAATTCATTTGTTGCTTTTAGTTTATTCATACGATTATCATAGGCTGCACTGCCGGCACCGCCTTTTAGTTTAGCAACTTCTTTATCAATACGTTCTTTATAAAACTTGAGAAAGTCTGTTAGAAATGCCTTTGCGTCACCAACATGTGTGCCACCGCGAACCCTGTTGTTTACAAATATATTAAGCATTGGACCCAGGTCTTGATCTGTTCTAAATTTGTCAAAATCTGCTTTGTCAATTGCTCCCAGTGCGCCCTTCATCTTTGCCACATCTTGTGTAATCTGTGCGTTTTCAGCATCAGTTAATGTAGCAACACCAGTATAATCTTTGTAGTAAGGATCTTCAACCCATACATCACTTGTTTTGTTTAAACCACTTATATCTGCTCCAAACTCTGCTTGCATATCGGCTACAGTGTCACCAGTGTAGGTTGTATGAAAAACAATACCCAACTTTGCTTGCTGAATACGTTTGCCTAGATCACTGTCCTTTTTAACAGCATATGTAAGAAGTTGAGGTTTAAATGTAATCCAACTCTCACCATCAATCTCTGCTTCCTGTACAGGACGTTCAGGTGTGAATAATAAATCACCTTGTAGTACTTTGCCTTTTATACCAAGTTTGCTGAGATATTGTAAAGCATAACCCAGGATAGGATACAAGGGCAGACCAGCATAGTATTCATCTAGATCTTTTTTTGACTTGACTTTTTTACTGGCTTTAGCAAATACACTTTTACTACCAACAAAAAACTTTCCATCTTCAGGATCTGTACCAGCAAAAACAGCTGGGGCACCGTCCCACTTTACTGTGACTTCCTGCTTTCCACCACCCTGTGCTAACATGTCTCGTACACCGTCTATGTACTGTATAGCACGTACTGCTCCATCATAACCATTGTCAAGTATAAGATCCTCAACATGAGTCATGTGTAGGTTCTTACCCTCCTTGCCTTCTATTAAATACCAGGCTTGCCTATGTACTACTTCACGTATTTTCATTAATACTTGCTCTCTTTATACCAACAATGAAACGTTTGGTATCTCTATTACGTATACTATTAATAAATCTACGCTCTAAATCACCAGCAACTTCAGCATCATAGTTTCTATAAATTTCTTCAATAATTCTAATAGCACTCTCAATGAGATTTTCGCCACGAGTTTCAATAAGATGCTGATGATCTTTTTTATGAGCTGCTAAACTTAGCTCTTGTAATATACTACGAGTTCGTTTTTTCATTTTTAGTGTGCCTATTTTGTAGTATTTATGTTAAATATTATTATAACAGGAGAGAGAAAATGGATCAACTTAGAGATCTGGCTATTCACTATGCCCGATGCAGCCAGCTGGCATACCTTGACAGTGTGGAAAAACAGGATTTAACTGAACTAGGATATACAAAAGCTACTTTAATAGATGTAAAAAATGCTCAGGTAATGATATTTGAAAACAAGAATGTTATTACGCTTGCGTTTAGAGGCACTGAGCCTAAAGAAGTAAAAGATATTATAGCAGATCTCAAAGCCTGGAAACATCGCGCACAAAGTGGCGTTGGTAGAGTACATGATGGTTTTTATGATGAAGTTAAAAAAGTCTGGAACGATGTGGTGACCTACATAAACAAAGGTAAAAACAAGGATAAAACACTAAACATCACTGGCCACAGTCTGGGTGCTGGCATGGCAGTTATTTCTGCTAGTAGACTAAAAAGTAGAGTTAATGATTTGTTTACCTATGGTTGCCCAAGAGTTGGCAATAAACGCTGGGTTAAAGTTAACAGTGATCTCAAGCATCAGAGATTTGTCAACAATAACGACATAGTTCCAAAAGTTCCTCTTGCTCTCATGGGATATCGTCATCACGGCACACTAGAGTATATAAACTATTATGGTGACTTCCGTACACCAACCTGGTGGCAGAGATTTAAAGATGGATGGCGCGGAAGATCTAGAGCACTGATTAAAGGACAAATCTTTGATGGTTTGTATGACCACAGCATTAATGAATATGTAAAATCTTTAACAAGTCCTATACCAAGAAAATAATATTTGTAGATTCTGTTTGCTAAATAAAAACGTCATTACAAGTAATGACTTAGGCAAAAAACGAAAACTTTTAGGCATTTAGGCAAACAGAGGCAATGAAATTACCAAAAGATGCGAAGGCTCAATTAGATAGGCTACTTGGCAGGTTCACAAGGCAAATACCAGAGGCTCCTGAGTACCAAGACAGACTCGTCGAAGAATTTGAGATTATTCTCAAACTTCGCTTTACTGATTATTTCCTAACAATTTGCGACGTACTAGCTCTGACCGAGGACATTCCACATATGACTCGGGGTTCAGCAGGGTCTAGTCTTGTCTGTTATCTACTAGGTATTACAGACGTTGATCCCATAAGGTGGCAGATACCTGTTGCCCGTTTCCTAAATCCTTTGAGGGATGATCTACCAGACGTAGACATAGACTTTCCGCATTGGCAACAGGACACTGTGATGCAACGTATCTTTGCAAATTGGCCAGAACGTTCAGCAAGAATCAGTAACTATGTGCTATACAAGGAGCGCAGTGCTCGCAGAGAAGCGGCGCGCCGTCTAGGTGCGTCTGGTAGACTCCCTCGTAATTTTCGTTATGAAGATTTAGACATTGACAAGGAAGAGGCCATGAGAATCGAACACAAATTAATAGGCAAAAAACGAAGCATCAGCAAACACTGTGGTGGTGTGCTGGTATTTGAGAGAAAACTACCCAAGAGTTTATTCAACAAAGACAATCAGATATTATTAGACAAACGTGAAGTAGAAGACTTAGAACACCTTAAGATAGACATACTTGCTAACAGAGGTCTAAGCCAACTTATTGAAATAGATCCTGACACGCCACTGGAAGCATATCCAGAACAGGACTTTGAAACAAGTCAGTTACTATGTAGGGGTGATGTTATTGGCGTAACACAAGCAGAATCTCCTGCAATGAGACGGCTGTTCCGTGCAATACAGCCACAATCAAAAGCAGACTGTGTGTTTGCCACAGCACTCATACGTCCTGTTGCAACTACAGGCAGACAGAAAGCAAGTTTCTTTCAGGACTGGACAGAACAAAGACTAGAGGACACTATTGTATATGAGGATGATGCTATACGTAAGATTGCTAAACTCATAGGCTGCGACTTGTATGAAGCAGACATGTACAGACGTGCGTTTGCTAAGAAGGATGAAGAACGTGTAATAGAATTTATGAGTCGAATGGGCGAACATGCTGACAAGGAAGCAATCATACAAGAGCTGTATGGACTGGGTAACTTTGGACTGTGCCGCGCTCATGCTGTAAACCTGGGTAGACTTATTTGGGCACTTGCATATCAAAAGGCACACAACCCACTAAAGTTTTGGCAGGCTGCACTCAAGCACTGTCAGGGATCATACAAGCGTTGGGTACACAAGCAGGAAGCAAAAACAGCAGGTTGGGATCTACGTGATCTTGGATATGAGAATGGAATATGTGAGTCACCTGTTACACAATACAAACGCAATGGCTATTGGTCACAGCCAGAGTTTATGCCCAATATGTTTGTACAGGAAACCTATTTGGACCGTGTAAACTTTGCAGGGCTTGTAGCAAATGGGCGTGTATTCAAGGGTGCAGAGGGCAAGTATGTCACGTTTGTTACGCTAGGCGTGGGCAATAGTGATTACGTAGACGTAACTATCAAAAAGCCCTTTGGCTTCAGAGACCATGATGTTATTGTGGGTTCGGGTAAGATACGCATGACTAACGGCACACGCTATATTGACTGTTGGGAAGCAAAGGGCTATAGACTAGATAGATATTTGTCCTAGATGTTTATACCATAGTCTTGTCTACGAATACCTTTGAGCATGTCTTGTCTATCCAATTCCTGTATGGTTTGTTCGTTAATTGGAGTCCTAGGATTAAAACATGCAGGCTGAGTTACTTCACTGATAAACCAGTTTAGATTATTTTTTTCAAACCAATCTAAAGTTTCCTGTTTATAAGGTAATAGAACATTAGTAAGTGCAAAGTGTACACTAATGTCACAACCTATACTTTTAAATTTCTCAAGGTTAACTAATAATTTATCCCATTTTAACGGCCAACGTTGGTATTCGTAACGACTTTCTATACCGTCAATACTTAAACATAATATTAATTTTTTGAACTTTTTAAGTACTGTTAGTAAATCTTCCGTTAATTCTATACTACCATTTGTGATAATGCTAACAGTACAGTCTTTGTTTAGTCTTTCTAATATTTCTATGTTCTTTGATTCTAAAAGTGTTTCACCGCCTAGCAGTTCCACATATTTTGCTGTATCAAAATCTATTTCATTAAGTAACTCGTCGCCTATTGTTCTTTTATGTGCTATACCATCCAAACTTTCCCACATGCTGCTATAATTTGGAGAACACATTATACAAGCAGCGTTGCAAACATTACTAGTAGTAATCTGATAGATTGTTGGCTGATAATGTGTACAAATCTTTTTTAAATTTTCAATATCTAGATCATAAAGTGTATCAGCAAGTATGTTTTGCTGTTGTCTCCTGCTCGTCTGACCTAGGTCTTCTGAGTTCCAGCATTTCTGACATGCAGAAGTTTTTATTCCATTACTAATCTCTGTTCTTATTAAATCTATGTCATAGTCCTGAGGTAACCAGCAACAGTGCCCGATACGACCTCTTGGATATATTTCTTTTGCTAACCATGGCATAACACAAAATGTATCTGACATCTATAGGTACCTGCTGTAAAAACTTGAAACTTCAGGAAATGTTTTAGTCCAATCCTGCTTCCTCCAACCATCAACCTTTTGGATCTCAGATATCATTTTTTTAATCAGTGCAGAATTTTCAACAAAATTAGTTGGTACAAGACCAAAAATATCGGTTCCGGTAATTCTGTCTATATACTCGTTAGTCATTGACTGTAAACTAAAAATACCATATGCATTATGCGTTGTATGATTAGTAATATCCCCCAAGCGATTAGTACTAAAATTAGACCTAGCCCAATTGACTAATTCATTATGATAATACAAGTTAAAAATGCTCAGGGTTTCTTCTACTAGAAACATCATATTAACTGGTGCAGTGTCAACTATTTCTTGGATATTTTCAGTAACTTGATTCCAGCTAGCTGGCCATCTAAGATATTCAAAGCGTTCAGCAACACCATCTAAACTAATATTAAGTTTTACAAGATGTGCTTTTTCTATAATAGAATAATGACGTTCTCCAATTGGCTGTGTGCCATTTGTTTGAAAACTAATTGTAAGCTGGTTACCAGCATTGGGAACATTGTTAACAAGATAGTCAGCAACTTTCCAATAACTTTCTCCAAGTAATGTCTCGCCACCGCCAAATACTACGCTTTTAAGATTAGATAAGTCTAGAGTTTTAAGTATAGCAATCATTTCCTCGACACGATCAGGTTTTGGATCCATCTCTGAGATTGCATTATTGTCCTTTAAATGTTTTTGCCAAAATGTGCTGCTATGAGGTCCACAGCTACGACATGATAGGTTGCAACTTGTGCTAAACATCAAATCTAAACGTAACGGGCCAGATATGTTTCTTTGTACACCAAACTGTTCTAACATTCCTTGTCTGAAGCTAATTAGGCCGGCACGTTCATTTGCTTGACAAGACCAACAGCTATCTAACCACTCTCCCTGATCGTTTTTTTGTCTAATTACCTCAAAGTTCTTTTTTTCCCAAACATTATTAGTTTGAATAAAGTCACTGGTGTCCAAACAACAATATTTAATATTGATTCCAGTCCCTTGTTTTAAGTTAATATTAAGACCTCCGTGAATCATAGGGCAATATGTAGAATTATCAGTCATTTTGCTTCAGACTCGCTAACATATCTTTGAGTTTCGAGCTCTGGACATTCGCAGTGATCTTAGCAACCTCCGTATCCTCTCCATCTCCGGAGTTTCCGGTTGATTTGAGTTGCTCGTAGATTGAACTGCTTTGCTTCTTAAAGTTCTGATAGTCTTCATCCTCACCTAAGTCTCTAATACGCAGGTTTTCAATATCAAACTCCAAGTCTACCTTTTGTCCAACACCACTTGAACTACGTGTTTTCATTAGCTGTATCTGATAACGTCCACGCTCACGCATTGCACGACTTGTAAAGATACCAAACACATTGTCTGCTGTATTGATCTTACTAATACCGCCACTGATGTGCGAATGGTCAAATTCAATTTCTTCCACTGCACTACGGTTCAACTGCGATGCCGTTACAAAGATTGTGTTAATTTCTCTAGCCAAGTTACGTAGTTCTTCACTTACATACTTGTCCTTAACAAACAGGTCATTGGGACTGACCTTTGCACTAACTGGCATCAACAGATCCAAGTAGTCAATAAGCAGGAAGTCAATACGCATGTTCTTTGTAATCTCAAGTTCCTTCAAATATGCTCTAACATCATTAACTGTGCTTTGTGCTGGCATATACTTGATCTGTAGGTTGCCTGCTTTCTTACCCACCATCTTAACTTTCATCTCAACAGTATCCAAGTCTTTGAATACTTCTTTAGTACTGATGTTTGTAAGCATACTGTCAATACGCATAGCACTCAACCCTTCACTAAGTTCTAGTGTTAGGTATACACCGTTGAGTCCTGCTGTTACCCAATTAACAGCCAAGTTTTGCATAAACAAACTCTTACCACTACCACTACCACCTGCAAAGATATTTAGCTCGCCCTTGTTCATACCACCAAACAGTTTACGATCCAGTGCAGGCCAACCTGTGCTTACCTGTCCGTTGTTGTCCTTGAGTGCCATAAGTCGTGCTCTAGGATTTTCAAAGTAGTCTGTACCCATGTCCTTGGTTAGACTAATCTGCACTGCGTCTTTGATTAGTTTCTCTACAGGATCATAAGTGCCTTTTTCTAGTAAGTCTGCTGCTTTTAGAATTGCACGTTCCAGTTCCTGTCGCTTGGTAAACGACTCAAACTCCTCAAGGAACCAATCGTTATGTCCTTCTGCCATTTCTGGGATAGGTTTTGCATCTAAGTGTGTAGCAGCGTTCAACTGTTCATACGTAGGCATAGTGCTATGCTTTGTAGCATGCTCCTTGATAAACTCTGCTGCGTCACGCAAACTGCGATCAAAGTTCTCTGCGTTAAAGATGTTCTGCACTCTGACGTAGTTTTGTGCATCCTGCATCATCATTTCTAAAAACAGTTTTTGTAAATCTGGCGTATATTCTCTAGCCATTAACACTTTCCACAATTAAAAACACAATAATTAGGCCTTGTATCTTGTATTGTAGCATAAAAATTTTTAAATCTACTAATACATTCACTCAAAGTATAATCCTGTATGCTCATTTTATCTTTCCACCATTCGCTTTTATACCAAAATTCATAATTTTTGCTGTAGCAGCAAGGTGCGTAAAAACCGTCAGCACTTATGAAATGTTCTTTATCAGAAACACATTTTGGATCTATGCTAAATGACTTAATACCTTTCGTTTTATATTCTTGCTGTACTGTATCTCT